>Ga0208279_1000019_pt1 | contig 150773 bp, 145 predicted proteins | sample AntAceMetag02UKM_FD_184766 | JGI IMG/M metagenome (GOLD analysis project Ga0208279, IMG submission 184766) | Saline lake microbial communities from Ace Lake, Antarctica - Antarctic Ace Lake Metagenome 02UKM (SPAdes) (version 2) | ecosystem: Environmental > Aquatic > Non-marine Saline and... | reverse complement strand
GTCAGAGAGCGATCAAGCTCCAAACGGTCTTTGAATACCAAGGGACGTACGACCTGCCCTCTGACTAGCTCTAGTGACTTCTGTTTGTATCGACAATCAATACTGCTTTCTTAATATACAAGGGACGTGCTTCTGCGCGTCCGCTCAACAGTCACATACGGCCACGACAAAGCGTGGCCCTCCAAGATCTCTCACTGCGGTCAAGAAAGCCTGCACGCGTTCATATGTTCGTCGAACAGGATTCAGACACGGCAGGATCAAAAACACGCTCGGCCGCCCGCGCAAGCTCAGCGTGGTGCTTATGATCAAGGGCGAAAACGCGAAACTGAACCACACGTCCCGGGATATAACGAAAGATGTCTTTAAGAGGTTCGGGCGAAATCATATCCGTTGACGGATTATAAATATTAATACGCTTGTTGCTCTGGGCCATGGGGTTCAAAGGCCGAGGGTCCTGGGCGGCCAAATCAACACAAAACTGCTTAGAACGAACGGATTTAGGCAGTTGCTCTCGGATAGCCTCCTCAAGCTGCTCAGGTTTCTGAAAGTTAAGCATACCCCTCTCAACCCGGTCAATAGTCATTTCGGTTGAATAGGCCATCTTCCATTTCACTGTGCGTCCTATAATTTTATTCCATTCGCTGCCCAGCAACTTTAACTCAGAATCATCCGACTCTTTCCATTTCTCAACATCCTGAATCAAGGACCAGTCATTGAGATGCAGGTACTGGTTCAACTTGCGTGCAGGATTCCAGGGGAACAGGCGCTGCATGGTCTGCGCGAATATTTCCTGCATGTGAAAATCGATGGCACGGCCGGTACGGTGATGGTACACGTTGGAATACAGATTCAACCGGGCATTGAGAAACCGCGTAAAGGCCGACACACCGGCCTGATGCAGAGTTAACCCCTGTTCTGAGAAAAACGAGTAGAACAGCAACCGGTTAATGTCGACGATATCAATTGAAAAGCCGGTCATATAGGCGTCGCGCTGAACGTAATCAAGGTTATCAACAGTGTAAATGCCCGAGAAAAGCTGCTGCATGAAGCGAAGCCAGCGCGGCCGGCGCTCATCAGCCGGCTCCGGCGGCTTTTTGATCAAATATCCAATATCATCAGCGCAAATACTCTCACCTTTTTCAAACGGACCGCTTGGGCTGCGCCTTATCCCTGAGATCAGAGAATCAAGCTTTTTAACAATGATATCTCGTCCGAGCAGCTCATGCGTCAGATTATACTGTGAGAGAAAATGTTCATCAAAAAAATGACCATAGGGACCGTGTCCGATATCATGCAGCAGCCCGGCAATGCGGAACGTTTCCTCAAAACAGGCAAGCGAGGGCGCATCAGCACACAGGGCCTTGAGCCCCGGATACAGGTGCCGCGCGAAACGACCGGCCATGTGCATGGTGCCAAGAGAGTGCTGAAAACGGCTGTGCTCAGCCGACGGGTACACCCAGCGCGCGCTCTGCAGCTGATGAATGCGCCGCAAACGCTGCATCCAGGGAGTATCAATCAAATCTTCCTCGACAACCTCCTCGGGCGCATCAGCATCGCGCACAGTAAACGGTATATAATCATAAATCGGGTCAGCGATCAGGGCAAGTCCTTTTGACGGGAACGCAGTCTGCGTACTCATACACAATCCCTTTCCTGAATCCCGACAAAGAATGAAGACAGGATTCTATTATGTTTTATTACACTACCCAGTCGGCCACATCTACAGGCTGTTCAAAAATAGTCAGCTGCTAGACGCTCGACAGCAGGAGAAATGAGGCGTACACTTCTTTACGCCGCAATGACAAATGCTGAGCGCAACGCAGCAGATGGCCGTTTTTCAAAAGCCTGCGCTCAAAGCGTGCAAGAGCGCTTTAATATTGCCAGTCGGTTTTCCATACGGCCATGCAGCTGCTGCATTTCCTGCAGCAGAGAGTTAAGGCTGTCGGGTTTTTTACGAAGCAGCTTTTCAACCTCTTCCTTCCAGTAGTCCACCGTCTCAATCTCGCGATGACCCACCTGCTGTTCAACCTTCTTCTGCATCTGTTCGATAAAGTCTTTATCCATGTCCGCCCTCTCGTATGTGAGCAACTGCCAGGTCAGCGTTTATACCCTATTATATCGGTTAAAAGCCGTGCACGATCCTGTTTGTCCTGATCGGTCTCAACGCCCGTGGGCGAATTCCCGTCAATAACACCGAGCACACCCGCGCCCTGTTCAGTTTCGGCAATGACAACCTCAAGCGGATTGGCCGTGGCGCAGAATATGTGGCAAACTTCCTGACACTGCTTGATGCGGTCAAGCACATTAATAGGATAGGCACCAAGCATCAACAGGTTGAAAACATGACCGGCCTGCAGGGCACGACAGTTTTCAATCGCAGCGGCTATCAAGGATTCATCGTTACCGTCAGAGCGGATCAGACAGGGCCCGGAGGCCTCGTTAAAAGCCAGACCGAACTTCACGCCCGGAACCGTCGTGACCATAATTTCATACAAATCCTCAACGGTTTTAATAAAATGCGACTGACCGAAAATAATGTTTGCGTCTTCGGGGATTGTCAATCGAACGGTTTTAAGCTCCATAGCATGCTCCTTCAAAGTTCCGAAATATGGTGTGCGCGCACCCTCATGTACGACTGCTAAGGGCCATCATATCAAAAACAATTATATTTTCAAGGATTTGCCGGCCCGCAGCAAACCATGCATACAAATTATGCCAGCCGGCCTGTCAATTGCATTTGCATCACGCTGATGACAGGGATATAATGAAAAGCTTAAGCAAAATAGCTAGTTTTTCAGCTGACAACCAACTCCTGTACGTTATTCAGGCACAACGGCATAACTATGGCATTCGGGGAAAATATTACCACCATTATCTTTGACCTCGGACAGGTCATCGTAGGCTTTGACCACATGCAATTATGCCGGCAGGCATCAGACTACAGCCCGCATGCACCGGAGGAAATATTTGCGCGCATGTTTCACAGCGGACTCATACGCCGCTTTGAAACCGGTATCTTAGCCCCCGATGATTTTTACCGGGAAGCATGTCTCGCGCTTGACATGCAGCTTCCCTGTGAACAATTCAAAACAGTCTGGAATACAATTTTTACACTGAAAGCGGATACCACGCGTATCATTGAGCGCCTGCAGGACTTCCAACTGCTGCTGCTCTCAAACACGAACGTCTGGCATTTCAACTATTGCCTTGAAAACTACCCCGTGCTCAGGCTCTTTAATGCATGGATTCTATCCTATGAAGTAGGCGTCTGCAAACCCGATCAAAAGATATTTGAAGCCGCGCTCGCCAATGCATCAGCCAGGCCGCAGGAATGTATTTTTATTGATGATATCGAGCACTATACCGAAGCAGCCCGGAGCATGGGTATCAACGCGCACACATTTACAACTGCCGAAAGGCTTGAGCAGTATCTGAGCAGCCTCAAAATTCTATAAAACCGTTTGCACACAGGAAATTCCGCACTTACGGGGTTTTTTTATTTGCGCCAACACGCAGTTCCATAGTACTGTTAACAGATGCATTAAAGCGGACTGCCGCCAATAACACGCCAAACAGCAAGGAGACATGGGCATGGAAAACGTCATCATCATCGGCTCCGGTCCTGCCGGATTAACCGCGGCAATTTATACTGCCCGCGCCCAGCTCAAACCGCTTGTCATTGAAGGTCTGCAGCCCGGTGGCCAGCTCACTACCACAACCGAGGTCGAAAACTGGCCCGGCTTTGTTGACGGCATTGACGGCCCGGCGTTGATGGAAACCATGAAAAAACAAACAGCCCGATTCGGTACGCGTTTTCTATCGGCACAGGTTCAAAAAGCCGATCTTACTGCACAGCCAATCACACTTCAGGTTAACGGCGAAACCCTTGAAACCCGCAGCCTGATTATCGCAACCGGAGCAACCCCGCGCCTACTGGGACTTGAAGCCGAAAAAGCCCTGATGGGACGCGGCGTTTCAGCCTGCGCCACCTGCGACGGTTTTTTTTTCAAGGGCAAACACGTACTGGTCATAGGAGGCGGTGACACAGCCATTGAAGAAGCGCTTTATTTAAGTGGACTTTGCGCAAGTGTAACAGTGGTACATAGAAGAGATGCATTACGCGCTGAAAAAATTATGCAGGAGCGCGCCTTTAAGCACGACAACATCAGCTTTATGTGGGACTCGATTATTGAGGACATTCTTGACGTCAAGCAAAAGACCGTAACCGGCGCGATGATAAAAAATGTCAAAACCGGACAGATTGCCCGGCATAACTGCGACGGCATTTTTATGGCTCTCGGGCATGTGCCCAATACGGACCTATTTACCGGCCAGCTTCCCAGCGATCCGCAGGGCTTCATCACAACCCTTGAGGGAACCACAACAGCCGTACCGGGTGTATTTGCCGCCGGAGACGTGGCCGACCCCTTATACAAACAGGCCGTTACCGCAGCCGGCACCGGCTGTATGGCCGCACTCGATGTCGAACGCTATCTACAAGGATTATAACCCCTGCTTAAGCCGTAATGGCCTGGAACGCACACACGCACCATGATTAAATCTGACAATAAAGAAACCACACGGGAGCACCAGCCCATAATCGCAATAGTCGGCAACATGAACGTAGGCAAAACATGCCTGTTCAATGCCCTGTGCGGTTCAAACACGAATAGCATTAATATGTCCGGCTCGACCGTCAGTGTTGAATACGGAGCCATCCGCGGAACCGATTTCCAAGCCCTTGACACTCCCGGAATATATTCAATTTTTTCATCCAATGAAGAAGAGCGTATTTGTCGCGACGTCCTGCTGCCCGGAAATGTTGATGGTGAAATCGAAGGTATTATCGTGGTAGCTGACGCCAAAAATATGCGCCGCTCCATAGCTATTGCACTGCAATTCGCCGAATACGGACTGCCAATGCTGATAGTCATCAATATGATTGATGAGGCGTCCTCACGGGGCATCACAATCAACGCGACCCGTCTATCAGAGCTACTGAACATTGATGTGTGCAGCACGGTTGCACGGGAGGGAATCGGCGTGCGCACAGTCACGGCAGCCCTGCGCCGCATGCGCGTTCCAAACCGGCTTGTAACCTTCCCGTCTCCGGTAGAAACATTCCTGGAAAGCATGGAAAAAATGCTCATCGAAGCTCGGCACCACCCCCGCGCACTGGGACTGCTGCTGCTTGATCAGGACCGCACCACGCAGGACTGCATAAAGAGCAGGTTCGGATCTGATATGTTTAAACGGCTTACTGCGCTGGGAGCTTCCTGCGCCCCGGAAGGACGACTGCCCTTTAATATTACCATGACCAACCTTTACAACCGCCAGGCCGATCGTATCGCCAAAGATGTAATAAGTGTAGAGCCTCCTACAAAAAACAGCATTATTGTAACACTGGGCTCCCTGTGTACCAACCTGAGCACGGGCATCCCCATAGCGCTCATTGTTCTCACACTTACGTACCTGTTTGTCGGCACATTCGGTGCCACGTACCTAGTGGACACCATCAACGCTAAAGTCTTCGAAGGTTTCCTGCTGCCCCTGTGTGAAAGACTTGTAGCACCGGTTCCATACCCGTTTTTACGTGACATGCTTATTGATCCGGAGTTCGGCCTTTTGCCCTCAGGCGTGTTTCTGGCTCTGGGCCTGGTACTACCGGTGCTGCTATGCTTCTATATAGCATTTGGTTTTCTTGAAGACTCGGGCTACCTTCCCCGATTTTCGCTCCTTCTGGATAGCATCTTCAAAAAAATGGGCCTGAACGGCAAAGGGGTCATACCGCTCGTCATGGGCTACTCCTGCATTACAATGGCCATTCTGACCACCCGTATTCTCGACACAAAAAAAGAACGTAATATTGCAACGATGCTGCTTTTGCTAGGCACACCGTGTGCGCCCCTGCTGGCGGTTATGCTAATTGTGTTGGATCGCATGCCATTTTCAGCAACGCTTACCGTATTCGGCATTATATTCGCGCAGACCTTCACAGCAGGCTGGATACTCAACAAAATTCTACCGGGACGCGCCGCAGCCCTGCTGATGGAAATACCCCCACTCAGAATCCCCAAGCCGCTGCCGGTTTTCAAAATGGCCTTTGTCAAGACGTTCCATTTTATGAAAGAAGCTGTACCCGTTTTCATACTGGCTTCGCTGGTTGTATTCATTGTCGACCGCATGGGCGGACTGGCCAAACTTGAAATGCTGGCAAGCCCCCTGGTGCACGATTTTATGGGCCTGCCGGAAAAAAGCGTACAGGTTTTTATTAAAACCATTATCAGGCGCGAAAGCGGCGCAGCCGAACTGCTGCACCTCAAAAGTTCATATACAAACGTACAGATGGTTCTTAACCTGCTGATCATGGCATTTCTGCTTCCCTGCATTAACGCGGCAATTGTCGTCATCAAGGAACGCGGCACCGCGACCGCTGCTGTCATGCTGAGCTCGGTTATGCTCTATGCCCTGCTGTTAGGTGGAGCGTTACACTTTTTGTTCCTCTGGTTGGGAATCACGTTCAGCTAAAAAGGCGATATTTTTCAGGAGGCCCTCTATGTTAAGCGATAAACTGGTTGAAATCATGGAAGCAATCTGGTGTGCTGCAGAGAAAAACCTCAGCACCCGGGACGCTATCCAGAAAAACTGCACGGTTGTGTTTGATGAAAATGATATTGATGAGCTGCAGCAACGCACGTTGATTACAAAAAACGGTGACGCGATCGAGTTGACCGAACCCGGCAAAACAGAAGCAGCGGGCATCATTCGGCGACACCGCCTGGCGGAAGTACTGGTCAGCAGCATTCTCAAGCTGAAAAAATCAGAAATGGAAGCGGTGGCATGCCAGGTTGAACACGCGCTTCTGCCTGAAGTAGAAACCTCAATCTGCACCCTGCTGGGCCATCCTGAGCTGTGCCCGGATGGACGTCCTATTCCTCGAGGTGCCTGTTGCCGAAAACTGCAAAAAACCGTCAGCACCACCGTTGTCAGCCTTGCAGAACTCGAAGCCGGTGAAAGCGGGCGCATAACCTACATAAAACCGGAAAACCACGCAAATCTTCACCAACTGCTCTCGTTCGGTCTTCAACCGGGCGTAACCGTAAAAATACACCGCAAAACCCCGGCCCTGTGTATCATGTTTGAAAATACTGAACTTGCACTGGATTTGAATATTGCACGCAATATTTTTGTCTGGAAAACATTGCCCCCCAACGCATAGCACAAAGCTACAATCGTCGAAACCTCCCGGCCAAACAATCAGGCTGGGCTATTTTTTTATGGAAGAAAATACGTTTTTATTTTATAACTACCGTTAAACTATAAAAATTTTCTCGAGGTTTCATGTATGGCTATTCTGGTTGTCGGAGGTGCCGGCTACATCGGTTCACATACCGTACGCGTTCTCCAACGCGCAGGGCGCGATGTGGTTGTATTTGATAATTTCGAAAAGGGCCACCCGGAGAGCGTAAAAAACGTACGCGTTTTCAAGGGTGATCTTCGCCGCCCCGACGATCTGGCTGCGGTTTTTAAGCAGCATACCATTGAAGCGGTTATGCACTTTTCAGCCTACAGCCTGGTTGGCGAGTCCATGCAGTGCCCTGAGCGCTACTATGAAAACAATCTCTACGGCACACTCAATCTTCTGAACGCCATGCAGCAGGCCGGAATTAACTATTTTATTTTTTCATCAACAGCAGCGGTTTATGGAAAACCGCACTATGTTCCGATTGATGAAGTACACCCTACTCTACCAACCAATCCATATGGTGAAACCAAGCTTGCAGTTGAACGCATGCTGCACTGGTTTGAAACTGCATACGGCTTGAAGAGTGTTCGGCTGCGTTATTTTAACGCTGCGGGAGCTGACCCCAACGGTGATATTGGAGAACTGCACACTCCTGAATCACACCTGATCCCCATTATCCTATCGGCCGCACTCGGGGACAGGGACGGCATTGCCGTCTACGGCACAGATTATGATACAGCCGACGGAACCTGCGTACGCGACTACATTCATGTCAATGACCTGGCTGACGCGCATGTTCTGGCCCTGAAGTATCTCGAGGCCGGCAATCCTTCTGATGTTTTCAATCTGGGCAACGGCAACGGCTACAGCGTGCAACAGATTATTGATATTGCCCGTGCGGTCACGGGCCGCGATATCCCAGTTACGCATGCAGACCGCCGTCCCGGCGATCCGGCAACCCTGATTGCCGGATCCGACAAAGCCATACGGGTTTTAAACTGGAAGCCTGAATTCCATGATATTAAAACTATTATAGCGACCGCCTGGGAATGGCACAGCAAAACGGCAAAGACATGGAAAACATGATGCGCACAATTACCAGTATGCAAATCACCGAAGAGGTCGCACGCCTTTGTCAGGAAGCCAACTTTCATCTTGGCGATGATGTTTTGAAACTGCTCAGGCAGGCACGATCAAAAGAAGTTTCCGAAACCGGACAAGAGGTTCTCGACCACATCATAGAAAACGCGGCGATTGCTGCTGAAACACCTCTGCCCCTGTGCCAGGATTGCGGCACAACCATTGTATTTGTCGACATCGGACAGCACGTACATATTGAAGGCAATGATCTTGAAACAGCCATACAGGCCGGTGTAGCCAAAGGCTACCGGGAAGGCTACCTGCGCATGTCCATGGTGCTGCACCCTTTCAGCACACGCAAAAACACAGATGACAACACCCCGGCAGTTATCCACTACCGCCTGGTGCCGGGCGATGAGCTAAAAATAACCGTAGCCCCCAAAGGAGGTGGCAGCGAAAACATGAGCCGCTTTATCGTTCTCAAACCATCCCAGGGACGTTCAGGTATTATTGATTTCGTGGTGCAGGCGGTATCTGATGCCGGCGGCAACCCATGCCCGCCCTTGATTGTCGGAATCGGTATCGGAGGCACAGCGGAGCGTTGCATGGAACTTGCCAAACGCGCCCTGCTGCGTACTGCAGGCCAGAGCGCCTCAGACCCTGAAAATGCAGAGCTTGAGCGAGAGCTGCTTACGCGCATAAATGCGCTGGGAATCGGGCCGCAGGGTTTAGGCGGCAGTATCACTGCCCTGGCCGTGCATATTGAAACCCATGCAGCCCATATTGCCAGCCTGCCTGTTGCTGTTAACCTGCAGTGTCACAGCGCCCGCCACAAAGAGGCTGTTTTATAACCCAACAACCCTACCCCTGAGAATATTCAGTCCACGTAACCCTCGGACGAGGGCACACAACTGCCAAAACAAACCCCTGACATCATATCTACTCGTTTGTGATAAAGGATTGTCTGCAATAAGAATCCTGTTATGCAGTTACTCGGAGAGTGCAATAGATATTTCAAGCTTCCGGTTGAGGAATCTGAGCAAAAACGGCAGGTTTTTTAAGTGATGCAAACTGAACGTCCAGTTTCGCCTTGGCTTCCATGAAACGTGCAAGCTCGCTGCCCTTGAGGATACGTCCGGGCTTACGTTTGATTTTGGAGGGATTAATACTGCGGCCGTGTTGGAGAATCTCGTAATGCAGATGCGGGCCTGTGGACCTGCCCGTTGTGCCTACGTACCCGATTATCTGCCCCTGCTTGACACGCACGCCAGATCGTATACCCCGGGCAAAACGACTCATATGGGCATACTTCGTTTGGTAGTCGTTGGCATGTCGCAAGCGAACGAGATTGCCGTACGTCCCTTTGCGCGCTGCGAATTCAACAACACCGTCACCGGCTGCCTTAATCGGACTCCCGGAAGGTGCGGCAAAATCAAGCCCCTTGTGCATCCGGCTGTAGCCCAGGATAGGATGACGCCTCATGCCGTACCCTGATGAAATGCGGGCACCATCAATAGGTGTGACCATAAGGTTCTTTTTTAAACTTCTTCCATTCTCATCAAAATAGTCGACTATACCGTCACTGTCACGGTAATGATAAAGCGTCAAACGGCGTCCCTGTGTAGTCAAAGCTGCATACGAGGTGGTCCCGCTGCATACAACCGCACCATCATCATCAACTTTCGTTTCATACATAATTTCAAAATGGTCCCCGGCACGAATATCGCGCTGGAAGTCAACGTCATAGGCATAGACGTTAATAATCGGCAGCAACATATCAAACGATACGCCATTCTGGTCGGCAGCTTCATACAGGTTTGAATTAATCTCAAATTCAGCCCGCAGCGTACATGTTTCAAATTCATTGACAATTTCATTGGCAGTAAAATCGTTGTCCCCACAGCGGTCAACCCTGACCTCGTGTACGGGATCCAGCTTGATGTTTAATGATTTAAACTCAAAGGAATCATCATCCGGAGCTTCATAGGTCATGGTCAGGGCTTGGTCATGCTGCAAACGACGCGGATTAAAAACCGGCGTAAGGGCACCCACAACGCTATGGGCCTCATTCCGGGCCAGCCCTTCGCGCACAAGAAGATCTAACAGCGTGTCACCGCGCTTAACGATAATCTCCTTAGCCAAAACAGCTGCTAAAGACTCATCCTGCCGGGACTGCTGCACGTTCGAAGATATAACTGAGCCGTTTTCCAGTGAAAGCTGAGCTGAAGGTTGGGCAAATTCTGCACTACCCTTTTTAGCATCTGCAGGCATCAGCACATCTACCAGCTGCGGATCACTATCCAGCGTACGTCCAAGAACAATCGTCAATATCAGGCTCAAACCCACTATCGGCACGATCAGCAACAACCAAAAACGAGCTTTGAACCTGCCGGATTGGACTCCAGACGCCGTTAATAGGTCGATGCGGGATCCAGAGCGCAGATACGCCTTGGCACGAGTATAATCAAAAGTATTTTTCATGAGTTATGATATTTATATGATCTGCTGTGGTTGCATAGTTTCTGACTTTATTGTTGAATCGTCAACGTATCCGGCGATGTATGCCTTCTACTATTTATCGTCATTTTCGATAAAAGTATAAGCAGAATGTGATTGTGTATCAATTTTTTTGTAACACCAGATATTGATTATTGCTACTGCGGGAAGGGCTAAACGTTGCAGATTTTTCCGTAAAGCTCCTGCTCAGAAACCTCAAAAATGACTCATCGGAACTCAAATCCAAAACAAAGGCACAATTAATCAAACAATAAGGCCGGGCACATCCATGTCCCCTCGTTTAAACACCTTGCTAAAGGCCTGTACAACCTCCGGGTCGAATTCCGTACCGGAACCTTTAACAATGATCTCCTCGGCGTCATAGGGTGACATGGCCTTGCGGTAAGGACGATCGCTGGTGAGCGCGTCATAGACATCAGCAACGGACAGAATACGAGACTCGACAGGAATGGCCTCACCGGAGGTTTTATAATATCCTGTTCCATCAAACTTTTCATGATGGGCAAGCACAATCGGCAACACCCTGCCCAGAGGGGTACTGAGCGGGTCAAGCATCCCCACACCAGTTGAAACATGCTGCTTGATCGAGTCGTGTTCGTCAGCCGAAAGTTTTGCTGCTTTATACAACAGCTCCCGGGTGATATCCAGCTTGCCGAGGTCATGCAGCATACCTGCTGAACGGATATCCTCTATCTGCTGCCAGCCCAGACCTAAAACTTCCGCAATTTTGGCAGCGTAGATTGAAACCCGATAACAGTGGTTTTCAGTATACTGGTCCTTGGAAATAAAATTACGCAGAATGACGATCAGCCCGCGATAGGTCTGCTGAAGTTCCCCAAAACGCTGTTTGTTTTTATCGTACAGTGTGCCCATGCTGTAGGCCATTACCAGCAATATCGCACCCCAGACCAGAAACTCATACCAGCGGCTGATCCCGGAGCTCATCACAGGCTGCTGTGAAAGCAAGTCTGGCTTATAATAGGCAAAAAGGCCGACAAAAATAATGCTGGCAAACGCTGTCAGCGTTGCGTGGCGTCTGCCGTAGCAATATGCCGACATAATGGTCGGCAAGGCATAAAGACCAATCAAAACCCGCTGGGAAGCAACAGCATAATTAAGCAGCCCTGCCAGGATAAACATAGACAGAATAACCCACAGTTCCTTGTTGGCGCTCTCGATCTGCCTGAAAAATTTGGCGGACACATTTGGCCGTATCGATGATAAAGCCGATGCGCGCAAATGGCCCCCAATAATCTCTTTAAAGTCATCTGGACCGCGAAGCTGCTCGTGCTCGCCTCTGATGTCCGGTGTGTTACGTTCCATATCCATATCCATATCCCCACAACAGTTGGTTTAGTCACAAAAAAATGAGGCCTATCGTTCAGATTGCAGTACAATGTCAACACTATAAGTAAGGGGAAAAATGGTGTCAAGATAAATATACCCGGTAGCATGTCAACAACGCCTAAAAAAACGCCCGTTTTTCGCAAGAAAAACGGGCGTTCAAAACTAGCTATTACAAATGAATCAACTTACTTGATAAGCGGTGCGATAACAAGAGCCACAACGCTCATAAGCTTAATGAGAATGTTCAGAGACGGACCGGATGTGTCTTTAAAGGGATCTCCAACCGTATCACCGATAACGGAAGCTTTATGAGCATCAGAGCCCTTACCGCCGTGGTGGCCTTCCTCAATATATTTCTTGGCATTATCCCAGGCACCGCCGGCATTGGATTGAAAAATAGCCATCAGCACACCGGTAACCATACAGCCGACAAGCAGACCGCCGAGGGCTTCCTTGTTGATATAGCCGCATGCAACCGGCACAGCGATCGCCATCACACTCGGGGCAACCATTTTCTTGAGTGAGGCTTTAGTTGAAATTTCAACGCACTTTGAGTATTCAGCCGTAGCTTTGCCCTCAAGCAGTCCGGGGATTTCACGAAACTGACGCCGAACCTCAACAATCATTTCCTTGGCAGCTTCACCGACCGCCTTCATGCTCATTGCGGAAAACAAAAAGGGCAGCATACCGCCAACAAACAAGCCGGCCATAATGTTCGGCTCCGTAAGGTCAAGAACCGGGATATCAGCCTGAACGCGAAACGCGGAAAAAAGCGCCAACGCTGTCAGGGCCGCAGAACCAATGGCAAAACCCTTACCGATAGCAGCGGTGGTGTTACCAACCGCATCAAGGTTATCGGTGCGCTCGCGAACTTCAGGAGGAAGCTTAGCCATTTCAGCCATACCGCCGGCATTGTCGGCAATGGGGCCATAGGCGTCAACTGCAAGCTGAATACCGGTGGTTGACAACATACCGAGAGCTGCAATGGCAATACCGTACAGCCCTGCGAAGTGATATGAAGTCAAGATTGCGCCGGCAATACAGAGCGTAGTCAGACAGGTTGAGGTCATACCGGTTGCCAGACCGGAGATAATGCAGGTGGCTGCACCGGTTTCAGATTCAGCGGCAATTTTCTGGGCCGGGCCCCTGTCCTTTGAAGTGTAGTATTCAGAAAAAATACCCACCAGCACGCCGGCAATCAAACCAAAAATGGTCGCAAAAAAGATCCCGTTGCCGGTGATTTCCTTGCCGTTGATGGTGATTGCATTCGGAATAAGCCAGGTGCTGACAACATAGGTAACCGGCAACATAACAAAAGCAGCGCCGAAAGTACCTTTGTTGAGCGCCGACTGAGGGTTGCCGCCTTCTTTTACTCTGACGAAAAATGTGCCGATGATTGAAACGACGATACCGGCCGAAGCAATAACGAGCGGCAGGATCACGGCGTTAAAAGCAACACTTGCATCTTTACCTGTAGCTGTAACAACAAAGGCGGTTGCGCCGAGCACCATGGCACCGATGATGGCACCAACATAGGACTCAAAAAGGTCAGCACCCATGCCGGCCACATCGCCGACATTATCACCAACGTTATCAGCGATGGTTGCCGGGTTGCGAGGATCATCTTCAGGGATTCCGGCCTCAACTTTGCCGACCAGATCAGCGCCCACATCAGCAGCTTTGGTATAGATACCGCCGCCAACACGAGCAAATAGAGCAATTGAGGATGCCCCCAGCGAAAAACCCGAAAGAACCGTGACAACGCTGGTCAGATTATTGGACTCACCACCCAGCATACCGAGGTTTTTAAAAACAAACAGAAGTGATCCCAATCCCAGCAGAGACAGACCGACAACACAGAAGCCCATCACCGTACCGCCGGAAAAAGCGATCTTGAGCGCGCTGTTCAGACTGGTTCGGGCAGCCTGGGTTGTACGGACGTTAGCCGCGGTAGCAATACGCATACCGAAAAAACCGGAAAGGCCGGAACAGAATGCACCGACAATAAAGGATACGGCGATCAGCGGGCTTGTATAGGTGCCCTCTATAGCGCCGGCCCTGTTAAGGAAAGCGAGCAGCGCTGCAACGCAAACCACAAATACCGACAAAATTTTATATTCACTTGCCAAAAATGCCATAGCACCTTCGCGTACGTACCCGCAAATTTCTTTCATGCGGTCGGTGCCCATATCCTGCTTGTTTACCCAGCTAGCCTTGATGTAGGCAAAGAGCAGGGCCACGATTCCAAACAGCGGAATCAAAATCGTTAACTTCTCCATCGTAAACCTCCTTTAATGTGTCGTTAATATGTGTAAAACTACTGCCGTTTTTTTATTCGCCAGAACGATGAAATTCGTTCATAGCAATCTGAGGCCCATCGTTGAACAGGACCGAAATACAATGAATTGTTTTCTGTATCACCTCATGAAGAGCGTCTGTTTCACTGTCTAAAAAGTCCTGTAAAACATAGTCCACAGGGGCGATCAATGGCGGGGGCTTGTCGATACCGATCCGGATGCGTGTAAATTCGGAGTCACCACAATGCTGCCGAATGGATTCAACACCCCGGTGTCCGGCGCTGCCGCCTCGAATTTTGATTCTCAGCTGTCCAAACGATATATCCATATCGTCATGGATAACGGTGATGTGTGCAGGGGTAATGTTATAATGTGCCGCCAGCTCTGCGACGGCTTCACCGCTAAGGTTCATATAGGTCAGCGGTTGTGCGATTATTGTTTTACAGGCACCGACAAAACCGACACCATATACGGAGTGAAAGCCATGCTTACACAGGGGAATGTTATAGAAGCCAGCAAGCTGATCGACGGCAATGAATCCTATGTTATGCCGTGTGTTGCTGTATTCAGGGCCCGGATTGCCCAGACCGACAATCAGCTTCACCTCGTATCCGTTCCATATCAGCTGTTATTCTGCAGCCGGTGCAGTCTCACCGGTTGATTCTCCAGTCTCTTCCTGTCCTTCTTCCTGTCCTTCTTCCTGTTCTGCTTCCTCAACTTCCTCGATAACCGACGGCATCATAATGTTAACAACGGCCGCAGACAGATCAGTGAGAACCTGTACATTTTCAGGCACCTCGAGGTCACTGACATGGATGGCATCACCAACAAGCAAATGACCGATCTCGAGATCAAGGTGCGACGGAATGTCCGCGGGCAGGCTTTTCACCTCTATTTCACGCAGGATATGGCGCAGAATGCCGCCGAGCTTAACGCCCTCGGGCTTACCATGCAGCCGGATATGCACCGAAGCAACAACCGGCTCATCCATCTTAACAGCAAAAAAGTCAACATGCTCAATGTGCTGCTGCAGGGGATGGCGCTGGATTTCCTTGATCATAACCTTCGTCTCAGTCTGAGCGCCGTCACTGTCAATCTGCAGGCTGATGATCTGAAATTCAGCCGCGTTTTCACGACCGGGTTTAAACATTTTATTCAAAACAATACCGTCAAGCGTAATGCTGACAGGCTTGTAGCCGTGCCCGTATACCACGGCCGGTATTTTTTCAGACCGCCGCAGACTGCGGGCAAACCCCTTACCGCTCTGCTCGCGTTTGGTTGCCTGGATTGTAACTGTATCGCTCATGATGTCTCCTCGGTGTTGATATGATGTGCGACGCCTGCTGCGTCTATGGTTTATATACGAAACAGGGAACTAACCGAATCGTTTTTATGAATGCGCTTGAGAGCCTCGGCAAACAGCTCGGCTATCGACAGCACTTTGATCTTTTTCAGTTTCTGCCCTTCGGCATTGAGCGGGATGGTATCGGTAATGATCATCTCCTCAAGGCACGAATTCTGGATGCGCTCCACGGCCTTTCCTGAGAAAACAGCGTGTGTGCAACACGCCGAAACCGATTTGGCCCCGCGTGCGCGCAGTGCATCGGCAGCACTGCACAGCGTTCCGGCGGTATCGACCATATCATCAACAATCAGGGTGCATTTCCCCTCTATATCACCGATAATATTCATCACCTCGGCCTCATTGGGACGCAGCCTGCGCTTATCGATTATGGCAAGGGAGGCGCCGCCGAGAAGCTTGGCATACGACCGTGCGCGCTCCACGCCGCCGGCATCGGGCGATACAATCACAAGATCTTCGATCTTATACTTTTCCTTAAAATAAGAGACAAACACCGGTGCTGCGAAGAGGTTGTCAACCGGTATATTGAAAAAACCCTGAATCTGACCGGCATGCAGATCGATTGTCAAAACGCGGCTAGCGCCTGCTGTTGTCAACAGATCCGCAATCAATTTGGCGGAAATAGGCGCGCGCGGGGCAACCTTGCGATCCTGACGGGCATATCCGTAATAAGGCATGACTGCTGTTATGCGCTCTGCGGATGCGCGCTTGAACGCGTCAATCATGATGAGCAATTCCATCATGTGCTGATTACCGGGCATACACGTCGACTGCACGATGAAAACGTCCATACCGCGCACGTTTTCCTGAATTTCAAGCTGAATTTCGCCGTCGCTGAAGGAGCTGACATTGGCCTTACCCAACGGCAGATCAAAAACCGAGCATACCGACTGCGCAAGGGGCAGATTAGAGTTACCCGAAAAAATCCTCAAACCATTCATCAACGTACTCCTGCAACATGTTGAGCATGCTTTGCGCCTGCGTTATCTGCAGGTCGCGGCGGCCTCATGCATAGTTAAAGACTATGTGCCGTAAAAATACGGTGCGTTTCACTATCGGCTATGTTCCCCCGGGCTGTTTCGCATGCCAGCTGATCGGCGAATACGCCGTACACAGATGATCCGCTTCCACTTAAAAGCGCACCAAGGGCTCCCGCTGCAAGCAGATTTTCCTTCAGGGCTTTAATCTGACCGTAACGGGGAAATATAACCTGTTCAAAATCGTTATACATCAAACCGCGTACATCTGAAAGACTACGGAATGAATCCCTCACTTTATTATTTTTACGTGGATTTGTCAATAAAATATCTTGACTGAATGTTTGATATGCCCACTGTGTGGAGATATGAATCTGCGGATACACGATAAGAAACCACAAAAGGGGGGAGTTCTCAACAGGAGAGAGTTTTTCGCCGATGCCGGTTGCCCAGGCACTGCGGGTATCAGCCAGAAAAAAAGCAACATCCGCGCCAAGCGAAGCGCCCAGAGCTGCCAGGCGATCTCCGGCACTATCTATTTCATAGAGGCGCTGCAGGCCGAGCAAAGTTGCAGCAGCATTGCTGCTGCCCCCCCCCAGTCCGGCTCCGACAGGGATATGTTTGTCTATCCGAAGGCTGACACCACCCGGCTGCGGATACTGTTTCAAGAAAAGTTCGGCCGCGCGCCAAACAAGGTTATCTGTCCCGGCCGGGATATCGGGATCACTCACGGCCAGCTGGATACCAGGGGTCTGTGTTCGCTGCACATGAATCGTGTCCTGAAGACTGACACGATGGAAAAGAGTTTTGATCTCATGAAAACCGTCCGGTCGTCTGCGCTCAATACTCAAGTGCAGATTAACTTTGCAAGGCGACGCAATCGACAGAGGCTGAAAGTTACCGGAAATAGACATGCGCTTTTTCTAAAAAACGATGTATTTGCATACAACAGGTTTTGGAACCATTATCCAGGAAATGACCACAATGCACACTCAACCGGAACGGCTATTATTTTTCCCGCTCCTGCACATAGCGCATCTGCAGATCATGCAGCAGGCTTTCAAGCAGCTGCTCCTCATCATCGCTGAGATTACCGGTGGTCTTATCCCTGAGAACAACCAGGATATCAATGGTCTGGCGGGCCAGATCAAGATTGCGCTGCTTTGCGCCCGACACGGGATCAGGAATTTCGCCAAAGTGATACAGGGCAGATGAGCCCAAAGAAAGAATAAAAGATGAAAAATTGATTTCCGGCAGTGTCCCGGACTGCTTTGCGCCTGACTCCCGATTTTTCTGCTCGGCTGACTGCTCAGGTTCACGCATGGTAAAATTATCCCCTTGTGCTTCAGACATGGCTCTACCCCCTTGAAATAAATACACCTGTGATGAGACTACCCACAACCATCTTATTCTATATTTTTCATGCTACTCGGAGCCGCCCTGTAAAAAAGGGATGGGCTCACACCCATCCCTTTTTATTGCTCAATGACTACAACTGTCACGTACAATCAGACAGCGCATTACTTGTCGGTTTCTTCAAACTCTGCATCAACAATAGTGTCCTGGGATTCGGCAGCACCCGTTTCAGGCTCCTGAGATGCACCCTCCGCACCAGCAGAAGCATCAGCACCGGGCTGTTCTTCAGTGGAAGCCTGCTTGTACATTGCCTCTGCCACCTTATGTGAGGCATTGTTAAGGGCTTCCATTTTCTGCCTGATCTGCTCGGCGTCACCGCCTTCTATGGCCGTTTTGGTTTCCTGCAGCGCATTTTCAACAGCCGTAACATCCTCGGGGCTGAGCTTGTCCTTGTTTTCCTTCAGGAGCTTTTCGGTCGTGTAGACCAGATTATCAGCCTGATTTCTAACCTCGATTTCCTCACGACGCTTCTTATCTTCATCGGAATGAGATTCGGCATCCTTGACCATCTGATCAATCTCCTCCTTGGCAAGTCCGCTTGAAGCAGTGATGGTTATCTTTTGCTCCTTGCCGGTACCAAGATCCTTGGCCGAAACATTTACCATACCGTTGGCATCAATATCAAAGGCAACCTCAATCTGAGGCACGCCGCGTGGCGCCGGGGGCAGACCGGTAAGCTGGAAACGCCCCAGGGTCCGGTTGTCACGGGCCATATCACGCTCGCCCTGCAAAACATGGATTTCAACACTAGGCTGATTATCGGCAGCCGTGGTAAATATTTCACTTTTGCGGGTCGGAATCGTCGTGTTGCGTTCAATAAGCTTTGTCGTAACATTGCCCAGGGTTTCAATGCCGAGTGACAGCGGCGTTACATCAAGCAACAGTACATCTTTGACATCACCTGCCAGCACACCGGCCTGCACAGATGCACCGAGTGCCACAACCTCATCCGGATTAACACCCCTATGCGGATCACGACCGAACAACTTTTTAACCAATTCCTGCACACAGGGCAAACGGGTGGAACCACCAACCAGAATAGCCTCTTTAATATCTGAATTTTTGAGGCCGGCATCACGCATTGCACTCTCGCAGGGAATCCGGGTGCGCTCGACCAGATCATCAACCATCTGCTCAAATTTCGCCCGGGTCAGCTTGTAATTCATGTGCTTCGGGCCACTGGCATCAGCAGTAATAAAGGGCAGGTTAATTTCGGTTTCAAGCGTTGACGACAACTCGATCTTCGCTTTTTCGGCAGCCTCCTTCAGACGCTGCAGGACCATTTTATCAGTGCTGATATCGACGCCCTGATCCTTTTTAAACTCTGCGACCAGCCAGTCAATGATACGCTGATCAAGATTATCGCCACCGAGATGCCCGTCCCCGTTTGAGGCCTTTACCTCAATAACGTTATCGCCGACTTCCAGAATGGAGATATCAAATGTTCCACCGCCGAAATCATACACGGCAACAATCTCATCACGATTTTTATCCAGACCATAGGCCAGAGCGGAGGCGGTCGGCTCATTGATGATGCGCAAAACATTCAGCCCCGCAATCGTGCCGGAATCCTTGGTCGCCTGCCGCTGACTGTCATTAAAATAGGCCGGAACCGTCACCACAGCGTCCTGTACCTCGCCGCCCAGATGAGCCTCTGCTGATTTTTTCAGTTTTTGGAGTATTTTAGCTGAAATCTCAGGGGGTGAATACTCTTTGCCCTGAATCTCGATGCGCGCATCACCGTTACTACCCTTGATGACCTTGTACGGCACCATTTTCATTTCTTCATTTACTTCATCGAAGCGGCGTCCCATAAAACGTTTGATTGAATAAATGGTGTTTTCCGGATTGGTGATCGCCTGCCGCTTTGCAACCTGTCCGACCAGAATTTCACCGTCCTTGGTGAAAGCCACGCATGAGGCCGTCAGCCGGTTGCCTTCCTCATTAACAATTACAGCCGGATCTCCACCTTCCATCACCGCCACGACCGAATTGGTCGTTCCTAAATCAATACCAATTGCTTTTGCCATATCAATATACCTCCTGATGTATCGCGCTCAATGCGCTTTCGTTAAATGTCCTGTTTAGAGAGCATTTGCTTTTTCAACAGTCTGCTCACTGTTTTTACGTTCAGAGAATATAAGCACCAGCTGAACAGGTGTCAACGGGCAACCGCTAAATAATTAAAAAAAATTTATATAAATACGTGTTTTCCTGCGCTGTAGAAGCAGTCAGGTGGGCTGAAAACAGTCTGCGGAGCGGATTTTCATGACAACCGCGCGTTTATCCCTCGCGGAAGGTATGATTTTCGAAGCGGGTAAATTCGTTTTTAAAAGTCAGGGTAACAACACCGGTTGGGCCGTTACGCTGCTTGCCAATGATAATTTCAGCCGTGCCCTTGGTTTCTTCAGAATCAGGATGATAGACCTCATCACGATAGATAAAAATAATAACATCCGCATCCTGTTCAATTGCGCCGGATTCGCGCAAGTCGGCCATGTAGGGTCGTTTATCGGTACGGTCCTCAAGGCGACGGTTTAGCTGTGACAGCCCCAGTACCGGCACGCTCAGCTCCTTTGCCAGGGCCTTCAAGGAACGAGAAATCTCGGAAATTTCCTGCTCGCGACTGTCTGATCGAGACTTTGAGCCGCTCATAAGCTGCAAATAGTCAACAATAATCATACCCAGACCATGCTCAGCCTGCAAGCGGCGGGCTTTAGCGCGCATTTCAAAAACGGACATACCGGCAGTATCATCAATAAAAATGGATGCCTCCGCAAGGCGCCCGGCTGCAAGAGTGAGTTTACCCCATTCATTCTCAGCGATAAAACCGCTGCGCAACTTGTGATTGTCAACCCGAGCCTCGGAACACAGCATGCGCAGGGCAAGCTGTTCCTTTGACATTTCAAGTGAAAAGATAACCGTCGGGACCTGGTTCTCCGTTGCAGCATATTGCGCAACATTCAGACAAAAAGCAGTTTTGCCCATACTGGGCCGGCCGGCGATTATAATCAGGTCTGAAGGCTGAAATCCGGATGTTTTTTCATCCAGATCAGTAAAACCGCTTGCTACCCCGGTGATCAGCTCTTTTTTCTCATACAACTTTTCAATGGCCTTAAACGTCGAATGAAGTATGTCCTTAAGCGGATAATAGGAGGGCTTGATCTGATGTTCAGATATCTGGAAAATTGTTTTTTCGGAAAAATCAAGGATAGCCTCAATATCTTCCTCACCCGAGGTGGCCTTGGCTACAATACCGGTCGCACTCGTAATCAGATTGCGCAAAATAGCCTTCTGGCGCACTATTTTGGCATAATACTCAATATTGGCAGCAGTCGGAATTTTATCGGCCAATTCGGCGACATAGGTCAGACCACCGACTTCTGCAAGTTTATTTTTCTGTTTAAGGTGCTCGGTCAGGGTAATCTGGTCAACCGGGGTGTTTTTTTCATACAGGTCAATCATCGCCCCGTATATCTGACGATGGTCCTCACGATAGAAATCTTCAACCTGCAGGAGTTCGATGGCCTTGATCAAGGCCTCGTTTTCAAGGAGTATCGCCCCCAGAACCGACTGTTCTGCCTCCATGCTTTGAGGGGGGACTTTTGGGTTGGGTACAGTTGTCATGGGTAGTGCGTCAGCTTCAAAGCCTACTCTTTTACAACCCAAACCTTCAACTGTGCGGTAACTTCCGGATGCAGTTTAATGGGTACCGTAAAAATTCCAAGACTTTTCAACGGTTCCTCAAGCAAGATTTTTCTCTTGTCGATCGTAAGTCCTTCATTCGCAAGACCGGTCTGTATATCGGCTGTTGTAACCGCTCCGAAGATTTTATCCTCTTCGCCAACAGGCTTTGCGACCGTGCAGGACATGTCTTTAATTTTAGCGGCCAGCTGTTCTGCTTCGCGTTTCAGCTTATTCAACTTTGACTGCACAAGCTGTTTCTGATGCTCAAGGATTTTAACATTCTGGGTGGTCGCCATCATGGCTTTACCACCGGGGATCAGGTAATTACGCGCATAACCGTCTTTTACCTTCAAAAGTTGGCCGGCAGTGCCAAGAGTTTCAACATCTTCAGTCAGGATAATGTTCATAATAGGTTCCTTATTACATAATTACCAATGTGCGCAGCATACAAACGCCACTCAACGCGTATTTACTGAGTGGAAGACACAAACGGCATAATTGAAACCACCCGCGCACGCTTGATAGCCCTGGTCACATGACGCTGATGCTTTGCACAGTTTCCTGAAATCCTGCGCGGAATTATCTTACCGCGATCAGTGACAAAGTGCTTGAGGGTGTTAAAATCGCGATAAATAATTTCAGCGTTGGGATCAGCACAAAAACGGCAGATCTTGGTTTTCTGATAAAATGTCTTTTTTTTGCGCTTAGTGGTGGTTTTGACTCGCTTCAACAGTGCCTCCTCGATGCCTAGAGTTGTTTATTCCTGTGTTGCAGGTGCTTGTTCCACGTCAACACTTTCAGTCTTGGTCCCGTTTTCAGCTTCAGTGTCGACTTTGACTTCAGCTTCAACTTTTGTTTCAACTTCAGCTTTAGTTTCGACTTTAGCCTCAGTTTCAACTTTAGCCTCAGTTTCAACTTTAGCCTCAGTTTCAACTTTAGCCTCAGCTTCAACTTTTGTTTCAGTGCAAACAGGCTCAGCGGGCGGTGCTACGAATTTCTCAAGCCGTACAAAGTTATAGCGCAGAATCGATTCGTTATACATTATGTGGCGTTCGATTTCTTTCAGCGCTGCAGTTGCCGCCTCAAAAACGAGAAAGCAATAATGACCCTTAGACTGTTTTTTTATAACAAACTTAAAACTCTTTTTGCCCCATTTTTCCGTTTTTAAAACCGAACCGCTATGCTGGGCAATAATGTCGGCAATGGACTGAAACATCTCATCCTGCTGTTCATCGGTGGTATCGTTATGAAAAATCAAACAGAGTTCGTATATTCTCAAAGCTGTTCCTCCCTATAGGGACGTTATACAAGAATGTCTTTAATTTTAAGCTGAGTCAGGAGCTGGCGGTGACCGTTCTTCTTACGATACCCCTTACGCCGCTTGGAACGAAAGACAATAATTTTGTCGCCTTTTTTTTGCGCGGTGATCTCGGCGGATACGCTTGTACCGTTTACAACGGGGCGCCCAACCGTGATACTGTCCTGCTGCGGATCAACAACCAACAGAACCTCGTTCAGCATGACTTCTGATCCGATTTCACCGTCCAGCTTATTAACGGTTACGGTGTCACCAGGCTGCACCTTGTACTGAAGCCCGCCGGTTTTTAAAATTGCGTACATGATCTGTGCTCCTTGTTACCAAAATAGAAAGTGTGCTATGCAATTAAAAAACTATTCCCGCATATATTTACGCTTGCAGGAACACTCTCTACGGTATATAGATATCCCTTACGTGACAGACATCCCTAGTAAGCCCGTAGAAGTAAAGAGGTAATATTTAAATAAATTTTCATTGTTTGTCAAGTTAATTATCACGCAATCGTAAAAAGTCCAGGCTCTGCGCCTGTAGCCCTTTCCTGGACGCATTGTCAAACCAAACGTTTTTCAACTATTTACAGCCCAACACACTATGCAGAACAGAAGAATCCTGATTGTTGACGACGACCGTTCAATGCTGAAAATGCTCAGCGCTTTTTTCGAAAAGACCGGCTATGAAGTTCTGCAACAGCATAACGGCCAGCTTGCACTCGGCATGCTGGAAGCTGACCAATTCGATGTTGTCATAACGGATCTAATGCTTGACGGCGTGAGCGGGTTCGATATTTTAAAAAGAACCAAGCACTTTTCGCCCAATACAGAAGTTGTGGTAATAACCGGCCACAGTTCAATTGACAGCGCGGTACGCGCTATGCGCGAAGGAGCATTTGATTATATCACCAAGCCGATAGCTCTGGAAGAACTCAGCATTGTCATCGAAAAAGCATATGAACGTCGCAACTTTCTTACCGAGATACGCCATTTACGTGACCAGGTTAAGCAATATGCTCACTTTGACAACATTATTAGCACCAGCTCAGCCATGCAAAAGGTCATGGTTATGGTTAAACGCATCGCACGCAGCAACTCAACCGTAATGATCGAGGGTGAAAGCGGAACCGGCAAAGAAGTAATCGCCAAAGCGCTGCATGCCCACGGTCTGCGCTCGGAAGGCCCTTTTGTTGCAATCAATTGTGCTGCCCTGCCTGAAACGCTCCTTGAAAGCGAGTTGTTCGGACATGTCAAGGGTTCTTTCACCGGTGCAAACACGAACAAGAAAGGCCTGTTTGAAGAGGCCAACGGCGGAACAATTTTCCTTGATGAAATTGCTGAAACAACACCAGCATTCCAGGTTAAAATGCTGCGCGTACTGCAGGAAAACGAAATCCGCAGGGTGGGAGACACGCGCGATATTCCGGTTGACGCCCGCGTACTGGCATCAAGCAATAAGCCGATTGCCCAATTGGTGGAGGCCGGCAAATTCCGCCAGGACCTGTTCTATCGACTGAGGGTAATACCGCTTACTCTGCCGCCCCTGCGGGAACGCGTTGCCGATATCGTGCCGCTGGCAAAATTCTTTATTGACAGCTACTGCCGCAAAGCACCACGCAGCCGGGTAAAGATACACAGCACGACAATTAAAAAACTGGAGGCCTACCAATGGCCCGGCAACGTACGCGAACTTGAAAACGCCGTTGAACGGGCAATGATTCTGCTTGAACACGATGAAATCATGCCCGATGACATGCTGTTGGATTCCGGTGACATGCCTGCGGCTGCCTATGATTTCACCAATATGAGCATGAAAGAGCTTGAAAAACTGCATATCAGCGCCGTTCTTGAAAACGCGGAATGGAATCAAAAGGAAACAGCACGCCGATTAGGAATCGGCTATAACACCCTGTGGCGCAAGATGAACGAATACGGCTTTGCCAGAACAAAGAAAAAGATTCCTTCGGCCTAACGGGAATTATGGCCTCAAGCTTCCCGCCCGCGACTCTCGCCCGTCTACAGCAACCCGCCAACTGCCATAAAAAATGTCTATCGACGTCTCCGGCGCATGATATCTGTTGACATATTTCAACAGCCTTTTTATAATGATTCTCTTTAAATATCGTCAAACGGCATGAGCAGACTAGGTACGCAACCCACCCTTCCGCATTCAGCCGACTGAACATCCGAGCGCCTTCACAGCAAAGGATCCCCACGGCACTAAACCGACCGTAGCGGGATCAAGCACGCTAACCAACGTATAAGGAATCGAGACCATGCAAAAAGGATTTAAGAATACCACTATAGACCAGGCCGAAATCAAACGGCTCGGTGAACTTGCCCGCAATGCTCGCGGCGACATTCTGACCATGACCACCCTGGCCGCTTCCGGTCACCCCGGCGGATCCATGTCCTCAATCGACATGTATACAGTCCTCATGCAGCACGCCCGCATCAATCCGGACAATCCCTTTGAGCCCGGACGTGACCGCATCGTGGTCAGCCACGGCCATACCTCGCCGGGCGTCTATGCCGCTCTGGCCCAACGCGGTTTTTTTGCTATTGATGATGCCATTACCGGCTTCCGGCATCCAGCCACCATATTTGAAGGCCACATTGAACGCACCATACCGGGCGTTGAATGGAGCAGCGGTAACCTCGGCCAGGGCCTTTCCGCCGGATGCGCTTTTGCGCTATCAGCCCGGATGCACGCAACCGATGCTCAGACATTTGTGGTTATGGGAGACGGCGAGCAGCAAAAGGGGCAGATATCAGAAGCGCGCCGCTTTGCAGCCAAATACAAACTCGGCAACCTGACTGTGCTGGTCGATAAAAACCACCTGCAGATCTCCGGCGAAACCAAAGATGTAATGCCCCAGAACATCAAGGAAAATTTTATCTCCGACGGCTGGCAGGTGCTTGAAATCAACGGCCATGACCTGCAACAAATTTGTGACGCCTTGAGTGCCGCAGTAGCGGATGAATCCCGCCCAACGGCCATCATTGCCGAGACCGTTATGGGCAAGGGCGTTTCATTTATGGAAAATATTGAAAAATATCACGGTGTAACCCTCACCCCCGAGCAGCTTGAAGCGGCCATGAAAGAACTTGGCCTTGAGATGCGCCTTGAGCACTACCGCGCGGCGCGCGCTGCACTGCCTGCCCTGCCGCCGGGCCCGCATGCTGCCCACACCCCTGCCCCTGCTCCAATTGATACAGGTAAGCCAATCACCTATGAGTCCGATAAAAAAACTGACAATCGCTCAGCGTTCGGTAACGCCCTGTGTGGCATAGCCGAGGCAACCGCTAAACTCGACAAGCCCGCAAAAATAGCCGTGTTCGACTGCGACCTGGCCGGTTCGGTCAAGACAAACGGATTCGCAAAACTGAGCCCGTCCACGTTTTTCCAGACCGGCATCGAGGAGCATAACGCGGCAACCATGGCCGGAGCTATGTCAATCGAAGGCGTGCTTACATTTTTTGCTGATTTCGGCGTCTTCGGAGTCAGTGAAACCTACAACCAGCACCGGCTCAACGACATTAACGCCACCAACCTAAAGCTTGTGACCACCCATATCGGTCTTGACGTGGGCGAAGACGGCAAAACCCATCAATGCATTGATTATATCGGACTGATGAACAACCTGTTCGGTTTTAAAACCCTGCTTCCGGCTGACCCGAATCAAACCGACCGCGCCACCCGCTACATGGCCGGCACAACGGGCAATTTTTACCTGGGAATGGGACGCTCCAAACTACCGGTCATTCTGAATGAAAAGGGAGAACCCTTCTTCGGCGATGACTACGTTTTTGAATACGGCAAAATTGATATGCTTCGCACGGGAAAGGATGCTGCCATCATCACCTGCGGCAATCTGGCATGGCGGGCGGTTGAAGCGGCTGACCGGCTTAAAAAAGAAGGGCTGGATATAGCTGTCCTGCACGTTGCCTGCCCCAAGGATATTGACCGCGCAGCCATACACACTGCTGCATCCACCGGCTGCATTGTAACCTATGAAGACCACAACGTGCATACCGGGCTGGGAAGTATCATAGCCTGCGTATTGGCCGAAGAACGCCTGCCGGTTTCCTTTAGTCGGCTGGGTGTTGCAAAATACGGCCTTTCAGGACCGTCGGATACCGTGTACACCGGAGCCGGTCTCGGCGTTGATGATCTTATCGCCGCGGTTAAAGAAAGCCTGAAAAACAAATAACACACCACGAGCCGGCTGCTATAGTGCTGATGCCGGCACTGCTCTATCTGGAGAGGTTTTTCTTGTATGCTTGAAGTTCTGTCAAACGGTTTTAACAAGGCCCGCGACCGCCTCAAAGGCAAAATTGAGCTTAACGCTGACAACATTGCGGATGCGCTCAAGGATGTCCGGCTGTCTCTGCTTGAGGCTGATGTTCACTATTCGGTTGTCAAAACTTTTATAGCGCGGGTACAGGAAAAAGCTCTTGGAGAACTCGTAGATACCCGCGTAAAACACGGCGAGCGCAATCTCAAGGTCTCCGCAGGCGAACACTTCATCAACATCTGCCATCAGGAACTCATCAACCTTATGGGGCCGGTTGAAACAGGGCTGAATTACAGTTCACGCCCGGTTTCCGCTGTTATGCTGCTTGGCCTGCAGGGCTGCGGTAAAACAACCACTGCCGGTAAACTTGCGCGCCACCTTGTAAAAACCAAACGCAAACCCCTGCTTGTTGCAGCCGATATCTACCGCCCTGCTGCCGTGCAGCAGCTCAAGGTTCTCGGAGAAACACTCGACCTGCCTGTTTTTTCAGCCGAGAATATGCAACCGCCCGAAATATGCAGCCGTGCCCTGGAGCATGCCCGCGAAATCGGATGCGATGTGGCCATATTCGATACTGCCGGCCGTCTGGCCATAGATGAACCGCTCATGCAGGAACTGCATGATATCGTTAGCGCCACAAAGCCGGAAAACATTTTACTTGTGTGCGATGCAATGATCGGCCAGGACGCCGTTAATACCGCTGAAGCCTTTACCCAAAAGCTTGATGTAACCGGATTTATCTTGACCAAGCTTGACGGTGATGCGCGCGGCGGCGCGGCTGTCTCAATCAAACAGGTCACCGGCAAACCCATTAAGTTCCTCGGCATGGGTGAAGGGCTGGAGAACCTTGAAGAGTTCAGGCCCGAGGGTCTAGCATCGCGCATTCTCGGTTTCGGCGATGTTGTCGGCCTGATGAAGGACTTTGAAGGTGTTGTCGACGAGAAAAAAGCAGAGGAAGATGCCCAGCGCATGCTCAAGGGCAAGTTCACGCTGCTTGACTTTCTCGAACAAATTCAAACCATTAAAAAAATGGGCCCGCTGCAGGACCTGGTTGAAAAAATTCCATTTTTCAAACAGATGACCGGCGGCGCTTCCGTTGATGACAATGAGATAGGCAAAGTCGAAGCAGTCATTAATTCAATGACAAAGAAGGAACGTCTGCAGCCGGAGATTCTCAATGAAAGCCGCAAACGTCGCGTTGCCGCTGGCTGCGGCCGAACCATGAAGGATGTCAATGGCCTGCTGAAACGCTTCAAGCAAATGCGCGACATGATGAAGAACATGAGCAAAAGCGGAATGCTCGGAAAAATGGCCAGCGGATTTGGCAAGATTCCGGGATTGGGCGATATGATGCCCGGTGGCATGCCGGATAGTAGCGCTCTTTCGCTCGGTGCAATGAAAGCACCCAAACAGGTCTCATCTGCCGACCGCAAAAAACAAAAAAACAAACGCAAGCAGGCCAAGCAGTCCCGCAAAAAATCCCGCCGGTAAAATACCCACCTCGACATCATTGCCTAAGTCAACCGAGCGTCCCCTTTTTAGTTGCGGGTCTCCCTGGCAAATTAATTAGTATGGTGTCCCCGGATTTTAGGCTACTGGCCATTTTGGTGGCTATAAATGGCTTAAAGTTTAGAAAAATGAATGGGAAGTTGGAAAGTGGTATACGGGTTGGCCTACCGCCTAAAACTTGATAATGCTCATGGAATTGCTGTTTTTCTGAATTCTATTCGACTAACCAACCATGCTGAACATGTCTATTTTGAATGCTCAATGGCCTTTGACTGGAGGTATGATCAAATGAAAATCTCTGTGTATGTTGGTAGCCATTTTAGATACAATGGCAAGAATTTTGTTAGCTGACTCTGAAGTTTCTCTGATGGTTTGTTTCGGGCGCACTGAATTGTCGCCGCTATCAGCGATGTATTTATCATCCGCTTCACCTCCATTATGTTCATAAATATGTCTTCGGTGAAACATGAGAGCTGCGAATTCTACATCCTCAGATTTTAGGTTCTTAAGTGGCTTAATGTCAAAAACGTTTTCAAGATCTCCAGCGCATTTTTTTAAATTATGAAATAACTTTTTGCCCCACTGTTTCTTCCTTGCCGGGGTCATAGGGATATTATTCACTAACATCTTAGCAATCTGCCGACAGTATGAATCAAAGGCAGAAACAGCATCTTTAACGCATGATTCATAAGGGCCGCCTTCCAATACATTCTTTTTGATGTTCTGAAGTTCCTGCTCTAATTCTTGTAAACCATTATGTGTTCCACAAGTTGAACAGAAAGCGTACCTACCTAGTACATCGTTAATATCATCGCAAGCTTGGCACTTGTATTTGTTTTGTTGGCTTTCTTCGGCATAATAAAAACTCGGTTTCTTATGATCTTTCCCAATAGCATCTACTACTTCATCCATGCTGACAGAATACTCTCCATCTTCATCTGCACACAGAGACTTTTGAATCTGATCGCAACATTCTTTTATATATTTTTTCTGACCATCAGTTCTAAAGTGATGTGTCTCAGCTCGAACACTACAATAAGGGCATGTCATAGCCCACAAAGATGGAGCACCACAAGATCGCCAGTAACCGTCACAACTTGAGCATTGGTGTCCAAACATACCATGGGTATCTGAAGATATAAAAATTGTAAGGGAGTCGTCAGTCGGTGCAGGATTCGACGGTGCACCAATACCACCAATGTGCATAGTCCCGACAGGAAAACCTTGAGGGAGCGCATAAATTGCAAAAACAGAGGCAGCAGTTGGCCTAGAGTGACTCCAACCAAACTGAATTGTTCTCTCGCCAGATGCATCTGTTTTTATAGTTATATTATATTGCCCACCACAATGTGCAATTTCCTTAAACTCTTCCTTGGTTTTTGGCATTTTTTACTTTCTAGTTTTTCGCTCTAGAGTAAATTTTACGACAACAATGCATTATTAGGCATTGGCAGGCTCTGATGGTTTAATGCTAAAAGAAAGAGACATCCTGCCAAATGGGGAACGTTCCGATACCTGCTGCTTATCAACAATGCTATGAGTACACCAACGCTCTACTTTATCTATGTATATGTCACGTTGCTCGCAAAGGGCTTTAGTTTCAACAGGAGTAAAAACGTTTTCCAGTCCAGAGAAAGCTTGGTGTGCATCCCGGAAAGGCTGAATAATGCCTATGGATTGCCACATAGTTATCAATGCCCAAATGCGACAAAGAAGTTTTATATCTTCATCAATTTCCAACCATTCAATTTTAGGAGAGCATTCGTTGTGGGCGATCATCTTATTTCTAAACAACACAGCTCGCGAATTAGCATTTTTAAAATGCCCTTCAGTACGGTGCATTTTTTTATTTATTTTTTCGATTTCACCTTCGCCACATAAACCGCTATTCCGAACATATTCAGATACTATAGGCCAAAGATTCCAAAGAGAGTTGTCTCTACTATCGTTGTTTGCGAGCTTACCAAGAATACAAAAAACAGTATATGTGCCTCCCACTAGCCATTGCGCAAAAAAAACGTGCTCTTTAAACGGGTCTTTTTCTGTGTCCACGTTTTGAAATGCAAATATTGCTGCCCGCCATTCAATTAGCTCTAAAATTAACTCATCAATGCCTTGGGGGTATTCGCCATTCTTGAATTCATCGCTGTTTATGTATTCTTCGAGGCGGTAGATTTCTCTTGCCCAGTACCTTTTATCATCCTCGCTATGGGCAGACTTATGATATGACCTATAAGAGTCGAGACGATTTTGAGCGTCATCGGGATGCAAGTGTTTCGCTGTGAGACCCAAAGAATATTCTTTGGCAACATTTTCAGATTCAAACTCCATGTGCGTAGCTCCTGGGTGAATAATACTGATTGTCCGTCCTAAGAACGTTACAGAGAACTCTTCTTTGTTTCAATTTTATTTCTTCTTTCTTCAAACTCTTGAACCGCATCCCCATACTCAATCGCACTATTACATATGTCTATGGCTTTATCAAACTCCCCCAATTTTTCATAAATAATAATTAACCTTTGAAATGCAGGAATAATGCCGATAAATCCTTCTTCCTTTATTCGGCGAACTTCCATCTCTATAGACTCTGGGGTAGAAATGGATGAAAGTTGCTTTGTGCGCTGTATCTCTTCTTGTATGTATGCTTCTTTCATTTCAGAAAGAGAGCTTATGTCAAGCAAACAAAATTCGATGCATTTATCTAGATACTTTTCCTCCAAGCTTCGATATTTGTAGTAAAAGTTTTGCAGGTCTATATATACGAAATGCTTATCAACTGGATTATTATCTACCCGAGCTAATTCACTCAATAACGCCCTTTCTTTTTCCTCATCAAATACAAGTTCTTTTTTAGGCTTCGGTGGTTTAGCTTTTACTAGAGGCGCCTTCCCTGCTTTCCTCATCTCTGAAAGTCTTATTTTTACATTGTTATGAGTTGTCTTGAGGAAATTGTGGCATTCATTTTTTAATTTAAAATTTTCAGACAACATGGGAATTGAAACCGATTGCTGCCTGATTGAAATGTTGGCGAATATGCTATCATCTGCATATCTGATTTTTTTAAGTTCCGCAGATGTTAAGTATTTTTTAAGTGATACTTTCTCGGTGCCCAACTTTGAGGATATTTCATCTTCGAGATTCTCTAAAAATAACTCCGGGTATTTTTTTATATAGTTCATATTTGAAAATTCAAAGGTCTTTGCCATACGCATGATATCCTTTGGTAATAAGGGAATATCAAAACTGTAATAACAAAGAAGGACTAAATTATCAGAGAAGGCGAGCTCATGTTCTTTATCAAGAGATTGAATAAATTTTGGAATTAGGTCCCCACGATCATGCAGCATACACGTTAGTATAAGGGCATTCGCAGAATACGCCTGAAAAGACTTATTTGTATGCACATCTCTAAGTTTTAAAATGATATTAAATGCATCTTCAAAATTACCAGACAGCAGGTGCCTTTCTAAGCCATAGTACAAGATAAATACATAGCCAATATCAATCACTGTATTATATGGATTTGATAAAAGGGTTAAGTAAACCCATTTTTGTTCTGGAGTCAGCCCTGCATATGTGGGGAAATAAGGGGGGCGATCAACCTTTTCAACATCCTGTGGCCGTGAAACTTTCTGTTGTGTATAGATTAGACTAGGTTCTTCCTTGTCATGCATAAACCCAATTGATATTATAAAATCTCCAAAATCATATGCATTTTCATTGCCTTGTTTTTGTGAATAATTTTTAAACTTCCCATCACCAACCCATACAAGATTCCGCAAGTCATCATGAATCGTCAACCCCTTCACGGTCAAACTTTTTTCGTTGGCTGGTACAATTTGTTTGGTGTCGCTAGAAACTGAAGTGCTTTTTTTTCTAAGAAAATTGAATAGCCCCATTTTTTAATTCTTTCTAATTTTTGAAAAATCGTTATGGTTTAAGGATTGTTTTACAAGTTGACATAAGGTGGAAGCATGGGCACCCGATAACATCTTAGATTATTGCCCCAAATTCTTGCATGTATTCTTATTTCAAATACAACCGGAATTGTCAAATGTCGGTCGTGATGCTTCAAAAAACAATGACCATAAGTGAAGGTATATAAGGTAAAAACAATATGCGATCAAGGCCCTACATTTGCTCGCTTATGCTCGTTAAAAAACTTAGTCAATGTATTAGTTAGTTAGCGAGTTATTGATTTTACTTTTATTTTTTATAATCAGTTTCTAATCTTCTCTTCGGCACCATGCAAAAATTAGAACAAAGGGGGCAGGCAAATTATGTGAATTGCAAAAAAAATAGCACCAAAGTTCTATGCGCCTGTGACATTAGATAAAACTGTTAGATTTTCAAGCTTGCATGGATAATAAATTCAGTTTTTCTAAGGCTGGAAATAGGCGGGACAAACAGAATTTTCTAATTTAGCAATATCTATTTGTCAAGAATGAAGACCTGACCCCTTTGCTGTGCTCCGATGATGGTGCAGGTCAAGCTCTTGAGTTTCAGCATGCAGAAAGGTACAATGATGCTGTGCCTAGGTTGAGTATCATTGAAGAATAAAACCATATACCAAATTCAATTCAGCATGAGGCGTAGCAATGGGAAAACCAATACCTGAAGAGGAAATACGCAAACTAATGAACGACCAGATTTGGGGCACGCTGATCGGCATTGATGAGGAACAACCCTATGCGGTGGAAACCTCTTTTGCCACCGATGAAAACTATCTTTACACGGGCTCAAAGCTTGGCGGCCGCATGAACCGCTGCCTTGCCCGCAACACGGCGGCAACCTTTAAGATCTGCGACGGCAATCACCGCGGCCATAATTATCGCGCGGCTATTGTTGAATCAAGCGCTGAGATACTGACCGGCCGGGATGACCTTCTCTACTGCCTGAACATAATTTACACCAAGCTCGGCCTCGGCACTGAGAATCTCGAAGCCAAGGCCGATGCCTATGCTGCGGGCAAGGGCTCTCTGGCCCTCTATCGCCTGCCGCTTCGGAAGCTTGGGGGTATCCGCTCGGGGCGGTAAACGGCTTTTCACAAGCTGCCAAGAAGAAGAAAAAACAAAAAACAGCAAGTACATATTTTGTCTGTCCCCTATTTCCTATTTCAATAAATTCCTAAAAATATAGGGGGAGTGTACCCATATTATTATTGCCGTCTATGAACAAAGAACGGACATTAAAGTGTAATGCACTTTTAGTTAGGAGTTGGGAAATGGAAGTTTGGATGAATGGTTCAAATTTCCAGTTTAAAAAGCCCCTCTTTGCAAGAAAATACGGAATAAAAAATGTGGTCTCGCGACTAAATAAACGATATTAAAAAGGCATGAAAACCGTTAACAGCCCATGCAGACGAATGATCAGTCATAGTTTTTTGCTCCGGCCATACTCATTGCAATACACATAAATTATGATATAATGTGTATAGAAAAAACAATCAGGGAGGATCGGCATGAAACGAACCAACATAGTACTTGACGAAAAGCTCGTCGACAATTGCCTACAAGCAACAGGTATTAAAACCCAGAAGGCCCTGATTGACCATGCCCTGCGGGAGCTGCTCCGTCATGAACAGCAAACAAAGCTGCTGCAGCTCAAAGGCAGGGTTCACTGGGACGGCAAACTGGATGAATGGCGCCGGGGACGGAATGCATGATGGTTCTGGTTGATACTACCGTCTGGATAGATTTTTTTTCGTCAAACCCTGCCGGACAGCATGTAAAAGCCCTTGAAAAGCTGATTGAGGGCAGAGAGGATATCTGCCTGTGCGGTGTTATTCTCACTGAGCTGCTTCAAGGCATCAGGAACGATTTTGAATTTCGGCAAACAAGGGATCTGCTTGCCAACCTGATTTTTCTTCCCATGCACTATGCCGAATATGTACGGTCGGCAGAAATATATCGCGATCTGCGCCGGAGGGGCATCACAATACGTAAGTCTGTTGACTGTATGATTGCTGCTGTAGCCATTGAACATGATGTGGCGCTTCTCCACAACGATAAAGACTTTATCCCGATTGAAAAATATTGCGGATTAAAAAGGTTAACGCAGTAATTATTACATCAAGCGGTCGCGCAGGAGCACGGCCCTCCAAAAAATCCAAAATGCTGGATGCCGGATCGGGTCCGGCATGACAAACCCATAAAAATTTTCACGAACGTGCGCAAACCCTCCCCTCCAGGACCGCGGTGCGCACGGCGCACCCTACCTCTACCCCTCAAAAAACCAACACAATAAAAAATGACGCTGCCATTCGGCAGCGCCAGTGTAGACGGTAATGGGACGTTTCAGTGTTACTGACTGTACTTCACCGGATACTTCTCTTTCAAACCCTCAACATAGCTCTCATAAGCTTCCCGCTGTTTTAACTGCTGAAGCTTACGCGCTATCTTGCTCTTTGCCTGAGACAGGCTTTGTTCTGTGCGCGGCTGCCTGTCGCCAACCTGAATGATATAATAACCACGCTCAGTTTCAAACACATCACTCACTTCGCCCGTTTTTAAATCGAAGGCGACCTCTTCAAATTTTTCACCATACATTTTTGCACGTCGGCCCCTGGCAAAAAAACCGCTAACACCACCGCGGCGCTGTGTGCGCTTATCCTCAGACACCTCCCTGGCCACTGCTGCAAAATCAGCACCCTTTTTCAAACGCTTCAGCGTTTTGCGGGCCAGCTTCTGCTTTTTTTCCTTTTGCTCGGAAGTACTATTGGCCGTCGTAGCGAACATGATCAAGCTGACGTTAATTTGCTCAGCGCGTACAAAATCTTTTTTATTCTCCTGATAATACGCCGCAACTTCTTCGTCCGAAATAGTAACTTCTCCGGAGATCTCCTGCCGCGTTAATTCCTGAACGATAAGGTTATCGGTCATTTCCTTTATTTTTTTTTCTACCGTATCCTGCTTGTCAATCCCGAGCCTGCGTGCCTCCTGCGAAAGCAGGCTAATGAGTACAACCTGCTCAAGCAGTTGCTGCCGACCGGCCTTGCTTTCAAAACGACCTCTGATCTGCGGAGGCATCGTAGCTGTTTTTGAAGCCAGATCAGCCCGGGTAATGGTTTCCTGACCAACGGTGACAAGTACTTCAGGCGCAGCCTCCGCACATACCAGTCCCGGAAAAACCAAACATGCCGCAAAGATCATGAAACCATATGCTATTTTTTTTGTACGCTCTATCATAGGTAACTCCTCTCACTTAGTCCGGCCAAAAATATTTAACCCGCGCGTTTCTTGCCTGTTCTATGCCCAAGCCTCGGGACACAACATACCCTCGCACACCTTGCGTGTTCCGCCTTCTAAAAAAACCTGCTCGAATGGTGGGCAAGCCGGATCGGCATCTACCCGCAACTGCTCGCCGCTGCGGGTTTGCAACGAAACCGGCAAGGCTACCATTTTGAGTGCTGAAGCAATAAGCGCGGCCGCGACAGATCCGGTGCCGCAGGCGAATGTCTCACCCTCAACACCACGCTCATAGGTGCGAATATTCAACTTAGTGCCCGATTCCTGTGAAACAAAATTTACATTCGTACCCTGAGGAGCAAATCGCTCATGGTAGCGAATAGCACGCCCCAGCGTTTCAACCTGCGCGTTCTCACAATCATCAACAAAAAACACAACATGCGGCACTCCGGTATTAATTGCGTGCAGAACCACTTCGGAGCCTTCAATTACAAGCCTGATGCCGGTTTCAAGCTCTCCGGGAGGAGTGAGCCTGACGCGCACCTGACTGCCCGAAACCTGCGCCCGGATAACACCGGCAAGGGTCTCAAAGGCAAGATCCGGCCCGGCAATGTTATTCTCCACGGCAAATCGTGCCGCACAACGAGCCCCGTTACCGCACATTTCGGCTTCACTGCCGTCGGCATTAAAATAACGCCAGGCAAAATCACAGTTCTCAGACGGTTCAAGGCAGATCAGCCCGTCAGCGCCCACCGAAAGCTTACGTGTGCACGCCGCAGTCACAAACGCACGCTCTTTTACCATCTCATAGGCCCCGGACATATTATTAATCAGAATAAAATCATTGCCGGTACCATTCATCTTGGCAAATGGAATTTCATGCATAGCCTGAGCCTTTCATATAATCCCGGAATAGAAATACCGGAAGTGCGCCCCCGTCGTCAAACCAAAGCGGGCGGTACTATTTCGCAGTGCACCAGATCATCAAATGTTTCCCGGCGCCGGATGACATGATAGTCCGATCCATCAACCAGCACCTCGGCTGCCCGAAGGCGTGAATTATAATTGGAAGCCATGCTGAAGCCATAGGCACCCGCGCTCATTACCGCAAGCAGATCCCCCTGCTCCGGACAGACAATATCAAGCTCGCGTGCAATAAAATCGCCGGTTTCACAAATGGGGCCTACAATATCGGCTTTAATCACAGAACCATCTTTTTTCTGAACAGGCACAACTGCATGATACGCATCGTAGAGACTCGGGCGCAGCAAATCATTCATGCCCGCATCAACAATCACAAAATTTTTCACCTCTGTTGCTTTTGTATACAACACCCGTGTGACCAGGCAACCGGCATTGCCCACAAGACAGCGCCCGGGTTCAAGAATGAGCGTGCAGTCCATGTCAGCCATTTCACTGATGATGGCCTCAGCATACTGCGCGGGTTCCGGAGGTTGTTCGCTGTCATACATTATGCCCAAACCGCCGCCAAGGTCAATCATGCGAATTTCAATCCCCTGCTCACGCAGCCGAAGCACAAAGGCCTTTACGCGCGCAAGCGCGTCCACAAAGGGGCGAACTGTCGTAATCTGCGAACCAATATGACAATCAATGCCCGCCACCTCAATGCCCTGCATGGCGGCAGCTTGAACATACACGTCAAAAGCATCGTCAATGCTGATGCCGAATTTATTTTTTTTCAACCCGGTTGAAATATAGGGGTGTGTTTGCGGATCAACATCCGGATTCACGCGCAGCGCAACACGGGCCCGCACACCTTTTTCAGTAGCAACCTGATTGATGAGCTCGAGTTCCTGGGCTGATTCCACATTGAACATCAAGATATCGCTTGCCAGCGCCAGTTCAATCTCTGCGCGGGTCTTACCCACACCGGAATACACAATTTTTTCCGGTGCAATCCCGGCCTTGAGCGCCCGGAGAATCTCACCGCCGGAGACAACATCAACACCACTGCCCAAACGCGCAAACAAGCGCAAAATAGCCAGGTTCGAATTTGCCTTGACTGAATAGCAGCTCAGGTGAGGCACCGAAGAAAAAGCGCCATCAAAAGCCTGAAAATGACGCTCAAGCGTGGCACGGCTGTACACATACAGCGGCGTACCCTCGCGTTCGGCAATCCGGGCAAGCGGCACAGACTCACAATATAGTTCGCCGCCCTGCAAAGAAAAATGATTCATACTGAGAGCTCCCATGAAAATCAAATTGACAGGTTCAATTCAGAATATAGCGCAAAAATTCAGAATCGCTGAGCGGACTCTCATTCGCACTCAACGAATCATCAACCGCTGAAACCGCATACTCATAGCGCCGTCTCTTAACAGCGGTAGTATCCAGCCACGAATTCGCCGTCAAAAGCTCCTGATTGAGACGTTTAAATTCGCCGCGACCGGCAATTCGTCGATAGATATGATAGCCGCCAAAACCCTTTTCAGTCTTTGCCATCCATTTCAGCAAAATTCCTCCCGACTGCCCGATAGCGGTAAGAAAACGCGGGGCCCCAGGAGGCGTTATATCATAGTATTCAAGCCGAACTTCTGCGCTGGCATCACTCTCGATGATAGTCTCTGCATGCATGCGAACCGCCCGAACCGTGTAATAGTACACCGTATCATCAGCGGGCGGAATATCCTCAAAACGAACTTCAGCTATTGGCTCGGCATTCAAAGCAGCCCCATACTCTTCTGAATCAGTTCGACGATAGACAGTATAACCAAAAACATCGTCTGCAGCACGACCGTCGGCCAGCATGCCCACAGGCTGCCAGTTCAGCACGATCAACCTGTTTTTGCGCTCAACGCCAACACCCTGCGGTGTCTTGAGAACCGTATCATAGTGCACGACATAAGGATCAACATCCTGCCCGGATGTTCCTGCCGAATTATAGGCACGCAGGCGGTACATGTATACGTTGCCGGGCTTAACAGCCGTATCGCTGAAATTGTAGAGGCGCTTTTCCGGGCGCTTGCCGCTCGGGCCGCGATACTCGTAGTCAAAAAGAATGTCATAGCTCCGGGGGCACTTAACACAATAATCGGAAAATGTTTCCTGGGCCCGGTACACATAAAAACCTGCCAGATCAAGCAGATCGGTTGCATCCGTATTGTCACGCGGTGCCTGCCACTGCACCAAAATTTCACCCGGCCGCGCAACAGCCGTCAGCGCGCGAACATTTGCAGGCGCAAGCGGTACACTGAGGAAGGGATCACCTTTGCGGCCGCAGGCAGACACCGACAGGCACGCAAGCGCGAGGCAGCAAAGCAGCAGGCTCCGGCACAGCAACAACCCGTAAAAAGAGTGCCTGCGCTTGTGCAGCACAGGCTCAGGAACCATCCGCTGTCCGTCTATTTCTTGAGCTGTTAGAACACCAGCATACATGTGCATCATAGCCGCCTATCCGATTGAAAGAGAATCGATTTTTTTCAATTCCTGTTCGACAAAACGCTCACGCCGCACAAGCAGTCTTTCGGCTGCGCGCACGGCGGTTCGCACACGTACCGGGGCTGTTCCGCCCTGAGAACGTCGGCTTTTAACGGAAGCTTCAACTGAAAGGCATGCGAGTGCATCAGCTCCGAATGCCGGTGAAAATTTCCGCAGCTCCTGCAGGCTCAGATCCCACAGTTTTATAGCGGCCTTTTCGCAGTGGGCAACGCAGCGCCCCACAACCTCATGGGCGCTGCGAAACGGCATCCCGCCTTGTGCCAGGTAGTCAGCCAGATCAGTAGCGGTTAAAAATCCTCCTTGAGCTGCAGCGGCCATAGCCTCACGGTTAAAATGCAGTTGTGCGAGCATGGGTTCAAAAACCTGCAAACAACTCTGCACGGTTTTTACTGTATCGAACAGGCACTCCTTGTCCTCCTGCAAATCGCGGTTATAGCTAAGCGGCAGGGATTTCATAAGCGTGAGCAGTGCCATCAGGTTACCATACACCCGGCCGGTTTTACCGCGCACGATTTCAGGAACATCCGGATTTTTTTTCTGCGGCATTATACTGCTGCCGGTACAAAACGCATCAGCGATGTCAACAAAGCGAAATTCAGGTGTCGACCAGATAATCAGCTCTTCGCAAAAACGGCTCAGGTGCATCATAATAAGAGCAGCCGCGCTGCAAAATTCAATCAGGTGGTCGCGGTCACTGACCGTATCCATACTGTTGGCGGTAACTGCAGGATATCCGAGCTGTTCGGCCACATAGCGCCGGTCAACCGGATAGGGTGTTCCCGCCAGAGCACCGGCGCCCAACGGCAGCCGGTTGGCCCGTTTGTAGCAGGATTCGAGCCGTTCACAATCGCGCATAAACATTTCATGATAGGCCAGCAAATGATGGGCCAGCAGCACCGGCTGGGCATGCTGCAAATGCGTAAAACCCGGCAGCACCGTATCAAGATTCTCCCGAGCCAGGCTTACAAGCGCACGGTCAAGACCGGCCAGCAGGCCAAGCGTGTTCAAAATAGCATCGCGCACATACAGGCTCACATCAGTTGCCACCTGATCATTACGGCTGCGCGCTGTATGCAGCTTGCCGCCAACGGGACCGATTTTTTCAATCAGCCGCGCCTCGATACACATGTGAATATCCTCACAACGCGGATCCATATCCAGCCTGCCCGCCTCAATCTCCCGACCAATTTCCCTCAACGCCTTTTCAATCCGGCGCGCATCGCGCTGCGAAATAATTTTCTGCCGGCCCAGCATACGGCAATGCGCTATGCTGGCGCGAATATCGTACGGTGCCAAAACATAATCAAAAGAAATCGACTCGGTAAACTGTTCTACCACCGAGCTGGTCGCACCGGAAAAACGGCCGCCCCAGGGTTTTTTATTCCCCATTATTTTCCTCCGCGCATATGGCCCGCATACGAAGCCGCAGGGCATTAAGACGAATGAACCCTTCGGCATCGGCCTGACGGTATACCGTATCATCCTCAAACGTTGCCAGATCTTCACGATACAGACTGTAGGGTGATTTGCGACCCGTGACCATACAGTTGCCTTTATACAGTTTTAAACGCACCGTGCCGGTTACCTGTCTCTGGGTTTCATCAATGGCAGTCTGAAGAATTTCACGTTCAGGAGCGAACCAATACCCGTTATAGACCAGACCCGCGTAGCGCGGCATAAGGTCATCCTTGAGGCGCATCACTTCACGGTCAAGCGTAAGCGACTCCATGGCGCGATGGGCGATATGCAGAATAGTTCCACCGGGTGTTTCATAAACGCCGCGCGACTTCATACCGACGTAGCGGTTCTCCACAATATCAATCCGGCCGATCCCGTTTGCGCCACCCAGTTCATTGAGCTTCTCAAACAATTCCACCGGGCCCATGGCAGTGCCGTCAAGCGCGACCGGGTTGCCCTTCTCAAATGAAATCTCAAGCGCTGTCGGCTGATCAGGTGCTGCCTCGGGCGATACACTCAACTGAAACATGTCCTCATGCGGTTCATTCCAGGGATCTTCGAGTACGCCGCCTTCAAAACTGATGTGCAGCAGATTACGATCGCTTGAATATGGCTTGTCAACCGTCACAGGCACCGGGATGTCATGTTTGCGGGCATACTCAATCATAGCGGTCCGGGAAGTCAGCTCCCAATTCGGCAGACGCCAGGGCGCAATCACTGTGATATCAGGCTGCAGGGCATAAAATGCCAACTCAAAACGCACCTGGTCATTACCTTTGCCGGTTGCGCCGTGGGCAACCGCATCAGCACCCTCTTTGCGCGCAATTTCGATCAGTTTCTTGGCAATCAGGGGCCGGGCAATAGAAGTGCCCAGCAGATACGTACCCTCGTAAATTGCGCCTGCGCGAAACATGGGGAAAATATAATCGCTCACGAACTCCTCGCGCAGATCCTCAACATAGGACTGGCTGGCGCCGGTTTTAAAGGCTTTTTCGCTGATACCATCCAGTTCCTTGCCCAGGCCAAGATCCGCGGCGTATGTTATCACCTCACAGCCGTATGTTTCCTGCAGCCATTTTAAAATCACCGAGGTATCCAAACCTCCTGAATAGGCAAGCACCACTTTTTTAATATCGCTCATCGTGTTTCTCCCTGGCTCGCCGCCGTGCGGAGCCGACTGGTGTGTTAATGCGCTTTCCGCGCGGTTGCCTCGAACGCTTCTGAGAATGTAACCTGCGCGCCCTGTCTATTTTTTTATGACGGTTAAAAACCGGTTCAATCGCGCACTGCAAGCACAGATACTCAGCGCTGATTATTTGTAATCAAAATTTCAAGAATCGCTTTTTGAACATGCAGACGGTTTTCAGCCTGATCAAAAATCACAGAGTTGGGCCCATCCATGACCCCATCGGTAATTTCCTCACCGCGATGCGCCGGAAGACAGTGCATGACCATCACGTCCTTTTTGGAAGCGGCGATAAGCCGCTCATTGACCTGAAAATTGCTGAACGCCTTAATGCGCTCACGATATTGTTTTTCCTGCCCCATGCTGACCCAGGTATCGGTACTGATAACATCCGCATCACGAACAGCCTCGAAGGGATCGCTGATCACATTGATGCACGAAGTGGACTCTTTGCATGCACGCTCAAGCACGCTGGAATCCGGCTCATGACCAACCGGACAGGCCAGGGTCAAATCAAATGAAAGCCGCTGGGCCGCATTGATCCAGGATGTGGCCACATTATTACCGTCCCCGATATAGACCGCCTTCATCCCTTGAACGCTTCCCCGTCGTTCAATAACCGTCAGAAGATCAGCCAAAATCTGGCAGGGATGACACATATCGGTGAGTCCGTTAATAACCGGTACGTCGGCGTCACGGGCGAGATCCTCAAGCGTGCTCTGTGCAAATGTCCTGATCATAATACCGTCAAGATAACGAGAAAGAACCTTGGCGGTATCATAAATGGATTCACCCCGGCCAAGCTGCGTGTCGGTCCAGCGCAGGTACAGCGCGTGACCTCCCAACTGAAACATACCGGTTTCAAACGACACCCTCGTACGGGTCGATGGCTTTTCAAAAATCATACCCAGAGTCTTGCCGCGCAGCGGATCATAGAGCACCCCGCTTTTATGCTTTTGTTTTAAATCAGCAGCACGTTCGAAGATCCGGTCAAAATCATCTACGGTTAAATCATACAGACAGAGAAGATCTTTTTGCATGGCAGCATCCTCACCTCAAAATAATGTAGCTCTCCTGGGCTCTCAATCAAGCTTTCCAAGAACATCATCCAAAATTGTACAACATTCGTCAATCTGTTCCTGCGTAATAATCAACGGCGGCACGAATCGGATAATGCAATCAGCTGTGCAGTTAAGAATTAACCCGGCTGCAAGGCACTGATCCACGACCTGTTTGCCGCTGCGGTTAAGTTCCAGACCCAAAATCAAACCCTTACCGCGCACGCCTACCACCGTATCAGAATGGCGATTTTTGAGGCCGTCGAGTTTTTTCTCCAGATAGCGGCCCATCGCACAACAATTCTCAAGTACGCCGCCAGCAAGCAACTCCTGCATCACTGCACAACCGGCCGCTGTTGCGACCGGATTACCGCCAAAAGTTGTCGCATGGCTGCCCGGCCCGAGATAATCGGCAACAGATTGAGTCGCCAGCATGGCCCCAAGCGGCAAACCGCCCCCCAGTGCCTTGGCAAGTGTCATGATATCAGGCTTGACGCCATAATGTTCATGCGCAAACAAACAACCGGTACGGCCCATGCCGACCTGGACTTCATCAAAAATAAGCAGCAGGCCCTCTTGGTCACAGAGTTCCCGCACACGCTGCAGGTAATCCTGCGCAGGCACATTAACACCGCCTTCACCCTGAATCGGTTCAAGCAGGACAGCGCAGGTACGCGCATTCACCGCAGTACGCACAGCATCAAAATCATTAAAGGGAACGTACACAAACCCCGGCATCAGAGGCGCAAACCCCTCCTGAACCTTGGCCTGGCCGGTCGCGGCCAGCGTGGCAAAAGTTCGGCCATGAAATGAGGCCTGCATGGTAATAATCTCGTTGCGGGGCTCACCGCCGGCGGCATTACCATACCTGCGGGCAAGTTTCAGCGCGGCTTCATTTGCCTCGGCCCCGCTATTGCAAAAAAAGACCCGGTCGGCAAAGCAATGTTCAGTCAACTGGCGGGCAAGCTCAGCCTGCGGCTCGGTATAGAAAAAATTAGATACATGGATAAGGCGCTCCATCTGGGCCGTGGCAGCCTTAACCACTGCCGGATGGCAGTGCCCAAGGTTACACACAGCGATTCCTGACAGAAAATCAAGATAGCGCTTGTCCTCATCATCCCACAGCCAGGCCCCCTCACCACGAACAAACGCGATCGGAAAACGACCGTAGGTTTGAAAAATATGTGCGTCTGTTGTTGTAATAATCGCACTCATGAAAACACTCCCTCGAAATTATACTGCCTCACGCATAATTTGGGTTCCAATACCGACATCGGTAAAAATCTCCAGCAGCACCGCATGCTCAACACGTCCGTCAACGATATGAGCCTTTTTAACACCCTGTTGAAGGGCACGGCAACAGCACTGAACCTTGGGTATCATACCGCCGGAAATATCGCCCGACTCAATCAGCTGCAGCACCTCAGGCTCTGTAAGTGTTGAACGCAATGTTCCGCTGCCGTCCTCAACACCTTCAACATCGGTCAGCAAGATGAGTTTTTCGGCATTCAGGGCCGCGGCAATTTCACCTGCGGCCGTATCAGCGTTAATGTTATAGGTCTCTCCCTGCTCCCCAACACCCAATGGTGCGATAACCGGAATAAACTGGTTGGTATCAAGCGTCGTGATCACATCCGGATTAACGGAAACAATCTCGCCGACCTGCCCGATGTCAATCAGCCTGTCCGGATCATTACGGTCAACGAGCTTTTTTTTGCATGCCTTGATCAGGCTGCCGTCCTTACCGCTGATACCAACGGCCTTACCTCCGTTAGCATTAATCCGGCTGACGATCTGCTTATTAATGCTGCCGACCAGCACCATTTCAACCACCTCGATCGTATCGGCATCGGTTACCCGCAAGCCGTCTACAAACTTCGAAGCAAGTCCTAAACGTTCCATCATGGCGCCTATCTGCGGCCCGCCGCCATGCACAATCACCGGCCGGATACCAACAAGACTCAACATGATGACGTCCAAAGCAAAACTGATGCTCAAGGCCTCATCAATCATGGCATTACCACCGAACTTGATAACAAAGGTCTTGTTGGCGAACGTGCGAATATACGGCAACGCTTCCATCAGAGTCTTAGCTTTAGCAATAGCTTTCTGCATACGCGGTTTCCTCTATCACATATCAGTTACATTTGCGGGCAGCCCGCGCCACGGACGACCCTGAGTAGGTATTACAAAGTCTTTCTTATACAGGCTGTTCAAAAATGCACAGATGCAAGGCGCGCTTGTATCATAAGGAATGAGGCGTACTTATTTGTACGCCGGCGTAGCGCACCGCAGCAGATGTGCGTTTTTCAGCAGCCTGTTAAAGAATATAGCGGCTCAGGTCCTCATCCTTTACCAGTTCATCTAGGCGCTCAGACACGTAAGCTGCATCAATCACAACGGTTTCCCCGGTCATCTCAGGGGCATTGAAGGAAATCTCCTCCAACAGCTTTTCCATAATGGTATGCAGCCGACGCGCGCCGATATTTTCAGTTTTCTCGTTCACCAGGGTGGCAATCCCGGCGATCTTCTCAATAGCGTCATCCTCCAGCACAAGCGTGATTTTCTCAGTTTCCATCAGGGCAACATACTGCTTGAGAAGCGCGTTCTGCGGTTCGGTCAGGATACGGACAAAATCATCACGACTAAGCGAATTGAGCTCAACCCGAATCGGGAACCGGCCCTGCAGCTCCGGTATCAGGTCCGAGGGCTTGGAAACGTAAAAAGCGCCGGATGCAATAAACAAAATATGGTCGGTTCTGACCATACCGTACTTTGTGGTAACGGTTGAACCTTCGACAATAGGCAAAAGATCGCGCTGAACACCCTCACGGGAAACATCCGGGCCGTGTCCTTCGCCAGCAGCAATTTTATCAATTTCATCCAGAAAAATTATCCCGGACTGCTCTACCCGCTGCACCGCAAGACGAGTAACCGTTTCCATGTCGATCAGGCGCTGCACCTCTTCCTTGGCAATAATCTCACGCGCTTCAGGAATTTTAATCTTGCGCTTCTTGGTTTTTTTCGGGAACATGCCGCCAAACATGTCCTTTAAATTAATATCCATTTCCTCCATGCCTGCAGCTGAAAAAACCTCAACCACCGGAGTATTCTGCTGGGTTATCTCAAGCTCAACCTCGCGCTGATCAAGCTTACCGGCCCTGAGCAATTTACGAAGTTTTTCACGGGTTGACACACGATCCTCAACAGCATTCTGATCGGGCACGGAAGCGACGGGAGCGGATAATTCAAACTCTGCATCCACACCTGGTGCCCGTTCCGGTTGCGCAGGAACAGGCGGCAGCAAAAGATCCAGCAATTTTTCCTCGGCCAGATCCTGTGCCCGAGCCTGCATGCGCTCGGTTTCCTCGACCTTAACCTGCGTCACCGCAAGTTCGGTCAGATCGCGGATCATTGATTCAACATCACGACCAACATAGCCTACTTCCGTAAACTTGGATGCTTCAATCTTTAAAAAGGGCGACTGCGCCAGTTTCGCAAGCCGGCGGGCTATCTCGGTTTTCCCCACCCCGGTCGGACCGATCATGATAATATTTTTCGGAGTGATTTCATCTCGCAACTCTTCGGAGACCTGTTGGCGCCGCCAGCGGTTCCGCAATGCTACGGCAACCGCCCGTTTGGCCAGACCCTGACCGATTATAAATTTATCAAGCTCCGCTACGGTTTCACGGGGATTCAAACTTTTCATCATCATTAACCCAGTTCATCAATCGTTATCTGCGTATTGGTATAGATACATATCTCTGCGGCCAGTTGCAGAGCATTTTCAACAATTTCACGCGCGCCAAGATCAGCATGCTGTACAAGGGCCCGGGCAGCGGCCAGCGCATACGGCCCGCCGGAACCAATTGCCGTTACATCATCATCGGGCTCAATTACATCGCCGTTACCGGAAATGATAAAGAGATGCTCATTATCCGTCACGATCAACAGTGCTTCAAGATGACGCAGCATTTTATCGGCTCGCCAATCCTTGGCCAGCTCAACTGCCGAACGGGTCATATTTCCGTTATACTGCTCAAGCTTGCGCTCAAAACGCTCAAACAGGGTAAAGGCGTCGGCAGTTGCACCGGCAAATCCCGCCAGCACCCGATCCTGATATAAACGCCTAATTTTATTGGCTTTATGTTTTACAACGGTAGCACCCATGGTTACCTGACCGTCACCGCCCAAACAGACACGGCCGTCCTTGCGCACCGCTACAATAGTTGTTCCATACATCGTCGCCATACCTGTCTCCTTCACGATCCGTCCGGAACGTTTTTACTGCGCGGATGGGAGCGGTCATAAACCTGCATCAACGCGTCAACATGTAAATGCGTATATTGCTGAGTAGTCGCCAGACTGGCATGTCCCAGCAATTCCTGAATACCACGCAGATCAGCACCCGCGTTCAGCAGATGCGTGGCAAAGCTGTGCCGAATCGCGTGCGGGCTGATCTTGTGTGTAATACCGCAACACTCTATCCAGACATCAAGCAGCCGGGCAACGCTGCGGCCCGAAAGCCGCCCGCCGCGCTGGTTTAAAAACACGGGCATCCTGCGCACCGCGTGATGTCTGCCTGCCAGGGCCTGTGAACGCTCAAGATAATCAACCAGAAAGGCAGCAGCTTTGCTCCCCATGGGCACGATGCGTTCCTTGCTGCCCTTACCCCGCACCAGAATTTTTCCGGCCGGCTGATCTATGTCGGAACGGTTAAGTCCCACCAGTTCTCCGAGCCGTATTCCCGTAGAATACAACAGCTCAAACAACGCACGGTCACGGGCCTGCAAAAGCGTTGCCACGGGGATTGAATCCAGCAACGCAAACATTTCATCAACCGTCAGGTGACGCGGCAGTGTGCTGTCACGCTTCGGGGCTTTGAGCATTTCAGCCGGATTAACAGCAGACAATCCTTCCCGCACCAAAAAAGAAAAAAACGTTTTCAGGCAGGAAAGCTTGCGCGCCTGAGTTGATTTCTTGTTGCTCTGCGCACAGACCGCCAGATACGCTCGAATAGCCATAGCATCAATATCACCGATGGCAGCGTATGTGCCAATGTGCGTATTTTGAAGAAAGGCAATGAAACCCGAAATGTCCTGCAGATAGCCCCTGCATGTATTTTCGGATACGTTCCTCTCAATACGCAAATATTTCTCAAATGCGCGAATCTGGGTTGTCAACATACCCGGCCTGTAGAGCCATAAAAACGAATAAATACCGCCTGAAAAAGATTATGAGCATATCGGCTTTTCTGTAAAGAATCAATGGAAAAATACATTTTCCTTCTTGCTAAAAAAGGTGAAATTGAGTATTACTGTAGCCCGAAACGTATCGTTGTAAAGGCCACGACGCATTGCCGTCGTACAAAACACCAAACACTACCAACAAAGTAAACCAAACAGGCCGAAAGGCAGACCACAATGAGCGCTCCCAACAAACATGCCTGTATTTATCCCGGCACCTTTGATCCCCTGACCAACGGTCACCTCGACCTGATTACCCGCGCTCTGCATATTTTCGACAGGATATTCGTAGTCATCGCCATCAATCCTGATAAAAACCCGCTCTTTACGGTAGACGAACGGCTGGAAATGATCAGCGCATCGGTTGAAAACAACCCCCGGGTGATTACCGACTCTTTTGAAGGCCTGCTGGTGGATTACGCCCGCACCAAAGGCGTGCATACGGTACTGCGCGGCATGCGCGCCGTATCTGACTTCGAATATGAATATGAAATGACATTCATGAACCGCAAATTGGATCGTGATATTGACACCATTTTTATGTTAACCGGCTTGCGCTGGCTTTTCGTGCACTCAAAAACAATAAAAGCTGCGGTCAAGGCCGGTGCCGATGTGTCCGACATGGTGCCTGAAATAGTTGCCCGCAAACTAAACGAAAAACTGCACTGATACGCGATGCGCGACTCCGGGCATCCAGCCTGAGCGCATTACCAAAAACCACACAGGAGAACAATAATGAAACTCGCACACCGCATGAAACATATCAAGCCGTCCCCGACTCTGGCCGTTTCCGCCAAGGCAAAAGCCATGAAAGCCGAGGGCATAGACGTTATCGGCTTTGGCGCAGGAGAGACCGACTTTGATACACCGGATAATATTAAGCAGGCAGCCATTGCAGCAATTGAAAGCGGATTCACCAAGTACACCCCGGCCGGTGGCACCGAGGAACTCAAAAAAGCTGTTGCGGCAAAACTGCAGCGCGACAACAGACTTACCTATAAAAATTCAGAAATCCTGATCTCATGCGGTGCCAAACACAGTCTCTACAATGCGTTTCAGGCTCTCCTGTCCGAAGGCGATGAAATCATCATACCGGCCCCGTACTGGGTATCCTATCCCGACATGGCCTACCTGGCTGACGCCGTACCGGTTGTCATTGCAACATCAGATCAGTCCGGATTCAAAGTAACACCCGACCAGATGCGCGCAGCAATAACCCCCCGAACCCGTGCCTTTGTGCTGAACTCCCCCTGCAACCCTAGCGGAGCGGCCTACAGCCCAGCTGAACTTCAGGCCCTGGCCGATGTTTTTCTCGGCACGGACATCATGGTCATCAGTGATGAAATTTACGAAAGCCTGACCTACGACGGCTTTGTCAACACCAGCATTGTGACTGTAGAACCGAGGCTGAAAGAACAGGCTCTGGTGGTCAATGGCGTTTCCAAGGCCTACTCCATGACCGGCTGGAGGATTGGCTATACTGCCGGGCCGGCTGCTGTTATCAAAGCCATGTCAAACATACAGAGCCAAAGCACATCAAACCCGACCTCAATCGCCCAGAAAGCAGCTGTAGAAGCACTGAACGGACCGCAGGACTGCATTGCCGAAATGCTGAAGGCTTTCGACAAGCGCCGCACATACATGGTGGAGCGCTTGAACGCCATTGAAGGCTTCACGTGCAGCATGCCCAAAGGGGCATTCTACACGTTCCCTAATGTTTCCGGTGTGTATGGCAAAAAATCAGGCTCAACCGTCATACAAGGATCAAGCGATCTGGCAACAGTCCTGCTTGACACAGCGCGAGTAGCCGTTGTGGCCGGTTCCCCCTTTGGTGCTGATGGCAATATCCGCTTGTCCTATGCCACATCATTTGAAAATATCGAAAAAGGAATTGACCGCATTGAAGCGTTCGTAAAAACGCTTGTCTAAAAAATTACTGGCAGCCGGCGGGCCCCTGTATAAGGACCGTCCCGCCGTAGCCCCTTCACAGGAGTACTAACCGACATGCTGCACTCCATTTCACATCTGAGCATCCCGCTGGCCGTTACGTCCACCGACCTTGGCTCCAAGCTCAGTGGGGATATCTGGGTTCTGTTTCTCTACGCCGGCCCAATGGTCAAGGGAGTGATTATCCTGCTGCTGGCACTCTCAGTTATCTGCTGGGGAATTTCCCTGTTTAAATTTCTGATACTGCGCTCGGCCCTGAACGAATCCGAATCGTTTCTGGATATATTCTGGAACAACCAAAGTCTCAAACGCACCTTTACGGATGCAAAACAGTTAGAAAACAGCCCGCTGGCAGAAATATTTCGCTCGGGGTATCTGGAACTGCAGCAAATGCAGCAACAGGACGCCGGGGCCGATGGAGACCCGCAAACATCCGATGCGTCGACGACCCCATCCCTGAATCTCTACGGCTTGGGAGCAATCAAACGCGCCCTTGATCAAGCTACTACTGCCGAGCTAACCAGGCTTGAAAAAAACCTCGGGTTTCTGGCTACGACCGGCAGCATCGCCCCGTTCATTGGCCTGTTCGGCACGGTATGGGGCATTATGAATTCATTCCGCGACATCGGACGCCAGGGCTCAGCCAACCTTGCCACCGTCGCACCCGGCATTGCCGAAGCCCTGATCGCAACCGCCTTCGGCCTGCTGGCGGCCATACCGGCTGTTGTGCTCTACAATTATTTCCTTGGACGCATAAAAATGTTAACAGCCGAAATGGACAACTTTTCCTCGGAATTGCTTAACATTATTGAACGCTATCTTGACTCGCGCAACAAGACAGGTTGATCTATGGGCATGAGCATGCCGGGCAACAGGCGGCAACAGAAACTAATGTCGGAGATAAACGTAACGCCATTTGTGGATGTTATGCTGGTGCTGCTGATAATCTTTATGGTGGCGGCACCGCTCGTACAGCACGGTGTTGATGTTGACCTGCCCCAGGCACGCACTTCCCATATCGCCGCCCAGGAAGAAACCCTTACGGTTTCACTCACAAATGATAAAAAAATCTTCATCGGCAAAGTAGAAATTAAAATTGAAGACCTGCGGGAACGCCTAGTGCGTATTTTTCAGCAGCGCACTGACAGCAGCCTTTTTTTTAAAGCCGATCGTGAACTACCCTACGGATTTGTCGCGCAGGTAATGGCTGAAATAAAAATGGCCGGCATCGAAAAACTGGGGATCATTACGACACCAACCAAAAAAAAATGACCACCTACCCTTCCATTCTAAAAGCTGCCCATCTTGAACGGGGCATGCGCTGGATGATTTTTGCATCTCTGTGCCTGCATCTGTGCCTGATAGCAGCTGTTCTCGGCAAACCACCTGACCGAGGCACGACCATCTATTTCAACCCGGCCTATACGGTAGAACTGATAGGAACCGGAGGGGCACCCGGCCTGCCGGATACAGGCGAATCAACGGGTGAATCCTCCGCGCGCCCTACCGACAGCACTCCCACCGGCAGGGCCGAACCCCTGTGGAAGGGCCCAAGCGGATTCACGTCTCAGGTCAAAACCCTTGAAAAACGCACCCATACTCCCCTTCAAGCTGACACAACCGCAAAAACCCCACTATCGACTAAAAAAACTACCGGCAGTAACGCCTCAGGAACCGTTCAGGGAGGTGCCGGCGCAGGCCAACAAAGCACACGTCAACCCACTCCTGCCGGGACTGGCGGTAGGGGCGGCGCCGGCGGTACAGGCTATGGCCTGACTCCTGAGCAGGCGCGTTTCGGCAGATATTACATGGCGGTGTTTAACAAAATTCAGAGCGCCTGGGTTCTGCCGCACTACTATGAACAAGAACAACTGATGGCGACCGTTGAAATTACCATACGTGCAGATGGGCGTATCGTTAACACTCAATTTGAAAAAAAATCAGGGAATGCCGAATTTGACCGCTCCGTCATGCGGGCAATTCAAAAAGCCAATCCCCTACCCCCTCTGCCACCCGGCATTAAGGAACCGCTCCTGACGCTTGGAATCCGGTTTAAATAACCTAAATTTATTAGTATATTAATTTTATTTAACGTTAATTTCAGGGCTCATATCTGCTATACTAATTTAATACATCAAAACCATTACATTGCCGAGACACAACATATGCACTCGCAATCAATGAACCGCAAAGTCCCGGCTCTTACACACACGCACTGTGCTACAGTACTCCTTGCCGCTTGCCTGATCGCCATACTCCTGATCACTCCCGCCTCCGCAAAGGTATATATTGACATTAACGCGCCCTCAGCCACACGCGTTCCCATCATTGTACCGCCGTTTCAAAACACCGGATCACAGCCAGACGCGCAAAAACTGTCAAAGCGAATGGCTTCAATTATCAGCACCGATCTTGAATTCTCCGGCCTGTTCCGGATTATCGACCACAAAATTTTAAACAAAGCGTACCTGCGCGGAGTAACCCGCAACCAAATCAAATGGGACAGCCTATCGGTCACAGGGGCGGAAGCTATTGTGACCGGTGCGTTTTCAGTCAGCAACAACCGCGTCAACGTTGAACTGCGCCTGTTTGACGCTGTACAGGGCCGCTTTATTATGGGCAAAAAATACAGCGGAACCCTGAAGGAACACCGACTGATCTGTCACCGATTTGCCAGCGAAATTTTCAGGGAGCTTACCGGTGCACCCGGCATGTTCGAAACCGGCATAGTTTTCGTCATGCGCACCGGGGGCAACAAGGAGCTCTATTACTGTGATTATGACGGCAGCAATCAACGCCGACTGACCACGTACAATTCACTGACTCTCTCACCCAGCTTTTCACCGGATGCTTCCATGCTGGCATTCACCTCCTATCGGGCCGGCAACCCTGATCTCTATCTCATGCATCTGGCGCAGGGAAGAACTGAAAAAATCTCCAGCAAAAAGGGGATAAACATTTCCCCCGACTGGTCGCCCGACGGAAAAAAAATTGCCTTGACTTTAAGCCTGAAAGACGGTAATTCAGAAATTTACATACTTGATATCAACAGTCGAAAACTTGAAAGGATTACCAAACACTGGGCTACGGACGTTTCACCGAAATGGTCCCCGGACGGCAGGCACATGGCATTTGTCTCAAGCCGATCCGGCAACCCGCAAATTTATATACTCACTATCGCCAACAGATCAGTTCGCCGGATAACCTTCGGCAAGGGAAAATACAATACCTCGCCGGCATGGTCTCCTCGCGGAGATCGCATTATATACGCAGGTATGACTGATGGAAAATTCAACATCAACAGCATCAGTCCGAGCAGTTCAAACTACCGGCAACTCACAGCCGGGCACGGCAACAACGAAGACCCGAGCTGGTCACCTGACGGACGGTACATAACATTCAGCTCAAACCGAACCGGTCGCAGCGAAATATACATCATGCGGGCTGACGGCACCGGACAAAAACGAATAACCTTCGGCAATGACGAAAAATACGATCCAACGTGGTCACCGATTCCCGGAAAATAATAAACCCAATTTTATCTTAGGAGGAAGAAAACATGCAGCAAACAGCAAAAACTCTCATGGTGTGCATTTTCATAGCGGCTCTGGTTAGCAGCGTGGCATGTTCAAAAAAACAAATCGCTCCCAATATCATCGATGAAACTGCCCCGGGTTTGGAAGAAGCTGATCTCGGCGCAGGTGAATTCACCGCTATCGACCCCAGTGACCCCGTCCTGAGCGCTATCTTTACAAACATCCTTTTTAACTATGACCAGTTCTCACTGACCCCCCAGGCATGCACCATTCTGGACAGCATAGCCGAGTGGATGAAAAGCAATCCCAGGAAAGTCCTGATGATTGAAGGTCACTGTGATGATCGCGGCACCAATGAGTACAACCTTGCACTCGGCGATCGCCGTGCAAATAGTGCAAAAACATACCTGGTGCAGCTTGGCGTTGACTCCGCCCGGATCTACACAATCAGCTACGGCGAAGAACGCCCGATTGTAGACGGCAACAGCGAATCCGTCTGGGCCAAGAACCGCAGGGGTGAATTCAAGCTGAAGTAATTCCTGACCATAGATGCCATCGCGTCTCTCAGGGTTGTGCGCAGTCCTGAGGGACTTTTTTTACCGCAACCATATGCCAGCACGGAAAGAAGCCTATGCACAGAACAACTCAAATTGTGCGGGCAGGCACGCTGTTATTGTGTCTTTTTTGCAGCGCATGCCTCAGCATGCAGCAGCAGATTGACACCAACGCCCACGATCTTGCCCAGATGCGCAATCAGAATGCACGCTTCCAGGCAACCACCCACAATGAAGTTGAGCAATTGCGCAGTGAAATCCAGACCCTGAGCGGAACGCTTGAGGAAAACAATGTTGTACACGGCCGGGAAATCAAAGATATCAAAAAGCGCCTTGGCAGCCTCACGGCAACGCTCGGCCCTGCCCCGCTCAACACAGGCGAAAACGCTGCGCTGCACCTGACAGCTGATACGTCAACTGCATCTCTGGACAATGCACAGTCATACTACGACCAGGCCTTGAAACTCTACTATGACCGGGACTATGAAAAATCGTACTCATCCTTTCAAACGTTTCTCACGCAGTATCGCAGCAACCCGCTAGCGCAAAACGCGTTTTTCTGGATTGGCATGTCCCTTTTTCAGCAAAAAAAATATCGGGAATCCATATCTGCATTAGAGGACCTTATTAAAGAGTTTCCGCAGGGCGGTAAAGTCCCCGATGCCTATTACTGGCAGGCAGTCAGTTTTATCGAACTTGAGGAGATGCTCACCGCCCAGATATTGCTTGAAACCCTCATGCAGACGTATCCTTCCTCAGAAGCATCACAAAAAGCACAAACAAAATATCAGGAACTTAAATTTGATACATCCCGCTAAGTTTAATCTCATGACTGCGGTGCGGAAAAAATTCGCGTAAGAAACCCCTGCAGAACCATCGCGCATGCTTAAAGCTTTCTGGCTGTTCACACCATCGCCGTCTATCAAACACGGCTAATACATAACAAACACTACGCTAAGAATTCCCGGCTATTGAAGATTAACCTTAACCTTTCCATAAGCCTTGAGACGACTAACAATAGGTCGGGCTTCCACAAAATCAGGTTTGATGGTCAACACCCGCCTAAATGTTTCCAATGATCTGACGCTCTGTCCGGCATTGGCATATCCCACACCCAGAATAAACAATGCATTGAGATTATATGGCTGATGTTTAATCACGGTTTGCAATGCATCAATACCTTCATCCAACCGGCCTGTGGTGATGTAGGCCCGCCCGACTGTTGTCAAAACATCAATGCGCCCGGGCCGTGCAGAGAGTGCCTGCAGACCGAACCGGAGGGCTTTGACATTACGATGCCTTTTCTCCATCGCAAGCGCCCGTTTATAATAAGTATCACTTTCGATTATACCCAGATTAAAACGCAACAACAGAATTCCGGCAACCGCCACGCCAAAAACAGCCGCAATCAAGACTCCTCTTTTTGAGAGACAAAAAAATGCTGCCCGCTGCCGGCAATACAAGGCAATAATCATACCAGCACTCACAAACGCCAGTAGCGGGGTCAGGGCGCGTTGGAACGGAAAACCGAAAAAAGCATTTACCATAAAAGCAACCAGCGATCCTGAAGCCGCAAAAATAATATATTGCTCAAAATCGGTGCGTTGCGCACTCATAAGCCGCAGTGCCATTACCAAAATACCACCAGTAAAAAACACCAGCAGAAGGAAGCCGGGCAACCCAAGCTCAACCGCAGTCTGTAAAAAATCATTATGAGCACGCCTGACCTGGATATCCTTGCCGAATACGCTATCGATCTGTTTGGTATTCATCACAGAAGCGTATACATTGGGAAAGCTACCGGCCCCATGGCCCAGAACTGGCTTCTGTTTAAAAAGCTCAAACGTATTGTTCCAGATAATCAAGCGATAATTCGCGCTTCCTTCAATTGTACGCTTGAATGCAGGATTTGTCACAAAGGTATACCCGGTATATCCGCCCACACCCAACATCAGAACTGCTGCCAGTACAAACAATTTCCATCCCGCACGACATTTAATAAACAAACCGACGCTCCACAACAAAAGACAACAGATCGCCAACCAGGCAGACCTGCAACGGATGAAGTACAGCACCAAAAGCCCGGATACACAAGAATGCCAACAAAGCATTGCCAACAAAAACTGTCTGCGCCTTAAGAACCAGCCCGCAAACGCGGAAAATGCAATCGTGCAGCATAAGAACTCAGCAAGAACATTCGGGTTGCCAAATGCGGCAGATGGCATACTAACCGATGGTATCCACGTCGGCCCCATGAACGGCTGTAAGAGTGCAACCGCGCAGACCAATTCGCCTGATACAACAAAAGATCCTGCGAGCCGTCCAAGCCAAACATCCGACCGCAGCCAGGCCGCGAGCCCCAGTGCCGCAAGCGCACAGGTACTCCAGTGAACGGCCGCATAAAAGGCATCATAGAAATTCATGCTCCACAAAGCACTCACAAACGCCCAGCATGCAAAAACGGCCAGTGCACAGCTGCAGATATCGCGTGGAAGCTCAAGAGGGCAGCGCAGGACTACCGCACGCAGAAAGCCCAGCAGGCAAAAAAGCGCCACTGCCGCCTGAACAAAGGTGCGTTGCGGCAAATCAGCAAAATTACGGATATGTGAATTAAAAACCAAAGGAGCAACAACAATACTCAGACAGACAAACCAACCAATACAGGACTCAATACTCGGACCCCAGTTTTTCTCTTCAAGGCGCGAGCGCTTTGGCGTCCGTGCAGAGCGAGCTGTATGCTTTGGATATTCTTTTTTTTTCGATAAACGCGTTTTCTTTTTGGCTGCGCACATATAAAATTGTATCCTTACAACAGCGGCACTAAGAGGCTAGTGACTTCCCGACTCTGACCACCATGAAAAAAGATTGTGTCCTTTGTATCTGTCAGTACTCGTCCGCCGTCCGGCAATTTAAATTGACGTAGCAAAGTACCATCTTGCATTGAAACACTAAAAAAGCCTAGTTTCGTAGCGCGTGCAAAAACATAGTCTCCAAGCCCCTGCGCATCAAATACTAAAACCTTACCCTTTTTAAACGTCCACAGCGGCACACCACTTTCCAAATCATAACAATAAAGCCCGCGTGCGCTAATAAGCACCCGCCCTGTAGATAAAACGCAAAATCTTACACGCGGTATATTTGTATTAAGCTGCCATTGCACCTCCCCGGTTTCGATCCGATGGGCACGGACAAGCCCTGCGCTACCGACACTCAACAGGTAGTCGCCAGCCGATGCAAGCTGAATCCTGGCACTGCCGACCTTAAACTGCCCCTGCACCTTTCCATGGGATGTGCCCAGACCAAATTTTTCTAGGCATCTATTAAAGCTGTCACTGCCGACCTTAAACTGCCACTGCACCTTTCCATTGGATGTATCCAGACAAAAAATTTTTTGGCCTCTATTAAAGAAAAGTCTGTTCCCAACTAAAACCGGTGCCTTTTCAAGAGAGCCTGTTTTAATGGACCACAGACGCTTGCCAGTGACAACATCAACACAGTACATCCGATTACCAGCCGATGCATATACACGCCCGGCACCCACAACCGGACTAACTGTAGCCCAGTTTTTTGTCCAGAATTCCCAGAGCACATTCCCTGTTTCGGCATCCAACGCGTAGAGCCCGCCGCACTGAAAAAAAAGACGCTCCCCGAAAATTACCGGCGCTGAGCTATGCCCGCCAAATGTTTCAAACTCCCAGAGCAGGCGCCCGGTTTTCTTTTCCAGACAATAGACATCATCGGCACACAGGTAGAACCGCTGTTCATCAAAATCAGCCCATTGCATATGCGCTTTTTTTGTCTCGAATTTCCAAAGCACTTCTGCGTCATAGGAAGAACCGCAAGCCGCCACAAACGTGGTAGCACATACAAGCGCAAACAGGTATCGCTTCATCATCATTGACAACAGGCCTCATCCTCTTGAAGTAAACGACTGAGCTGCTCGGGCGAGCACTCTACGGCCCATAACTAAACAGCGCCTGTATTAATAATAACTACAACAGGCTCATCATTAAAAAGATTGGAGATCAAAGAACTGCCCGTTCACACAATTAAACCGGCACAACAACGCAGGATATCCTGTGCAGCATTCAGGCTGCCCCAGCCCTCTGCATGCTTAAATCCTGATTTTTTGCCCTGCCTCGCCTCCTCATATGCTGCAACCTTGATACAACCGGAAAGGATATAATTAGTTAAAAATATTTGTTCTCTGCGTTAAGACCGGCAAGCCAAACACGCCTGTTCAGTCATCGTTGGCCTACCAGGGAAGATACGCTTCGGTGCAGGCTCAGCATTTTTCATTCACAATATAGTCCGCGATTTTGTCTCCCACTTGACTGGTTGACAGGCCCATGCGGCCCGCGGCCATGCTCTTCATATCCCGGCGCACAACATTCTGGATGGCAGACTCGACCTGCAGAGCAGCCCGGTCTTCACCCAAAACCGACAGCAGCATCTGCATAGCCGCAACCGAGGCAATCGGATTGATCACGTTCTGGCCTGTGTACTTAGGCGCTGACCCCCCCATAGGTTCAAACATTGAGACACCATCAGGATTAATATTACCGCCGGCGGCAACACCCACGCCACCCTGAACCATCGCGGCCAGGTCGGTAATAATGTCACCGAACATATTATCGGTCACGATCACATCAAACCACTCCGGATTCTTAACCATCCACATGCAGATGGCATCAACATGCGCATAATCAGTTTTAATGTCCGGATATTCAACCGCCACCTCGTTATAAGCTCTCTCCCAAAGGTCAAAAGCATAGGTGAGCACATTTGTCTTACCGCACAGGGTCAGTTTTTTTTCTTTACCGCGCTTGCGGGTAAACTCAAAGGCATAGCGCAAGCAGCGCTCAACCCCTTTACGAGTATTAATTGACTCCTGAATGGCAACTTCATCAGGGGTGCCTTTCTTCAAAAAACCACCGGCACCAGTATACAGCCCCTCGGTATTCTCACGCACCACCACAAAATCAATATCCTCAGGTCCCTTTCCCAGAATCGGTGTTTCAACTCCGGCAAACAGTTTTACCGGCCGTAAATTGATATACAGGTCCAGGGCAAAACGCATGGCAAGCAAGATACCCTTTTCGAGTATACCCGGAGCAACGTCAGGGTGCCCGATAGCACCAAGATAAATAGCGTCAAATCCTTTCAACTCCTCCAGCACGCTTGCGGGCAGGGTTTCTCCGGTACGCTTATAGCGCTCCCCGCCCAGATCATAGGTGTGCAGCTCATATTTGATTGCATTCCCGGCTGCAACAGCTTCAAGCGCCTTGAGTCCCTCGTTTACGACTTCAGGTCCGGTTCCATCACCGGGGATAACCGCGATTTTGTACATACTGAATTCCTTTCCTAAAAAAAACATCCGAACATAGTTATTGAATACGCCGCAATGAGCGTACAAACACGTTATCAGGTTCCCATTTTTTCCCTGACATAGTTCATCAACCCACCGGCGCTGATCAAATTGCGCATAAACGGCGGTATAGGCTGGGCAATAAGCGTCCCGGCATCGCCGGCGAGGGTTATCAGACCGCTATCGAGTTCCACCGTCACCATAGTACCTTCGGCAATCCGCGCGGCCGCCTCGGGACATTCAAGAATCGGCAGGCCCATATTAAAAGAATTTCTGTAAAAAATACGCGCAAAACTGCCCGCAATCACGCATGCAATTCCGGCAGCCTTAAGCGCGATGGGCGCATGTTCTCGCGATGACCCGCAGCCGAAATTCTGTCCTGCCACAATAATATCGCCAGGGGCCAGCTTGCCCGGAAAATCCGGATCAGCATCCTCCATGCAGTGTTTGGCCAACTCAGCCGGATCAGAGGTATTAAGATAGCGCGCCGGTATAATTTCATCGGTGTTGATATTATCACCGAACTTCCATACTCTTCCTGTAAATTGCATAGCGTTCCTCGCGTGCTTCCTTCTCATAGATTACAGTTCATCCGGCGAACCGATTCGACCCAGCACGGCTGAGGCCGCAGTAATGGCCGGATTTGCCAGGTACACGAAACTTTCGGGATGCCCCATCCTGCCGACAAAATTACGGTTAGTAGTGGCAATGGCGGTTTCCCCGCGAGCCAAAATGCCCATATGGCCTCCCAGACAGGGGCCGCAGGTCGGCGTGCTGACCACGGCCTCGGCTTCAATAAAAATTTCCAACAGCCCTTCACGCAAGGCCTGCAGGTAAATAGCCTGGGTGGCTGGAAAAACAATTAACCTGACACCCGGCGCTGTTTTTCTTCCTTTTAAAATTGCAGCAGCAACTCTCAGATCTTCAATGCGCCCATTGGTGCACGACCCGATCACAGCCTGATCAATCGGAACCGTGCCCACGGCACTAATCGATCGTGTATTATCAGGCGAATGTGGAAATGCCACTTGCGGTTCGATGTCTTCACAGCGGTAATGCTTCACCTCGCAATACTTGGCATCCGCATCAGCTGCAACCGCATTCCAGGGCTGTGTAGTGCGTCCTTTCAAATACTCTTCGGTAATCGCATCAGGGGAGAATATTCCACACTTACCACCAGCCTCAATCGCCATATTGGCCATGGTCAAACGGCCCTCCATGGAAAGGCTGTCAATGACCTCACCGCCAAACTCCATGGCGCGATACAGCGCGCCGTCTACGCCAATATCACCGATGATATACAGAATCAAATCCTTGCCGCTGACCCAAGGGCGCAAAACTCCGTTGAAAATAAATTTCATGGTCTCCGGAACCTTGAACCACAACTCACCGGCAATCATAGCTGCTGCCACATCCGTGCTGCCCACGCCGGTGCCTAAAGCACCAAGGGCTCCATGCGTGCAGGTATGGCTGTCAGCTCCCACAATAATTTCACCCGGCAGCACAAGACCCTGCTCAGGCAAAAGGGCATGCTCGATACCCATTCGTCCAACCTCGAAGTAATGCGTCAGCTGCTGCTGATGCGCAAACTCACGCAGCAGCTTGCACTGCTCGGCCGAAGCAATATCCTTATTCGGAGCAAAATGGTCCGGAACAAGAATAATGCGCTCCGGATCAAACACCTTGCTGGCACCTGCCTGTTTAAATTCCCGAATCGCAATTGGAGCTGTTATATCATTGGCAAGGACGCGATCAACCCGCGCTTCAACAAGCTGACCCGGCACAACAGAATCCAATCCGGCATGACCCGCCAAAATCTTTTCTACAATCGTCATTCCCATACAAACCTCTGCAATCTAAATAGAAATACTATATCTCCCAATATATGTATCACCATCACCCGGCAAAAGTGGCGAAACACAATCCCGGTCCATCAGTCTCAGGGAGTTTGCGTGGACCAGATACCGACCTTCAGGCCCTTTGCGCGCTGCTGGGCAGCACGCAACGATGCCTGCCGGGCAACAGGCAAGCTTTCTTCATCAACAAGCGCTAAACCGCGTTTTAAAAACTCAACCTGGAGGTCCGCACCACTCCTGTAGTACAAAGTTCCGGTCAGAAGATCCTTATGATCATCACCGGGGCTATACTTCAGGCGCAAAGGCTCAGCGGACAAAATTTCCTCAATTCCGGCACTAACAACAGTGCGATTCTCCTCAGGCAAACGGAGACCGGATAATGCCAGCAGGCGCCGTACCCCTTCAACCTCCATGACAAGCGCACTTCCTTTTTCAGGAACAGCAACAAGCATGACCGGAAAAATCGACACATACTGTATGCGCCCAAGCAGTTCTTTTGGTATTTTAGCATGGGCATTAGTCAAATTCAGCTCATTGCCGGAACCGGTATAAGCATAGATTTTGGTAACCGCTACGCTCGAGCCCTCAGGACTTTCAGTGAATGTCTCTGCCACAGACCCAACCTGCCCAACACCCGTACCCTGTCCGGCAGAAACAGTGCCCTCGACAAGCCTCGCCTGCTGAGCTGCCCTGTCAGTTACAGATTCGGATTCAACAATCGCGATCTCCTGAACAGGTTTAAGCTCCTGAGACAGTGCTTCCTCAACCGTAGCAAATACAAGTGGTTTAAGCACCGGCGGTTGAGCTGAAGACTCATGTCCATTCTGCGATACTGGATTCTGTTCGGTCCGCACGACAAGAAAATCGCGGCCCCCCTTCTGCTCATAGGCTCGCGCAAGCTCCATCGCCCGGGAGCGCTCTTTAAATTTGCCCATCCGGACCCGATACAGTATTTTACCCTTTGAGGTTTCATGCGTCGCAATATAAGGCTCAAACCCCTTGGCGCGCACCCTGTCAGCATAGCTTTCAGCTGCCCTTGTAGTTTCACGCACGCACACCTGCACGGTATAAAAATGACCCGCAACCGCAGTGGGCTCCGCCGCGGCCAAAACAGCCACTGCGGGCCCTGCGGCCAGAGCGCTCTGAGAGCGCTCCGCCGGGGACAGCACAACCAGATACTCCCCTCGTTCCCGCTCAGCATACATGCGACCGGCCTTTTCAGCCTGCGCACGGGTTTCATAACTGCCAAAACGAATTCTATAAAACGGCCTGGAATCTCCAGAAACAGGCCCGCGGAGATATGCAGGATAGCCTTTCCGGTGCAACCGATCAGTAAATTTCTGCGCAACAGCCCTATTGGCTTTAGCAGCTATTTGCACGGTATAAAATTCTTTACCATTCTCATGGACCTGGGCGCCGGCAACAGGAGAAAATTCTGCCAAACGAGCAGCCGTCGTGCGGCTCGAAGTCTTGGCCTTCAGCATGGTCTGCACCACAAAGCAGTCACGCTGTTCATGCTTCTTGTAGGCCTTCGCGGCAGCAACGGCTTCCTCGCGAGTTGCAAAGCGGCCGAAACGAACTTTATAGAGAACCTTCTCGTTCGTAACTGCGAGACTCTTAAAATAGGCGTCATAACCGCGAGAGTTCAGGCGGTTCACCACGGCCCTGGCAGCGGGTTCGAATGAAACTGTTTCCACCTGAACGGTAAACTGCGGATCCTGCCCGGCACACACAGGACGTGCCTCAAAACAGTTTAGAACCAGAAAACACAAACTGCAAAAAATAATTTTCTTCAAATACATAGCCGTAACCCGAAGTACGTGTTACTAAATTCCTGTATAATACTATACATTTACGACCGTCAGCTTTCAAGCATTTTATAAACTGGAAGATGCGTGCGAAGAAATACTTCCCTCTGCCAGATGACATACACAAAGAACACACCTACGGCCGAAATCAGGCTTTTTAAAACACATTGACTTTCATTACAGATACGCTACAATTTTTCAAATACCAAAGCCGAACGTTACTACACCCCATTACACAACAACTCTCTCGACATCGATATGCAACAGGCGCGGACCATAGTTCAGGAAATAGTTCAGGAAATTGAAAAACGCGTTTACGAACAACCCGTGGACGAAACGCTTCAAAAGCTCTTTCCCGACAAAATACGTGAAGTTCAGGACCGTATCGCGCTCGACTTTTCACGCGGCGTTCCTAACGCCTATGCTACCAAAATCAGAGAACTGCTGGGCAGTCAATGTCTGGAACACATCGACCAGGGAAAACTGAGTTCATTCGTACGTAAAGGCAGGGAGCGTATTGAAGAAATTTATCGACACCTGGCCTACGTTGTTGAAATGTATCGGTATTATGAAATCGAAGCCGGAAACTTCGCACGTAAAAACAGCTGCCTTGAAAAAATAAAAAATGAATTGGTCGAAGCCCAGATATCACATGTCGACGAAGTCGAACAACTCGACAAACAGCTGAAAAACAAGGAAATGTTGATTCGCCTGGTGCTGAAACCCTTTGAACAGGCGCTTTCGGAAATCATGGCATTTCTGCAGGCTAAGCAACTTGAAGTGTTCCTCTTCGACGATGATAAGTTTTTGGCGCAGGAACTGAAAACCGACGGCCAAACGTTTACCTATAACGCAGGCGAAGAAACCCTGCCATCCCTGCCTGAAGCGGTCAGCGAACTGCAATTGAACGAAATTAAAGAAACGACCTTAAATGTTCCGCTCAATGTTGAAGATCGGCATATAGGCCATTTCCGCATAACCCGCCAGACAGCCGAATATTTTGACAAGGAAGCCTGGCAAACAGATGTAACCATTATTACCCCGGTGCTGGGGCGCATTATTGAGGCCTATCGCAACAGTCATGAAACCAAAAAGATCTATATCGACGATCTGACTCAACTCTACAACAAACGCAAACTCAATGACCAGATGGGTAAGCTTTTCAAGCAGTTTCAACGCGGCGATAAAAAGCTCTTCATCGCCATGTTGGATATTGACCGGTTTAAATTACTCAACGATAAATACGGACACCCGGTAGGCGATGAAATCCTGCGCCAGACTGCTGTAGTCATTAAAGAACAGGTGCCCTATGCGTACCGTTACGGCGGCGAAGAGTTTGCATCCATCTTTTACGGGCCTACCCGGGAAGAAACCATAGAGGCTATCGAAAAACTGCGTATCCGTATTGAGCAAACTCCCTACGCCATCAACGGTCAGGAATTTCGCATAACCATATCGGCCGGCATTGCGGAATTTGACACCGCCATGAATTCAGTCATGGATGCAATTGACCATGCCGATCAGGCCCTGTATGCCAGCAAGGAGGACGGACGAAACCGCACGACCTATTACGACGACGTAAAAGACCGTCTTTCCGAGGATGCCAGCCGGCTACGTCAGGAAATGCTGCAACTCAAGGACAAGCTGGACCAGGTCCATACGGAAAATCAACGCCTTGCCGAACAGCTCAAGAAAACAAAAAAAAGCGCCAAAACCTCCTAGCATCGAGGCTCTATTCATGCTCAACTGCAACAGCCAGCACACCCCACCAAGAAAACCTGAACACAGGCAGCACATTTCTCACCGAATAAAAAAAGTCGCTCCACATACGTGCGATATTCACATACGCGGGTTTCAAAAGCACTGTTGTATTAATGATTGGCCTGCTCCCGGCACAAATGCTCACAGGGTTAAAGAACCGGTTCAATAGAGGCTTGACTTGGTAAAAGCAATGCTTATATTGTCCTCTAAGAAAGAACTATAGTCCCATAACAACCATTCTGGAAGGCAAAGAAAAAATGGCAAAACACAAATTCGAAACCGAAGTCAATCAACTCCTGCAGCTGATCATCCATTCCCTGTATTCGCACAAGGAAATTTTTCTGCGCGAACTTATATCCAACGCCTCTGACGCTCTTGACAAGCTCAAGCTGCTGACCCTTACCGATGATGCCTTCAAAGGATATCAACTTGAACCGCGAATCGACATTGCTTTCGACGAGGCAGCAAAAACTCTTACGATTAGCGATACCGGTATCGGCATGAATGCCGATGAACTGATTGACCAAATCGGCACAATCGCCCGCTCCGGCACCAAAAACTTTATGCAAACGCTTAGCGGCAATAAAAAAAAGGATGCAAACCTGATCGGTCAGTTCGGCGTAGGTTTTTACTCAGCGTTTATGGTCGCAGACACCATTGAAGTCACCTCACGCAAGGCCGGCTCTGAACAGGCGGTCAAATGGTTGAGTGACGGAAAGTCTGAATATGAAATATCGGATGCAGAGCGCGACCGGGACGGTACAACCGTGGTGCTGCATTTCAATGAAAACGGACAGGAGTATACCAACCGCTGGAGCATAGAGGAAATTATAAAAAAATACTCCAATCACATTGCCTTTCCCATCTATCTGCACTACGAGGACACCCGGTCTGAAGGAGAAGGCGACGCGCGCAAAGAAATTAAGGAGCAAAAAACCGACCAGGTAAATGAGGCGTCCGCGCTCTGGAAACGCAGCAAAAAAGATCTCTCGGATGAGGACTACCATGAATTCTATAAGACCATCGCGCACGACTCCGATGATCCCATGCTATCCATTCACACGCAGGCTGAAGGCACGCTGGAATACACCACATTGCTGTACGTTCCGAGCAAGGCCCCCTTTGATATGTTTCACGCCGATTACCAGTCGGGCGTAAAGCTGTACGTGCGCCGGGTCTTCATTACCGACGATGAAAAAGAACTGATGCCGAGCTACCTGCGCTTCGTGCGCGGTATTATTGATTCTGAAGATCTGCCCCTGAACGTAAGCCGCGAGATTCTGCAGCAAAATCCAGTTTTAGCAAAAATAAAATCCGGCGCGGTTAAAAAGCTGCTTGAAGAATTCGCCGATCTGGCAAAAGACAAGGAAGCCTATTCAAAGTTTATTACTGAGTATGGCCGACCACTTAAAGAGGGCCTGTATCAGGACTATGAAAACCGCGAGAAACTGCTTGAGTTGGTTCGATTTAAAAGCACCGGATGTGAAGGCTACACCAGCCTAGCAGAGTACAAGGAACGCATGCAGGCTGAGCAGAAATATATTTATTATATAACCGGTGACAATGAACAGATGCTGCGCAACTCGCCCCTGCTTGAGATGTATCGCGAAAAAAATATTGAAGTACTCCTCATGGACCAGGATATTGATGAGATCGTCATACCCTCGGTACAGAAATATAAAGAGAGCGATTTTCGCAGCATCAACCGCAGTGACGCTGCCGAAGATTTGAAAACCGAAGGTGACAAGGAACGTGAAAAACAGATTGAGCCTTTGATAAAGCGCATCAAGGACGTACTGGGGGATGATGTCAAGGACGTGAAAGCCAGCACCCGGCTTTCAGATTCGCCCAGCTGCGTTGTCGCCGACGAGAATGATCCCACCGTTCAAATGCAGGGTATTTTAAAGTCAATGGGCCAGAAAAACGTGCCGGAATTCAAGCCGATTCTGGAAATCAATCCAACGCACGCGATTGTCCAACGCATGTCGGACATCTCGGATGCAGCATTATTCGAAGACATCAGCCGCCTGTTATTTGAACAGGCCCTGCTGATTGAAGGAGTACCGATTAAGGATCCGACCCGATTTGCCCGGTGCTTAAACGATGTTATGAGCAAGGCCCTGTAAGCCCCTCGCTGAACGTCGCCGCCCTGCCCGGGCTTAATGCCCGGGCGTTGCCCCTCATTATGCAAAGCGACGCGGTGTGCATCTTTGACGTTCCAACCGGAGATGACAGACTTGAACCGACAAATATGTATCACAACTGACCAACAGCACCCGACTTCAACATCTATACAAATACAACAATGAAATACTTTGCCATCACCCCTGATGAGCTAAGCCCCACGGAACTCAGCCTGTATCTGCCGGTTCTGCAAAAACGCGCAGTTACCCACCTATATTTGCGCACGCCCAGGCTGCACGCCACACTTGAGAAATTCATAGCGCTCATCCTGCAACACGAAATCATACCGATTATACCTCGGAGCCTGCATCAAACCCCGATTTCATCCGGCTGCGGCATGCACACCCGCTCAAATGAAAACTTCGACTCCCAGATCAATCCTTCGAGCATTATACAAACCGCCGCCTGCCACAATGCTGAGGCCGCCTGCACCCTGCTTGACAAGGGAGCTGACTATGTGTTTATATCTCCGGTCTACCGGCCTTTTTCAAAACCGGCAGACCAGCGCTCCCTGCTTGCACCCGATGCTCTACGCATGCTTTCCCGGCGCTACGGGCCGCGCATAGTGCTGCTGGGAGGACTGACGCCGAAACGAATCAAAGACCTGTGCACCATGCTGCGTGCTGATTTCTCAGTAGCAGGCATCAGCATGTTTTTCAACACAGACAACACACATGAACAAACACCACATGCAGATATATATCAATGACGCCCCGCACACGGTAGATGCCCAAACAACGTTTGCTCAGGCACGCGCCTGCTTTCTGCCTGAAACTACAGCTGCCATCCTGAACACAGTACCGAATCCCTGCCCCGAAACAGTCCTGCAAGAGCAGGATCGGCTTTACCTCTACAAACACCGAGGCGAGTTTGCGGACGGAGATCTACTTGAGCTGATCCTTGCCCGCCAACCGCATGCGGCCACTGAAAAACTGCGCGCTGCATGTGTCGGTATCGCCGGCGCCGGGGGGCTTGGTTCGGTCGTGGCCGAAAATCTGGCCAGGGCGGGCATCGGCAAGCTGGTTGTCGCCGATTGCGACATGGTAGAACCATCAAATTTAAACCGTCAGCGTTTTCAGCTACGTCAGGTGGGTATGGCTAAGACTGCTGCTTTGGCGGAAAATTTAAGGGAATCCTGCCCATTTGTTACCATTAATACCGTACAGGAACGCATAAGTACTGACAATTGCATGCGTGTTTTCGATGCATGTGCTATAGTATGCGAATGTTTTGACGCAGCTGAGAGCAAGGCCTCCCTGGTTACGGCCCTTCGCCGGCAACTGCCGAACTGCATCATTGTCGCGGCCTCAGGTCTGGCCGGATGTGGATCGGCCCGATCAATAACCATACGCCGTGTTTCCGCAAACCTCTACATAGTCGGTGACATGAACAGCGATGCCGACAGCGGTATAGGCCTGTTCGCACCGCGAGTCGGCATTGTAGCCTCGCTGCAGGCCCACGTGGCCACCCAAATCATCCTGGAAGAACCAATATGAAACTTATCATTAACGGCGATGAACAGATCTTTGACCACCCTGTCGCAACGATTGCGCAGTTGCTCGAGCAGCTTGCCGTTCCCGTTGCACGCACGGCCATTGAACTCAACGGAGCCGTTGTTGAACAGCATCAGATAGAGACAACTGCGCTGCAGGATGCAGACCACATTGAAATCGTTTCATTCGTTGGAGGTGGCTGAATTGAAAGAACTTGTTATAGCCGGTCGAAAATTTACATCCCGTCTATTCGTCGGCACCGGAAAATATCCATCGCCTGATATTCTGCGTCAATCGCTGGCTGCCAGCGGCACTGAAATGGTAACGGTTGCCCTGCGGCGCGTGAGCCTGACCGAACCTGACCCGACCATCGCTGCTATTGATTTTGACAAATACCTTGTCATGCCCAACACATCAGGCGCCAAGGATGCCGAAGAAGCCCTGCGCCTCGCTCGACTCGCGCGCACGGCTTCGGGACTGGACTGGATCAAGCTTGAGGTCACGCCCGATCCGGTATACCTGTTGCCTGACCCGGCCGAAACCCTCAAGGCCGCAGAGGTGCTTGTCAAGGAGGGGTTTATTGTGCTGCCCTATATTCATGCCGACCCCACGCTTGCGCGCCGGCTTGAGGATATCGGCTGTGCGGCAATAATGCCGCTGGGCTCTCCAATCGGATCGGCCCGGGGCATCAAAACTGAAGAATTCCTGCGCATCATCATTGAGCAGGCCTCTATCCCGGTCGTGATTGATGCCGGAATAGGGATGCCGTCACATGCTGCACAAGCGATCGAACTCGGGGCTGATGCCGTACTGGTAAACACGGCAATCGCTGTTGCCGTTGATCCGGTTCTTATGGCAGAGGCGTTCTGCCTGGCAGTACAGGCCGCTGAAAAAGCACTTCTGTCAGGCCCGATTGAGCAACAGACCCGGGCCACAGCCTCAAGCCCCCTGACCGAATTTTTGGAATAGACTCTATGCCAATCGCGCTCAGGTGATGAACGCGCCAACAACTGCATCTTCAAAATAAACCACCCGCCAACAAGGTACCAGGTATACCATGTTTGAAAATCAACTAAACGCTGTCGACGTCAAGCGCCTTCAACACGACATTCAAACCGCCTCTGCAGCAGATGTTGAACGTATCCTGCACAAGCAGCACTGCACGCTGTCTGATTTCCCGGTACTTATTTCCCCGGCTGCCGCCGAATTCATCGAAACCATGGCCGCGCGCTCCCGGCAGATTACAGCCCTGCGCTTCGGCAAGATCGTCCGGCTGTATGCCCCCCTGTACATTTCAAATGAATGTGTCAACGCCTGCGCCTACTGCGGATTCAATACGCACAATCCAACACCACGCACAACCCTGAGCCACGACGAGATCCTGGCAGAAGCCGATGTGCTGCACCAGCAGGGATTTCGCCATCTGCTTCTGGTCTCAGGTGAACACCGCACGCACGTGCCGGTCGAATTTATTGCCGACATTGCCCACTCGCTGCGCGACACATTTGCGAGCCTGTCCATTGAGGTGTATCCGATGGAAACCTCCGAGTACCAACTTCTGGCTGACAATGGCATCACCAGTATTGCCGTATACCAGGAAACCTATAACCGTAGACGCTACGCCGAACTGCACCAGGGTCCCAAAGCGGATTTCAACTACCGGCTCGCTACACCGGAACGTGCGGCCAGTGCCGGCCTGCGTGAAATCGGCATCGGCGCTCTCCTCGGCCTCAGCGACCACCGGCTTGAGCTTGCATTGCTGGCACAGCATGCCGGTTACCTGATGAAAACATACTGGAAAGCCAGCATCTCAGTTTCATTCCCGCGTATCAGAGAAGCGGCTGGCAATTTTCACCCATCCGAAACGATCACCGACCGCGAGCTTGCCCAGGCTGTTTTCGCCTTGCGCATGGTTCTGCCCGATGCCGAGCTTGTGCTTTCAACACGAGAAAACCAGACATTCAGAGACGGGATGGCCGGCTTGGGCATTACCCGTATGAGCGCGGGATCACGCACCAATCCCGGCGGCTATTCAAAGTCAGATAATGCGCTTGAACAGTTTGCAATTGATGACCAGCGCAGCGCTTCCGAAGTGGCATCCATGCTCACTCAAAAAGGTCTTGAACCGGTGTGGAAAGATTTCGACCGTTTTTTTCTCTCCTGATTGATTTTTCCCCGAAAAATACTTGACAGCCCCCAGCACCTCAACTACAATTCTACTTATCTACCAAACTACTTGAAAGACTTGCCATGAAACTTTCCACCAAAGGACGCTACGGAACCCGGGCAATGATTGATATTGCACTCTACAAGGAAAGCGGATCCACCCTGCTCAAAGACATTTCCTCGCGACAGGGAATCTCGCTTAAATATCTTGATCACATTTTATCAAGCCTGCGCAAGGCCGGGCTGATCAAAAACGTACGCGGCAAAGGCGGCGGCTACTCGCTCACGCGGCCAGCGGCACAGATTACACTCTGCGATATCATTGAAGCTGTAGAAGGAACACTCTCCCCGGTTGAATGCGTTGATAATCCCGAATACTGCAAAAAAATAAGCACATGCAGCGCACACGACGTGTGGGTAAAAGTTCGGGAGTCGATTGAGGACGTACTGCGCAGCACCTCTTTGCAAAGCCTGACAGAAAGCCATGAAAAAAAATCCGGAACGCCTGGTACATATGCAATTTAAAATCTTCCGCATGGTTACTGCGAACATACACATGAAAGCACACATGGCGTAATAACAGGAAACTTGAATCAGGGTGGTTAAAAATTTATGTTTTGCAGGCTATTCAAAAATACCCGGATGCAAGGCGTGCGATATCGTGAGGAATGAAGCGTACTTTTGCGTACGCCGGCGTAGCACACCGAAGCAGACGGGGGGGTTTCAACAGCCTGTGTTGCGAGAAAGGAACACACATGCCCGAAGGAAACATTGCTCAGGACATTACAAAACTAATCGGCAACACACCCCTGGTGTACATAAACCGTGTATGCACAGGCTCCCGAGCCCGCATTGCAGCCAAACTTGAATATTTCAACCCCTGCGGCAGCGTAAAAGACCGCATCAGCGTTCATATGCTTGATACAGCTGAAAAGCAGGGGCTCATCAAGCCCGACACCATACTGATTGAAGCCACCAGCGGCAATACCGGCATCGGCCTGGCTTTTGCATGCGCGGCGCGCGGATACCGCCTTGTTATTACCATGCCCGACACCATGAGCCTTGAGCGCCGTCAGCTTTTGAGCGTTTTCGGCGCTGAAATAATTTTAACCCCTGGTAGCGACGGCATGGCCGGCGCCGTGCGCAGAGCTGAGGAAATGTGTGCGCAGGACCCGCGCTATCTCATTCTGCAGCAGTTTAAAAATCCGGCCAATCCTGAGATACACCGACTGACAACCGCTGAAGAAATCTGGACCGACACTGCCGGGGAGATTGATGTGCTGGTAGCCGGGGTTGGCACAGGCGGCACCATTACCGGCATTGCGGATGTGCTCAAAAAGCGCAAGCCCTCCCTGCAGGCAATTGCGGTTGAACCCGCTGAATCTCCGGTCCTGTCCGGCGGCGCTCCCGGCCCTCACAAAATCCAGGGTATCGGAGCCGGATTCGTGCCCGATATTTTAAACCGCGACTGTATTGATGAAATCATTCAGGTTTCCGGCAGCGATGCCGGACAAATGGCCCGGCGGCTTGCGCTAGAGGAGGGGCTGCTGGTGGGTATATCCGCCGGCGCTGCCATGCATGCAGCCCTTGAAGTGGCCCGCAGGCCCGACATGCAGGACAAACTTATCGTAGTCATCCTGTGTGACACCGGAGAGAGATACCTGACCACCTGGCTGTTTCAATAATATGGCAGGCTGGCAGAGAGCTACAAAAAATAATTTTCAGGAGGTACACAAGCATTGAAAACCATACGAGAAATTAATGAAAAAATACGCACCGGCAAGGCCGTAGTTGTAACGGCTGAAGAAATCATAGATATTGTCGCAAAAAAAGGACTCAAAAAGGCCACCCAGGAAGTAGACGTTGTCACCACCGGCACATTCGGCCCAATGTGCTCATCGGGAGCATACTTTAACGTCGGACATACCAAACCGCGCATTAAGATCGGTGGCGGCACATGCACGTTGAATGACGTCCCCTGCTATACCGGTCTTGCCGCAGCTGACATTCTGCTGGGCGCGACAGCCATGCCTAATAATGATCCGCGCAACAGCGTTTATCCGGGTGAATTCCATTACGGCGGAGCACATGTTATTGAAGAACTTGTCGGCGGCAAAAGCGTGCGGCTGCAGGCTGAGGCCTACGGCACTGACTGCTACCCCCGCAAATCACTTGATACGCTGATCGAACTCAAAGACATGAACGAAGCGGTCCTGTTCAACCCGCGCAACTGCTACCAGAACTACAATGTAGCGATAAACCTGTCCGACAAGATCATCTATACCTACATGGGAACCCTGCGGCCCCGAATCGGTAATGCCAACTACTGCAGTGCCGGACAGCTCTCACCCCTGATGAACGATCCGCTGTATAAAACTATCGGCATCGGTACCAGAATTTTCCTGGGAGGCGGTGAAGGCTATGTAACCTGGCAGGGGACCCAGCACAACCCCGGCGTCGCACGCACGGAATCCGGTGTGCCGCGTGTTCCGGCCGGAACACTTGCCGTCACCGGAGATTTAAAAAGCATGAGCAGCCAGTGGCTCAAGGGAGCCAGTTTTACCGGATACGGAGTAACGCTCACCGTAGGCATCGGCATACCTATCCCGCTGCTTAACGAGGACATCACGGCCCATACCGCCATCCGGGATGACCAAATCGTAGCCCCGATAGTGGACTACAGCGAGTCATATCCACAGATCATTCCAAACAACCTCGGTGAGGTCAGCTATGCTGAGCTCAAGACCGGATCCATAACCGTTCAGGGTAAAAAAGTACCGACCGGAGGTATGTCAAGTTATAAACGCGCACGTGAAATCGCAGTCGAGCTAAAAGCAAGAATACAGGCTAAAAAATTCCTGCTCTCAGAACCCGTTGCGCCACTGCCGTCGGCTGACTCGGATGTAAAATGCAAACTGCTCAATGAACGGCCCATCAAAAAGAAAAAATAACACTGCCGCAGCCGCAGACCGCGGTTAACCGGACAAGGAGAAGATTTCATGACAACCAAACGCATCGTGTTAACCTTTCCGCCGACACTTGTCGGCCAGCCCATAACGACACATCTGGTAAAAGACTACGATCTCATGCTGAACATCCTGCGAGCCAATGTGAAACCCAACGAAGAGGGCCGCCTGGTGCTTGAGCTGACCGGCAAGAAGAAAGCGCTTGAGGACGGTATTGACTACCTGAAAGGCCTCGGCATCAATGTCAAATCCCTGGCACATGACATCAAATGGAATGCCGACAAATGCACACACTGCACGGCCTGCATTCCCGCATGCCCGTCAGGCGCCATGGCAGTCGACCGCGAGACAATGGAGGTTTCATTCACCCGCGACCGCTGCATTGCCTGTGAACTGTGCATCAGCATCTGCCCATTCAACGCGCTGGAAATCCAGTTCTAGAAATGCGTATCGCGGACTCAATGATTGATCTTGTTGGTCGCACACCGCTGGTCTGGTTGCGGCGACTGACGACGGCGCGTGTAGCCGCAAAACTGGAGGCTTTCAACCCCGGCGGCAGCATTAAGGATCGCATCGGTCTCAGCATGATTGATGATGCTGAAAAACGCGGACTCCTCACACCGGGCATGACTATCATTGAACCCACCAGCGGCAATACCGGTATCGCACTGGCATGGGTAGCGGCCATCAAGAGCTACCCCCTAATTTTGACCATGCCCGAAGAAATGACCCCCGAGCGCCGCATGCTCCTGCAGGCTCTGGGAGCTACCGTGGTGCTCACCGAAAATGACCGGGGCATGCAGGGCTCCATCGACAAAGCACACGAACTTGCAGAAAAGATTAAATCGGCTTTTATACCGATGCAGTTCTGCAATGCTGCCAATCCGGCCGTGCACCGCGCCACAACCGGGCAGGAGATATGGAACGATACTGACGGGCAGGTTGATGCTGTGGTAATCGGTGTCGGCACAGGCGGCACTATTACCGGCGTGGCCGAAGCCTTGAAGGAACACAACCCCGACATACGCATCGTTGCAGTTGAACCGGAAACAAGTGCGGTGCTCTCCGGCCGCCCACCCGGCCAGCACATGATCCAGGGAATCGGTGCCGGCTTCATCCCGCAAATTCTTCGACGTGACCTGATCGATGAAATCATTACCGTGCAGGACACAGATGCCTTTGCCATGACACGTCAATTGCTGAGGGTCGAAGGTATTTTAGGCGGTATCTCGTCTGGTGCGGCCGTACATGCCGCACTCAGTATCGCGGATCGCCCCGATCATAAGGACAAACTGATCGTCACCATACTGCCCGACACGGCCGAGCGCTATCTCAGCACAGCCCTGTTCGCACTATAAAATGGCATGAACAAACCAACAATTCAAAACATCACTACAGATCTCCTCATCATCGGCGGCGGCACAGCCGGCTGCATGGCAGCCATATTCGCAAAACGCGCAGCGCCCTCCTGCTCTATAACCATAGCCGAGAAATCCAACATTCAACGCTCCGGCTGCCTCGCCATGGGGCTGAACGCGGTCAATGCTCATCTGACATCCGGCACCCCGGAAGACTACCTTGCCTATGTCAAACATGATAATTACGATATTGTCCGAGACGATCTGGTACTCTCAATCGGCAGGCGGTTGAATCGAATGACCGAAGAAATCCAGCGTCTGGGCGTGCCCTTTCCGCGCACCGCACAGGGCGATTTTGTCTCGCGCTCTCCGCGCTCAATTCTCATGCACGGCGAACTGCTCAAGCCGCTTTTAGCGGACGCAGTTATGAACGCCGGCGTAACCGTTTTGAACCGCAACCCCGTAATTCGACTGTTGCAAAATACGAACGGTGAGGTCTGCGGAGCACTTGCCTACAGCATGCGCACAAATGAATTTATAGTCCTTAACGCCCGCTCAGTTCTGGTCTGCACCGGCGGTGCCAGCGGCATATACCGTCCCTCAAATCCGGGTCTGGCCCGCACCAAAACCTGGTACTGCCCGTATAATGCCGGGGCCGGGCTGGCAATGGGGCTGCGCGCCGGGGCTGAAATGACGTCATTTGAAATGCGCTTCGTGGCCCTGCGAACAAAGGATGTTATCGCCCCCACCGGAACCCTGGTTCTGGGAACCGGCATGCAGCAGTGCAATGCCCGAGGACTGCCCTATGCCCGGCAAAAAGAAGAAATGCTGGGCCGCAAGCTCACTACCTGCGAACGGCTTTTATTTACCATTCAGGAACACAAAAACGGCAGCGGCCCCTGCTATGTTGATATCAGCAAACTTGACCAGCCCGGCTATGATGCCCTAATCGAGAGCTACCTCAACATGTCACCATCGATTGTGCTGCACCTTCTCAAGGATATTGAACAGCCACTGCGCCGGGTGGAGATTTGCGGATCGGAGCCCTACATAAACGGAGGCCACGGAATGGCCGGCTTCTGGATTGGCACCAACCGCCGCACAACCCTGCCCGGCTTGTACGCTGCCGGAGATGCTGCCGGCGGAGCCCCTAAAAAATACATCACAGGCTGTTTTGCCGAAGCCCAGATGGCTATTGAACATTTCCTGTCTTGCGAGCACGCTTCTTCCCGCCCCGGTGCCTCTGAAGCGACAGTCGCTCAAGCCCTTCAGGAAGTTTCAAATCCACTTACGTCCGATCCCGGTCTGCATTTTCAGGAAGTTGAAGAACGCATGCAGAAAATCATGGAAGAATACGCCGGCGGCAGCACGCAAAACTATGAGACCAGCCGCGACAAACTTCTGCTGGCCCGCTCCTATCTGGAAGATCTTGAACATCGCGCACGTGATATGGCGGCCGACACTCCCCATGACCTGATGCGAACACACGACACCGCCGACCGTATCGTACTTGCGCGCCTGCTTGTCGAGCACCTGCTGGCCCGCCGCGAAACACGCTGGCCCTGTTACCAGACACGGCTTGATTACCCGCTGCGCAATGACATTGAGTACAAAGTTTTTATTAACTCTCGTCTGCAAGGCGGCAGCATCAGTCTCTGCAAACGCGACACAACACCGCCCTACAAGCGAGCACCCCTGGAGAACGAATAAATGACTGTGCGCATTAATTCTGAGCTCTGTAACGGCTGCGGTAAACGCGCTGAGGGTTTCTGCGAAGAAATCTGCCCGGGCGATCTTTTTTACCGTAAAAACGGCAAAGCCCGACTGCGGGAGCCTTCTGACTGCTGGGATTGTTTTGCCTGCGTCAAGGCCTGCCCGCGCGAAGCCCTCTGCATTGAACTTCCGTTTCAAATATCAGAATCACGGCACCGGCTCTCGGCCCGCATCAAATCCGGTCATATCATATGGAAAATGCACGACCTGCAGGGCAAACTGATCAACCAGTGCAGCATCCCCAACCGGGAACTGCCGGAGAAATCAGACGGCGGAGACACACAATGATAACAGCTCGCCTGCAAAGAGGCACCCGTCATGTGTTCTGAAGCGTTATTCCCCTGTACGGCTATTGACACTGACATTGACCGGCTTAAACTCAGCGGCGTGTATGCCCAGCGTCAGCAAGGTCTGTGGATGCAAAGAATTAAAATTCAGGGCGGCCGGCTTGAAGCTAAAGACTGGCAAACACTGGCCAATCTGGCGCGCACCTATACGCCCGGCACGCCGCTTTTATTAACAACGCGCCAGTGCATTGAATTCCATACTATAACCGCTGAGCATCTACCGGGGCTGCAGCAAAAACTGGCCCGGGCAGGTTTTACCGGACAGGGCGCCTGCGGCGATACCCTGCGCAACATTACGCTATGTCCCGGCAACGGCCTGTGCCCAAAAAGCGCTGACTTCAGCGCCACAGCGGCTACAACCAGGAAGGTGCTTGAGTCATTTGAGAATATTTACCAGCTTCCGCGCAAATTTAAAATCAGCTTTTCAGGCTGTGAACGCAACTGCGCCCAGCCCTTTATCAACGATCTGGGCTTTACGGCTCTGGTACGCGACGGCCGCGTGACCATCAAGCTCTTTGGAGCCGGGTCGCTCGGTGCCCGTCCGGAAACCGGCATAGAGCTTGCCGACGACGTCAACCCCGAACACATTCCCACGCTGGCGCTGGCTGCCCTGCGGGTGTTCAACACCCACGGCAACCGTACTAACCGCAGAAAGGCACGACTGCGTCACATCAGACAAGAGTTTGGCAATGAGGCCTTTATCAACCTGCTCCGGGCTGAATGCAAAGCCTGTATGGCAGATGTTCCACCGGGTCCGCCGGTGACGCTTGCCGCACCCGGAATGCAGCCTGCAGCCGAAATCAATGTTCCCTGCGGCCTTTTGGCCCCTGATCAGGCCGAGGCCCTTTCCGCGATACTCATGCAGACGCGTGCCTGCGCGCGCATTCTTAATCATCATCGCATTGCACTTTTTGGAGCAGACAGCGAGGCTCTGCGCGCAGCCCTGCATAAAGACCCTATACTCATGCCGCTCGTGAACGGACCGGACATTGTTTCGTGCCCCGGCACCACATTTTGCTCACAAGCCATCGTCAACACCCATGCTGCCGAAATGGCTCTACGCGCACAGCTTGGCCCAACATTCAAAACACCCATACGAATTTCCGGGTGCCCAAACGGTTGCTCGCATGCTACAATAGCTCCTATAGGCTTGAGCGGCCGCATCCAACGGGATACCGACGGAAAACCCCGTGAGGGTTTTCAGGTTCTGACCGGCGGCAACATGGGCCTGAAACCGGGTTGCGGTCAGGTCCACAGCGCTTTTGTACCGACATCCGAAATTGCCGCGTTTATACAAACCATGCCCTCGCGAACCCCATAATTACCGCGCGGAGCATAAGGACTCTAACATGCCGCTGACACCTGCTGAGATAGAGCGCTACCGCCGCCAGATCATGATTGAAGGCTGGGACGTTGCCGGACAGGAACGCCTGCAATCCGCCACCGTTTTTATTGCCGGTGCGGGCGGACTGGGGTCACCCGTGAGCATGTATCTGGCGGCCTGCGGAGTCGGGACCCTGCGCATCTGCGACTGCGGGGAGCCCGAACTCTCAAACTTAAACCGCCAGATACTGCACGATGACAGCCGCATCGGCATCAACAAGGCCGTCTCTGCCCGCCAGACACTTAATCAGCTCAACCCCCACGTCAACATCATCGCGCTACCCGAAGCCATTACGGATCACACTATTGCCGAGCTGGCCGGGAATGCGTCTCTAATCGTTGACTGTCTTGACAACTTTGAAACCCGTCATGTACTGAACCGCTATGCGGTCAAAAAGAAAATTCCGCTTATCCACGGTGCCATTCACGGATTCAACGGACAGGTAAGTGTTTTCCATACACCGCGCACACCCTGTCTGGCCTGTATTTTCCCCCCGGAGGTACCACCGGAAATTTTTCCGGTCGCAGGCTTCACGCCGGGCGTGATCGGTCTTTTACAGGCGACCGAAACAATCAAGATCCTGCTTGGGCTGGGCTCGCCCCTCTATGGCACCCTGCTCATATGGGATGGAGCCCTGGCTGATTTTCAAAAAATAGCCATCTGCAAATCGCCCGCATGCACGGTATGCGGCGCACAGGCATAAACCTGTTAAGGTTATAGACACAAAGGGACACTGCCCATGCATACTCAACTGAGCGAACAGGAGCGCGAGCGCTACCACCGCCAGATTATTTTACCGGGCTGGGGCCCCGAAGCCCAGGAAACCATAAAAAACGCGCATGTGTTTATTGCCGGTGCCGGTGGGCTGGGCTCACCCGTGAGCATGTACCTGGCAGCTGCCGGTGTGGGCACCCTGCGAATCTGCGACTGCGGCGAGCCGGAACTCTCCAACTTAAACCGGCAGATCTTGCACGATGACAGCCGCATTGGCATCAACAAGGCCCTGAGCGCTAAACAAACTCTGGAACAACTTAATCCCGACATCCGTGTCGAGGCTCGCACGGACATCATTGATGATGACTCGGTTGCCGAAATTATCGGCGAAGTCGACCTGATCATGGACTGCCTTGACAATTTTGATACCCGGCATGTACTGAACCGCTATGCCCTGCGCGAGCATATCCCGATGGTTCACGGCGGCGTATCCGGCATGAACGGACAGATAACATTTCTACATCCACCTGAAACGCCGTGCCTGTGGTGCATACAACCCGGCTCTCCGCCACCGGTCCTGTTCCCGATTGTAGGCGCGACCGCCGGTGTAATCGGTACACTGCAGGCCCTTGAAGCCCTGAAATACCTGAGCGGCGTGGGCAAAGTTCTTAAGTCAAATCTACTGGTCTGGGATGGAGCTACGATGGATTTTATGACCCTTCCCCAAAAGAAAAACCCGGCATGCCCGGTCTGTGGCGATGATGTCGCCTGACCGTTAGCCCTGTAGGAATTGTAAAAGCACCATGTCACAGAATCAAATAACAGTTGCGGTCGGCATGAGCGGCGGGGTCGATTCTTCCCTGACTGCTGCCCTGCTCAAACAGCAGGGCTTCCAGGTGATAGGCCTCACCATGAAAATCTACGGCGGCGAACTCACGTCCATGGCTTCACGAGGACATGCCTGCTACGGTCCCGGCGAAGACGAGGATATTGAGATGACTGCCGCTGTTGCAGACCAGCTTGAAATCCCGCTGCATGTAATTAACCTGCACGCCGAATACCGTGAACATGTCCTGGGTCATTTCAAACATGAATACCTGTCAGGACGCACCCCCAATCCTTGCACGCGCTGCAATCCGCTGCTTAAGTTCGGCTTCTTACTTGAAAAAGCCCGTGCAACAGGCATCGCATTTGATCGTTTTGCCACCGGCCACTACGTGAGGGTCTGCCGCGATGAACAGCACGGCAGATATGTGCTTAAAAAAGCCCTGAACCAGCGCAAGGATCAATCCTATTTTCTCTACGCGCTTCCGCCAACCCTGCTGGAACAGCTCATGTTCCCTCTGGGCGACATGAGCAAGGAGGATGTGCGCAGTCTGGCGCATGATTATAAGCTACCGGTGAGCGCCCGGCCCGAAAGCCAGGATTTCATTGAAGGCGGCGCCTACGATGGTCTATTTGACCCTGCCGATATCAAACCCGGCCCGATTATTGATTCCAGCGGCAGGGAACTTGGAAAGCATCGCGGCATCATACACTATACCATCGGTCAGCGCCGCGGCATCGGCATCGCGCACAGTGAACCCCTGTACGTGACCAAAATTGACGTGCAGCGCAACGCTGTTGTTGTCGGTCTCAAACATGATCTTTTTGCAACCGGGCTGCAAGCAGCTGGATTACATTTACTTTCAACCGACAAACTGCAGCCCGGCCAAACCCTTCAAGCGCGTATTCGCAACGGTCACACCCCTGCCCCGGCAACCATCGCCTCCTGTGACGAAAACACTGTCACCGTTATGTTTGATCAGCCGCAACTATCAGTTACTCCCGGACAGGCTGTGGTTTTTTACGATGACGATATTGTGCTGGGCGGCGCTGTCATTGAAAAACCTCTCACAGATACATCACCTCAAGCTGAAACGGCGTTGGAGACCTAACATGCCTGAATCCGATCTACAAATAACTACTGAATGGCTTGCAAACCTGCACAGCAGAGTGCTTGACGGCGATGCAATCAGTCGTACAGACGGACTGCGCCTGCTCGCGCTGCCCTCTGAGCACAGCGACGTGCTCTTGGCTGCAACCGATAACCTGCGCCGGGCCCACTCCGCCAACCGTATTAAAACCTGCAGCATCATCAACGCTAAAAGCGGATGCTGTAGTGAAAACTGCAGTTTCTGCGCCCAGTCAGTGAGTCACACAACAAGCCTTAAGGACTACCCGCTCATGAGCGCGGACGAGATGCTTGAACATGCCAAGCGCGAAGAACATCACAGCCGCCGCTGCGGCATTGTCACAGCCGGCCGCGGCATCAGGCCCGAAGAGCTTGAAACCATGTGTGAGGCCATCTCCGAATTTAAACAACAGGGACTGCGGCAAGAGCCGTGCGCGTCACTGGGAATTTTAGACAATCCTGATTTTAAACGCCTGAAAGACGCGGGTTTAAAGCGTTTTCACCACAATCTGGAAGCCTCGCGCTCCTACTTTCCCCGCATCTGCACGACCCACACCTATGATGAACGCGTGAAAACCGTGAAGAAAGCACAGGCTGCCGGGTTTGAAGTCTGTGTCGGAGCGATTTTCGGTCTGGGCGAAACCAATCAGGACCGCCTGGATGTTCTGGAAGAGATCAGGAATATTGATCCGGTTTCAGTGCCGCTCAATTTCCTCGTTCCGATTGAAGGCACACCGCTGGCCTCCCGCGAGAGAATGCCCGTCTGGGAAGCCTTGAAAATTATAGCGCTGGCACGCTGTATCATGCCTCGCAAAGACATACTTATCGGCGGCGGACGCCTTGAAGTCTTCGGCGATGACCAGCACCTAATCTTCAAAGCCGGCGCAAATGCCATGATTGTCGGCGATCTGCTGACCGTTAAAGGACGCTCTCCGAATACTGACCTGGAGTTGCTCAGGGAACAGGGCCTTGAGCTTTCCCCGTAGCTGTACAACCCTTAACAGAGGATTTAGAAATATGAACGACAAAGAAATTATTGAAAAAATCAACACCCTTAAAAAAGAACGCCGGGCCATTATCCTGGCACATAATTACGAACGCGACGAAGTACAGCGCATTGCCGACCATACCGGTGATTCACTGGGACTGAGCCGCCTTGCTGCCAAGGTTGACGAAAATGTTATCGTATTCTGCGGCGTACATTTCATGGCAGAATCAGCTTCCATTCTTGCCCCTGAAAAAACAATTCTGCTGCCGGACGCGGGTGCCGGCTGCCCGATGGCAGATATGATCACTGCTGCGGACGTACGCGAACTGAAAAAACAGCACCCCGGCGCGCTGGTGCTGGCCTATGTCAATACCTCTGCCGAGGTCAAAGCTGAAACCGATATCTGCTGCACCTCATCCAATGCACTCACGATTGTGGAATCCCTGCCAAAAGATCAGGAGATTATTTTTATTCCGGATAAATATCTGGCCCACTGGGTCAGCCGCAAAACCGGGCGTACATTTATCACCTGGAACGGTTACTGCCCGACCCATGCCAAGATCCTTCCTAAAGACATCCAGGCTCAAAAAGACGCGCATCCCGGCGCAATCGTGCTTGCCCATCCAGAATGCCCGGCCGCGGTGCTTGATCTCTCTGATGAAGTACTCTCAACCACCGGCATTCTCAACAGCGCAAAAAAAAGCTCGGCAAAAGAATTCATTATCGCCACCGAACTCGGCGTCCTCTACAGTCTGCGTGAAGATAATCCCGGCAAAACGTTCTACCCGGCCAGTAAACACGCACTGTGCCCTAATATGAAAAAGATAACTCTGGAGAAAATCATGTGGTCGCTGGAGCGTATGCAGCCCGAGGTGCGCGTGCCAGAAGAACTGCGCATTAAGGCCTGGAAGGCGGTTGACCGCATGGTGGCCATCGGATAAGTACAGTTTGCACAAGGTCTTCCCTGGAGAGACGCGCTCCGGCGCGTCCGTTGGTTAAATCCATTTAATTTGCATACGGCCATGCGGAAGCATGGCCCTCCAAGAATCTCTATACCAATGACGCATGCAGATGTAGGGTGCGCCGTGCGCACCATAACATTTTGCCACACATTCATTCAAACGGCGACAAACAACCGTAAAGCATACAATCACTAACACCCAACAACCCGTATAATCTCAATATCGCCTTGTGGAGGGACGCGCTTCTGCGCGTCCGTTGGTTCGAATCCGATTTATTTGCATACGGCCATGCGGAAGCATGGCCCTCCAAGAATCTCTGCGCCAATTACGCATGCAGCACTCATTCCACTGTGGCGGATTGCATGCTCAAACGTTTATCAGGAATCAAGCTTAAGGCAGGGATAAAAGTCCGGACGCATTGCATCGCACCCCGTTTTTCAACCATGGGCGCTGCCGGCAACAAAAAATTCGTTGCTTTTTTCAGAAATTCGGATAAAATACAAAATTACTCTGTGGTGGGTGTAGCTCAGTTGGTTAGAGCGCTAGGTTGTGGTCCTGGAGGCCGAGGGTTCGAGACCCTTCACTCACCCCACAGTTTCTCCCCTCTCCGGCACGCAAACTCCCTCAAAAATCAATCCGGGCTTGGCATCTCTCGACACTCTAGCGGTATTCTACCGAGCAAATCAGTCCATCAACTCAAGAGCTTCCTTCTCAAGCACGTGCAAACGATCACGAATTTCAGCCGCCTTTTCAAATTCAAGCTCGCGTGCCGCTGCAAGCATCTGCTTTTTCAACTTTTTCATTTCAGCCTGTAACTCCTTCAGACTATGATAGGCAGCATGCGACTCAGCCGCAAGCGGTATGGTAACGTAGTCCTTTTCATACACGGTGGAGAGAATCGAATTAATTGATTTTTTGATTGTAGCCGGAGTGATGTTATGCTCACGATTGTAGTGTTTCTGCAAAGCCCGGCGGCGGTCAGTTTCCTGCATAGTGGCATTGATACTGCGTGTCATCACATCGGCATACAAAATCACCCGGCCGTCAACATTGCGAGCCGCGCGACCGCAGGTTTGAATCAGCGAGCGCTCAGAACGCAAAAAGCCCTCTTTGTCTGCATCAAGAATGGCCACAAGTGAAACCTCCGGCAGATCAAGGCCTTCACGCAGTAAATTGATTCCAATCAGCACATCGAACTCACCCAAACGCAGTTTGCGAATTATTTCGATGCGCTCAAGCGTATTAACCTCGGAATGCAGATACTCGACCTTGACGCCAAGCTCCTTATAATACTCGGTTAAATCCTCCGACATGCGCTTGGTAAGAGTAGTAACAAGCGTACGCTCGCCCTTCTCAACCTGTCGGCGAATCTCCTCCAGCAAATCATCAACCTGGCCCCCAACAGGGCGCACCTCAATGTACGGATCAATCAGACCCGTGGGCCGTATAAGCTGCTCAACCACCCGGCCGCCTGCCAGCTGCAGTTCGTATTCTGCCGGCGTAGCCGAAATATAGACAATCTGGTCCACCTTGGCGTTGAATTCATCAAACTGAAGCGGACGGTTGTCAAGAGCTGAGGGCAGCCTGAACCCGTAGTTCACCAGGGTTTTTTTGCGCGAGCGGTCACCCTTGTACATTGCCCGTATCTGCGAAACACCAATATGACTTTCATCGATGAACACCATGAAGTCCTTAGGAAAATAATCAAGCAGCACCGAAGGCGGCTCGCCCTCTTTGCGACCGTCCAGGTGACGCGAATAGTTTTCGATCCCGTTGCAATAGCCCATGGTTGCCATCATCTCAAGGTCAAACGTGGTTTTTTCACGGATGCGCTGTGCCTCTATCAGTTTACCTTCAGCCTCAAAAAGAGCGACCTGCCCTTTCAGTTCAATACGAATATCCTCAGCAGCGCGCTTAATGGTTTCGCGACTGGTAACATAATGACTGTTGGGATAGACATGGATGTGGGACAAACGCTGCTGAACCCGACCGGTCAATGCATCGACCCTGCTGATCGAATTAATTGTGTCACCGAAAAACTCAACCCTCAGGGCGCACTGTTCTTCATAGGCCGGAAAAATCTCCACAACATCACCCCGCACCCTGAACGTACCGCGATGAAAATCAACATCATTGCGCTCATATTGTATATCAACCAGGGCCCGCAGCAGATCATCGCGTTGAATATCTGTGCGATCCTGTATCAGCACAAGCATCTGCTGATAATCAGTCGGCGAACCCAGCCCGTATATACATGAGATGCTTGCAACAACAATTACATCCCGACGCTGCAGCAGTGATGAAGTTGCGGCATGACGCAGACGGTCGATCTCTTCATTTATTGAGGAATCTTTTTCAATATAGGTATCCGAGGAGGGCACATAAGCTTCGGGTTGATAGTAGTCATAGTAGCTAACAAAATACTCGACCGCATTTTCCGGAAACAATTCCTTAAACTCAGCGTAGAGCTGCGCTGCCAGAGTTTTATTGGGAGCCAGAATCAGGGCCGGTCGCTGAGTACGCTCAATAACATTGGCAACCGTGTAGGTCTTTCCTGAGCCGGTAACACCAAGCAATACCTGATGAGCATTACCATTCTGAATGCCTGTGACAAGCGTTTTAATCGCCTCGGGCTGATCTCCGCAGGGCGAGTAGTCTGAAACCAGTTTAAATTTCATTGAAAATCGCTGTCAAAAAAAATTAGCCGGGCTTTATGAACGGCCCGGCTTTTAGGAATGTGGACTCAATCCAGCAGGGAAGCCTACTTCACGCTCCATTCGGTTCCCTGAGGCATATCTTTCAACACAATGCCTTTTGCAGCCAGCTCATCGCGTATTTCATCGGCCCGGCCCCATTTCTTCTGGCGACGAGCCTCCAGGCGCTCATCAATCAAGCCCTGTATATCCGCTTCGCTGACCCCGGCCGTGCTCATACCTTCCTGCTTACGATCGGAAAAAAACTGCTCGGGAGAAACTTGAAACAGGCCGAGCAGGCTACCGACATCCTTGAAAACCGCACAGCCGGCTTTAGCCAATTCGCGCGAAAACCCGCTGTCAGCATCCTTCGCAGGATTGTGAATGACCGTATTCAATATCCTGGTCAGAGCGTACAAATGTCCAAGAGCCTGAGCAGTGTTAAAATCATCATCCATGGCGGCCTTGAACTTTGCCGGAAATTCAGTCACGGCCTCCATGGCCTTGCGTTCAGCATCCGTACCCGGAGCACCGTCGCGAACAAGAGAACTGTCCTGCAAATCCTGCAGCAATGCATACAGCCGGTCAAGACCAGTCTGAGCCTCGGCCAGATTCTGGGCTGAAAAATCAACCGGGCTGCGATACTGACTTGTGAGCAGAAACAATCGAATGACCTCCGGATGATAGTCGGCGAGCACATCGCGAATGGTCTTAAAATTCTTTAGCGACTTGGACATTTTCTCCTTGTCGATATTTACAAAACCATTATGCAGCCAGTAGCGCGCAAACGGCTTGCCTGTGGTGCATTCTGCTTGGGCGATTTCATTTTCATGATGCGGGAACACCAGATCCATACCGCCGCCGTGAATATCAAAAGTTTCACCCAGATATTTCTGGCTCATGACCGAGCACTCAAGGTGCCAGCCGGGGCGTCCCTGCCCCCAAGGGCTTTCCCATGAAGGCTCACCCGGCTTAACGGCTTTCCAGAGCGCAAAGTCCATTGGACTTTTTTTGCGATCATCAACATCAACCCGTGCGCCAGCCTGCAGGCTTTCAATATCCTTGCCCGACAGCTTGCCGTATTCTTTAAAACTTAACACATCAAAATAAACATCACCCTCAACCTCGTAGGCATGGCCGCGTTCAATCAGGGTCGAAACCATTTCCAACATTTCCACAATATGCCTGGTGGCGCGCGGTGTATGTTCAGGATTCTGAATGCCCAGTGCAGCCATATCGCGATCAAATTCTTCGATATAACGCTCGGAAATCACATCCCAGGCAACACCTTCCTCCTTGGCACGATTGATGATCTTATCGTCGATATCAGTGTAATTGCGAACAAAGGTAACATCGTAGCCGAGCTTTCGCAGATAGCGCTGAATCACGTCAAATACAACCATAGCCCTGGCATGGCCGATGTGCGACAGGTCATACACTGTCACCCCGCAGGCGTACATGCCGACTTTGCCCGGTTCCAGCGGTTCAAATATCTCTCTGCTGCGTGTCATGGTATTGTAAATTTTAAGCGTCATGTTCAGATCCTGTCTCAAGCCAGCTGCATGCCGGCCGAATTATGTTTGCATCATCACCACGGCCTGCGCCGAGATACCCTCGCAACGGCCCTCCGGGCCCAGCCCTTCAGTGGTCGTTGCCTTAATATTAACAGCCTCAACAGCTATGCCCAGGCATGCAGCCACATTGGTGCGCATGCTGTCCATATACGGAGCGAGCTTTGGTAGCTGGGCAACAACTACCGCATCAACATTAGCACATACCCAGCCTTTTTCCCGAGCCAGCCCGCATACAGCTTCCAGTATTTTTCGGCTGTCAGCACCCTTCCAGGCCGAATCCGTATCAGGGAAATTCCGACCGATATCACCCAGTCCAACCGCTCCCAGCACAGCGTCGCTGATGGCATGCAGCAGCACGTCGGCATCAGAATGCCCCAGCAGACCAAGAGTGTGTTCAATAGTAACGCCGCCCAGCACCAACGGTCGATCCTCGACCAGGCGATGAACATCGTAACCGATTCCAATGCGCATTTTTGGCTGCATAATCGTTTACCTTTTCCGTTGCGAATACGAAAGTATAGTCTTTAAAAATATACCACGAAGCAAAGTTCTGATTCAAGCGCTAACTTACAGAAATACCTTACAAACAAAGTTGAATGACTTAATCTATATGCTGTTTTTCAGATTGTTCAAAAATGATCGGATGCAAGACACGTGAAGTCATGAGGAATGAGGCGTACTTTTTTGTACGCCGGCGTAGCGTACCGCAGCAGATGGTCGTTTTTCAACAACCTGCTCCACCTCACATGATTGACAAACACTACCTGATTGCCTACAATCAGCGCATTGTCACACAACGTATATGCTGAAGCATGGGGCAGCCACCTGCCCATGAAAGACTGAGAAATATGATTTGTATTCCGATTATTGCCGCAAACACGCAAGATGCCCTCCGCGACATGCAAGCTGCCGCCGCATATGCCGACATGCTTGAGCTACGCCTTGATCACATCAAAAATCCTGACCTGCCTCTTTTGATGGCCAAGCGCACCAAACCGGTGATTGTAACTATTACCCCGCGTGAGGAAAACGGTGCCTTCACTGGAACCGATGCCGAACGACTGGCCCTGCTTGAACAGGCCATCGAACTCGGTGCCGACTATATCGACTGCAACATGGGCTGGCATGCCCTGCCCCGCCTGCTGAGTATAAAGGGCAAAACCCGCGTTATCGTCTCCAGCCATAACTATGACGAGACACCGTCAGGTCTTACAGGAATCTACCGTGACATCGCTGGAACCGGGGCCGATGTTGTCAAGATTGCAACCTTTGCCAACCGTATTTCCGACAACCTGCGCATGCTTAATTTTATCCGCAGCACAGAGCAAAAATGTATCGGAATCTGCATGGGCCCCAAGGGGGAGGTAAGCCGCATTTTGGCACCTGCCTACGGTGCGCTGCTCACATTTGCCAGCCTTGATGCGGGAAAAGAATCAGCACCGGGCCAGATCCCGGCTGAGACCATGCGCTCCATCTACAACAGCGGCAGCCTGAATTCCGACACCAAATTGTTTGGGCTGATTGGAAACCCCGTCAGCAAAAGCAGAGGCTACCTGCTGTTTAACCGTCTCTTTCAGCACTACGACCTGAACATGGTCTATCTCAATTTCCTTGTCGATGATATGGACGACTTCATGAACAGCTTCGGCCGCCTGCTGAGCGGTTTCAGCATTACCATGCCGCACAAGCAGACCGTGACTCCATACCTTGATGCCGCCGACGCAATCAGCACTCGCATCAACGCGGTCAACACCGTGGTCAACCTGAAGGGACGCCTGCTGGGCTGCAACACCGACACCGTCGGCGTTGTAAAACCGTTGCTGCAGCGAACCAATCTTAAAGAAAAACGCGTTACCCTGCTGGGGGCCGGCGGCGCGGCCCGAGCTGCCGCGGCCGCGCTCATGGAACAGGGCGCGCATGTCACCATACTCAACCGCACGGTTGCCAAGGCTGAACAGCTTGCCAAGGAACTTGGCTGCGCATCAGGCGCTTTGGACTCTTTCAACCCGGATGCAACCAATGTGCTTGTTAACATGACCTCCGTGGGCATGCACCCCGACATTGATGAAATGCCAATACCGGCTGAAAAGCTGCGTGATATGATTGTTTTTGACGGCGTGTATAATCCGCCCGAGACCATGCTGCTGCGCACAGCCAAACAAACCGGCTGCACCGTAATTCCCGGCATTGAAATGTTCATTAATCAGGCAGCCGAACAGTTCCGCCTGTGGACCGGCATAGATCCTGATCTAAAGCTGATGGAGGAGATCCTGTCATGATCCTTCAGGTAAACCAGACCGAACGCCTGCAGGGACGCATTGCCATTCCCGCATCAAAATCACATACCATCAGGGCCGTGCTGATGGCGTCCCTTGCTGAGGGCACATCAATCCTACGCCGGCCCCTGGTTTCAGAAGACACACGCGCCGTGCTCAATGCCTGCAAAGCTCTTGGAGCACACATCAGCGAATTCGATGACCGTATTGAGATAACAGGCTTCGGCTCTGCGCCTGCACAGCCTGACCAACCGCTTGACATGCTCAACTCCGGCACGTCCACAAATTTGACACTAGGCCTGCTTGCAGCCCTGGGCGTGCAGGCCGATGTAACCGGCGATGCATCTTTGCAAACTCGGCCGGTGCAGGCCCTGACCAATGCCCTGCAAAAGCTTGGCTGCACAATCAGCTTTCAGGGCCAAACAGGATGCCCGCCGCTTTCCATCAGCGGACGCATGCGTGGCGACTCTGTTGTGCTGGATGCTTCCAAATCATCCCAGTATGTCTCAAGCCTGCTGATCGCCTGTCCGCTTGCCCCGCGCGATACCGAGATCATCGTAGAGAATCCGTCCGAGCTGCCCTATATTGATCTGACCCTCGCATGGCTCGACGAGCAGCAGATTCGCTACACACGCGAAGGCTACACCCGCTTTGTTGTTCCCGGAGGCCAGCGCTACCGGGCCTTTGAAAAGACCATCCCGGCTGACTGGTCATCAGCGACGTTCCCCCTATGCGCGGCAGCACTGACCGATTCCGATGTAGTGCTTGAAGGCCTGGATATGAATGATACACAGGGCGACAAAACCATTGTTAACTATCTGCGCCAAATGGGCGCCAAGATCACTGCAAACCCCGAAGGTATTCGAGTACAAGGCCGCACGCTCAAAGGCTGTACGCTTGACATTAATGCTACGCCCGATGCCCTGCCCGCGCTGGCTGTGCTGGGCTGCTTCACCGAAGGACGAACAACATTGACAAACGTGGCTCAAGCCCGCGTCAAAGAAACCGACCGCATCACGGTCATGGCAAAAGAGCTAGCGAAGATGGGAGCGCGTATTACAGAACTGCCGGACGGACTTGTTATTGATGCATCGCCCCTGACCGGAGCCAGCGTACACGGCCACCATGACCACCGGGTTGTCATGGCCCTGGCAATTGCAGGTTTGCGCGCAACCGGCACCACCACCATTGACACTACCGAAGCAGTCGCGGTCACCTACCCCTCCTTTGTCGAATCAATGCAGCATCTAGGCGCCCGCATCAAAACCGTATAGTATCCCCTTTTTTGTCATCTCGACCAACGGGAGAGAACCTTGGAGGGCCACGCTTCGCCGTGGCCGCATGTAACTATTGAGCGGACGCGCGTCCCTCCAAAACACTCACCGCTCGACCAACAGGAGAGATCTCCTGCTGCACACAACATCCTTGCAAAATCCATAAAACAGCTTATAATGTCCCTCTACAAAACACCACAGCGGAAGGATGGCCGAGTGGTCGAAGGCGGCGGTCTCGAAAACCGTTAAACGGCTAACGTCGTTTCCAGGGTTCGAATCCCTGTCCTTCCGCCATATAATATTTTTACACAATCCAGTAAAGACCAAAATCCCCTAAACTTAACATTGTCACCCCAAAAGAAAGGTTCACCGTACCTTGTTTAATTCTAAAGCATAGAACAACTGTACCCCCATTAAAAAACCCTTGAAAAAATATTGCATAACGCATATAAACATATACTTCACACGAAATTTAGATCTTTTCCGCTCCTGATCCGTTTAAAATAGCAACTCAGTACAACGCTGGTTAAGGTGCATAGCCAGTGGAAACTCATAACACGTGGGGGATTTTATGGCTAAGAAATTTATTTTGGTTCTGGTAGCTTGTCTGTGGATATTAATAGGAACGAATGCGTGGGCCGATCTGGTTTTTGGGGATTATACTTATACTGAGGATGGCGGAAAAATAACCATCACCGAATACACAAGCTCCAGTGGCGATGTTGTTATTCCCGACACCATCGACGGTATGCCGGTTGTGATTATTGGGGAGGACGCTTTTAGCTATAATGACGATGTAACCAGCGTTACAATTCCCGACAGTGTTACTACCATTGAGAAAGATGCATTCCAGAATTGCGATGGTTTAACTGTTGCGATTATAGGCAACGGCGTTACCAGTATCGGGGACAGTGCATTTAAGTATTGTGATGACTTAAAAAGCGTGAGCCTGGGCAACAGCGTTACAACTATCGGGCCGTATGCTTTTTATGATACAGCTTTGATCAGCCTGACAATCCCCGACAGTGTTACCATTATTGGGGAAAATGCATTCAGGTATTGTGATGTTTTAGCGAAAGTGAGCCTGGGAAACAGTGTTGCTAGCATCGGAGACGGGGCATTTCATCGTAGCTATTTTTTGACCAACATTTCCATTCCCGCCAGCGTTACCAGTATTGGGAGTTATGCATTTAGTGATTCTGAATCTTTGTCGATTGCGTGTTTTATGGGAGATGCACCAACAATTGGCTCATATGCTTTTGATGACACTGCGGAAGATTTTAATATTTGCTACACACCAGACGCCACAGAAACGTTTGCAACCCCCACGTGGGAAGGCTATCCGGCTGGGATGTGCGTAGACAGTGATGACGACGGAGTTATTGATGCAGAAGACAACTGTCCTGATGTAGCAAATCCCGATCAGGAAAATGCGGATGTTGCAACTGAAACTGCTATTTTTGGCGATGTGTGTGATGCAGACACTGTTTATGGATATATATATGAGTCTGGCGTTGTTCTAGAAAATGTTACTGTCAGAATATATAAACCTTCATGTGGTGGTGATATTGAATTAGATTCTGCTACGACAGATTCAAAGGGATATTATTCATTCGGCAATCTTGGAGTGGGATGGCGCACTCTTGCTCCAGAGCTTTCAGGTTATACTTTTGCACAGGAAGCTGATTATTCCAAAATGCCTCAGACAGTAATCACGTCTCATGATTTTACTGCTACAACAATCCCTGCTCCTTAAGGGACTATACTAGCAGGTTATATTGTAATAACATCAAAGGCAGGGTCTTAATCGGCTTTGCCTTTTTTTATGAAAATTCACCCGAAATACGGCGGTTAAGCGGACTTAAGCATATGAAATATCAAGTTTTTTGCTAGAACACACCTGTTGTGTAAATTTATGTAAAAGATAAAGTGTGAATTTTGAATCGGGGCGGAAGTGGTATATACAATCCATGAAGGGTGGGGTACTTCCCCTTTGGGGGTACCTTCTCAGAAAAGAATTATTTACAAAATCATTTCAATGGATGTTTTTCTCTGCCTTTGCGTCTGTGTAGGTAGTTTTTTGACACTAGAAAAAGGCTGTTTTTTACAGCCCTGCCTTTTTTTGTTGCGTTTAAACTTCGAAAGAACACATAAAAAAACGGCATGAACTGCCGTTGTGAGTACTTCTGGATGTTGGATATCTTGTAATACGGATTGGAGTATATTATCCGCGCGTTGTGCCGCCCGAATTAAAAGCTTCGCGATTGAGAATAAAATGATAGGGGTTCTTTTTTTGACCGCTGTCTCTAACCTCGTAGTGCACATGATATCCGGTGGACCTGCCAGTCGACCCCATCAGGCCGATCACCTGACCGCGCACTACCCTTTCCCCCTTTTTAACCGAGGATTTCAACATATGCGCGTACAACGTTTCAAATCGTTCATCGTGGCTAATCCGCACATAATTCCCGAGGAGACGATCAAAGCCGGCTTTGTTTATCACGCCATCAGCAGTCGCAATAATCGGTGCTCCCCGTCTACCGGAGATATCAATCCCGCTATGAAAGTTACGCAACCCTGTGAAGGGGCTTTTACGCCAGCCAAACGGGGAGGTCATCCAGATCTCACTGTCCTTAACCGGCACAATCGTAGGGCGGGCCTTGAGCGTTTCTGTCATCTGCACCAACATCGAGTTCAACTCAACTAAATCCTCCCGCAGACTGTACGCCTGCATGTGCAAGGGACGTTTGTCAACCAGAGCTTCAAGTTCAGCCAGCGGATCAAATGACTGCATATCGCCATCTTCCTCGGCATCGGTGCCTCCCATGCCCAGGCGTTCCTCAATATTGACCTTCTCATCACCTGCTTCAATGCCCAGAAAGCCCCGCATCATTCTCTCGTTCCTGCGCACCTTTTTAATCTTGTTTTCAAGATGTGGCATCTGCGACAATGAGGCCTGTAAAACAGCGATATCCTGCTTGAGTGTTTTATTTTTAAAGATTTCCCAGCTGCCGTGAGCACCAAAAGCAACTATCAAAATCATACATAGAAAGAACCAGCGAATCGCTCGTTTATGAAATGTAAACGATGCGATGCTTCTCACCGAACAGGCAGGCTGAATAACAAGTGTCAGACGATCTTTTTTCATGCAGGCATCCCGGCGCTGTGTGCGTATTTCTATGAATAGGTCTTGTCGAACCTGTTGAATTGTTATAATGTTTAGTGGAAAAGACCCCTTAATTAAAACATATGTTTATATAAAAGTCAATAATCTGGTGTTGTTTATATGCCTATACTTATCGTAAGCAGGAACAATAATGTTAAGTAATTTAGTTCACCACAACAAAAAATTCCTACATGTATCAACATGTCGATGTCTGATATTAGGCATATTTTCAGCTCTGTGCCTGAACATGAGTGCCTGCTCCGACACGACCGACCATAGGCCCGATAGCTCTGAAGATCAAGAATCCTGCGGCGCCATGATATTAATTCCGGCTGGCGAGTTCAGCATGGGCACGGACGAACCTAATGCCAACCGGGATGAAAAACCGGCACACGCAGTGTCTGTCTCCGCGTTTTACATGGATTGTTGTGAAGTAACCAATGCCGAATACCGTATTTTTGTCCTGGAAACCGGCCACAAACCGCCCCAAGTGGCGGCCACATGGGCCGAACACTATAACTGGACCGGCAACAATTACCCGCCGGGAACAGACCGGAACCCGGTTGTGCTGGTCAACTGGCATGACGCATCCGCCTATGCGGTCTGGGCCGGAAAACGCCTGCCGACCGAAGCAGAGTGGGAAAAAGCAGCCCGGGCGGGCATGACGGGCAGCGAATTCCCCTATGAAGACAACATCGAACCCAGGCAGGCAAACTATTTCATGTCCTATCTGCGCAGCAAAAAGCTGCGCCCGGTGGGCAGCTTCGAGCCCAATGCGTACGGCATCTATGATATAGCCGGCAATGTTTGGGAATGGTGCCAGGACTGGTATAGCCCCGGCTATTACCGTAGCAGCGCTAAGGTCGATCCGCCGGGTCCGCTGCACGGTGCCTATAAGGTATTTCGAGGAGGGTCATGGGAGAGCGATATACAGTTTCTGCGCTGTGCCCAGCGGGGAAAAAACAGCCCCGACCACAAAAGCCCTACAGTCGGGTTCAGATGTGTACGAGCAGCTCATCAGCTGGAATCACGCGAAGAATCAGATGACTGATTACCAATTATGCTGATGGCATCACGATGGCACTGCGAGCTGCATCGCAGGCACCGGATGCATCGCGACGCATTTGGATCTTCACAATATATCCGGTGATCAACCGGACACTCCTGTACACAGGAACGATCATAATCGCAGCTGTTTTTATTGAAATTAATCTTAAAAAAGCTCAGATGATTGCACAGTCCATACATCGTTCCCAGTGGACATACCACCCGACAAAAAGGGCGTTTCGAAACCGTCATCCAGGCCAAAAATCCAAACAACAAGGCCAGCTTCACCATAAAAACCGGTCCGATCATGGGCCGCAGATATTCATTAAGCAGCATCAGGGATATGCCGGCCTCAAGCGTTCCGGCCGGGCAGATAATTTTGCAGAACCAGGGCTCTTTGGTAACCGCAGCCGCAATAAAAACTACACCTATCAGAATGACATAACGCAGGTATTCAAGTCGACGCGGTATCCTGATTTTTGTTACGGGCAGTTTATACAGCATGTCCTGCAAAAAACCGAAGGGACAGGCCCAGCCGCATATAAAACGGCCGCCCACAGCTCCCAACAGCGAAATAAAACCTATAATATACAGCGAAGCGTAATAGCGGCCATAGGATGCAAAAAACTGCAGCGCTCCGATCGGACACACGAAAAGCGCACCTGGGCATGAATGACAGTTGAAGCCCGGACAGGGAATCAACTTGAACCGCCCCTGGTAAATAGAGCCTGAAATAAAGCCCGCCAGATATGCATTGTACAGAATTGTGCTGCATACCTGTGAAAGCCGCTGGTAAAAGCTCAGTTTCATAGCGCCTCTATCCGATACCGATACAGTTCAGGCAAATAACAATCGCGTAGGTAAAAAACATGTTATGCTCACCGGCCAGCAGTCCGCCAATAAGCATCAGAACAGCAGCGGCCAGAAAAAATTTAGGCAGGTGGCGTTTAAAAAAGATCATGGTATTTTTTTCCGCGGCAAAGCGTTTTCAGTGCGCGTTTCCTGCAGGGGGCTTGTGTTTTGCAGCTCTTACATGGTAAATTATTTAATCAGGACTGTACAGCTGTTTTTTTTAATGAATGCAACTATCCATGCGGATTCAAACACATACTCTAATACTTCAGGCAGCGACGCTGCTGAGCGCGATTCTGATTGCAATCCTTCCGGCCTGCACGCCCGCGATCCGCAGCCCCGTCCCAATTCCTATTGAAGATAGCCCGGCCCAGGCGGATACTTTTCCAACACACTCCGGAGCCTTTTATTTTAACCTGCTGGCAGCGCAGATGAGCATAAACAGTGGAGACTGGACCAACGCCCGCAGCCTGTATCATGATGCCCTTGAACAGGCCCCCGGCTCACCCTATATCCTGCTGCAGTTGAGCCACCTTGCCCTGATTATGAGAGAACCGGCCAAGGCCGAAGAATACTGCCGCCTTGCGCTGGAAAATGACCCGCATTTTTTCGATGCGCGCCGATTTATGGCCGGTCTGCTGGTCTCGCGCGATCAAACCGAAAAGGCCATCGCCGAATACCGGCTACTGCTGGCTGAGAGGCCCGGCGATGAGGAAACCCTGGCTACCCTGGCAAAACTCTATGCCAAAAACAAACAACCTGAAAAAGCATTAGGCATTATCAATGAACTTCTGGCGGCCCATCCGAAATCCGCAACCGCTTTTTTTTATAGGGGTAACATCTATGCCGACCAGGGAAACACTGCAAAAGCTGAAGAAGCCTACCTGAAATCAATCGCGCTTGATCCCGCATACCTGCCGGCACGAATCAACCTTGCCGGCCTGTATGAAACCGCTGGAGATCTGACCCTCGCCATAAAAATTTATACAGACGTGGCTGAGACGGTGCCGAACAACCAGCTCGTGCGCTCAAAACTCGCCTATCTCTACATCAAGACCGGCAACCTCAATGCCGCGCACGCGCACTACCAGTATCTTCTCGATACTGCTCCGCAGTTTAACGAAGAGATCGCTTTAAAAATAGGCTTAATTCATTTTGAACAGGCAAATTTTGCTGATGCCGAAATACTATTCAAAGGCATTATTGAAAAAAATCCGGCAAACCAGCATGCCCAATACTATCTGGGCCTTGTTCTGGAAAAAATGCATAAAAGTGACGAGGCAGTCCGGGCCTTTCAGGCGGTCACACCGGACTCGAATCTTTTTACGCAGGCGCGCATACAGCTTGCATTTATCTACAGCCAGAACGGCAAAGCACAGGAGGCGCTGCAGATCCTGCAGGAGATCATTGAGCTGAAGCCGGATGAAGCATCGACCTACCATGCTCTGGCGGTTGTATATGCAGAAAACGAAGACTACCAGGCCGCAATAGCAGCATTGCAAAACGCCATCAAGCATGACAGCGCCGAAGAGGATCTGTTGCTCTATCTCGGACATCTCTATGAAAAAGCCAACATGTTCGATGAAAGCATCGCCACAATGCGTGAGGTGCTTGCCATTAACAACAAAAATGCTGATGCACTCAACTTTATCGGTTACCTGTACGCAGACCGCGGCATACGCCTGCGTGAAGCCAGAAGCTTAATCAAAAAAGCACGTGCCATCAAACCTGATGACGGATACATACTCGACAGCCTCGGCTGGGTCTACTTCAAAATGGAGCGCTATAAAAAAGCTCTCGAGCACCTTGAGCAGGCTTACCGGCTTGTGCCGGATGATCCGACTATCGCTGAGCACCTTGGTGATGTCCTGCTTCGGCTGAACGAAACCAAACAGGCCCTTGAGCTTTACCGGCGCGCGCTTGAAATTAAACCGGAGAAAAAGGCCGTTCAACAAAAGATTTATACTATTGAGCAGGGCCTGTAAGCCGGGTACCCGAAGAAAACCCCTTCAGACACGGAAACAACCATGCATCTAAAACCCCTGCACCTGCTCTTATTATCAGTCGCCCTGTTGTGCAATGCCGGCTGCGCCACACTTCGCACCGCCCCTGAGCTTCCGCCGCTCCAGGACCCTGCGGGATACGCACAGGCTGCACTCGATCTGCCGCAACGCGCTTCCCTGTCAGGAATCGCCCGCATAACCATCAAGGTTCAAGACACCAGCCAAGGCTACAAAACCGTTTATGCCTGCATATATCCTGATGTGCTGCGCCTGGAAGTACTCGGTCTTTTCAATCAGCCCGGCCTGTACGTAAGCGCAAGCAGGGAAACGGGAATTACCCTGTACGTGCCGTCCAGAAACACCTGGTACCGGGGACCCGCCACCGCAAAAAGCATGCAGCGCATCAGCGGCATCATGATGGATCCATTTGATATCGTCAAGACCATACACGGACGCCCGCCCGGACCAGACCCAACACAAGCTGATATCACCTGCACGCAGGACAATGACAGTTACCGGTGTACGCTTGAAAATGAAACAACTGTTCAGGATGTCTGGATCAACCCGCTGAGCACAAAAATCACGCGCAGCCAGCTATTTAAACACGGTCTGGCCGTGCATGATATCCGCTACCAAAATTTCCGACAACAGGACGGACGCTCTATCCCTGAGAAAATTCTGGTGAACTTTGATCGCTACGCTACCAGCCTTGAAATCAAACTGCAGGATCCGCAGACTTCTCCCCTTGAGACCGCACAGCTTCAATTACAGGCACCAGATGAAACATTCTTTCTACCGCTTAATGCCTTCTGGGATATGCAATAAATAATATGCCCGTCCACACCGGTACTACCGGCCCATGAGTCCCTTCCCATGCCGACACGACGTTACCAGAAGTTTTAAAGGCTGTTCAAAAATGACCGGGGGCAAGACGCGCGAAGTCATAAGGAATGAAGCGTACTTTTTCGTACGCTACAATGACGAGTGCCGAGCGCAACGCAGCAAATGGTTGTTTTTGGGCAGCCTGCTAAAAGTGTACTACGGCACAACAGTTGTGACAAACCTGTCCAACCCTTGCACGTAGGTGTCCCCCGACAGCAAAAACCCGTCATTGTGACCGCCGCTGATCTCCAGAAAATATTTCTGCCCGGCACAGGCGGCATACAGCGCCCGGCCATGCCCGAAAGGAACAAGTTCATCGTTGGTACTGTGCACAATCAAAACCGGCATGTTCAGACCACTCATCTTCTCAATCGTTGCGTAGCGATACCTGGCAAGCAGACGAACGGGTAGCCATGGATAATGTTCACGACCGATATCGCAATACGACGTAAAGCTGGATTCAAGAACCAGGCCTGCAGCCCCGCGTGTATTGGCAAGACCAGCGGCAACCGCGCCTCCAAGGGACCGACCACATATAATCAGCTTTTCAGGAGTAACCTGTTTTTCTTTAGCCAGCCAGTGCCAGGCTGCCAGGGCGTCAAGCTCGGTGCCCTGTTCGCTGGGCCGGCCCCGGCTCAGGCCATAGCCCCGGTAGTCAAAAATAAAAACATTGAGCCCCAAACGGTTAAAAATAAGGATGGAGTCGAGCCGATGTGAAATATTGCCGCCATTGCCATGACAAAACAGCAGCGTGGCACGCGCCTCCCGCGCCGGGACATACCAACCGTGCAGGGGCGTGCCGTCCCCGGCCTGAAAATAGACATTCTCAAAAGCAAGGTCGGCCACAGCGGGTGTGCAAGCTTCTTCGCTGGAAGGAAAATAAAGCAACCGATCCTGAAAAAAAAAGACAATCACCACGATAATCCCGCAGGAAAGCAGCGCAACAACAATCAACCTGACGATTATGGCCATATGGTTCTCCTGAAACAACAGCGTTGATGCACATTACGGGGCGACAAACCATACGGTGCGGGCACGAGCGCAGAGACGGGATGCAGGATAGTGCTGAGAGGCGGGACTGCCGGCAAGCACCAGGTCCAGCACCGGTTGCTTGCCCCGTCCGCATACAACAAAAAAAATATCCTTCGCGGCTGCAAGCAGAGGCAGGCTCATGCTGAGACGCTGCGCAACCGGCATACCTTCGGGTGCGCGGGTCGCGATCACCAGCTCTTCTTCCTGCAGGGCGCTATCATCTCCGGGAAACAGGGATGCGATATGCCCGTCTGCCCCCATGCCCAGCAGCACACAATCAAAAGAAGGGAAATGATCGGGACCGGATAAGCGCTTCCCGAAAAACGATCTGATCTCTGCGGCACTTTTGAGAGCGGCCTGCTGCGGATCAATCTCACCGGGCATGCGGTGAATATTGCCGGGCAACAGCGGCACATGCTGTAGCAGACTGGTGCGGGCACAGTGATAGTTGCTGCGCGCGTCGTCCGGTCCCACGCAGCGCTCATCGCTCCAAAAAACATGTATCTTTGCCCAGTCAATCTGAGCTCTAAACAGCGGTTCCGCAAGCAGTTCATACAGCCGACACGGACTGCTGCCGCCGGTCAGCACGAGCGAGCAGCACCCCCGCTGTTCAACTGCCCGGACCACGACTGCGGTCAGCTCACGGGCCGCAGCCAGACTCAAGCTTTCCGTATCGCTAAAGGTTATAACCCGCTGCTGCATAGAATCACACCCCCTTGTGCAGGATAGAACGACATGATACAATTTATACTGTAGCACACAATACACAAATTTTAATGAATCCATCATGCTTGTATTTCTAAAAAACACCGTCGCGCAGATCAACGTCGAAACCCGGCAGGGCAATGCCCCTGTAGTGTGCGCGAAGCAGACATCCGGTTCAGCAGATCCCGAATCAGCCTACAAGCATACACCCGCACGCGTCGATGCCGTTACCAGCGGCACACAGGGCATAGCGCGCTACTTTACGGCACACATACCGCCACCGAAGCAGGACACCGACGGCACCTGATTCCCCTGCCCGCCTGAGCATTTGCCATTTCCGGCTTCTTTTGCTAAATAATTGTGGTATGCTCTGAAATCCGAATTGAACAAACACAGCCGAAATACAGGCACTATCCCGGTTCAACAACACAGCAACACTCTGCAGGAGGTTTTAAAACAGCCATGAAACATCGCGGATACTACGGACAATTTGGAGGCTGCTATGTGCCGGAAATTCTGGTGGCGACCATTGAACAGCTTGTAGAAGCTTACGAGATGGCCCGTAGTGATCCCGAATTCTGGGCCGAATACGTCCGCGTAATGAGTGATTACTCCTGCCGCCCCACGCCGCTTACCTATGCGGAAAACCTCACACGTCACTTCGGCGGCGCACACATATACGTCAAACGCGAAGACCTGAACCACACCGGTGCCCACAAGGCCAACAATGTCATGGGCCAGGGTCTGCTGGTCAAGCGCATGGGCAAAACCCGCGTTATTGCCGAGACCGGGGCCGGGCAGCACGGTGTTGCCACGGCAACCATGGCTGCGCGCTACGGCTTTGACTGCACGATATACATGGGCGCGGTCGACGTCATGCGCCAGCGACCCAATGTATTCTGGATGGAACGCCTCGGCGCAACGGTTATTCCAGTTCATGAGGGCAGCCGTATTCTCAAGGATGCAATCAACGAGGCCATGCGTGACTGGGTGACCAATATGGACAACACGCACTATGTTTTGGGCACGGCCTGCGGCCCGCATCCGTTTCCGGAAATGGTCGCATGGTTCCAGTCAATCATCGGCATAGAGGCCCGCGAACAAATCCAGCGCATAACCGGTTCTCTGCCCAAACGCATATATGCCTGTGTGGGCGGCGGCTCGAATGCCTGCGGAATTTTCCTGCCATTTATTGATGACGACGTCGAACTTGTCGGGATTGAAGCCGGCGGCAAAGGAATTGAAACCGGACTGCATGCCACGCGCCTATCAGCACCAGAAGCAAGCATCGGACTGGCTCAGGGTTATAAAACCTTTTTCCTACAGGACGACGACGGCCAGATGCGCGAAACTCACAGCGTAGCCGCCGGGCTGGACTATATCGGCGTATCGCCCATCCTGTCCGAGCTCCGGAACAAAGGGCGCGTCAGGTTCGAATCCGCAACCGACCAGGAAGTAATACAAGCCCTTGAGCTGACCATGCGCACTGAAGGCTTAATACCGGCTCTTGAATCCAGCCACGCGTTTGTGCAGGCATTCAAGGAAGCGCCGCACATGAGCCCTGACGACTGTATTATCATCAACCAGTCCGGCCGCGGAGATAAAGATATTTTTACCGTGGCTGATGCCTTCGAAGATCCGGCCTGGCAGGAATTTATTATACAAACGGCACAGAGGTACACCGATGCTTGAGCACTACCTGCGCGAACGTCTCAAAGAAAAAGGAATCCTGCTCATGACCCATATCGTGCTGGGTTATCCGAACTTTGAGGCCTCGATGGAGATTGTCGAATCAATGGTTGCTGCCGGAGTTGACCTGATGGAGCTACAGATTCCGTTCTCGGAACCGATTGCCGATGGCCCTGTTATCCTGCAAGCCAATCAACAAGCGCTCGCCGCGGGAGCCACTGTGCGCCGCTGCCTCGATTTCGGGCGCGAAGCTGCTGCGCGTTTTGACATTCCGTTCCTGTTCATGAGCTATTACAATATCCTGTATAAATACGGTGTCGGGCGCTTTGCCGCTGAGATAAAAGACAGCGGCCTGCAGGGCGCAATCGTGCCGGATCTGCCCCCCGAGGAAGGTGCTGAATACCTGCAGGCCATGCAGGATCATAATCTGAACCCGATTTTTATCTTCTCGCCCACAACCCCGCCGTCGCGCCTTGAGTACCTGGCATCCTGCGCACGCGGTTTTGTGTACTGCGTGGCACGCAAGGGTGTCACCGGCAAGGAAACCAATTTCTCTGATCAACTCGAAAGCTACCTCACGCGCTGCCGCCGTGCAACCAGCCTGCCGCTGGCGGTGGGCTTTGGCGTCAAGGACCGTCAGGATGTTGATTTTTTACGGGGCAAGGCCGATATAGCGGTTATCGGCAGTCAGACCATCAGAATTTTCGATCAGCTCGGCAGCGCAGCGGTTAAAGACTTTATTGCCGGCCTGCGCTAAGATACGCGCGACCAATGCCGCCGCGCTTTGCCTGTCAGAACCACATACTAGTGCTTGACTTTTTACCACGCAGTCTGTAATATTGTGACCCTTAATTAAACCACTTGCTAGCAAGGATACAAAGCACTATGGCGCGCATAACCGTTGAAGATTGCCTTGAAAACATTGAAAACCGTTTTATTCTGGTACATATGGCCCATCAACGCTCTCTGCAACTGCTCAAAGGGATTACACCCCAGGTGCAAGCACCAGAAAATCGCGAAGTCGTTGTTGCCCTGCGTGAAATTGGTGCTAAAAAAACATTCCTCGACGATGAGCAGATGGAAAACCTGAAAGAAGGCGGTTTTATCAGCATCGATCTTGAATAAACAATAGCTCTAAAGCAACACCTGACCTGACAAACAGGGCATATACTCTTAGTATATGCCCTTTAATTTTGGCGCACATACAACAAACCTCCCGGAGATAAAAACATGCCACACATAGTAATTGAAGGAATGCCACAGCTCGAAACCTTTTTTAAAACATACTCTCCCTGCTCACACAACCTGCCCAACGGGGCCCTGAAACTCCTGAATATCTTCATGAACCCTGAACATACCTGCATCCTGATTGAGGCAATTGCTGCTGAAGGCGGCCCGCCCAACCGCTTCCTTGTTCAGATTGTGCAACATGGCCTGAAAACAACAGTCAAGATATACCCGGGCACCGATGCGGAAAAAACGCCCGGTGTAAAAAAATTGCTAGCCCTGGTAGCCCATCAGTTTATAACGAATTTTCCCGGGACAAAATACGGATCGACAAACCTGCAGGACTACCTTCTGTAGAACAATCCCGGCACATCCCCGACAAACGTTCCAGCATCTGTTGTGATGAGTATGTCCGTGTTTTCTTGCTTTTCAAAGCCGCCTGTGCTATGTTTTCAAACTGAAGATATGAGACGGGGCGTAGCGCAGCCTGGCAGCGCATCTGGTTTGGGACCAGAGGGTCGGAGGTTCAAATCCTCTCGCCCCGACCATCACTTCAAGCTCTGCCACTAAAAAAACAAACCGCGTAATCTAATCATTTTCCACAAATGCACTCATAAACCAAAAAAAACAGGCCCGCTTTCAGCGGCCCTGCCTGCATTTTGCAACTTCACCCCTCCGTTGCAAACCTACCACTGCTCCCGGACCTGGAAATCACCTTCCACAACCGGCAAAGAGATCTTGAGCTTTAAAAACTCATTCACAATAATTCCGAAAGCTTCCCCGTGGTTATCGGTTTCATAATATTTGTATTTAACCTTGCCGAGCGATCCGCCAGTGGCAGCATCATCATCGGTAAAAAACTGACCATCATCACCAGCCGCAACTCCCACAGCAAATGTGCTGCCCACACCCCAGGTGCCAACCTTAACTGAGCCGGCATTGCCGTTCACAAGCAGTTGCGCATCCACAAGGGTGCCCTTGATGGAAGCCTTGCCCAGAGTCAAATTCTTCGGCGGGGAACCATCACCCGAAAGCGTCATATCACCGGCGAAATCACCTGCAATTGAGAGCTTGCCAATCCACGCGGCCTCAATGCTGCTTCCCGCTTCGGCCCCGGCGAGCATTATACCCTCTCGCCAACTGTCCGTCATTTGTTTAGCACATCACTTGAGTTAATCTATTAATACGATTAGGTGGTTGCATATAGGTTGCGTTTTACTTCACGCTATTGCACAGTTAAAATCACTAACCAACTATATTTACTTATTTTTTTGGCTCTTCTCTTAGATGCCATGCACTAGAAAAGCCCGAAACTGCAACCGTTTCGAGCTTTATTTTTATAACCTGCACAGCCTCCTCAATTTTTCCCCTGCACAATATCCTCAAACGTCAAGCGACCCCGAAGTTTTCGCACCAGCCAGGAGCGGCCAATTGATCTAAGAAATGAATTCTCTCTCCAGCTTCCCTGACAACAGTGAACCGCGATCGCGTCCCGAGTTGCATCATTGATAGTGCCAGCAATGAGCTCCGGCTCAAGAAACAGCATATTCAACTCAACATGCTGCCGGGCATTGACATACCTGAACCCGAACTCTTCCGCGCACAGGGCCAGCACGGCCGGTGCAAGCATCGTGGTTGCAAGGGTGCCATCATCAAGCACAAATGAACGATTCCGATAATAATCCAATGCTTTTTTTACGAACGGATGTCCCTTAATGCTTCCCATGAAGGCAGCCTGAACGCCAATGCCGGGCACAGCGTCCGTCGTGTTCTTTTTAGATCCGTCACTGTTAAGCAGCGTAAATGTTTTCTGAGACTTCACGATGGAGGGATGATATTCAACAGCGGAAAAAAAATCATGGCTTAAAAAACTATCAAAACGTTGGCGCACATACACATCAACATCAAGATACACCCCGCCCTCTTCATACAGGGCATGCAGCCGAATGTAATCTGCTGCAAAGGCCCATTTCTGAACAGAACATGATTCCCTGACAAATTGAACTGAATTAATATCAAAACGCTGAGCATCCCATTTAACAAATTCATAATCATCAAGCACACAACGCCATGAGGCAAGACATTGCTCAAGATTCCCGGGCAGGGGATCGTCACTCAACCAGCAATAGTGTATTTTCCGGGGTATCATGTGCTGCACCTTACTGAACTCACGGGTTTATTCTGCGGCGATATGATGAATGAGTCTACAGACGGGAAATAAGCCGGGCATTAATTCACGAGGAGCCCTCAGCAACCAGCCGGAAACCCAAGGTGGGAGACATACTGCCCGGGCCGTTGATGATGCGCTGGGCAGACCTGCAGCCAAAAAAGGGCATGTCCCAACCGCCGCCCCGATTCACGCGATAGAAACCGCTCGAAGGGACTGTCGGATCGATAACGCTGCCAACAGGGTAATCCCTGTACCAGTCCTGCACCCACTCACTGACATTGCCATGCATGTCATACAAAGCCCAGGCATTCGGAACCTTCATGCCGACAGGATGTGTTGTATCACCGGAGTTATCCCGATGCCATGCCATACTGTCCAGACTGCTACCCGCAAAAGGACCGGTAGTGCCGGCCCGGGCCGCATACTCCCACTCAGCCTCGGTGGGCAGCCGATACCTGTATGTCCCCGGTCGTTGGTTCATAATGTGTATAAATTTCTGCACATCATTCCAACTCAGAGTCTCAACAGGACAAAGATCACCACAGTCCTTAAAATACGCTGGATTTTTTTCCATAACCATTCGCCACTGGCCCTGCGTCACCTCTGTTGTCTGCATGTAATAGCCTTTAGTCAGGGTCACACGATGCTGCGGTTCATCTTCGGACCTGCCCGACTCATCCTGCGGACTGCCCATCAAGAATGAACCGGGCTTAATGTATAGAAACGTCTGTCCGATCGTATTGGTGAAGCACTCCTGTGAATGGACCTCAGAGTGCAGAGGATTTACTGTTTTCCCGTCTTTGACAAATTCAACAGTTCCTGCATGGACAAACGGCCCGACAAATAATAAAATTATTATACCGCAGAGTATACCGGTGCGCATAGTAGACCAGTCCTTATCTGAAAATTTTTCCATACCATGTTGAACAGAGCACCGTTTTAAAACGCCTACCCCACACCGGGGTATCCATCAACAAACATGCCGCGCTGCTCCGCGTGCGGAACGCTGAGCAGCGTACAAAAATGCAGCCAGTGCAGCCAGGGCAGCTCCCAGTCCGATCAGCACGGACAGGTTATAGTCCAACGCCAATCCCTTTTCAGGTTCATATAAAATATAGGTCACACACACCGCAGTCATGACGATTGCCGGCACAGTTGTCAGCCAGTGAAAACCGCGCTTGCGAGCAAGGTACATAGATGCGGCCCACAACATCAATGTGGCCAGGCTCTGATTCGACCACGAAAAATAACGCCATATAATATCAAATTTAATTCTTGTCAAAATCAATCCGATCGCAAACAAGGGAATAGTAACCGCCAGACGGCGTATGAGCGTTCCCTGTTTCAGACGAAACGCATCTGCAATAGTCAAGCGTGCGCTGCGAAAAGCCGTATCACCGGAGGTAATCGGTGCGGCAACAACACCCAACAGGGCCAGTATACCGCCTATCCCTCCCAGAAAGCCCATTGATATTTCATTCACTGCCCAGGCTGCATTATGGCCCGGCGCGGCCATGCTTTCATTCAGAGCGGACACCCCCCCGAAAAAGGTCATGGCCGCTGCCGCCCAGATCATGGCCACAACGCCTTCCGCAATCATGGCCCCATAGAAAATCCGGCGGCCCAGGCGTTCACTGGTCACGCAACGCGCCATAAGCGGCGACTGGGTGGCATGGAAGCCTGAAATCGCACCACAGGCAATCGTAATAAAAAGCATGGGAAAAATAGGGTATTTCTCAACATTGCTGTGCATGTTCTGAAAAGACATTTCAGGGATAGCATGCCCCCCGGCTATCAGGCCATAACAAATACCAACGGCCATAACCAACAGTGCCAGACCGAACAACGGATAGATACGTCCGATCAGCTTGTCAATCGGCAGCAGGGTTGCCAGCAGGTAATAGGCGAATATTATATAGATCCAGACCTGCGCACCAAAGGGGGTCCCCAAACCGCTTAGAATCGTAGCCGGGCCTTTCACAAAAACCACTCCAACCAGCACCAGCAGCACAACTGAAAAAAAGCGCATAAAATGTTTAAAAAACGGGCCCAGGTATATGCCGACCACCTCGGCGATACTGGCGCCTCCATTACGTATTGAGAGCATGCCTGAAAAATAATCATGCACTGCACCGGCAAAAATACAGCCCAGCACTATCCAGATAAAGGCCACCGGCCCCCACATGGCCCCGGCAACCGCGCCGAAAATGGGACCCAGTCCGGCGATATTCAAAAACTGAATCAGGAAAATACGCATCCAGCCCATGGGAACGGTATCAACACCATCGGGGTTGGCCACAGCCGGAGTTAAACGTTCCGGTTCCATACCGAAGATTTTTTCTGTCAACGCACCGTAGAGCACGTACCCCAAAACCAGCGCAACCAGGCAGACAATAAAGGTAATCATGTACAACTCCTGTTTTTATTGGCCTTGTTACCAACTATCACAACAACAATAATACACTCTCTATCAAGAAGAAATAACCGCGGGCCCGTCCTTGAGACCCGGCAGAGACAGGCTTAAAATTTAACGCAAAACCGCTCAGCAGGCAACTATTCCGACAACTTTTTCGCTGCTATTTCCATAAACGGCGTGATCAAATCAATCGGGAGCGGAAAAATCATTGTTGAATTCTTCTCAGCCGCCACTTCAGTCAGGGTCTGCAAATAGCGCAGCTGCAGCGATATGGGATTAGACATGACCTCAGCCGCCTGGGCGAGCTTGGCAGAAGCCTCAAATTCACCAGAAGCATGGATAATCTTTGCACGCCGTTCGCGCTCAGCTTCGGCCTGCTTGGCCATGGCGCGCTTCATCTGATCGGGCAGGTCAATATGCTTGATTTCAACATTGGTCACCTTAATACCCCAAGGATCGGTTTGCTTATCAAGAATTACCTGCAGCTTCAAATTAAGCTTTTCGCGCTCAGCCAAAAGGTCATCAAGCTCGGCCTCGCCGCAGACGCTGCGCATGGTTGTCTGGGCAAGCTGGGAAGTGGCATACAAAAAGTTTTCAACCTCAACAATCGCTTTTTCAGGCGTCATAACCCGGAAATACACAACCGCGTTCACCTTAACCGATACATTATCACGGGTTATGATGTCCTGCGGCGGCACGTCAAGGGTAACCAGGCGCAGGCTGACCTTCTGCATTTTCTCTACACCGGGAATCAGTAAAATCAGGCCCGGCCCCCTGGTGGCCACCAGCCGTCCCAGCCGAAAAACAACACCACGCTCATATTCATTTAAAATTTTTACCGCGCTAAAAACAATCATTGCCACTACACCAGCAAGCACTAACCAAGACATAATCATACCTCCTTATAAAAAATACATTCATCTCAATGGACATTTTCGCCTATTGTACGATACGCAAAATATAACGCTACACTTTTTTCGCCCCCCCCATTACCACAAACAAGCGAGTCTACAGTTTAGGCCTATTGCGGCGACCGGTTGTCAGGACGCACCGTCAGCAACATACCGTCAACCCGCTCAACCCGGATACGCGCGCCTCTGGGGATGGGACTGTCGCTGCAAGCATTCCAGTACTCGCCATGCACAAACACTCTGCCCTGTTCACCTATATCGGTATGGGCCTCGCCAATCAGGTTCAACAACCCTTCATTGCCGGTTGTCGGGCAGCTGCGCTGGGCCTTCACCACCAGATAAATTGCCAGCACAAATACAGACGATACCAGAACCACCGTAGGAACAATGACACTCAATGACACACGCATATAGGACGCTGATGAGTCAAACAGCATGAGCGATCCGAGCGTAAGGGCCACTGCCCCACCGAGAGCCAGCAGTCCGAAACTGGTAATTTTCAGTTCCAAAATAAAAAGCACCACGGCCAGCAAAATCATCAAAACCCCGGCATAATTGGCCGACAGGGACTGCATGGAATACATCGCAAGGATGATCGATATGCCGCCAATAACGCCTGGAAAGATAGCGCCGGGATTAGAAAATTCAAAATACAGCCCGGCCAACCCGCCCATAAATAAAATGTAGGCGATATTCGGATTTACCAGCGCCTTCAAAATAATGTCACGAAACCCCATCACTTTGCGGTTCACTTCCGCGCCCTTTGTTTCCAGCGTTGTTATGCCAGATGACATCTCAACCTCGCGGCCGTCAATTTTGACAATCAAATCCTGAAGATCTTCGGCCAGCAGGTCAATCACGTTTTCTTTGAGGGCTTCGGTTTCACTGATGGACACGCTTTCACGCACCGCGTTGATTGCCCACTGCTTGTTGCGACCACGCTTCTCGGCAATACTTTCTATATAGGCGGCAGCATCATTGGTAGCCTTGGCCGCCTTGGTTTCATCCATTTTCCCGCCCAGATTAACGGGGTGCGCAGCTCCAATATTGGTTCCCGGCGCCATCGCGGCCACATGCGCTGCCAAGGTAATCAAAGCGCCGGCTGATGCTGCCCGGGCCCCGCTGGGCCCCACAAACACTACCACCGGAACCTCTGAGGCCATAATCCGCTTGATAATATCACGCATGGCCAGATCCAGCCCACCGGGCGTATCGAGCTGAATAATCAGACAGCAAGCCCGGTCGGCCTCGGCTTCATTGATCGACCTGACAATGTATTCAGCCACAACCGGTGTTATGGGATCGTCAATTTCAATAACATCAATCTGTGCAGCCCGGGCTGAAACACCAATGATAAGTGTTACAACACATACCGCAAATCCAGCACTCACTCGGCTCAAAGAAAACATGCGGACGTACCTCCCTGTGTTTAATTATCAATTAAAACATGGATCCGGACAGGTTTATTTCATAGCATGTATCAAAGCGTATATACAATAACTATTGTTCCGGCAGGGAGGAGCATGGTGACGTTCTCAAACGCTACCCCGCTTGGCGGCAGCCGCTTTTCAGCAGAAGATTCAGGTGCACGCCGGACAAAAAAATATTGACTTCCGATAGACAGTACCGTATTATTTGCCGATAAATCGGTGGCGAGGTAGCTCAGTCGGTAGAGCAGGGGACTGAAAATCCCCGTGTCCACAGTTCGATTCTGTGCCTCGCCACCATTTTTTATGCCAAGCACATTGTCCCGCGCTACTTCCACACATTGCCCTGCACACCGGCATTAACTGCGCAGACATAACGGACTTTCAAACAACAATAAAAAGTACTCTCACGGAAGATCTTTCATCATGTCAAACGTTGTCGTCGTAGGAACACAATGGGGTGACGAGGGAAAGGGCAAAATTGTCGACATTCTCACTGAGCAGGCAGACATTGTCGTGCGTTTTCAGGGAGGACCCAATGCCGGGCACACAGTTGTGGTCGATGACACCAAAACAATTCTGCATCAGATTCCATCCGGCATCCTCAACTCCGGCAAGCAATGCATTGTCGGCAACGGAGTTGTCATGGATCTTGAAACCCTGCTTGAGGAAATCGGGCAGGTCCGAGAACAGGGCTATTTCACAGATCCAAACGCTTTAAAGATCAGCGAAAACGCCAACCTGATCATGCCCTATCATAAAAAAATTGATATCGCCCGCGAGCGCAAAAAAGGCAAAAATAAAATCGGCACAACCGGTCGCGGCATCGGACCGGCCTATGAAGACAAAGCCGCGCGCAATGCAATCCGGTTCGGCGATATCTTCAATGATGAGCTGCTGCGCGAGAAAATTGAAACAAACCTAGAAGAAAAAAACTTCTATCTCAGCCAGTATCTGGGCGAAGAGCCCCTCAAGGCTGAAGATATCCTGAAAACGATTCGCGCGATCAGGGACCAGCTCAAACACTATGTCGTCAACGCATCGGTGTATCTTGATGATGCTATCAGCCAGCACAAGAAAATTCTGTTTGAAGGTGCACAGGGAACCATGCTCGATGTTGATCACGGAACCTATCCTTTTGTGACATCATCCAACACCGTGGCCGCGCAAGCCGCAATCGGCAGCGGTGTTGGCCCACGCCAGCTGCACACCATTCTGGGCATTACCAAGGCCTATACTACCCGGGTGGGCGAAGGCCCCTTCCCAACCGAGCTCAATGATGAAAACGGCGAATTTCTGCGCACGCAGGGTGGAGAGTTCGGCTCAACCACCGGGCGACCACGCCGTTGCGGCTGGTTTGACCTTGTCGTCGTGAAGCATTCAATCCGCCTTAACAGCATCAACTGCATTGCGCTTACCAAGCTTGATGTGCTCAGCGGACTTGACCATATTAATATCTGCACCGGATACCGCTGTGAAGGGGAACAGCTGAACTCCTTTCCAACCGACCTGACCCTGCTGCAAAAATGCGAGGCCATATACGAAACAATGCCGGGCTGGAAGGAAGACATCAGTGAGGTAAACACCTATGCAGACCTGCCTCAGGCAGCCAGAAACTATATAACCCGGCTTGAGGAACTGACCGGGATTTCCATGTGCATGATATCAGTCGGCGTGAAACGAACACAAAACATATTACGGTCCAACCCTTTTGATGCTGACTGAAAATAGTTTCAACATTTAGAAAACTCAGGGATTTTTAAACAACTACGATGTTTACAGTTGTTTTTTTCTGATAATTTGCTATAAATTTTTGATTGTTTAACCGCTCTTTGAGCAGAAACACTATTGAGCCGCTAGCTCAGTTGGTAGAGCAACGGACTTTTAATCCGTAGGTCGACGGTTCGAGCCCGTCGCGGCTCATACGCACATAAAAAAGCACCCGGAATTACTTCCGGGTGCTTTTTTATGTGCAGAACAAAATAGAAGAAGGGGCATTAACAGGTACCTGTTAAGTAAATACGTCCCTGACATCTATGAGGAGAGGGCTGAGGGGCAGTTACAGCGATCCACTCCATCGGTGAATCCCGCTGGGCCCAACCTCAATCAAAGCGCCGGTTAGGGTAGGCGGTGATCCGACGGTTTCAAAAACAAAAAGGTAATCCGCTCCATCATCGCCATCAACTTCAATAGTTTGATATATAAAATCCTGAAAGCCCTGCTCTTTCATGTTTTTTTTAAACGTAGTGCCAAGAGGAATAAAAAATTCCCGAAACCCTGCCCAGCCGGCGGGCCCGTCAGTCCATTCATCGACAGGGAAAAGGTTCGAGTCAGAGCTGCAAGCATGCGATGCCATTGCGGTCCGAAGTGATTCACATGATCCAACTGCTGAGGCAACAATCGCTTTATTTCGGTAGTAAACAAAATTCGGCACAGCGAAAATCGCCAATATACCGACGATTGCAACAGCAATCATCAATTCAATCAATGTAAAACCCTTATTATTTTTCCGCATAGTGAGCATACCTGCTTATCACTCAGAATAGACCATTATTGCCCGCATGGTTCGTCCCTTTATCAATAACACTATTTACCATTCTAATAAAAAATGCAATATATATACCAGCTAATAAAAAAAAATAAAAGCGAGTTAAATTAGATCATTACATCAAAAACCCGGCCTGAGTTATATTCCAAGGACACAGCAGAGTGACAATTTTCATCAGCATACGACCGAAAATTGTCATTGTATCTCTCCTGCATACGATTACATTGGAAAACAATCCTCGCTCCGGATTGTTCCTCGTTTATATTCATACCGCTCATAACCCATTCTATCTTGCATGTCCACTCTAAAGCGTTTTAAGCTCAAAAAATAATTTAGGCATTCAAATTAATGGGACATCTCCGGCACAACCACTGGTGCTATTCATACCATCGCCCCCAGTGTATTATTTCCTTTTCAAATCAGTAAACAGTTCAGTATACTGTCCGCAGTGCTACGGCAAACGTATCTCACGTTCAGACCACACCGCATCCAGGAAAAGAAGACCGCTACCATGAACGTTACAATAATCGGCGTCGTTGCTGATATCCAAAGTCATGTAACAAAATGCGCGATACGCATGGAATGCACTTTCAAAAAAACAAGGGCTTTTTGAGCGTGCATGCAGTGAATCAACATCCGCAACCTTTTATGGGGAAACCTGTCAAATGAATATTGGTCAAATCATCCTGTTCGTTCTCCTTTTTTGCGTGTTCGTCTTCATGGTCTGGGGGCGTTGGAGATATGACCTAGTGGCTTTCTCGGCGTTGTCCGTGGCGGTTATTGCCGGAGTTGTACCGGTAGAAGAAGCCTTCTCCGGTTTTGGGCATCCCGCCACAGTGATCATTGCAATGGTGTTAATCGTGAGCCGGGGTGGCCGCTCTCAACAAAAATACAAACTCCGCATTGCAAACTGCGGATATTTTCCTGTAAAATAATCGGAAAATCATTCTGAAAACAGTTCAGGGAAGGAATGCCTTGTGGCCAGCAAACATCATACGAGAAAAAAATACGGGCTCACGTTTAAGATTATCGCCGGCATGGTCGCAGGCCTTGCTCTGGGCCTAATCCTCAACATGATGGGTCCGGTAAGCTTTATCAATGACTATGTTGTCAACGGCGTGTTACATGTGGGCGGAAAAATTTTTCTGGCCAGCCTCAAACTTCTTGTCGTGCCTCTCGTATTCGTATCCCTCACATGCGGTACGGCTTCTCTTGATGACATCAAAAAACTCGGGCGTATCGGCGGCAAAACACTGGCGCTCTATCTTGTTACGACAGCCCTGGCGATAAGCATAGCTGTCTGTATGGCCATAGTCCTGAAGCCCGGTGTCGGATTCAACCTGATGACCGATGCGACGTTCAATCCCAGGGACACCCCGTCACTTACGCAGACAATTATCGATATTTTCCCAAACAATCCGGTTGCAGCCATGGCCGAAGGGAAAATGCTGCAAATCATCGTATTCGCCGTTCTCTTCGGACTCACCCTCACAATGGTCGGAAAACCGGGCGAAAGAATTCTGAACATATTCAAGGATCTCAATGCAGTAATCCTCAAGATGGTCATTCTGATTATGGCCGTTGCCCCCTACGGCGTTTTCTGCCTGATAGCCAAGGTATTCGCCCTGCAGGGATTTGCGGCTATCGCTCCTTTGGCCAAATACTTTTTCGTTGTAGTGTTCGCACTGCTGCTGCACGCTTTTGGTGTATATCCTCTTATGCTCAAACTGCTGTCGGGACTCAGCCCCTTGACGTTTTTTAAAAAATATAAAGCCGTACCGATGTTCGCTTTCAGCACCGCAAGCAGCAATGCCACCCTTCCAATCACACTTGAAACGGTGGAACACAAGCTGGGCGTAAAAAACTCAATCGCGTCATTTACGATTCCTTTGGGGGCAACCGTCAACATGGATGGAAGCGCTATAATGCAGGGGGTGGCAGCGATATTCATCTCGCAGGCATATAATCTTCACATCGGGCTGTCCGGCTATCTCATGGTGATCTTTACCGCAACGCTGGCCTCGATCGGCACAGCGGCCGTACCGGGGGCTGCACTGATCATGCTGGCCATGGTTCTCAAACAGGTTGGACTGCCGGTCGAAGGCATCGCGCTTATCATCGGCGTCGACAGGCTTCTTGACATGATGCGAACCGCGGTAAATGTAACCGGTGATGCTGCCGTTTCGTGCATTGTCGCAAAAAGCGAGGGGCAGTTCTCGCAAGATACGTTCTACGCCAAAGACATCAAGAACAAGCTGTAAATCCAAGTCCTGATCCATTCTAGCAATCCAAGAACATCGTGCACTCATGACCTTTTTATACTACGCATTACTATGTGAAGTGCGCAACAGCTGGCCGCCCCCAAAGAAAGAAGCAATGATTGAAGAGAAAACTCTAATGAACACGCTGCCCGCAGGAATCGTTGAAGTGGACTGGCGTTGGTCCAGAACACAGTACCGGGACGACCTGTGGATAGAACCAAAAATTCGCTCCTATCGGTTATACCTTGATCAGTATAAAAATTTGGACGGGCAAATCAGCTGTAAAAAAAATGACGGGCAACTACCAGGTTACAAATACATTGTTGAACATTTCGGTCACAGGAAACCTGTATAAACTAAAACCCTGCGACGGTCAGACGATGGACGATACCTACCTGAATGATCTCGCCAGGGTAGTCAACTACGTTGTTGACGGCGACCGATTGATGCTGGAACTCAGCAATAATGCCGGGTATATGTATTTTTCAAATAATCCCTGATTGATTTATATCGAGTGTCTTAATTCTTTGGATGGCATTCGAGTCGAACCACGTTCAATGGCACCAACCCATTGTATTTAGACTTTTACTTAACACGACAGTATGTGTTTTCATACTGCCTGTCAGAGTTATTTCTTTTTCCTGTTCTTAGTCAACCGCATTCCCCTGCCGCTTAAAATTTCCTGTATTTTTTTGTTGTTGACGTCATACGCGAAAAAATTTTTATAGAAATCCCGGATTTCCTTCTCAATATCCAATAAGGGGAAACATTGCGGAAAAATTGTTTTTGCCGTCCAGAGAATAGCCAGCGGCGTTTCCAGCGATCCAGGATGCCCCCAGCGCGAAATACCAATAGGCAGCTGATATACCCGGCCGGTTTGAACCGCACGCATTGCCGACCAGCGAGGCTCGGTTTGTATCTGAGCAGTCACCCCCGGCTCATTTGCCAAAATCACATCCGGGTTCCACAGCAAAATCTGTTCAATACTCACATGGTGACTACCGTCAAGCAACCATCCGGAATCCCGTTCAACAACATTTTCAACCCCCAGGGTATGAACCCAATCGGTAGACAAACTGTTACGGACTGAGGTCCGGGTTGCTTCAACGGTTGCATGATATACTGTTACTCGTTCAGAAGAACCGCTGTTTGCAAGCGCAGATTGCACCCGGTCAATACAGCCGCGATAGTAGCTATTGTAGGCAGCTGCTTTTTCCCCTGAGCCGATCGCCTGCCCGATCATGCTTATTACACGCTGCTGCTCGCGCATGCTGTGAAAATCAACAACTATCCAGGCAATGCCGAAGGCATCAAGCTTTAACGCTTCAGCCGCGTTTCTTCCGATTTCCTCCGTCACAAAAACAATATCCGGACTGACAGTCACCAATTCTTCGATATTGATCGCACCCTGATACTTCGGCACCACCGCCCGACGTATGGCCGGATACATATCGGTCAGCAGCACATCACGCTTCAAACCGTTAGAAACAGCCACAATCGCATCGGCCCTGCCGAGCATGGCAACCACATGGCCGCTAAAAGCATATAGACAGGCAATCCGTTTGCATTCAGCCGGTAACGTAACCGTGCGCCCCAGAGAATCGATAACTGTTCCGTCGGCTCGTAGCGTACCGGCGGCACACAGCATGACGATTGCAGCAATACTGCAATACACGGTGAGTTTTCGAATTTCTTTTTCCAAGACCCTGATCATCTACCCTCTTTTGTACGCCCCTCGAAACCATCAAGCCGAGCTCAGCGGCACAATGTGTTTCATTGGTTTAGAACCGTTGTTCTCAAGAGTTATGACGCGTGCGTTCACCCCGTAGAGTTTTTTCAACCGGGCTTCATCCAGAACTTCATCCGGGGCACCAACCGCCAAAAAATCCCCACCGTGCATAAGGGCTATTCTCGTGGGCACCCCGCTGTTTTGCAGGTAAAAAGCATGGTTGGGAAAGTGAGTTGCCATAATAATTGACAGTCCGCTTTTTACCAGCCGGGTTATAACTTCCATAATAAGCAACTCATAGCGAAAATCGAGATGGGCCGTGGGCTCATCCATAATTACGACCGGAGTCTGCTGCACCAGTGCCCGGGCGATCATGACCAGCTGAGTCTCTCCACCGCTCAGTCTGGTATAAGGTCTGTTGCTCAGGTGCTGGATACCAAGCTGCTCCAGCGCCTCTAGAGCCATGCTTCGGTCAGCCTGTGTCGGAGCGGCAAACATGCCCACATACGCTGCACGGCCCATAGTAACAATGTCCAGCACCGAGTAGGGAAAGGTCCGCTCATGTTTTTGGGGAACATAGGACAACACACGGGCAAGCTGTGCCGCTGGCAAGCTGTCAACATCGCAATCCTGAACGCGAATAGAGCCCGCGCGCAAGCCATGCAAACCGAGGATACAGTCAAGTAGCGTCGTCTTACCGCAGCCATTGGGACCGATCAGACAGAAAACTTCACCCGGGGAAACAGCAAAGCTGACCCGGTCGAAAATAGTCCTGGCCCCATATGCAAAACCGGCATCGACAACATCCACAAGCGCCATTGTTTACCAGTCGCCCCCTTTGGTCTTCTTCAACAGGTATACAAAAAAAGGACCGCCGACAAGCGCGGTTAAAATGCCCAGGGGGATCTCAGAACCGGTTAGTATGCGGCCCAGATTATCCACCAACACCAGAAAACAGGCCCCCAGCGACAGGCTGGCCGGTATCAAACGCCGGTTGTCGTTGCCGACCAGCATCCGTCCGATATGAGGAATCACCAGACCAATCCAGCCGATCACTCCGCTGACACACACAGCGCCTGTAGTTGCCAGGGTAGCACACACGATCACAATCGCCTTGCTCAGACCGGTGTTCACACCAAGCGCACGCGCTTCGCGATCACCCATTGACAACACATTGATCTGCCAGCGAATACCGAGCAAGCCCACTATCCCGATAACCATGGGAATGCCTGCGATCATAAGATCGCTATAGCGGGCCGACGCCAAACTGCCCATCAACCAGAATACAATAGTCGGCAGCTGCTGATAAGGATCAGCCACATATTTCAGAAAAGACAGCAGAGCGCCAAAGACCGAAGAAACAATAACGCCGCCCAGCACCAGCATAATAGCCGGTGTCACACTGTACACCCGACCAATCAGATAACTGCAGACAACCGCCAGCATCCCGAACACAAGCGCAAACGGGTATACAGCTGCCACGGTACCAAATAAAACAATCGCCAGGGCTGCCCCGAATCCGGCACCGGAACTAACCCCCAGAATACCCGAACTTACAAGCGGATTACGAAATAACCCCTGAAAGGCCGCTCCGCTCACCGCCAAACTGGCCCCGACCAGCGTACCCAGCAGCGCCCGCGGCAAACGAATCTCCCAGATAATATTTGCATATATCGATTGTTCTGCATTCTCAGGTGACCAGACACGGTTCCACAGCACGGCACACACATCACCAACCGGCACAGGATAGCGTCCAACATACAGGGAAAGGAAGATACAGGCGAGAGGAGCAATCAAAAACCCTATATATAATATAGTCGTTTTTTTTCTGGTCACAGCTGAATACACGAATAAATTTTATAATAATAAACTTACGAGATGTCTTTAAAACATACCCTACATTACTAATAGTCACAAGACCTTTCTGCTTTTCAAGGCATTGTACTGAAAGCAAATACAACAAGCAAGAAAGGTTGCTGTTGCCCTGTCAATCATATTGATTGACGTTAAAGAAAACCTGAGAATCAAACGAATGTTAACGGCTATCGTTACCATTGTATCGAAAAAAAATAACGCTTCATGTTTTTCACATCGCAGGCATGACAAAGCCCCTGTTGACTTCACGCGCCCGGCAACATATGCTTTTCGCATTTCTCACACTGCAGGTAGCCATGAGCACGACAAAAACACATACTTCCATGACCAGCCTGTACCTCCGCCTGTTCATATTTTTTTTCATTACCTACGCGTATTTTTTTTAGATCAACGGCTGGACGGAAAACACCCATATCTGCCTTACCCGGGCGATTCTGTATGAGCAAACATTTATTATTGATTCCTACCGTAAGGACTCACAAGATCCATATTTCGAGTTCGTCAATACCGGTGACTGGACCTTTCGCGATGGTCATTACTACACCAACAAATCACCGGCGCTTTCCATCATGGCCATACCGAGCTATACGCTGGGAGAGGCTCTCATGCGCCGCATGGTTCCGGACGATCCCGAAAAACAAATATGGGGAGCGTCCTATCTGGCAACTGTTTTAACCGTAGGACTAAGCGGAGCGCTGCTGTGCGTGCTGATGCTGCATATTCTGCATCAATTCTTCGGTTTCAGCCGGAGGCACAGCCTGGCTCTTGTTCTGATACTCGGAACCGGGACTCTTTATTTCAGCTACAGCACGGCATTTTACTGCCCAGCGTATCATCTTTTTTATGCATGCTTGTCCTCGTGCTGCTCATGCATATCAGACACGAAGATTCGAATCACTCAGCGCTGAAAGCCACGCTTGCCGGGGCCGCAGCTTCCCTGGCAATAATGGTTAAGGCCTCCACACTGTACGTGATTCCCTGTTACATCCTGTATTTGTTGAGTTGCACACGCGGGCGACGGGTACTTGTATTTTTCCTGGCCGGCTGTACTCCAGCAGGCCTTTTCCAACTCTACTATAACTGGAGCTGCTTCGGCGGCCTGTTTGAATCAAGTTACGCCCACGCCAACCCGGCCATCATGAATTATGAAAATGCGAAGCTGCTCGGACCACCCACCCTGCGCCGTCTGCTTGAACTGACAATTCTTCCGCTCCTTCTTTTCTGGCTAATATGGATCTGGCTGCTGCGACGCCGGGCAGGCTAAAACCGTCAGGCGACTCTGCTCAACGCTCACATACGATAAAGCACCTCCTACCGCTGTACGATTACGGACTACATCTGCAGCGCGCGAAAAAAAGAGTTTGATTTAACAGGCATTTTTTACTATATCTATTCTTTTTTCATGCAGACTAACATCAGCTCGTAATCGGACATAGTGCCGGGTGCGTGCTCGGGAGAGAACTGATTATGAATGATATGAAAAAAAAACTTACATCCCTGCGGGAAAAAATTGATGCGGTTGATGATCGCCTGCTTGAACTGTTAAACGAACGGGCCGGCTATGTGCTTGAAGTCGGCCACACAAAACAGAGCAAGCCAGGAACCCGCTTTCATGTGCTTGAACGCGAGGAATCAATTTACCAGCGTCTGATAGAGTCCAACCAGGGGCCCTTTCCCTCGCAGGCAATCAGGCCAATCTTTCGTGAAATAATATCGGCTTCCCTGAACATGGAAAAAACCATGCGGGTCGTCTGTCTCGGCCCCGAGGCAACATTTTCGCATATGGCTGCCGTGCAGCAGTTCGGCCAGGCGATTGAGCTGGCCCATACTGTCAACATCGCCGACATCTTTGATGAGGTTGAGCGCGGCCATGCTGATTACGGCGTGGTACCGATTGAAAATTCAACCGAAGGCGTCGTCAACGTAACGCTAGACATGTTTATAGATACGCCGCTGCAGATCTGCTCTGAGATCCTGCTGCAAATTTCACACTGTCTGCTTTCGACCGCTGAGCGGCTTGAAGACATTAAGGTTGTTTACTCGCACCCACAGGCCCTGGCCCAGTGCTGCCAGTGGCTGAAAAAGAATCTGCCGAACGCAACGGTTAAAGAGACCACCAGCACGGCCATGGCTGCCATGACAATCCGCGACAACCCTGAAGCCGCGGCAGCAATTGCGAGCCAGCATGCCGCACGCACGCATGCAATTCCGGTGCTCAAAGAACGCATTGAGGATAACCCCTACAACTCAACCCGATTCTGGGTTATCGGTATCCAGGGACCGGGCCGCACCGGTCAAGACAAGACATCGCTCATGTTTTCAATCAAGGACGGTGTCGGCGCTCTGCATAACATGCTGGAACCATTCGGGAAACACGGCATCAACCTGAGCAAAATAGAATCGCGGCCGTCTCGAACCAAGCCCTGGGAATACATTTTCTTTATTGATATCGCTGGCCATATTCAGGACAGCGCTGTCAAAGAGGCACTGGAAGAGCTCTCCAGATACGCTGCTTTCATGAAGGTGTTGGGCTCATATCCCTGGGGAGGCCGCCGCTAATAAGAGCGCGCTCATCCTAAACACAGCACAATACAAATATATAATTGCGACCCCGGCACAAGCCCCAAACCGGAGAACCAGAACATGACTACGACTGACGCTCCCGTTATCACAATTGACGGCCCGGTAGGATCCGGCAAAAGCACACTGGGCCGAATGCTGGCCGAACGCCTGAACATTCTCTACCTTGATACCGGAGCCATGTACCGTACGGTAGGACTGGCTGCCCGTGAACGGAACATTGCCACAGATGACAACGGCGCACTGGGCCGATTATGTGAACAAATCCGAATCACATTCAGCCGTGAACACGACCGACAGCATGTTTTTTTAAACGACACTGATGTGACCGATGCTATCCGCCTGCCGGAGGTGAGTATGCTGGCCTCGGCCGTGTCGGCACAACCGTCTGTGCGCAAAGCCATGGTTACCCAGCAGCGCACCTGCGCCGAAGGCGGCCTGGTGGCTGACGGGCGCGACGCCGGTACCGTCATTTTCCCAGGAGCGCCCTTCAAATTTTACCTGGATGCATCCGTGGAAGTGCGGGCCAGGCGGCGCTACAAAGAACTTATTGATAAAAACATTACAATAGAGTATACTTCATTGTTAGAGGAGATAGAACAACGCGATCATAATGACACAACACGACTGCACTCACCGCTCAAACCGGCCCCTGACGCTGTCATAATTGATACAAGCCAGATGACAATAGAAGACGTTCTTGCCGCCCTGATATCACAGATCGAGCACAAACGTCTTCTTTGACATATTTACAAATAAACAGGAAACGAGTTAACGAGTTAACAGAACCAACCAACCCCTAACCCCAACACAGTAGGAAGCAAACATAATGGAAGAAGACGTAAAAACCGAAACAGTAGACGCCCCAGAATCATTTGAACAAATGCTGGAAGAGAGTTTAGCCGGCAAAAAAATGCAGATAGAAGAAGTCTGCCTAGGAACCGTCATTAAGATTACATCAGATTATGTCATCGTTGATGTCGGCTACAAATCCGAAGGTCAGATTGCGGTCGAAGAGTTCAAAGACATTGACAATCAAATCAACGTAGCGGAAGGCGATGAGATTGATGTTTTTATAGAAGGCTGGGAAAATGAAAACGGCATGATGCAGCTGTCCAAAGACAAAGCCGACCGCATGAAGATCTGGGATAGGGTCAATGCAGTATTTGAAAATGACGACGTCATCGAAGGCCGAATCGTTTCACGCATCAAAGGCGGACTCGCGGTTGATATCGGCCTCAAGGCCTTTTTACCAGGATCTCAAATAGATCTGCACCCGGTACGCGACCTTGACAAGCTCCTCGGCCAGAGCTTTGATTTTAAAATTCTTAAGCTAAGCCGCAAACGCGGCAATATCGTGCTCTCACGCCGTGTGATCCTTGAGAAGGAACGCGAAAGCCTGCGCGCTGAAACGCTTACAAAGATTGAGGAAGGCGCCATTGTTAAGGGTATTGTTAAAAACATTACCGATTACGGCGTGTTTATCGATCTGGGCGGCGTTGACGGCCTGCTGCACGTTACTGATATCTCATGGGGCCGGATCACCTCACCGCGAGATTATTTCAACATCGGCGATGAAGCGGAAATTAAAATCCTGAGCTTCGACCGCGAAACCCAGCGCGTTGCCCTGGGCTACAAACAGCTCAGGACCAACCCCTGGGAACTGGTACAGGAGCAATACCCACTCCAAACGAAGGTAACCGGCAAGGTAGTCAATATCACCAATTACGGTGCCTTTATCGAACTTGAGGAAGGCGTTGAAGGCCTGATTCACATATCGGAAATGTCCTGGACCAAAAAAATCAAGCACCCCTCACAGGTACTCTCCATTGGAGACCTGGTCGAAGCGGTCGTGCTTGACATGGATATCAACCGCAAACGCATTTCTCTGGGCCTCAAGCAGCTTGAGGCCAACCCATGGAGCGTGATTGAAGACAAATATCCTGTGGGAACCGTTGTGGAAGGCAAGATCAAGAACATCACCGACTTCGGCATTTTTATCGGCCTGGATGAAGGTATTGACGGGCTGGTGCATATCTCCGATATTTCCTGGGTGCAGAAAATAAAACATCCGGCTGAAATGTTCAAAAAGGGCGATATGGTCAAAGCGGTTGTACTCAGCATCGACAAGCAAAATGAGCGCTTTTCACTGGGCATCAAACAGCTGGGACCTGACCCGTGGGAAGACGTGCCGCGCAAATATCGCCGTGGGCAAATGGTGAAAGGCACCATCACTAATGTGACCGACTTCGGTATTTTCCTTGAACTTGAAGAAGGCGTTGAGGGTCTGGTACACGTTTCCGAAGCCGGCGACGATAAGGACAAAGATTTAAAAGAGATCGGTGCTGTGAGCGATGTGCTCGATGTGCTTATCATCAGCATTGATAAACGCAACCGTAAAATAGGTCTCAGCCTGCGCGAATTAAAACAGGTCCGGGATGAGCATGACATGCAGTCCTACCTTGACAACCAGCAGAACAACCAGAACGCAACGCTGGGCGACCTGTTAACCACTGCCCGGACTCAGGCGCAGCCGGTTGTGAGCGAGGCCAGCGACAGTGAGGAACAGAAACCACAGGACAACCAGGTTACTGAGGCAGAGGCTGCTCCTGAGCCTGAAGCAGAAGCTGCTCCTAAGCCTGAAGTAGAGGCTGCTCCTGAGCCTGAAGCAGAAGCTGCTCCTGAGCAGCCTGAGGCAGAAGCTGCTCCTGAGCCTGAGGCGAAGACCGATACAGAGAAATAAACATGACACACAGCAAATAACCAAAAAAGGGAAGAGTGCCGAACGCACCCTTCCCTTTTTCTTGCAAGCATAGCGCGCCTGACGCGCAGCACCCCATAAGGAGCATGCCATGAAACGTCACCCCTTTCTAACCGGTTTTGCCTGGATGATAGTGCTGAGCCTTCTAATCGTAGGCTTGGTCTGGGGCATAACACAACTAAACTTGACAGATAGAATCAAGACCGGCTCAGAGGGGAAAGTTGCCGTGCTTGAGGTTGAGGGCATCATCAGCGGATCGCGTGAGATCATTGAAAGAATGCACACCCTGCGCGATGATGCCTCCGTGAAGGCAATTGTACTTCGAATTGATTCTCCAGGCGGTGCGGTCGGACCGGCACAGGAAATCTATGAAGAATTGCTCAAACTGAAAAACCATAAACCGGTGATCTCATCGATGGGTTCCGTGGCCGCTTCAGGCGGCTACTATATTGCAGCCGGAACGCAAAAAATATTTGCCAATCCCGGAACTATAACCGGCAGCATCGGCGTGATTGTCGAAGCGGCCAACTTCGAGGAACTCCTCGGAAAAATTGGCCTGCGCAGCGAAGTGATTAAAAGCGGCCACTTCAAGGATACACTCTCGCCGGCCCGCACCATGCAAACCGATGAGCGTTCCTTGATTCAGGCCGTAGTCGACAACATTCACAATCAGTTCGTTGAAGCAATTGTTCACAGCCGCTCCATGCCGCGCGAAAAAGTTGTGGCCCTGGCCGACGGCAGGATTTTCTCCGGTGAACAGGCCCTGGAGGTTGGGCTCATTGATGAGCTGGGCAATCTCTATGACGCCATACAGGCCGCGGCTGACATGGCCGGCATTGAGGGTAAACCGGAAGTGATGTACCCCCCGGAAAAAAAACCCTCACTGCTTGAATTCTTTATAGGAACAAGCCTGAAAACTATCCTTGAACCGCATCGGGGAATAACAGCCAAATATATCATGTTCAGGTAAGGCCCCAAACGCACACGCGTAGCTCACAGGGTTCGGCTACATCATAGCACGTTGTTAAAAAAATTATTTTTTAAAGGCTGTTCAAAAATGCCCGGATGCAAGGCACGCGAAGTCATGAGGAATGAGGCGTACTCTTTCGTACGCCGGCGTAGCGCACCGCAGCAGATGGCCGTTTTTCAACAGCCTGATAGCGCGTAAAGAAGACCCATCATGGCTATTGCAGAGATCAGCATTGTCCCCATCGGAACCAAAACAACAAGCGTCAGCTCCTTTGTTGCCGAAGCAATAACCGTACTGAAAGACTCGGGCCTGAGCTACACCCTGACGCCAATGGGCACGGTCGTTGAAGGGGCACTCAAAGAGGTCATGGCAGTATGCACAAGCATGCACGCCAGCGCGTTCAACAAAGGCGCGCAGCGTGTCTATACCACGATTAAACTGGATGACCGGCGTGACGGTGAAGAAGGACCGCGCATGGCACACAAGGTAGCTTCTGTTGAGCGCAAGCTCACGCCCTCCGCCTAATATCCCAATTGAGCGTCAATGCATCATTCGTAGCAACATGTATCGAAACCTCTGACGCGCCCAGAGTACACTAACCAATGCAATGGACATTTCGATGTCTTCTGTTGTACCCATTCATAACACCAGCCATTGCTACTGGGCAACCTTAGAAAGAATACGCTGCAAAGTTCCACGGTGTTCTCTGTCCGGCACAATCCTGCACATCAAACCAAAATATACACAAAACGACCTTAAGACTGTCTACCGACAAGAAAACATGGGCACACCATTGACCTTAAGAATCGGTACTCACCGGCAATCCACAGATAGTGTGTAAAGGTTGTGGAAAAGTCTAAAAAAAAGGGCTCACGGAGCGGCAAACAGGGGCTTTATAGCAAAGTGCTGCAAAAATGAGCACTTTTAAAAAAGTTAAGTTAATTCAATAGCTTGAGAATTAAAGACGTACAGCTCAGCGGGATGCCTGCCCAATGCATCCAAAAATCCATGCGATTTCAACAGGATACTAATCAAACCTCATGTTTATACGCGATAAACACTCATACAATGATGTGTTTATTACCGCGCAGCCATGTCTTTTTGCCGTGATGAATGCTGTTTATGAGCGTGCCCGGCTCGTGCCTGTAATCATGAAATGTATCCCCGGGCAGCTCAGCAACCGATCCGATCCTGCAATCGAAAGAACGTTGTATCGAGCCTCTAAAAACCAAACATCTCGAGATTATCATGGTAGTAACATTTTAAGGCTGCTCAAAAATAGCTGAGTGCTAGGTACGCGACATCATGAGCCATGAGGCGTACTTTTCTGTACGTCGCAATAACGAATGCTAAGCGCAACGTTCATCCAAACTTTTTATAAGCGCGTCAAAATTTATTGGTTTGACAAATCACAGCGACTGTGCGATTTTTCAAAAACATTATTTAATGACCACGGACAAACAGGAGCATACTGCAGCAATGACTTATGTGATATTCACGATTTCAATAGTTTTAAATGCACTCGCCAATATCCTGATGAAAGTCGGCGCCGTAAAGAACAAGGATTCAAATCAAATCGTTGATGTTGTCACCAACATGGCCACAAACCCGGTTATTATCAGCGGTATCATCTGCTTTGCGCTCGGGCTTGCCGCGTTCAATTATGTTTTGATAAAAATCAATCTCAGCGTCGCCTATCCGATCAACACCAGCCTGGGTTTTGTACTGGTCGTGCTGGTTTCGTGGCTGTTTCTGAAGGAAACCATTACGCCGGTCCAAATCAGCGGCATCGGCCTTATCATTGTCGGAGTTTTCATGGTGGCCCGCTAAGTACCGGCGACTCCGCTCTTTTTGGACATCACATGCTCCGAACCTGCTATTACATCCTGAGAAGCCTCCGTCCGCAGCAGTGGACCAAAAACCTGCTTATTTTTGCGCCCCTGCTCTTCTCACAAAAGCTCTTTGTCTATACAGAAACACTGCATACCCTTTTTGCTTTTATTGTTTTCTGTCTTATTTCCGGCAGCGTCTACCTGCTCAATGACCTGATTGACCTTGAAAACGACAAGCGCCACCCCCTTAAGTGCAAACGCCCGCTGGCCTCAGGCAGACTGTCTCGCCGAACGGGCATAATCGCTTGCACAGCGCTGCTGTGTATCTGCACGCTGGCAGGATTTTCACTCTTAAACACCGGCTTTCTCATTGCTGCGGGCGCATATCTTGTGCTGCAAATTCTGTATTCAACCCTTCTGAAACATGTTGTCATAATTGATGTCTTCTGCATTGCTGCCGGATTCGTGCTGAGGGTTGTTGCCGGCGCCGAGGCAATCGGGGTTGATTTCTCGACCTGGCTTTTGTTCTGCACACTTCTGCTTTCACTGTTTCTGGCCTTAAGCAAACGCCGCCATGAACTTATGTTGCTGGAAGATGAGGCCGTTCATCATCGAAAAATCCTGCATGAATACAGTGCTGAACTGCTCGATCACATGATCGCGATTGTAACTCCCTGCACGCTCATTGCCTACATGCTCTACACCATCGATGATGACACAGTTGCCAACTTCGGCACCGACGGCCTCAAATACACGGTCCCCTTTGTTCTCTACGGAATTTTTCGCTACCTCTACCTCATTCACCAGAAAAATGCGGGGGGCAGTCCTGAAAAAGTTCTGCTAAATGACCGTCCTATTCTGCTGACCGTGATCTGCTACGGACTCACCTGTGCCCTGATTGTCTACTTGTAAATCACGCAATGTAGCTGCAGCCAAAAGTCTACGTTCATTCTAACAATCCCGACAAATTTTGAGGCTGCTCCGGCCCCTATCGAATCACCGGTACCTCAATCTGGTCGGCACTGAATCCCCGAAGATGAAACCCTGTTGAGTCTGAAACGGCATGACGGCTAAACGCGAGAAATAAGACTTGGTATTTCGGCCTGCCCTGTCTGCGCCTCAAAGGCCACTCCCGGTTCCTGACCGCAGGAGACGTGACCCGCGACGATGTTATCCAGGTATCGTTCCGCTATGGTCTTTTCAGCGGCGCCTTCGAACTGCACCATGGCGCCGAACAGATCGGGGCGTCGGTTATTCCGGCATCAAACGAACACACAGACCGCCAGATACGCATCATGCAGGACTACCGCACCAGCGTACTCGTCGCAACCCCGTCGTTCGCGCTACTCCTTGCCGACAGAATGGAAGCGCTCAGCGTTGATCCCAAGCAGCTGATGCTCAAACGCGGACTGTTCGGCGGCGAAATTTGGTCAGAGGATACCCGGCAACAGATTCAGCAACGGCTCTTTATCGAAGCTCTGGACAATTACGGCGTGAGTAAACTGATGGGGCCCGACATTGCCGGTGAATGCAGTGAGCGCTCGGGAATGCATATCTGCGAGGATCATGTGCTGCCTGAAATCATCAACCCGGCAACCGGAGAACCTCTTCCTCCGGGTAAAACCGGCGAACTGGTTCTGACCCCGCTGACCCGAGAGGCCTTTCCGCTCATACGCTACCGCACGGGTGACCTGACAAGCCTTGACTACCAAACGTGTGCTTGCGGCCGTACCCTGGTGCGCATGCGGCGAATCGAACGCCGAAGCGATGATATTATAATCGTCAAAGATATCAATGTCGTTCCGCAACAAATTAAAAAAATTCTAATGGAAATAGAAGGGGTTGAACCGCATTACAGGATCATCGCCAGCCGGGAAAACAACCGGGACGCACTCACGCTGCATGTTGCGGTGTCCGACCATGTTTTCCTCGATGAGGTCAAGCATCATGCCTCGTTTCTGGAACGCCTTCGCAATGAACTCAGCCACAGACTGGGCATGCGCGTTACCGTAAAACTAATGGAAAAACGAACACTTGATCGTGAACTGGAAACCAGTCCCCAAGTTGTTGACACGCGCCGGTTATAGACTCTGCCGGGCTGAAGTTTCCCGGTTTCTGTTAACATCCGGCCACAAAAATACTTGTTTTTCATAGTCATGACAATAACTTAGCACATCTCTGCGCTTGCTTAACGTGTCATGACCCTTAAAAAAAAATTAGTTCCAAGGGCTGAATACACCATTTTTTTGTTGCATTGCCTTATAGAATAGTATAAAGTCATCTAAATATTTACCGATAGAGTAATACTTAAACCCTAAACCGACGATGCCCCACATACGTCGGAACATAGAAATGTAGGAGAAAACGACCCTAGTAATTTTTTTTTAAGGCTTTGGCACTCCCTTGGCCCGCTTGAATTATTCACCGATAGAGTAATACTTAAACCCTAACCCGACGATACCCCACATACGTCGGAACATAGAAATGTAGGAGAAAAGCGACACTATTAATCTTTTTTTAAGGCTTTGGCTTCCCCCTGGCCCGCTTATAAATCGGTGCAGCCTTGCTGCGAAACAACAAGAACCCAGAAACAGACAGGATTACCAATGATGAAAAACCTTAATTTATTCTTGTGATCGGCTGTTTACTTGGCATGACCCTGGCAACAAAAGGCCTTGCCAATGCCGGTCAAGTATCAGTTGAAAAGCAGATCCAGATCATGCGCGAGCAGATGGAAACAATGCAGAAAAAAATGATGGGTCTGAAAAAGAAACTTACAACCGCTCAGCAAAGCGCAGTCCAGACCCAACAGGCCTCCCAGGAAGTACAGCAGCAGCTGAGCGAGGTTTGCCGGCCGGTTCAAGACCCTTGATGACCTGGCAGCAAAATTTGGTCACATCAAGATCGGCGGCTATGGCCGATCACGCTGGTGGACAGGCGATCACGCGCAAAACAGTTTTGATGTTACCGAGATTGCCCTGCAGCTGCGCTATGACGTAAGCGAAAACATCTCCGGTGAATTTCACCTGTGGTTTCATCCCAACTCAAATGGTTTCACAAGCTCTGAATATGCGAACTGGGCCGGTTCCATGACGTTTATGGAATCCGGGTTCGCCGAAATCAGGAACTTGAACATAGACTTGGGAGAAGACCTTGGGGTAATCAACGGTAAACTGATCGTCGGTAAAACCCGCAACTAGGCTTTTGGTATCGTGCCGAATGGCAGTATTAACGGACGCGTGACAAGCGACTACAGCCTATTTCACAACAGTGTTGATATTTCCCGCATCACCGGCCTTTAGTACCTGACCAGCTACAATAACTTCCGGTGGAACTTTGCCCTGTTTAATGGATGGGGCTACAGCAATAACAATAGATACGGTGCAAGAAATGCCGAGCTTGTGCAACTGGGAGTAAGCCAGGACAACACTGATGATAATTCAAACAAGGCATTCAGCACCCGCCTGGCCTATGTTTTCGACCGCAGTGACCGTTTCGACAAACTTGAAATTGGTGCATCCTACTATAAATCGAATTTAAGCAGTCGCGATCGCGACAACATCAATGATATCACAGGAAGAACGGGTGACTACTCCAAAAATGATGAAAAATTTGGATTTGACCTCGCTTTTGATAAAGGTTCCTACATGCTCAAGGCCGAATACCTGCACGGCGATACAGCAGACGTCAGCGCTGACTACTGGTACGTCATGCCCGGTTTCCTCCTGAGCAAGATCAGCAATATACCGCTTGACTTTTTCCTGCGCTATGTAGACGTAGATTTTGACGAAGATGATGTTGCAAACCGTTATGAAACATCTCCCGGCAACGGCCAGTGGCGCTGGACCAGCGGTGCCTGGGATAAATCACAAGTGACCGCGCTGGTTAAATGGCACCTGCATAAGCGCGCTAAGATATACTTTGAATACTACTGGAACGATATCGACGAGCCAAGCGGCGTTAAGACTCTAAGCAACGACTATGCATTTATTGAGTTGATACTCATGTACTAACAAACAGGAACAAGAAAAGCCAAAAAGGGTGAGCATTAAGCTCACCCTTTTTTTATGCCTGTTTGCAAAGCTTTTCTGTTGACTCAAAATCCGAGTACACGTATACTTTTAAACGTCAAAATTATATGCCTTGCCCGTATAAATCATGAACAAACGCCTATAATGACAGTACCAAAACAACCAGCCAGCTTGCATGGTGTTCATCACCTTCCCCCTGCAGGCTACCTTGTGCGGTGCAACAATGTACCATGAAATGGTCAGCACGTACGGTTTCAGCGATCTGACTGCAAACCACTTTTGAAACCGGAAGCGAAACAACAGCCCGGTCATGCACCGGTCGCTCCCTCACGCGCTTCCGGCACTGGAAGGCGGCATCTATGAAGGTTCTATTGTCCGGCAATGAAGCTTTCGCGCGCGGAGCCTATGAAGCGGGTGTTTCCGTGGCCGCAGCCTACCCCGGCACACCAAGCACTGAAATTCTTGAGAACGTCGTACAGTATAAGGACATCTACTCCGAATGGTCGCCTAATGAAAAGGTGGCCCTTGAAGTAGCCCTGGGCTCAGCGATAGCCGGTGGCCGGGCTCTGGCCTGCATGAAACATGTTGGTGTAAACGTTGCAGCAGACCCTTTGTTTACGGCTTCATACACGGGCGTTGGCGCCGGTCTGGTGATTATCACCGCAGACGATCCAGAGATGCACAGCTCGCAAAATGAACAGGACAACCGCAATTACGCGAAATTCGCCAAAATTCCCATGCTGGAACCGGCTGACAGCCAGGAGGCCAAGGACTTCGTGCGGCTGGCTTTTGAGCTGAGTGAACGCTTTGACACGCCGGTCTTTATCCGTTCCACCACCCGCATTTCACACGCCAAGTCTATCGTGGAGTTGGGCGAACCTGAAAAACGCGAGCACCCCAGCGCACTTGAGCCAAACTTCGAAAAATTTGTCATGCTGCCGCGCAATGCACGCATGCGCCATCCGCTTGTTGAGCAGCGCATAAAAGATATTGCCGCCTTTGCCGACACGTTCGAACATAATGAAACCATCATGGGTGAAACAGACATCGGCATAATCGCCAGCGGTACCGCCTACCAGTACGCCCGTGAAAGCTACCCCAAAAAATCGTTTTTAAAGCTTGGCATGGCCTACCCTCTACCGAAGGAAAAAATTCGTGCGTTCGCCTCCCGGGTAAAAAAAGTCTATGTCTTTGAAGAGCTTGATCCCTTCTATGAGGACCAGATACGGGCAATGGGTATTGAGATGACCGGCAAGGAAATTTTTCCGGTGTGCGGCGAATTCAGCCCCACGACAGCCTCAAAAGGTATCAGCAATCCCCCGGCTGAGACGCTGCCGCCCCTGCTTGACTCTCTTCCGCCCAGACCGCCCAACATGTGTCCGGGCTGCCCGCATCGCGGCATCTTTCACATCCTAAAAACAATGAAGCTGTTCGTATCCGGAGATATCGGCTGCTATACGCTGGGAGCCCTGCCACCCATCAGCGCCATGCACACCTGCATCTGCATGGGTGCCAGTGTCAGCGGCGCGCTAGGCATAGACAAGGCCCTGAGAGAAAACAACCTTGGCAAAGCCGTGGCTGTAATCGGCGATTCAACCTTTGTACATTCAGGCATTACCGGGCTGCTCAACATTGCCTATAATCAGGGAGCCTGCACGGTCATAATTCTCGATAATCGTATTACCGCCATGACCGGCCGGCAGGAACATCCCGGAACCGGATTCACGCTCATGGGTAAACCCGCTAAGCAGCTTGACTATCAGGTTCTGTGCCGGGCACTGGGCATTGAGCATATCCGCACGGTAAACCCCTATGATCTCGATCAGGTGCAAACCGTCATTAACGAAGAGGTAAACCGCCCCGAGGCTTCGGTGATACTGTCTCAAGCACCCTGCGTGCTACACCGCCGTGAGTTTAAAGGCTCAGGCCCGGTCTATACCATTAACCCGGAAGCCTGCATCGGATGCAGGGCCTGCCTGCAAATAGGCTGCCCGGCTATTGAGTGGCAACCGGCAAAAGGCAAAAAGGGCACAGCATATATCAATGAACTCTGTACCGGCTGTGGGGTGTGTGCCCAAATTTGCAAAAAAACGGCCATCAAGTCTGGAAAGTGAGGCATGCGGACAATGGATACTGTTACCAATATATTAATGGCAGGTGTCGGCGGACAAGGTGTAATCCTGGCCAGCGAAATCGTTTCCGAGGCTATGATGCGGGCTGGCTATGACGTTAAAAAAAGTGAAGTGCACGGCATGGCGCAACGCGGTGGCTCGGTTAGCAGCCATGTTCGCTTCGGTGCAAAAGTATATTCGCCGCTTATCAAGGATGGTGAAGTTGACATCCTGTTTTCATTCGAACAGCTTGAAACAATGCGTTATTTGAACACCCTGAATAAAAACACCACGCTGATGGTCAATGCCCAGAAAATTTTACCACCGTCGGTAACGCTTGGCAAGGACACCTATCCGGACAACATCCCCGAACTGCTGCAGAAACGATATCCGCGTTTTGAACTGATCGATGCCCCGGCCATCGCCCGTCAGGCTGGCAACGCCAAGGCGGTTAACGTCGCCTTTGTCGGCGCGCTGTCACGCCATCTTGACATACCGGAAAGCAACTGGCTCGCTGCCATAGAAGCAATGCTGCCGCCGAAGCTGGTTGAAGTCAACCTAAAAGCGTTTACCCTTGGACGCGAGACACACCAATAAAAGGAGAACGCACCCAATGATCTGGAATCAAGAATTTGAAACCCTTCCACGCGAAGCCCTGGAAAGCCTGCAGCTTAAACGCCTGCAGACAACTGTTGAACGCGTATATGCCACTGTGCCGTTTTACAAAAAAAAATTCGATGAAATCGGACTGAAGCCTGCGCATATCAAATCCCTCAAAGATTTGCGGCTTCTCCCCTTTACCGTCAAAACCGACCTTCGCGACAACTATCCCTTTGGCCTGTTCAGCGAACCCATGGAAAATATTGTACGGGTGCATGCCTCCTCCGGCACAACCGGCAAACCGATTGTGGTCGGCTACACCAAACGCGACATTGAAACCTGGGGCGAGCTGATGGCCCGGACCCTGACCGCGGCAGGCATTCACAAAGGCGATATCGTCCATAATTCCTACGGCTACGGGCTGTTCACCGGCGGCCTTGGTGCCCATTACGGTGCCGAGCGCATAGGTGCGTCGGTAATCCCGATTTCCGGCGGCAACACCAAGCGCCAAATCATGATTATGAAGGACTTCGGTCCCACGGCCATGACGTGCACACCCTCCTACGCACTGCACCTTGCCGATGTGGCCCGCGACATGGGCGTTGACCCGTCGAAGGACTTCAAAATCAGAGTCGGCTGCTTTGGTGCCGAACCCTGGTCAGAAAAAATGCGGGAGCAAATTGAAAAAATATTCAATATTGATGCCATTGATATCTTCGGACTGACCGAAGTTATCGGCCCCGGCGTTTCCAGTGAATGTCTGGAGGCTAAAAAAGGCCTCCATGTTTTTGAAGATCACTTTATTCCGGAAATCATTGATCCCGACACGGGCGAGCCCCTGCCCTACGGCGAAAAGGGTGAACTTGTTTTCACCTCGATCACCAAGGAAGCCTTCCCGGTTATCCGCTTCCGCACCCGTGATCTGACCTGCCTTAACCCCGAGCCGTGTATATGCGGACGCAACTTTGTGCGCATGGAACGCATTACCGGACGCACTGACGACATGCTCATTATCCGGGGCGTCAACGTGTTCCCATCGCAGATTGAAAGCGCGCTCATGCAGATTGATGGTCTTGAGCCGCATTACCAGATTATCGTCGATCGCAAGGGCAACCTTGACACCGTAGAACTGCAGGTTGAGGTAAACGAAAAAATATTCTCCGATGAAGTCAAGAAACTTGAAGTCCTGGAGAAACGCGTCGTACACGACATCAAGGAGACCTTTGGTGTATCATGCAAATGCAAACTCGTTGAACCCAAAACAATAAAACGCAGCGAGGGTAAGGCCCAGCGCGTTATTGACAAGCGTAAAATTTAACCGTATTTTTATACAGACTGTTAATCCTGTCCGGATACAGCAGGACAGACGGTTTTAGTCAACAGCCTGAGTAAGGCTTATAACCAACAATTACTATAACAAGGAGGCACCATGAAAGCAGAACAAATATCCGTGTTCCTTGAAAACAAATCCGGCCGGTTGGCTGAAGTCATGCGCGTGCTGGGGGCAGCGCAAATCAATATCCGCGCGCTTTCGATTGCTGATACCTCCGACTTCGGCATCCTGCGCATTATCGTCAATGACAAGGAAAAAGCCCTTACCGTGCTCAAGGATAACAACTTTACGGTCAGCAAAACCGATGTAGTCGCTGTTGAAGTACCCGATACTCCCGGTGGGCTTTCAAAAATACTTGACCTGCTTGATTCTCAAAAAGTTAACGTGGAATACATGTATGCGTTTATCGAGCGTCATGCCGACTGCGCGGTGATTATTTTTCGTTTTGACGAAAATGACAAGGCCGTCACGGTTCTTCAAAACGCAGGCATCACCATTTTGGGCAGCAAAGAAATTTATAATCGTTGATTATAACGCGAGGCTGGTGTGTCTGTGCTGACAGGGGCAGACACACAGAGTCTGCCCCCGTATTTCCCAACGCGCCTGCAAGATTAATGTGCTCATTTCACGGGAGCCGATACGTTGCCCCAAAGGACACAACCTGAACACGGCCCTGAAGTGCCATCTTGTACCCCGAACCCACAACCTGTCCCACACTCTCTTATCATGTTGAACGGTATCAAAAAATACTGGTTCAAGGGCATTATCGTGAATGCTCTTGTTATAATCACGTTTTTTAAGATTTTTTGGGGCCTGGGCTCCGCCCCTCTCCAGCGCTGGGATGAACAAACAAACGTTAATGTTGTGCAGACAACTCTTAGTTCCGGTAACTGGCTGAACCTCAAATGTAAAGATACATGCAGCGATGACAGGCCCCATGATGAAGCGATTCCTTTTTTAGAAAAACCGCCTCTTTGGTACTGGCTAACAATGGGCTCGGTAACGATATTCGGTGAAAACAAAACCGTATACCGTTTTGTTTCAGCGTTTTCCGGGTTCTTACTGGTGATGCTTCTTTATTTCCTCAGCAGCATGTGGTATGGATTCCCTGCTGGCATAGCAACAATAGTTACCATGCTCACTACGCGACATCTCTTCATGTCCGGAGCCACCTTTACAACGCATAGCTTACGCACTGCGGATCTCGATAGTTTGCAATTATTATTGATCATACTCAGTCTCTTTTTTTTCTGGCGCGCTCAACAGCGGATTAATTTTACTGCCCATAAAATAAAAAGCGAAACCCTGTTTCTGCTTCTCGCGATCACAACAAGTACACTGGCCTACTTCACCAAGGGCCCGCTAGGTTTCCTGCCGATCGTTATTTTCATGCTGTACTTTATAATCAATACAACCGCAGCCCTCTTTAAAGATGGCCCCACAGGGCATGCGCTTTCAAAAAAGACTACTGGTTTCTTAAAAAATAGTACTGTTGAAGTCGCTAAAATTATATTGCTGATTGCTGCTGTACTGACCCTTTTGATAGCACCCTGGTATCTTTACCAGTACAATCAGTTCAGCACTATCTTTATTGAAAATCATTTCCTGTACCATCTAGTCCGAAGGACCTGTGAACCGCTGGAAGGACATCATGGGAATTGGCGATTCTATTTGAATATCTTTTTCAACCTAAAGATATTCTTAATGGGAATACCAGTTGCTATCGCCTTGTTTGCAACAGTAACCGGCTTATTCGACAAGCTCAACAATAAAAAAAATGCGCCCCGGACGGGCATGCGCTGGTGGGAGGATTTTCGTATTTTTTCAATTATATCAGGTTTTGTAATTTCATTCGCGATTATAACGACCGTGCAAACGAAACTTATGTGGTATATTTTTTATGTCTATCCCTTTGCCGCGCTGATTGCAGGGATACTAACCGCTAATCTCATAACCGCGTATCAAAACAGGCGCAGGGTTGGATAGAAGCCCCGCTCCAATCTCTTGCGTGTATCACTCGTAATATACCGGACTTGCGAGATCCTTGAAGGAAAAGTGTTTCATAATGTTATGACCATTATAATCAAGCACCCGCAGATCATCGGACTGTTTTAAATCCCCGGTAATAATTTCAAAATGCAATCCGTATTTTTCCTTTGCCATCTCAATAGGAACTTCAAAAGCGATAAATCTTAGAACCCCTTTTGTCTTAAGTTTCTCCACAAACTTTTCGTCCGCAAAGGAATTATAGGATGTCAGGATAAGAATAGGACTTGAACCTGAAAAAATTACCCCTGCTTTCATAGCATAGCCTCCTGTATATAAAAAAATATCCCCGTATCCAAGTACCAGTATAGTTCTATTTTTTCACATAACAAGCCCTGGCGAGACCGTTTACAGCCGCATATTTAGCGAACAAAGTTTTAAGGCGCCCTTGCATTATTCCCCTTTCTTGACAGACGTATAGCCACGATGGTATACATCAAAAACACAACACGGGCGCCCGGAAATACGGCCCACAGGTCAAGAGTACCTGCTTTTAAAAATAATTCCGTTTCCGGGTAACACATAAGGATATGGCCATGGCAAATGATTCAGGTTCACTCACCCGAACCGTTGTATTCACCTGCTCCGGTGCAGCCAATGTAGGACAAATTGCAAACCAGGCCGCCGTCGACCTTCAACAAGAAGGCATCACCACAATGCTTTGTCTTTCCGCTATCGGCAGCCATAATGAAGACATGATTGCCCTGGGCCTCAGCGCAGACCGCGTTGTAGGGATTGACGGCTGCAGTGTTGCCTGCACCAAGAACGCCCTGGAACATGCCGAAGTCCCAATGACTGATCACGTTGTAGTAACCAATCTTAGCCTTACAAAGAAGCCGCATGACGGCATGCTTGACACCCGTGCTGTTACACGGGTCAAAAACTCTGTTAAAGGTCGCCTGAACGAAGTTGCCGGCGGCCAATATTGAAGCTGAACCCCCGGCCGGAAGGTTCCCGGCCTCAGATTTAAAAACACTGCTTCCTTAAAGCGGAGAAGCCAGACATGAAAAACAGTTCCACCATGATAAACAATACTATGTGGTCACACGGCTCCCGCTTTCTTTTCTTATTATGATAGAAACACTCATATCAGGCATAAAAAATTTCTCTAAAAAATTAGTTCTGCGGGCCAATTATAAGCTTGGCAACTACCGTGAAGTACTATGGCTTGTGGGTGACGGGCGAAGCGGAACAACGTGGGTATCTGATCTTATAAATCATGACAAGCGCTATCGACAAATGTTTGAGCCCTTCCATCCGCAGCTTGTTCCGGCGATGGACTTTCTCTCTCCGCATCACTACGTTCGCCCTCTTGAACTGGATGAAAGAGTTAAGCGCATCGCGGGCGATGTTATTAACGGCAGATTTACTGATACACGGGTTGATGCCCGGATCTGCACACTGTGGCATCAGGGCCTTCTCATAAAAGATATATTCGCAAATCTATTGTGCGGCGCGGTTTCACGCGAGTTTCCGCACATTAAACCAGTGCTGCTGATTCGAAACCCGTTTGCGGTGGCCTGCTCAAAATTAAAAACGAAGGACTGGTTCTGGCTGACAGAGCCACTGGAGCTTTTAAAACAGGTTACACTGTACGAAGATCACCTTATGCCGTTTGAAGATATCATACGAGAAACAAGCGCTAAAAAAAACTATGTCCTGAATCAGATACTAATCTGGTCCATCATTAACTACGTCCCACTACATCAGTTCAGACCGAAGGATCTGCACATATGTTTCTATGAAGATATATACACAAATCCTCACCATGAAGTCGCAAAAATTCTATGCTTCGCCAGAGGACCGCACGCTGCTGATTTTTTAAACCTGAAAAAAGAGGTTATTAAGCAACCAAACCGAATCAGCAACCCGGAAAGCAATATGCTGCTGGGTAGATGCCCAATCTCAACCTGGAAAACCGAATTAGACCCAGGGCTGATCAATGACGGTTATGACATATTGGGGCACTTTGGCCTTGCTGACTTATATGATGATGACAATGCCCTGCCCAACCGGGCGGTAATAAAAAAACTACAGGGCACCCGATCATAACCTCACTGAACAGGACTGTAACTCGTACGACCTATGGCAATACAAACCAGGACATAATCATACACACTAAGAAAGGAGCAAACTATGGTACGGATATTAACATGTATTGTGGCGGCAACATTCCTGTCAACCGGGTTAGGATGCGGATTGCAGCAACAGAGCAGCCCCGTTACAGCTACAGTCTCTCCTCCTGCAAAGGCGGCCGACAGTGTTTGGGCTGACAATCCAGGCGAAGCAGATCCAGAGCAGATGACGCTTCCCATGAAAAACTGGACTTGGATACGAACGGTCTATAATAATGACACAACGGTTGTGCCGGCCAAGCCCGGAGTTTTCACTCTTACTTTCAAGAGCGACAGTACGTTAAACGCCGCTACTGATTGCAACCGGATGGCCGGCAGCTACAGCGTTGACGGCAGACTGCTCAGCATCGGCAAATTGGCTGCGACACGAATGTTCTGCCCCGATTCGCAAGAAACCGTGTTCGCTGACATGCTTTCGCAGGTGTCAGCCTTTTTGTTTACATCTAAGGGGGAACTTGTACTTGAGTTGAAATTTGACAGCGGCCAGATACTGTTCAAATAGATCTGGGAGCACCGGGCTATTGCGTGCGCATTTTTTCAAGTTCAAGGAGAACCTCCTGCGTAATCTTTTTAGGGGCTGACTCCTTGAAGCTCCTAATTACTACATCCTCGGAGACAATTTTTTGTTCTCCGGCATGTGCCTTGATATCCTTCATGAGTCTCTTTTTCGCCAAAGGCCTAATGAATAAAGGTGCCGACTTGACAGCCTTTTCATACATATCCCAGCTGTTGTTTTCCCAGGTCATACCCTCAACTTCTAAGGTTTTTTTAACCACAACCGGCTTTCTCTGCGAAGGGGCTGGAACAGCAGCAGAGGCTTCCTGCACACCCTGATAGGAAAGAACCGGAACCGGGGTAACCGTATCAAATTTTGCCAGTTCCCAAAGACGTACATCAAAAATTGAATGCATCGTTCGCGGATCAGCATAATTATACATATTTATAAGGTCTTCCTTCACGATACCCACATCCGGTGCCAGCCAGATATAGCCGACACGGATGACATCGAAGTTTACTACAAAGGCACGATCCGTATTCGCCAAAGCAATTTTAATACAGTCCTTGAACACACCGGCCGGTGTTGTCACATCTTCTATGCCCATAGGCACATTTGAATAAATGCGCTCAAGGCCAGAAATCGGCATCTCGCTCATGCTGGGCCAACGCCGTGAAATGCCATGGGAATGCGTGATACTGAAGAGACCCGGCTTCAGCCTGGAAGGCAGTATAATTGTGGGTCGGTCCTGGTCGGGGTCAGCCACGCAAAAGCCTCCTGGGCTCAAATATTTCTGAGGCATGGCCAAACCCGCGTCCTGCATGCTAACAAAATGGACATCATGCAGATAATCCTCAAACGGCATAAGCAGGCTGTCGGGTTTAAGTTTTGATTTAAGGGAAATTTTTATTTCATTCACATACCGGCTGCCGTCTTGATCCTGATATGTCCAGCGCAGCCCGGGCTTTAATGGAAAATAGCGACTTAATGCATAGGATTTAACTTTTTTTTCAGAGCCGGACCATGAAATAGCTGTGTACACACGTTCAGTCGTTCCTGACTCTACACGGATTTTCACCGGTCCAACTCCTTGAGCAAGCCACAGAGTTTCCTTGACTGGCACATCCTGATCCCGACGCGTTATTCGTTCAATGACAGTACAAAATGAATGCAGCCGGCCGCCCGCCTGAACCTCCTCAGAACTTTTAAATTCATAGCTCAGTTGGCGTTTTTCTGAACCGGTTTGCTCAAAATTTTCATTATTTTTAGGAGATGTATATATTTTAAACACGACCGTTTCTTCCATAACGGCCCCGATTTCCGTTGGAATGTCTCGGGGCCAAAACAGGTAGGGCTTTTCCGGCAGGTACAATGCATCTGGCGTAATTTCAGCGTAGACACGTACACCTTCCCAATCCTGCTTCATACAGAGCACTCTGCCATTGCCCTGGTACATCATAAACACGCTGCCTGCGTCGCGCAGATTAAAATCACCATTAATTGCCCAACTCATTATTTCAGTTTCTTCCGGGCAAGAAAAATTCCAGTAATTGCCCTGGTGCATGGGAAAATAACCGCTCAGGATTGCCGCGTCAGCAAGCTGCGTCGATATAAGCATGGCCAGAAACAACATAATTGTGGCTAATTTTTTATAACGCATAGAGGCCATCTTCCTTAGTGCTTTTAATCAAATGTTTTGCCCCAACTGTAAGCACAGGGTATCGTTGGAAAATACAACTAAAAAAATTCGACTATCACTCGATTGCGTCTCGGAATTCGCGCGCAAAACTAAAACATATACTTGAGCGCTACAAACCCGCCAATCAACAGAACGGTAAAAGCGATCGCAAGCAGGTTAAAATAGCGATCGATGAAGGTCTTGATCTGCGGTCCGAACCGCCAGATCAACAGGGCAACAAGGAAAAACCGGGCGCCCCGGCTGATGATGGAAGCGACCAGGAACATAACCATACTGATATCAAAAGCGCCGGAAGTAATCGTGATAACCTTATAGGGAATCGGTGTAAAGCCGGCGGTAAACACGATCCAGAAATCGTACTGTTCGTAGAGCTTCTGCACGGAGTAGAACGCATCCTGACTAAACGATGGGATGTGCTCGAAGAAAAAAAGGGCCAGGCCGGTAAATTCATTTGACGGCGTCCACCACAGGAAATGACCGATAGAATAACCGGCAACCGCACCAAAAATTGAACCCACCGTGCAGTTTGCAGCCAGCCGAAACGCCTTTGTCCGGGCCCCAAGGACGAGGGCGATCAACAGAGCATCCGGCGGTATAGGAAAAAAAGAAGACTCCGCAAACGCCAGCAGAAACAGAGCCATAGCCCCGTATTTCGTATCAGCCCAGTGTAAAACCCAGTCGTACAACTTCCTCATAATCTTCATGAAAAACCTTACAATGAAAAGATTTCAGCAACCGCAGTTTTTCCAGAGCGCGTGCAACATGTACCCCCTGCTTCACATGACGTTATTTTATAAATGCGCGCAGTATAGACAGCGGGCACTCGGGTGTCAAGCGAAAACAGCCAGTAGAGACTGCCCGGCTTGGTATAGCATCAAACATATAGGTAAAAAAAAGGACCGCTGTACGGAGTGTTGGCGCTGTTAACGATGCGCTGCTCATACCGTTACTCAATATATCCCAACGATTTGAGCGCCTCACGGTCCTTCTCACTCAGACGGCCTGCGGGCCGGGGCTGGGGGACAGGATTCCCGGTTTCCGGAAGCCAGGGACTGCGCGCCCTGCGAATAGTATCAACGCCAAACTGCTGCATCACCTTCGGTTCATAGTCAAGAATGGTTATCAGATCTTTCGTTGCGAGCGGATCAAACACATAGTCATACAATTCGGCCTTCGGCTTTACGCCAATCCACTGAAGGGCACTGCTCATTACTGAAAAACGATTGGACCTGGGGGATTCACTCAAAACGTAATCAGAACTGTACGTTCGGACGTTGCCGTCATCGGTAAACAATTTTTTGCCCATCATGCTCACAGGAGGAGTAAACCCCGCCAGGCTCAGCAATGTCGGAGCAACATCGATACTCTCAGCCAACGAATTGGTCCGACCGCCTTTCGGCACCCCGGGCCCGCAAAAAACCAGCGGTATCATCAGCGTCTGGCTGTACAGAGCGTCGTGCACAAACCAGCGGCCATGCTCTCCCAGATACTCGCCGTGGTCGGAAGAGATAACGATAATAGTATTATCAAGTTGACCGGATTTTTCCAGCAATGTGATAATTTCTTTCAACGCATCGTCAACCATTCTAATCTCGGCATCGTACTGACTGATATAATACTGCCGGTCCTGACGTTTATCAGCAATTTTGGTCCAGGACGGCGGTTTAGGTTCGTTGCCGGGAGCATCGAGCACCGCATCTTTGGACCCGAGTCCATCATCAACAAACATATTTTTATACACTGGGAAGGGAGTATAGGGGCCATGCGCGTCATAGAAGTGCACCCACGCGAACCACGGTGCGCCGGGTTTGCGAACAGGCCACCACTTTTTAAATGCCGCGGCAGTGTGCGGGGCACGCCGCTCGACCTTCCAGGTTCCATCAAACAACTTATCCTGCATGCGGTCATCATAGATTCTAAACCCGGCCGCAAGGCCTGAGCGTCTCAGCAGTGGGTAACCGCTCACAAACGCGGCGGTATCATACCCGGCATGCTGCAGCGCTTCTGAAATCATCACCGGAGCGTGGCCCTGTATGCCTCTGCGGTTTCTGAAATTGTCCCGCGACCCATGGCGTGCAGCATGAGCGCCGGTCAGAAAACAAAAATGTGATGGGGTGGTCCAGGGGATATTCGAAAAAGCACGGGTGAAAGTTGTGCCCTGTTGTGCAAGCATGTCGATCGTCGGTGTAGTAGCGCGTTTATAGCCGTAGCAACCAACATGGTCGGCACGAACAGTATCAAGGGTTACCAGAAGCATATTCGGACGTTTTTGCTCTGTGCCGGTCGCTGCCTGCGCATGGACGTCTGCCGGCCAACAAAAAAGACTAGACAGCAGACATACGACAAATAAAACCAGAAGAAACCTGCGTACAGTCATAGTGGCAGTAATCTTTCTATACTCCGTTTTTATTGGTTCAAATTGCCCGCCAGGTTATTTTTTTTCATATTCCCAACAGCATCCGCCTTCCTCCCAGACAATCTTTGTCGGAACAAAACCCATCCGGCAGCCGGGATGATTGGGATGCGTTAAATGCATCTTTTCAACCTCACATATTTCCCGATCATCCATGTCGTAACCGAGCTGTTTAATCAGTTTTTTGTGGCGTTTAAGGCGAGCGCAGTTTTTCCAGCGTACCATGATCGTGCCGTTGTGCGGTTCAGAGTATTCAAATTCAGAGATATCATGATGCTGCTGATCAAGATTAAATACTGCGTCAAAAGTTTTTTTAAGGGACAGATTGGGAGCCAGCTTGGTTACGGTCTTCACAACCGGCCCCAGGAACAGGGGAACAGAATGGTTATAGGCAGCCACGGTATCATCGACCCACTCCTTGACAGTACCCAGCCGCTTGTGCGTGTAGTAGCTGATCATATGATCCATCTCAAAAAAATCACAACAGCGGTCGTATTTCTCCTCCAGCGACATAGCTTTCGTGGCCGGTTGGACCATATCGACTTCCGGCTTATGCCTTTTTATTTCTTGTGCCATGGCCAGCCTCCTTATAAGAAGTTACGCTACAATGCAAGCAGGGATACAAACAGCACTCAACTGCAGACACCTGTTTACAATCAAACATAAAAAATGCGGCGTACTGTTGAGTACGCCGCAAAATAAATTATAAAGGCAACGCAATCAACAGACTTTTTTTTAAACCGCCTTCTCTTCTTCCTCCGCTACATACCCGGCAGCATGGGGAAGCCCGAAAAACCCAGGTTCAGTTCGCGGAGGAACCACCTCATCTTTTTCCCACCACGGCGGAAAACGCAGAAATATGGATGCGCCAGTCAGAGCCATGGTCTGCAGTATGATAAATATCCACTGATTGTCATAAATAGCCAGATACGTCAGGCAGATCGTCATATTCGGAACATGTGAAAATATAACCTTCAGTTTAAGCGAGCGGGGTGTGTCATGCTCAGGCACAACCCACACATCCCAGTACAAATCCTGCCACAGGCCCATGTAAGCGCTCAAAAGCGCGTAGCCCAGAATCCACCTGCCCCACATGGGCCAGCCAAACATGCCGCATACGTTCCAAATGACCAGAAACACCTGCGCTGTGCAAGCACCCCAGACCAATCCAAAGCAAATTTGCGTTATAAGATAACGCTTGCGATTAAAGGTAACGGTCATGCTCGCCCAGATGACCCAGTAGGCGATAAAAACGAAAATAAAGCAGAACGCGGTGAAGATAATCCATGTTGTGCTTTGCAGCTGATCCTGAGTGACAAAAGGATTTGCCAGAATCTTATCCATGGTTCCGGTTGCCCAGGAGAGAATCAAACAAGCACAAAAATAAATTAGGGCCCGTAACCAGATTACTTTGGGGTTAAAATCAGTCTGCGGCAGACCACGGTAGTTCTTCAAATACACGGTCAGCAAAATAATCAAAAAAACAATAACACCAGTCATGAACACTGTAACCATTGCATAAGCCTCCCGTTGTTAGTAGACGTACAGTATGCGATGTCCCTTAAAAAAATCATGCGAAAGGTAACCGTTGTTTTGTGAGTCCCAGAAATTTTTTCTGTATCTGGGCAGTATTATACTTTGATTTGATTGGCACCGCTTTCTGCTTTGAAAAATATTTTCCGGTCATGCCGGCAACCTCATCGGAACAGGCAAGGTAGATGCTTGTCCGCGCGCCCTTTTCCGGCGTAATCATAAACAGATTCAATATCTTTATGAGCAGGGTCTGGTACCATTTCGGGTGCTTCCACATGTTCCATATGCCGGTCGCAACATGGCCGGGATGCACGGCATTAACCGTTATACCAGTGCCGTTCAACTGTTCGGCAAGCTCCTGCGTATAGAGGACAATAGCAAGCTTTGAGAGCGAATAGGCCTCCATTCCGGTTTTATAATTGTTTCTTGTCTGTAGATTATCAGGATCAAACTTGGCCTGCTTGTATGAATCCGAAGAAACGTTGATGATCCGCGCCTTTGCGCCCCTTTTGATAACGGGCAGCAACAGGGTTGTGAGAAGATAGTGCCCGAAATAGTTGATACCGATGGTTTTTTCCAGACCATCTTCGGTTTCAAATCGTTTTAGGGAAAAAACGCCGGCATTGTTGATCAGCACATCCAGACTGGAATATTTCGCCATAAATACTTCGGCAAACCTTCTAATATCGGCCTGCGATGCGAGATCCAGCTGCATAATTTCAATATTACTATTATGCGTCTCTGCAATGATCTCATCACGAACAGGTTCTGCCTGCTTCGCATCAATACACGCCATAACGATGCGCGCTCCCTTAAGCGCGATACCCTTTACCGTATTTCTTCCGATATCACCGTCAGCACCGGTGATGAGGACTGTATTACCTTTCACTATTAAAACCTCTTCAGAAGATTTATTTTAGCTATCCCGCATAGGCAATGTCATCTCGACCGCAAAGAGAGATCGTGCCTTTTTGAAAAGATTTCTCTCTATGCTCGAAATAACAACCTGACCACGGCATTAAAAAAAATATCTAGTTTATTAGACTCACCGCAGCGGATGAATGTTTTTGAATAAACAGTTAAGCCGCTTTCTTTGATATTGCAACATTCGGACACACTCTGGCGCAGGCCCCGCACTCTACACAGGTATCAGTAATTTTATAATACCAGTCAAATTCAACGATTGACCCTGTCGGGCATATCTCCCAGCAGGTTCCGCACATGATGCATCGGTCAGTTATAGTGTAAGCCATGTCAATTTCCTTTTTCTACTCGGGATTACATCCCCATCAGTCCGGTTTGTATATTTTTATAATTTTCCATTATAATCGGCAATGTTTCCCAGTGGATAAGAGCGGAGAGCTCACCTTCATCCAGCCCCATTAAAATACGTGACTGTTCATCTCCGGTGGCAAATGACATTGTTTTTGTTTTCAAAACATGCGGGAAGGAACAGGTACACCAAGCAGACCCGGACAGCCCCGAAACAAGTTCGCCTGTCTTCCAGGTATAGGCCTTACACAAGCGCATTATTCTGTATGCTTCCGTAACGACCATAACCATATCCGGCTCTTCAATATCTTCAAGAAGCCCGATAATCATGTAGGTATGCGGAAGAAAAGCATGTGAAACCTGCTGATTCACCCGCCTGAACTGGGCCCGTGTCTCGTACCCCATCCCGACACCGATGGTTTGTGACATGCCCCCGTCAAATTCCTCTTTATCAATTTTTCTTGAACCAAGTCCCGCATAAACAGGCCCGCCGCAAAGACTGTTCTTATTAGTAATATAAAAGGGCTTTCTGCCCTCTTCCCAGGCTTCCGCGGTTATTGCACACATAAAGGACATGCCATCGCCATAATCCTCAGCACCTGCCGGAATGTCATTGCATAATTTAAAAGCGATTACTTTTCTTTTGTAACCCATCTCCTTAAACTGCTCGGCGTATTCTTTGTTCTTGCTCATCACTCCTCCATTATTAAAGAGTCTGGATTACACAGCTAAACGTCAGCAATCATTTCATCAAGATTCATGCCCATAGCTTCCATCTGTTCTGTGATAGACTTTCGCGTGACTTTTAGATAGTCTTTCTCGCGCGCATACATCTCGGAATTTTCAATAATGAATTCCGTCATTCCTTCAGGAGCTTTATTCACAAGCTCCTTGGCTTCATCATCCCAATCCATTGTATAGAGATCTTGTTCCGCCTGCTCATCGGGATTTTCGGCCTGTTTAACGTAATGTTCAGACTTTACCCCCTTTTTTTTCCAGAACGGAGACCCCTCCGGCTTTGTAAAGGCAAGATTCGCGTTTATGTCAATTTTCAAATTATTAAACAGTTTTGGTATGCAATCGGCAAATTCAATCGGAATAACAACAAACAGCTGATCCTGCTTTATCTTGTTGTTCATCCTTCCACCAAAATCACCAAAGGTAATGATGAGATTTTTTTTATGCCATGGATTTGAGAATATGTCGCCGCACAGGGATGTGCCAAATGCCCCGTGCGGGGTAATTCCGTCCTGCACCACCCTGCATCCTGCAATCTGGTTGGCATTATGCGGGTTGGCGACTACAACGATCCAGTCCACCTCAACTCCCTCCGGAACAGCGTCAAGCGGTGCAGCCCCGATGGCCTTAACCATGCCGGGCGGAAGGTTAATCATGCCGGACTTCAGCCGGGCTGCGCCCTCATAGGTGAAAAAACTGCTGGTCGAGGAAAGATATTCACCCGACATGATTTCGGGCTTGCCCGGTATCATGCCGCAATGATAGGCTCCAACCAAGCAATCGTGATGATCAGCATCAAAGTATACCGCTTTTTCATTGTCCATTGCATCTCGCACAATGGTACAAGGCTCCTCGCTAATCGGCTCATACGACGGTGGAGGGGTATCCTTAAACAAGGTTATGGCAACCGGCTTACCGCGTACTTTCCCCTTTTTAACAAGCACATCTGATATGGCTTTTAAATCTGGCATAACCATCTCCTGTAGAGCTATTTATTATTTGTAGTGAATTACCAAAACTCTAGCAAAAAAAATAATAAAAAGCGAGCAAATATTTCACAACTGAAATGTTGAGATTTTTAGAGGTTTACTGCGAAGAATGGACTACTGTGGGGGTATAGAGATGAGGATTTGTGCAATAGGTGTGCTAAGGGTACTGTTGTCCGAGCCTGAAACATATAAATTCTCCTGTCAACTCGGTCGAGGTGACAGACGGGTGCACAATATGACTGTAGGGTAAACCTTAATGTTCCGGATAGTATGAACGCAAGGCTTTGATACTATCTTGTAAGGCTTGTGCGTATTTCGGATCCGCATTCTGTTTGGCATTCATTGCCGCAATAATAACTGCGTGATGTTTTGCTAATCGCTCCATATAATCTTCTTGACCGGGTTTAACTCGCTGCGTCAAAAAATAGTCGCTTATGGTAGCAATAATTTTTTGAGCGTGCTGTTCTTTATTGACAACCCAGCGAACCATCTGGTTTTGCGATTGAGCATCTGTTTTGCCTGCCAACGCGGCAATCAATTTGGTTGCTTTTACTACGGTAGCCGCATCTTCCAGCATTCCTTTGACGCGAGCAGCATCATCATATATTCCACATGGAACCTGACAATGGGTATGCCCCTGGGTAGGCAAAAGGAAACCATATCCGACCAAGACACAAACAAAAAGGCACACACCTCTTTTAAACATCTTCATCATTACCCTCTCATTAACGTTAACCTTTTAATTAAAGCCCTGCCCCCAGATTTACTGCCTGCCACCTCATTCGAGGTGACAGGCGAAAGTACGATTAGCTCAAAGGTGAGCTGCTCCAACAGCATACGATGGCTCAGGTTTAGTCGTCCCGAGCTTCACGCTTTTTCCCCTTAGTACCCTTGTACTCTTCGCGTGCATCTTCTCGGGTACGCTTATAATCTTCGCGCGCTTGCGCATCGGTGTCCTTGCGGTTTTGTTTTGCGCCCTTACGAATGCGTCTCTCTTCATCACGTGCTGCCTTATGAGCGCGTCTCTCTTCTTCGCGTACTTTCTTACGATTTTGTTTTCCATCTTTGCTGACTTGCTTATCGTTCTTGCGTGCTTCGCCACGGGCCTGTTTATAATCTTTGTGCGCCTGCTTATCAGAGTCCTTACGGCTACTCTTATCGGCCTCCCACGCTTCTTTGAGTGCCTGCTTGTCAGTTTTTTTCTCAGGCTTGTCGGCAAACGCCGGCCCTGCGACCAATGACATCGAAACCAGTAACAACACACCCATAAACAAAAATCTTGCTTTCATATCCGTCCTCCTATGATTAATAATTTTTGATGCCCTCTTCGACGACAAGCATATTCTTTAAAACAACTAACAAAATATTCAATAAAGTTCCGCTTTTTCTTCTCCTTAGATATAACATCTTTTTTGAAAAATCAATTTTTTTAATTCCCCTCCCCCTCGGCAATATTGTATATTTGCAAACTCGTTCAAAATTTAAAATATAAAACAAAAAAATAAAAACGAGCGAAATTTACGGAAATAAAATAATATCAGGTGTTGAACTTTTACTTAACAATAAACATAATAAATGTTTAAATTATCTAAGGGTCATGACACGTTAAGCAAGCGCAGAGATGTGCTAAGTTATTGTCATGACTATGAAAAACAAGTATTTTGGTCGTTCACGCATTTCAGAGCATCAATTTCGACAAATTGTAAGGCTATTTTCTGT
>Ga0208279_1000016_pt1 | contig 158173 bp, 99 predicted proteins | sample AntAceMetag02UKM_FD_184766 | JGI IMG/M metagenome (GOLD analysis project Ga0208279, IMG submission 184766) | Saline lake microbial communities from Ace Lake, Antarctica - Antarctic Ace Lake Metagenome 02UKM (SPAdes) (version 2) | ecosystem: Environmental > Aquatic > Non-marine Saline and... | reverse complement strand
TGAGCACCAGGGCATTCTACAGGTGCAGTAGTCCAACACCGGTCCAGCGGAGACGGGAAGGCGGCGTCCCACTCAACGATGGCGCTGGAACAGTTGGTGCTGCGCTGGTATTCTGGTGATATCGTGTAGTCTCTTTCAAGGTGGCTCTTCGAGGGTTCGTTAGGACGGTTATGCATCGACGGGATTTTTTGAAGGCATCTGCGTTGGGCCTGGCTTCGGCCTGGGCGGCGCCGACGCAGGCGAGCGGAGCGGCGAAGAGACCGCTGAGCATTCTGTTCTTTACCGCCGACGATCTGCACCGCGACTCGCTCGGCTGTTTTGGGGGCAAAGTCGCGGGGCTCACGCCCCACCTGGATCGGTTCGCGGCCCAGGGCATGCGGTTCGAGCGGGCGCACGTCACCGTCGCGATCTGCCAGCCCAGTCGGGGCGTCCTGGCGACCGGCCTGTACGGGCACAACAGCGGCGTCATGGGCTTCATGCACACCGAGCGTGACATTGCGACCCTCATGCCAACCCTCGAGCAGGCGGGCTACCTGACGGGCATCCTCGGCAAGGTCAAGCATTCGACGCCCAAGGCCGACTACCAGTGGGACTTCGTCCACGACCAGAAGGAGTTGGGCAACGGGCGCGATCCGGACCTGTACTACCGGTATAGCCAGGAGTTCCTCTCGCGGTGCCGCCGGGAGGGCAAGCCATTCTATTTCATGGTCAACTCCCACGATCCGCACCGCCCCTACCACGTCCCGGGCAAACCGATCAAGGGCGCCAAGGAGCCCTCGCGAACATACGCGCCCGAGGAGGTCAGCGTGCCGGGCTTCGTCCCGGACCTGCCCGGCGTGCGCGAGGAACTGAGCTATTACCTCAACTCGGTGCGACGACTCGACGATACGTTCGGCAAGACGATGCAGGCGCTCAAGGAATCGGGCTTCGAGGACAACACGCTGGTGATGTTCCTCTCCGACAACGGGATCGCCATCCCGTTCGCCAAGTGCAACGCCTACCTGGCCAGTACGCGGACGCCCTGGATCGTGCGCTGGCCGGAAGTGGTGCAGCCGGGGACGGTGGACGAGGAGCATTTCATCTCGGGCATCGACTTCTTCCCGACGGTGCTTGACGCGGCCGGCGTACCCACGCCTGAGGGACTGGACGGCGCCTCTTTCCTGCCCCTGCTCCAGGGCCATCGCCAGTCGGGGCGCGACAGGGTCTTTACGCAGATCGATATGAAGGCGGGCGGCGACGCTGTGCCCATGCGCTGCGTTCAGGACCACCGCTTTGGATATATCTTCAATCCATGGAGCGACGGGACGTTCTACTACCGAAACAACAACGAGGGGCTCACCATGAAGGCCATGGTCGAAGCGGCCGCGACCGACCCCGCCGTCGCCCAGCGCGTCAGGATGTTCCGGCACCGAGCCGCGGAGGAATTCTACAATCTCCAGAACGATCCAGATTGCCTCAAGAACCTCATCGACGAATCCGAATGCCAGGCCGAACTGGATACGATGCGGGGGCAGCTCAAGGACTGGATGAAACAAACGCACGACCCCCTGTTGCCCGCCTTCGAGAATCGCAACTCGCCCGAGAAACTCAAGGCCAGCCTGGTCGAACTCTATGGCGAGAACTACACCAAGGCCACTCAGAAACGTCCCGGCGCACGACGCAACAAAAAGAACACCCGGAAGTGACAGACCAAGGCGTTGCGCCGGGCGGGTGCAAGCCGGCTCTCCCCTACTTCTGCAGGACGTGACAGTGGGTCTGCAAGAGACGATGCATATCGACGAGGCTGTCTTCAGCGCCAAGGTACTGATGCAGGAAACTCACGATCTTCTTCGTATCCTGACGGCCCTTGGGATAGGCGAATAGATACTTGATGCCACTGTCGACCGCTCCGACGGCGTCACCGGCGGCCTCGGCGCGTTGCATCTGTGTGGCAAAACGATCACCGTGTCGCTCGCACGCAGCGCTGAGAATCTGCTTCAACTTACCCATCAAACCGTTGGCCGCCGTGTCGAGCAGCGCCGCATCAGTGGGCAGATCCAGCGGGTCCTCCGGCACGTTGCGAGCCGCGTCCCCCGCGACGAACTGGTCCGACTGGGCGTGCACGCCTTCCAGACGTTCGGCCAGGAGCAGTTCGCCCGTGAGGACGTCCGCCATCTTCACCATGCACTCGACCCGGGCCGTCCAAGTGACCTGCTGAATGGGAAACTGGTACACGACCATGTTCGGCACGAGCACCTCCGGGGGGATCGCGCCGGCACGGATCTGTGCAGTCCCGACCCGGGTAACCGCGTTGAGCAGACGCTGCTGGGCCTCGTCGACATCGGCCTGGGCCCTTCGTTTGCGGGCCATCGCGATGCTGTCGCCTGGGTCGGCATTGTCATATCGCGCCAGTCGCGCGTTGGCCTCGGCCAGTCGAACACGGGCCCGTTCGAGTTGTTTCAGAGCGGCATCAAGCTCGGCCGCGGCCTGCACATAGTCGGGGTTGGGCTCGGCGATCATGCCATCCTGGTACGTCGACTCGCCCTGCCCCGTCTGCTTCGTTTCCGAGGTCACCTTGGCGTCGAGCATTTGCCCGGCCAGCAGCGCGTCACTGCCTTCGCGCGTCACGTTTGAGGCGCCGGCTTGGGGATCAGCCGGGTTCTGAGGAACGCGCGACTCCACCACCCTCACATTGGCCGGGCCAGTGCGCGTTAGGTGCTCCAGCGCCGCCGAGGCCAGCTTTTCGGCGATTGGGCGGTGCTGGGGCGCCGTTTCGAAACCGGCGAACTCGATCGTGTAGCGCACATCCTGCCGCACGTGACCGGCGTACAGGCCAAGCTGGCGGCGCGCCTCGAAATGGCTCGGCTGATAGCCCAGCGCCATGACCGCATGGAGCACGGCGGCGCCGGAGAGGCCGTCCTGGGAATGCCGCTGCGCCGCTGCCAAATGGGCCTCGGCCAGTCGGGACTTCGCCTCGGTCATGAGAGCGTCCACGCCGCCACGTCCCCTCAACAATTCGTCGCTCCTGCGAAACCAGCCCAGCGCCGCGGCATATTGCCCAGCCTCCATCGCCTGGCGACCCTGGGCGAGCCATTTGTCGCACACCGCTTCGCGGGCCTGGGGCAACAGCGTGACCAATCCGCCCTGGGACGGATGCAACGCCCGTGCCTGCTCGAGAACGCGCAGCGCCTCTTCGTAGTTCTTCTGCTCCAGGAGTCGGCGTCCCCGGGCGGTCAGCCCCGCGGCCTGGCGCCGGTCCTTAACCGTCTGCAATAGCTCCTTGGCTTCCTTGCCGTCTGCGCGATAGGCCTGCGCTGCCTGCACCTCGATCTCCACCGCCGCCAGGTCGTCGGCCCACAGCTTCTCGCGGGCGCGGGCGATGTAGTGCTGGTAGGCGCGTTCCTGAATCTGCCTGAGGTCGCCGTCACCGCCAGGCAGGGTCTTGTACATATTCAGCGCTTCGTTCATGCGATCGATCGCCGGCTTCCACTGCTTCTCCTCGGCCAGGGCCAGGGCCTCGCTGCGCACCTGCTCGGCATCGGCGATGGCTCCCACGATGCGCCGGCGGAAGGCGCTGTACGACAACTCCTGGGGAACATACTTCACGCAGCGTTCGATGAACATCTGGGCGGCGCCGAGGTCGGCCCGGCCAAAGCGAATCTCCGCCTCGCGATAATAGAACTGAGCGGCCTGGTGCTTGACCTCGTCCAGTTTCTCGCGATAGCGTTGGGCGGTATCATCCTTGTTCTTGTCCTCGGCCAGCTTGACCGCCTCCTCCAGTTCCGCGATTGCCTTCTCAAACTGCCCCTCCTCCGAGAGCCTGGAACCGCGTTTGTAGGCCTTCTGGTGGGCGCAGCCAGCCGCGAGCAGCACGGCTGCCAAGATCACAATCAGGCCCCACAGACGCATGCTGGAGCCACGTTGCCTGTCCGTATCTGACTTGCCCCTGTGTCCGATCCGCATCATATCGCTCCACCTTTCTTCCCAACCGTGTGCCCAGTTCGTAGCGTCTGATCGCCCTTTGGCGAGACATCGATCGCACGAACCGGCGCGCCACCATTCTATCGTTTCGGACCGTCGACGCAACTGTTCCGCTCGACCGCCATTCTAGGGCGCTCCATAGCTATAAGGCAACGCCGACGGTCGAGGTCACGTACGTTTGAGCCACCCAGACGTCACCGAGTCGGGGGCGCAGCAGGACCGTCTGCCCAAGAACGAGGAATGCCATCCCGGGTAACCGAGGCAAGCCAGACTGTGTGAACGAGCGCGCCCTAGAGAGCAGAGACCTCAGCCGTCGCCACCTCCTCAGCGAGCACGTTGGCGTCCTTGTCGAGCAGGATCGGCTCGCCCAGGCCCAGTTCGGACAGACCTTCTAGCTGCGTCTTGGCGTCGCCGACGACGAGGTAGATCATCTTCTCAGGCAAAATGTACTGCCGCGCCAAATCTTGATGCCTATCTTGCGTCATCTCGAGGACCGTGCGTTCCTCCTGCTTGATGAAATCGAAGGGCAGGTCGTAGGCGGCGACCAGATTCAGCATCCCGACCAGGGCCCCGAGCGTTTCGAATCGACGCGTATTGGACTTGGTCAAAGCGTCCTTGGTGAACTGGAGATCGTCGGCCGCGATGCCCTCACGATACTTGGCCAGTTCGTCCTTGATGATCCGGACCGAATCTAAGGTCGCCGTGGAGCGGACACCGGAAGAGGCCATGAACAGGCCGGGATATCGACCCCCGGAGAAGTTCGACCGAGCGCCGTAGGTGTATCCCTTCTCCTCACGCAGAATCATGTTGAGGATGCTGTTGAAGGTGCCGCCCAGCTTGTAGTTCATGACGGTAGTCGCGTAAGAATCGGGATGCGTGTACGGCAGACCCAGGTGACCGACGCGAAGCTGGGATTGCTTGGCGTCCGGGAAGTCGACGAAATAGAGCTGCGCCTTGTCCGGGCCCTTGGGCTCGGGCACCTTGGGAACCTCCACGTCCCGAGGCTGCCATGCTTCGAGCCGCTTGAACACCTTCAGGGTCTGCGCTTCGGACAAATCGCCGGCCAGGGCAATGTGCGCGACGGTCGGAGAGAGGTTGGCCTTGTAGTAGCGCTGGAGATCCGCAATGGTAAGGGATTCGACCGAGGACTCCGTGCCCCGCGTCGACCTGGCCAGCTTGTGGTCGCGACCATAGACCAGTTTGTCGAAGACGTCGCCGGCCACTGAGGCCGGGTTGTCCTTGCTGCGCCGGATCGACTCCAGGGTCTGCTGTTTGAGTCGGGCGAACTCCTTCTCGTCCCAGCGCGGCTCCAGGAGGATCTCGCGAACCAGATCGACCACCTTCTCAAATTCCGAGGTCAGGCAACTGGCGCGAACGGTGATGGACTCCTGGCTGGCGCCCACGGAAATGCTGGCGCCCAGGTCGTCGATCGCCTCCTGCAACTCGATCGGTGTCTTGTTCCGGGTCCCTTCGGTCAGCAGTTGCGCCGTCAGGTTGGCCTGACCCTCCTTGCCGGGCTCGTCCAGCAACATGCCGCCCTGGATACGAATCAGGAACTGTGCCAGCGGCAGTTCGCGGTGCTCGATGCCATAGATCTCAACGTCGTTGGCCAGGCGACCCTGCCAGATCTCGGGCAGCGTCATCAGAGGGGTCTTTCCCTGCGCCGGCTCCTGGCTGCGATCGAAGCTCGAGGGGATGTCCTGGATTTCGACGTCAGGCTTCTGACCTTGCTCGGCCGCCACTTCCGTCTGGTCCGCAGCGGATTCCTCTTCGATCGGGAATCGTTCGCTGCCCTGGGCGACCAACTCGACGCTCCCCTTGGGCACGAAGCTCGTCAGCACATACGGCTTGCCCTTCAAGTATCTGTTGTACACGCGCCACACATCGTCCGGGGTGACCGCCAGAAGGTTGTCGAAGTATTCCGCCATGTAGTCCGGCGAACCGGTGTACTCGTTGAAGCTGGCCAATCTGTAGGCCTTGCTCAAGACACTGGCAAGACCGTTGACAAAGGCCGCGCGAATACGCGTCTTGATCCGCTCCAGATCCGCCTCCGTGAACTTCTCGCTCTCGAAGCGTGCGAAGGCCTCCTGAACGGCCTTCTCCACCTCGGTGAGATTGGTGTTGGGAAACGCCCGGACTCTGATGTTGAAGGTCCCGGCGATCTCCCCCGAGCCGTTATACCCCGAGGCGCCGGGCGCCAGCTTCTTCTCTTCGACAATGACCTTGTACAACGGCGCTTTCTTGCCCCGGGCGAACAGATCCCCGAGCACATCGAGGGCATACATGTCCTCGTGATACTCCTCGACGGTGGGAAAGACCATGTTCAGTTCCGGCGCCTTGGCAAAGGTGTCTTCGTGGAAGGCCCGCTTGGTCTGTGCGAGCGTCACGGGAACAGGCGCCGGATCGGCGACGGCTTCGCCGGCCGGGATCTCGCCAAAGTACTTCTCGATCAACGCCTTGGTCTCGGCCCGATCGAAGTCGCCGGCTACGACCAGGGTCGCGTTGTTCGGCCGATACCACTTTTGATGAAACTCGTGGACGTCCTTGAGAGTGGCACTGGTCAGGTCCTCCATGGAGCCGATGACCGTCCAGTTGTAGGGATGTCCCTCGGGATAGAGCATCTTGCCGATCATGTAATTCGTGTGGCCGTAGGGGCGATTGTCCGTGGTCTGCCGCTTCTCGTTCTGGACGACGTTCTGCTGATTGACAAACGCCTCCTGCGTGACACGGCTGAGCAGGTAGCCCAGGCGATCGGCCTCCATCCAGAGCACCATCTCCAGCGCGTTCTTGGGCACGACCTCGAAGTAGATGGTCCCGTCCGGGCCGGTGCCTCCGTTCAGGGTCCCGCCGGCCGATTGGATCTTCTGAAAGAACTGGTCCTGGCCCACGTGTTGAGATTCCTGGAACATCATGTGCTCGAACAGGTGGGCGAATCCGGTGCGGCCCGGTACTTCGCGGTTGGACCCGACGTGGTACTGGATCGCCACGGCGGCGATCGGGTCCGAGGCGTCCTCGTGCAGAATGACCTCCAGTCCATTGTCCAGACGGTACTTCTCAGAGCCGATCTTGAACTGTTGGGATTGGCTGCAACCGGCAATGAGAACGAGGACAGACAGCAGAGACAACAGTATGGATTTTCTGACGGTCATGAGATCATTCCTTTAATGGGCTGGGCCCCACTGGTTCTATCGGCGAGTGCCGATGAATCATCCGTTTCCGTTCCGGCCCACACGCCACCGGCATGTGAGCAAATCGCTTCTGACGACGCTGGATCGTATATCAATCAGTATCTCAAAGCAAGGGGGAAAAGCATCAAAACCGACACGTGACGGGGCGTCGAGACAGCGAGCCGTAACGTCCGAAAATACGCCATCTGTCAGCGTACGCAGCCACTCATTCCTTGAATACCGAAGCCTTTGCGGATAGTCTGGACACTGAGGTCGACGCGTGCAGTCTGGGCCACACGGGATTCAAAGAATGCAATGAACGTAACCGGAGAGATTGAGCTGTGAATAGACGCAACTTCCTGAAACAATGCATGCTGGCCGCGACCGGGCTGACCCTGTCGGGGTGCGGGCGGACCACGGCGTCTCGCCATCAGATGAAAGCTGGCAAACACCCCGGACCACCCAACATCGTTCTATTCCTGGTCGACGACATGGGCTGGCAAGACACGTCAGTACCGTTCCACACCGAGACGACGGATTTCAACCGGCGCTATCGCACCCCGAATATGGAGCGCCTGGCCCGTGACGGTGTGAAGTTCACCCAGGCCTATGCCTGTTGCGTCTGCTCGCCGACCCGTGTCAGTCTCATGACCGGACTGAACGCCGCCCGCCATCGCGTGACGAACTGGACGCTGCGCAAGAACGGCTCCAACGACGCCAAGCATGCAACTCTGAAGATGCCTGCCTGGAATGTCAACGGGCTCAGCCCCACCCCTGGCATCGAGAATACGGTTCACGCCGTGACGTTGCCCATGCTGTTGCAGCAGGCCGGGTACCACACGATCCACGCGGGCAAGGCGCACTTCGGCGCGGTGGGCACCCTCGGCGCCAACCCGAAGAACGTGGGCTTCGATGTCAACATCGCCGGACACGCCGCCGGCGGACCGGGCAGCTACCTGGGTACCCGGAACTTTAGCGCCGCCTGGCGATCGGGGGATCGCATCTGGGATGTGCCCGGACTGGAGTCCTACCATGGCAAGGACGTCTTCCTGACCGAGGCGCTGACGCGCGAGGCGAACAGAGCTATGGACGAGGCAGTCGCCCAAGACAAACCGTTCTATCTCTACATGTCGCACTACGCAGTGCATGTGCCGTTCGCCGAGGATAGTCGGTTCATCCGGAAGTACCTCGACGCCGGTCTCGACGCCAAGGAGGCGATGTACGCGGCCATGGTCGAGGGGATGGACAAGTCCCTGGGCGATATCGTAGCGAACCTCGAACGACATGGCATCGAGAACGACACGATCGTCCTGTTCATGTCCGACAACGGCGGTCTCAGCGCCAGCGGCCGAGGTGGAACGCCCCACACCCATAACAAACCGCTCAGCAGCGGCAAGGGCTCGTCCCATGAAGGCGGCGTGCGCGTCCCCATGATGGCCCACTGGCCCGGCGTCACTAAGCCCGGTTCGGCCTGCCATGAGTATGTCATCATTGAGGATTTCTTCCCCACGATCCTGGAGATGGCCGGCATCGAGAAGTATCAGCAGATCGGCGGGAAAATCGACGGCGTCAGTTTCGCCCCGCTCCTGGCGAACGCTCGTGGATATCCCAAGAACCGAGCGTTGTTCTGGCACTTCCCGAACAACTGGGGCCCGCGCGGGCCAGGCATCGGACCCCACAGCGCCATTCGTCAGGGCGACTGGAAGCTGATCTACTACCACGCGACGCAGACGTTCGAGCTGTTCAATCTCACCGAGGACATTGGTGAAACGCAGAACCAGATCGACACCAAGCCCCGTGTCGCGCAGCGTCTGGCACGGAAACTCAAACGGTTCCTGCTCGATGTCGACGCCCAAATGCCCACCAACAAGCAGACAGGCAAACCAGTACCCTTGCCTGAAATCGGCGCCGTCGGATAGACAAGAGAAACACCTGGAGAAGAGTAATATGTGGAGAACGACATTGTTCGTGATGATCGTCATGGTGTTTGCGTCTCTAGGGAACGCAGCAAGCGACCTGCCCTGGCGCGTCGGCTATGCGGAGGCGGATATCACCCCGGCCCCGGGACAGGTCCAGATGAGCGGCTTCGGGCGCGAGCGCTACGCCCAGGGGGCTTTGGCGCCGCTTTTGACGCAGGTGGTGATTCTGCGCGATCGAGCGGGCCATACGGGCGTTCTCATCGCCGCCGACATTCTCGACTTCGACCGCGTGATGGTCGAAGCGATCCGGCGGGCGATTCGTCACAGGCACGACATCCCGGCCGAGAACATCATGCTGGCCGCCTCGCACACGCATTGGGGCCCAGCCGTCAGATTCCATATGAGCTTCAGCGTCGGGGGCCCGAACGTCTGGTACATGGGCCAACTGGAAGACAAGATCCTCGGTTGTGTCGACAGGGCACTTCGGAGCCTGTCGCCAGCCACCCTTGAGTACGGTTCGATGGACTTTCGTGACATTGGCTGCAACCGTCGGCGGCCCGAAAATGGCAAGATCGGCTGGGGTCCCTACCGGGAAGGTTCGTTCGACGGACACACGCCCATCTTCCGTGTCACACGCAACGCATCGCCAAGACAACTGCTGATGGTGGGACACGCCTGTCACCCAACCAGTTCCGGAGCAATCGCGAAATGGAGCCCTGAATACCCCGGCGCCATGCGCGCGTACCTGGCCCAGGAATTGGACGGCGTCAAAGCCATGTTTGTCCAGGGATGCGGCGGTGACGCCAAGATCGTTCACCAGGACCCCGGCACAGGCAAACTGGTCTTCTCCGCCGATCCGAAACGAGCCCAGGAGGCGGGCGAGAAGTTGGGCCAAGCCGTGCTAAAGCATCTGAAGGCAAGTCGAATGACCCCGCTCAATGGTCAATTGGCCTGTGCGCTGTCGACGGGACAAATCCGTTTTGGCCAGCGCTGGTCCCAAGCAGAAATCGAACGGGAGGCTTATACCCGGCCGGCGGAGAAGGGACAGGCCAAGAACTGGATGACCTGGGCGGCCCGGCAAGCGCTGGCTTTCCCCGACGACCGCGAGAGTTTCCGCTACGATGTACAGGTTTGGCGGTTGGGCAACCGGCTGACGGTGTTCGGCATGGAAGGGGAAATCTGCAGTCCATGGGGACCAACACTCCGGGCGCTGGCGCCGACCGAACTGGCCTGCGTGATCGGCTACGCCAACAGCACCAGTTCGTATATCCCCGACAGGCAAATCGTTCGCGAAGGCGGATATGAAGGTCTGACCTCGCAACAGGCCTATGGTCTTCCCGCACCGTTCACCGAGAACATCGACACCGAGATCACGCAGATCGTCGCCGCCGCGCTAGACGCCGTCCGGTGACGGAATCGGAATCAATTCGACCATCAGTTCTCTGGGAGGCAACAAACACGATGACACCTTGTTCATTGATCCTGACCCTGTCCTGTATCCTATGGCCGAGCATCACTACGAACACACCGACCTACGTGGAAATCGACGGCGTTGTCTACGGGGCCAAACCGAACGACCTGGGACCGATCGGAGGCGGCGCCGGCTATACCCACATCGTCACCAAGGGTGATTATACCGTAACCGACCTGGACGCCCTGCTGGAGGCGCTGGCGCAGGCCAAAACCGGGCAAACGATCTTCATTCCCGCCGAGACGGTGATCGACCTGACGGCTCGGATCTACATCGAGCAGCTCGTCCTCGAAATCCCGGAAGGTGTCACTCTGGCCGGCGCTCGTGGCCATGACGGCTCGGTAGGCGCGCTGCTGACCAGCGATGCCTTGAAGACGCCGGCCCTGATCCGCGCAACCGGCCCGAACGTGCACATCACAGGCCTGCGCCTCCAGGGCCCCAATCCCAAACGCTGCCTCGATCATCACCGCCGCTCGTTCGGCCCGGGCGGAGACGGACATTCGTATTACTACAAACTCCCCACCTCAAACGGCATGGGAACCAAACACGATCGTCTGGAAGTGGACAACTGTGAGATATCAGGCTTCTCCCATGCGGGCGTCAACCTGACCCTGGGGACGGGACATCACATCCATCACAACCACATCCACCACTGCCAGTACCAGGGCCTGGGCTATGGCGTCTGTCACGGCACATCCTCGTCGTTGATCGAGTACAACCTCTTCAACTGGAACCGGCACTCCCTGGCCGGCACGGGGCGGCCCGGGGTCGGCTATGTCGCGCGCCACAACGTCGAACTGGGCGTGTCACTGAGTCACTGCTTCGACATGCACGGGGGACGCGACCGTAAAGATGGCACCGACATCGCCGGGACATCCATCGAGATCTACAACAACACGTTCGGCGCGCCGCAGACGCCGGTCGTCATTCGAGGCGTCCCGCAGGAGAAATGCGACGTTCACCACAACTGGTTTCTCAAACACCACGACGCCCAGAAGGCAGTGCGATCATCCACCAAGACGAACGTGTTCGATAACGCCTACGGCCTCGAAAGACCAACGGTAAGGTGAAGGTCTGCGCGCCGCGTCCCTATCAACGTGTCGACTGGCGATACTGCGTGGGCGTCGTCCCCGTCCTCTTCTTGAACTGCCGGTGAAAGTAATAAACGTTGGAATACCCTACCCGTTGGGCGACCTCGTAACAGCGCAGCGATGTGAACCGCAGGAGTCGTTGGGCGGCCTCAAAACGCAGATCCTGTTGATAGGCCAGGGGGGAGACGCGAAAGGACTTCTTGAACGTACGAAACAGATGCCCTTTCGAACAATGTGACATCGAGGCCAGATCTTCGGCCGTGATGGGTTCGGCGTAGTGATCGTCGATGTATTGCTTGACCTGCAGGATCGGATTGTCCTGGGCCAGGGCGGCGCCCGGAATCGTCTCGGTGTAGCAATGCGCCACGATCATGTCGAACACATTGGCCAGAGCGCGCTGGGCGTAGAAATCGGATATGGAGGAAGGGCTCTGCAGATAGTCCATGATCTGAATCATAAGAATCACGAGTTCCTGCGTCGTGTCTCGGCCGAGTTGCGGTTCGTCATGGAGTTGGCCGGCGACCCCGGTATAAGTATTCAGGATCTTCTCAAAGGGCAGCGTCAGCACACTTCCCGTCTTCGTCCCCAACGCAAAAGTAATCTCAGAATACACACTGGAACGGCGGTCGCTCACGAAATCGTGAGGTTCGCCAGGCGAAATGATCACCAGGGTCCCCGGTTCGCCGCGGTATTTCGCCCCGGATTTCATGTAAAACCCCGTTGATTGCGTGTAAAGCACGATGTGATAGAGATTATGCGTGTGCTCGTGAAAGGTCCGCGTATCGCCTACCGCGCGGTCCTGATCGACGGCGGCATGCACAAAGGCCGGGAAATAGGCCTCCTGGTCGTGGACAATCAGCAAAGCCTGGGGGCTCGCCTGACTTTCATGGGCACGAAGATATCGGAGCATATATCACGATAGTGCAATAGATTGTTACTTTTATGCATTTTTTAGGGCCGTAATAGATACGATAATACAATGTGGTTCAACCCGTGCAACAAAATAGTACGCCGGCGCATCGGCGTGCACGAGTCGGGACCAGCGTCAAATCCTGGGCATGGAGTCGGACGGCAGCGAGTGACTCATGGCATGCCCGGAACGGCGTCTTTTGGAGAGTGCCAGGTGCGGCGGCACGTATGCAGAGGAGAAGGAGGATTTGGGCAGATTCGCGGTCGCCTTTTCTGTTTTGGCTAGGCTTGGCCCGTGCAAACCGGAAATCTCAGTTCATCGAAGGAGGACCATCATGCGCAAGAAACTCATCACGATGTTGATCGTGGCAGCGGTGATAGGGGGCGGCTGGAGCCCGGCGTTTGCAGCCGATCCAAGCCTGGCGGGCTGGTGGAAACTCGACGACGGCGCCGGGACGGTCGCCGCCGAAGCCAGCGGACGAAGCGTCGAGGGAGCACTGTTCGGCGACCCGGCGTGGACCACGGAAGGGATTTTCGGCGGCGGCCTGCTGTTCGATGGGGCGGATGACTACATCTTCATCGATGGCCATTTCGAACTGCCCGAATACACAATGGCCGTGTGGTTCCGAGTCGACTCGCCCGGCGTGCACGATATTCTGTCGGCCTACGCCGTCGGAGTTCAGCATGGTATTCTGCTGGAGCATCAAACGGCCGGGACGTTGCGGTTTCTCCATCGGTTCCCGCTGGGGACCGGTGGTGGGAACAACATCTACACCACCACCACCTACGATGACGGCGCCTGGTATCATGCGGCGATCATGAAGTCGGTCGACGCGATCACCTTGTACGTCAACGGCGAGGAGATTGACTCGTTGCCCGACACCAGCACGTTCAACCCCGGTGACTCCTTCGGACTGGCCGTCGGCGTTCTCGACGACGAGCGAGGTGCGGACCGACTCTTCCTGGGCGCGATGGATGAGGTCCGCGTCCACAACCGCGCGCTGTCCCAGGCGGAGGTCCAGGGCATTATGCGCGGCGCCGGATACGACACTGCGACAGATCCCGTTCCTAACCACGAGACAGTCGATGTGCCACGCGAGGTCGTTCTGGGCTGGAAGGCGAATGATTTGGCAGTAGCCCACGATGTGTATTTTGGCGAGGGCTTCGACGACGTCAACGATGCCGATCGAGCCAATCCGATGGGCGTGCTGGTCAGCGAGAATCAGGCGAGCACAACGTACGACGCCGGTCTCCTGGAGTATGGCAAGACCTACTACTGGCGGATCGATGAGGTCAACGGCGCGCCGGATAACACCATCTTCAAAGGCGAGATCTGGACTTTCACCACAGAACCTTTCGCCTACGCGATTGAAAACATCATTGCCACAAGCAATGGGACCCAGGACGCCGGCGACGATCCTGAGAACGCGGTCAACGGTTCCGGGCTCAACGCCGACGACCAGCACTCCGTTGAGAGTAGCGACATGTGGCTGGCCAGCCCCGTGGGCGACGAACCCCTGACCATCACATTCGAATTCAACCGCGTCTACAAGATGCATGAGATGCTCATCTGGAATTACAATGTCGCAGTCGAATTGCTGCTCGGCTTCGGCGTCAAGGATGCTACCGTGGAGTATTCCGCTGACGGAGCGGAGTGGACGACTTTGGGTGATGTGGAGTTGGCCCGGGCAACGGCACAACCCGACTATACCGCCAACACGACCATCGACCTCCAGGGCGTCCCGGCTCAGTACGTCCGGCTCACCATCAACAGCGCGTTCAGCACGATCGGCAAGATGGGTCTCAGTGAGGTGCGATTCCTCTATATTCCCGCCCATGCCCGCGAGCCGCAACCAGCCAACGGTGCGGCGGACGTGGCGGCGGGCACCGTTCTGAGTTGGCGAGCGGGTCGCGAGGCCGCCTCGCACGAAGTCTATCTCAGCACCGACGAGCAGGCCGTCATCGACGGCACCGCCTTGATCGAGACGGTAGACGCGCCCGGCCTGGAAGCCGACGGTCTTCTCGGATTGGGCCAGACCTACTTCTGGAAGGTCAACGAGGTCAACGAGGCCGACGCAACCAGCACCTGGGAAGGTGACATCTGGAGCTTCGCCACCGAGGCGTCGATTCTCGTCGACGACTTCGAGAGCTACACCGACGATATCGACGCGGGCGAAGCCATCTTCCTGACCTGGATCGACGGCTATGAGATCGCTGGAAACGGTTCCCAGGTCGGTAACCTGGAAGCGCCGTTCGCCGAGCAGACAATCGTCCACGGTGGAAGCCAGTCCATGCCACTGTTCTACGATAACGCCAGCAACACGGCGATCTCAGAGGCGACGCTCACATTCGATGCGCCGCAAAATTGGACCCAGTACGGCGTCAAGGCCTTGACGCTCTGGTTCCAGGGCGACGCCGACAATACCGCCACCCAGATGTACGTGAAGATCAACGGCACAAAGGTGCTCTACGGCGGCGACGCCGACAGCCTGATGCGAAAGCCGTGGCAACTGTGGTATATCGACCTGGCTGGGGTAACAGGCGCCAACCTCACCAGCGTGACGGAGTTGACGATCGGCCTGGAGGGCGGCAATGGTCTCGTGTTCATCGACGACGTCGCGCTGTCTCCCGCCGATCGCGAATTGATCACTCCGGTCGAGCCCGACGCGGCGGATCTCGTGGCGCACTACGCCTTCGAAGGCGACGCCGGCGACGGCACGGTGATCGGGGCCCCGACGTATGTCGCCGGCCAAACAGGTCAGGCCATCAAGCTGGATGGCATTGCCGATCATATCTGGGTCGAAGGCTCTTTCGACCTGCCCGCCTATACGGCAGCCCTGTGGTTCCGCGTGGATGGGGGCACGGGCGAGCGCGACGTTGCTGCGATCTACGATACAGCCGGAGCGTTCGGCATCCTTCTGGAGGTTCGGGCCAATGGCGAGTTGCGCTTCCTGCACCGGGCGCCGCTCATCGCCTCACAAGACACGGATCTCTACAGCGGCGGTGTCTACGACGACGGCGCCTGGTATCACGTGGCGATCGTCAAGGCGGCCGACGCAACGACGCTGTACGTCAATGGCGTCGTCGCAGCCTCGGCAGCAGATGAAAACGAGTTTGGGGCGCCGTTGCAGAACCTGGCCTTGGGCGTTCTCAAGCATGATAATCTGCAACGCTTCCTCCCGGGCGCCATCGACGAGGTCTATCTTTACAGTCGCGCGATGTCGCAAGCTGAGGTGGCGTGGCTGGCCGGGCGGACGAATCCGTTTGACAAGTAGTGGAAGATCGGTTTCACCTGGAGCGTGGAAGACATGATCTGTGTGGGGCTCGTGTCGATGCGGCACGAGCCCCGACGCAGTCGCATGAAAGAGGTTGAGCAAGCCAGAGCAAGATAGCTTGGGCGGATGTGGTCGCGCAGGGAGCAGCGATGCCGGATCAGAAAGGGATACAGATGAAGACGAGAGCTTTCACGCTGATCGAGTTACTGGTGGTAATCGCGATCATCGCCATCCTAATGGCCATCATCATGCCGGCGTTGAACCTGGTAAAGAAGAAGGCCGCAACGACCGCCTGCATGAGCAACACCAAGAACCTTTCTCTGGGCTGGTACATGTACATGAGCGACAACGACGGTCGCATCATGAGTTCTGAGGACGAGGTCAACGGGCGAGAACCCGGCGGCAAATTCGTCGGCTGGTGTGGGCTGCCGCGCGATGAGGCCGGCAATACACTTAGTAACACTCAGGCCAACCCGGCGGTGACGGATGAAGACGAGACCAGGGGCATTCGGGAAGGCGTCTTGTTCCCCTACGTCAAGAACCCCGATCTCTACCATTGCCCGGCCGACAATCAGCGCAAGAGCATGTACGATGGGACCACTGTATTCGTTTCTTATGGTGTCCCGATGTGCTTGTATGGCGATACAAACCCCAGCGCGACAGCGCAGATCAGGCGGTTTGACGAGATAACCGCTCCCTCAACACGCTACGTCTTTGTGGAGAGCGCCGAAACGCGCAACTGGAATTCGGGCCACCATTTCGTTATGGCGGCGCCGGAGTACACCAATCTATCCGAATGGGGTTGGTGGGGACCGATGGCGATCAACCACGGCAACAGCAGTGTCCTGGGATTCTGTGATGGTCATGCCGAAGTGCGCAAGTGGCGAGACCGCTACACCATCGACCGCGTATACGAACTGCTGGATCAAGGCGTCGCCAGCTACGGGCACGATTATCCGCTCGCCGGGCAGACGCAGGACATCGACTACATGGCGGACGGGTGGGCGTATCGCCACAAAACAGGCGGATAACGAGTCTTTGCGACTCGTCGGAGGCATTTCACTAGACCATCTGATACGGTATGAGATCGGCACTCTTCACATTTCATTTGCTGTTTGCGCTTCTCGTCGCACTGCCCGCCGATACGACGGCACAAACGCGCGACGGGGATAACGACGGCTCAGGCCTTGTCATCAACGAATTCGTCGCCTCCAACCGCAACGGTCTGCGTGACGGGGACGGCGACACCTCAGACTGGATCGAGTTATACAACAGCGGCGTCCAGCCGGTTTCTCTCAGCGGCTGGCACCTGACGGATGATGAAGACAACCTGTTTAAATGGCCCTTTCCTCCGGAAGCCATACTGCCTGCCGGCCAATACCTGATCGTCTTCCCCTCGGCCCAGCCGACCGACAACTACCGTGACAGCGCTGGGTATCTCCACACGAATTTTGCTCTCGCCAAGGACGGTGAGTATCTCGCGCTGGTTGCCCCCGATGGACAAGTGGCGCACGAGTACGCCCCCTTGTTCCCGCCCCAGGAAACCGACATCGCTTATGGCATGTGGCAGGGACAGGAGCGGTATTTCGCAGTCCCGACACCGGGACGGGAGAACGACCAGGCGTTTCTCGGGTTCACCGGCAAGACGGTTCACAGCCACGAGCGAGGGTTTTGCGATCAGCCCTTCGAACTGGAGATCTTCTGCGACACGCCGGGTGCCGTGATTCGCTACAGCCTCGACGGATCGGAACCGGCCGAGGCGAGCCGGCGCGTGTACAGGCCGGAGAGCCCCCCGCTCATTACGACAACGACGCAGGTCAGGTCGGTGGCCTTCAAACCAGGCTGGAGAACCGCCGATGTCACGACGCACAGCTACATCTTCGTCGATGACGTGGCCTACCAACCGACCCATCCGGCCGGCTGGCCCAGAGATTGGGGCTACAGCTCCGACGCCGGGGATATCGTGCCGGCCGATTACGAGATGGACTTTCGCGTGGTCGAGAACACCCTGCCCGGATATTCCGTGCCCGAGGCGCTGCTCGACATCCCCACTATGGCGATCTCGATGGATCATGACGATTTCATCAGCGAAGAGACGGGCATCTACGCCAATCCACAGAGCCGCTGGGAGCGAAAATGCTCGGTCGAGTACATCCCCCCCGACGGCGGCGAGGGTTTTCAGCATGACTGCAAGATCGAGATTCACGGCAACGCCAGCCGCCGGCCCTATCGCATGCAGAAGCACTCCCTCCGCCTGACCTTCACCAGCCTGTACGGACCGGCCAAACTGAAATACCCCCTCTTCCCCGAATCGGCGGTGGCCGAATTCAATCAACTCGTCCTCCGCGCCTGCTTCACCGATTCCTGGGGTCTTGTCTCCTGGTCGTCCTCGCGCTACCGGCCCAACGACTCCCAATACCTCCGCGATGTCTGGATGAAGGATAGTCTGCGTGACATGGGCCAGCCCTCCAGCCACGGGAGCTTCGTGCATCTTTATGTCAACGGCCTTTACTTCGGCCTCCACAACCTCACCGAACGCGTGGGCGAGGACTTCTTCGCCAGCCATCTCGGGGGCGAGCCCGAGGATTGGGAGGTCAACGAGGATCTCTCCAGCCCCCGATCCCGCTGGAACGCCATGATGTCCATCAATCCGGCTGCGGGGCCGGGGTACCTGCAGATCCAGGACTACCTCGACGTCGAGAATTTCGCCGACTACATGTTGCTTCACTTCTACGCCGATGCGGAAGATTGGCCCCACCACAATGGATACGCCGCCGCCAACGCCATCAGTGGCGACGGGCAGTTCCGCTTCTTCGTATGGGACCAGGAGATCGTGCTCGATTATCACGGCCGCGCTGCCTCTCGGATCGACAGCACCGGCGGCGTCGGCAGCGTTTTCCAGAAGCTCCGCACCAGCGCCGAGTTCCGCCTGCTCTTTGCCGACCGAGTCTACAAGCACTGTTTCCACGACGGCGCCCTCAGCGTCACCGGTGCGTCGCAGCGGTATCTCCGCCGCGCCAACGAGATCGACAAGGCCATCGTCGCCGAATCCGCACGCTGGGGCGACACCCAGATGAGCACCCCCTACGGGAACACGATCCAGCAGCCCAGCCCCGCGACGAACGTCAACCACAACCTTTACCCCCCCGCTCCCCACGGCCCTCACTACTACTTCACACGCGAAGAGTCCTGGATCGTGGAACGCGACAACGTCATCGACAACTACATCCCGGCCATCCATGACACGGCCAACTCTTACGCCCTGATCAATGTCCTGCGCAGCAAGAACCTGTATCCGGATATCGATCCCCCGACGTTTCAGATTGACGGAGCCGATCAGCATGGCGGCTCCGTGTCACCAGGCAGCGCCCTAACCATGGCCAATTCCAACGGAACGGGAACGATCTACTACACACTGGACGGCACGGACCCCCACAAGCCCGACACCTCAGCGGCGTTAACTGCACAAACCCTGATCGCCGAAGACGCGGCCAAAACGGTCTGGGTGCCGACGACCGATATCGGTTTGTCCTGGACCGGGGGCGCCGAGCCATTTGACGACTCCGCCTGGATAGACGGGACCCCGCTGATCGCCACTGCCTCCGGCGGCGTCGGCTACGAGCGCAGCGCAGGATACGAATCCTACATCACCTACGATGTCGAAGCGGAGATGTATGGCAATCGAGAAGCCTGCTACATCCGTATTCCGTTTGAGGTCGAGCGCGCCGACCTGGCGGACTTCAACTTCCTGACCGTGCGTGTGCGTTTCGACGATGGCTTCGTCGCCTACCTCAATGGAACGCCCATCGCCTCGGCCAACGCGCCGGGCTCCCCCGCCTGGGACGAGGGGGCCACGACGAGCCATGGAGACAGTGCGGCGATCTTCTTCCAGGACTTTGACTGTTCGGTCTCGATGGACGCCCTTCAAGAAGGCGACAACATTCTGGCGATTCATGGCATGAACGCCGGGCTGGGCAGTTCCGACTTCCTGATCTCGGTGGAGTTGATTGCCGGAGAGCAATCCAGCGCGGGCCCTATTGCAGATTCGGCCCTGGAATACACCGGCCCCATTCCGCTGACCGAGACCACCGAGGTCAAGGCGCGTCTCTGGGATCATGGGCAATGGAGCGCCCTGCATGAAGCCGTGTATACCGTCGACCATGGTCACCCTTGACCACCCCGAGCGTCACGCGGATATTTCAATCATCCGGTTTCGCTATGGCCCAGCCCTTCCGTCCGAGCCCTGATGTCCGGTTCCTCCACAAGCCTGGGCGTCGTACAACCCGACACCGCCAGAAGCAGACACGCTGCGACAGCCAGACACAGAGGCCTCAATCCCGGCCGAGTGAACGCCGCCGGCCCCAGTCGCCGACAACTCTCTCGCTCACGGCGGTTCCATTGGACAATCGAGGGAAACCTCTTCAATTATCTCTCAACCTGGGGATTCGCACGTCCGAATCCCTCATTCATATCGCAAAGCCACCATCGGATCGATGCGCGCCGCTCGTCGGGCCGGGAGATAGCTTGCCAGCAGGGCGACAATCACGAGCAGCAGGGAGATGGCCGCGTAAGTGGCCGGGTCCCAGGGACTCAGTCGGTATAGGAAGCCCGACAGCATGCGGGCCAAGACAACCATACCTGTCAAGCCAAGCGCGGAACCGGCAAGCACGGGCGTCAGGCTTCTTCGAAATACCGCCCAGAGCACGTCGCCTTTTTGGGCGCCCAGCGCCATGCGAACACCGAACTCCTGTGTCCTGCGGAGGACGGAATACCGCGTAGCGGCGTAGATACCGATGGACGAAAGGAACAGGGCGATCCCCGCAAATGCCCCCAGGAGAGAAGTGGCGAGGCGGTGGACGAGGGCGTCGTACCACAGTTCCTCATCGAGCGTTCGGGCATGGGAAACAAGCTGTCGGCGATCGATTTGACGGACTGCCTCCCTGACGACGCCGATGAGATTCTTCGGGTCGCCCTTCGCCTGCAGAACGACTGAGGCGCCGGCGTGGACCTCCTGCAAAATCGGCCTGTACACCTGTACATCGCTGTCCGCTTCCATATCGTTCCGGACATGGCCAACCACGCCAACAACTTCGGCCCAGAGGGAATTCGGGTCCGTGCCCCGGTCCGTCTTTACGCGCCGGCCGATCCAATCCTCTTCGGGCCAGCACTGCCGGGCCAGAGTCTCATCAACGATGACAACGCGTGGGGAGCCGATGCCATCGCCCTCATTGAAAGAGCGGCCCCTGAGCAAGGGGATCCCCATCGTCTCGAAGTACCCCGGGCTGATAGCCTTGTACGTCGCTGCGGTTCCGTCCGTGCCGGGTGGGGGAACAGGTTGACCTTGCGCATAGACGCGCCAACTCCATCCTGTCAGCAGAGGCCACGTAAGGCCTACTTTCTCAACTCCCGGGACACTTCCAAGCCGACTGAGCAGACGCCGGTGAAAGGTCGCGTTGGCTTCCGCGCCGGCGTACCTCTCTCCGGCCAGGCGGACGTCCAGGACAAGGATGCCTTCGGAGTGGAAGCCGCGGTCCGCCGTGACCACGTTCACGAGGCTGCGCATCAGCAGCCCCGCGGCAACCAGCAGTATAATCGTTAGGGCTACTTGCGCTGCCAGCAGCCCCCCATAGGCTGTCTCGCGGCCTCGGGACCCAAGGACACTGCGCGCGCCGGCGGCGAGCGTGCCGGTCAGACGAATGCTGGAGCAATAAATCGAGGGGATCAGACCACAGGCCGGCGCACCGAGGATCGAGAGGCCCAGTGCTAATCCAAGGACGCGCCAATCCGGGCGGAAGAAAGCGGGTGGAAACAGCCCCGAGGGCAACAGGCCTGTTGCCAAGAGCAGGCGGATCGCCCAGATCGACCCGAGGACACCGAGACCGCCACCAAGCAGAGTGAGAAAGAAGTTCTCCAAAAGCGTCAACCGGATCAGTCTCAGGCGCGTTCCGCCCAGGGCCAGGCGGAGGGCCATCTCCCGCTCGCGAGTGACCCCGCGCGCAAACATCAGGCCCACGGTATTCGTGCACGCTACCAGGAAGACCATCAGGACGGCTCCCATCAGGACGGAAGCCCCTTGCCGGAAAGTCCGTCCTATCAAGCCCTTCATAGAATCGGGGAGGCGTATGACGGCCGCTGATACGCCGACGTTGGTCGACGGATACATGACGGCCAGACGATGGCAGATAGCATCTATTTCCGCTTGGATTCGGGTAACGCTGACCCCGGCTTTCAATCTACCCAGAACACGCAGACTTCGGCTTCCACGCCCTTCCTGTGTCATCGTGCGGCCGGCGGCTACCCACACATCCCCCGACGGTTCTCCATAGGGAAGAAACCGAAAAGCGACTGGCGTCACGCCGATGATGGTGTACTGGGAACCGTCGATACTGAGGGACCTGCCGACCGCGTTGGGGTCGGCCGCGAACTGACGCCGCCAGAACGCATGGCTGATTATGGCGACCGGAGCAGCCGAAGGCGAATCATCGCTCCTCAGAAAGAACCGTCCCACAACCGGCTGCACGGAAAACACCCGGAAGAAGTCGCCGGACACGAATCCCACACAACACTCCTCTGAAGGCTCGTTACCGGCCGTGCTGATGGCCCGGTCGCGAAACAGGTAACAACTCAGGGTCTCAAAACCCGTCGCCTGCCGCTGCCAATCCAGGTAATCCCTGTACGAAACTTGCCAGGCTCGTCCCTCCTGATTCCGCCCCTCCACGCACACGATCCTATCGGCATCAGGATAAGAAAGCGGCCGCACCAAAAGAGGGTTGAGAATGCTGAAGACTGTCGTGCTGGCCCCCACACCGACGGCGACGAGCGCCACAATAACCAGACTGAATCCTGGTTTCCTGAGCAGCATCCGAAATCCATATCTCATGTCTTGCCATAGAGCCGTCATACCTCAGTCCTTTCCAGCGGATTGTTCGATCAGGACCTCGCCGTCATGCCAGCCGTCTTTGAGATTGATGATACGGTGCCCATAGGAAGCGTACTTCTCCGAGTGAGTGACTTGCACGATGGTCGCGCCTTCTCGATTGAGCTTCTTGAACAAGTCCATGATTGCTTCGCCCTGCGAGGAGTGTAGGTTGCCCGTCGGTTCGTCGGCCAGGATCAGTTTCGGATCGGCGATCACCGCCCGGGCGACGCCGACCAGTTGTTGCTGTCCTCCGGAGAGCTGGCTGGGATACAGATTCCTCTTGCCCACGATGCCGAAGCGATCGAGCGTATCGCAGACAATGCCGGCCCGTTTGGCACCTTTGACATTGCGATAGGACAGCGGAATATCGAGATTCTCGTACACCGTGAGCGTATCCAACAGATTGAAATTCTGGAACACGAATCCAATGTACTGCTTATTCAGCGCCATACGCTGCTTGGGCTTGAGTTCATGCACCGCCTCATCGAAAAGATGGTACTGCCCTTCCCAATCACCATCCAGCATGCCCAGGATGTTCAGCAGCGTGGTCTTGCCCGCCCCGGAGGGACCCATGATGGTCACAAACTCGCCCTCGGCGATATCGACATTGATCTGTTGCAAAACGTAGGTCATCCCCGCCCCGCTCCTGTAGCACTTCGCAATATTGCGCAGTTTAATCATGTGTGCCTTTCTCTGAGTTCGATACGTAGTTCCATGTCCTGGCATTACCTGCCCTGGTGTCATTCGTAACGTAGCGCCTCCATCGGATCGACTTTGGCCGCGCGCCGGGCCGGCGCCCAGGCCGCCAATGCCGCTACGCTGAGCAACAGGATGGCCGCACCGGCAACCGTGGCGGGATCATACGGCTGGACGGCGAAGAGATAGTTGCGTACGAGTCGGACAGAGGCGAATACCAGTGGCAGCCCGAGACCAACTCCGATGCCCGCCATGCACAGAGCGCTGCGCAGGATCGGCCAGGCCACGGCCCCCGGGGTGGCGCCCAGCGCCATGCGGATGCCGATTTCTCCGGTGCGACGTGTCACACTGTGAGCCATCAGACCGTAGAGCCCAATACAGGATTGCAGGACCGCCAGGAAGGCCAGCGACGAAGCCAGATAGGCGAACGACCGCTCATGTATGGTGTTCTCCGCGATCCGGGTCCTGAGGGTTTTCGCATCCGACAGAACGACGCTCGGATCGATCGCCGCCAGGATCTGGCGCACCGCTGGGACCAAGCCCTGAGGGTCCGTGGCGGCGCGTACAGTATAGCAGGCGCCGCGCCGCGAGGGCAGGAAGACAGTCGGTTCGTAGGCGACCTTGAGGTCGTAGTATTTGCTGTCTCCGCAGACACCCACGATTCTGTAACTCTTCTGACGAATCTTCAAGATCCTGTCGATCGGATTCTCGTCGGGGAAAGCAGACCGCGCCAGGGTCTGATTGACGATCGCCACTTGCGGCGCGTCCTCCATGTCTCTTGCTTGAAAGGCGCGCCCGCTCAGCAAGGGAATCTCCATGGTCTCCAGAAATATCTGACCCACGTTCAACATCAGAAGGTTCAGTTGCCCCGAGCGATTGCCCGGCAAGGGTATCGTCGTGCTGCTCCTGCCTCTAGTCAGCAAAGGAAGACTGGAGTATGTCACATCCTGCACGCCGGGCAGAGCCCCAAGGGCGGTGCAGAATTCGGCTTCCCTTCCTTTCGTATCAGCGCGGAACACCAGGAGATTCTCGCTATTGAAGCCGGTTTCGATGCGTCGAATGTTGATCAGCGTCCGCGCAAAAAGACCGGCCCCGACCAGTAGCAGCAATGAGAGCCCGACCTGGGCGGAGATGAGCAGCTTGCTCAGGCGCAGACGCGGCGTGCCGAGCGCCCTTCTGTTCTTGAGATAGGTCACGGGGCTGGAGCGCACGACGCGCAAAGCCGGAAGCAAACCGAACAAGACGGTCGTCACCACCAGCACCGCCAGGATGAATCCGACCACATGGATATCGCTCCGCAAACTAAGAGCCGTATCCGAGGACCAGAGAATGCGGGCCAGCACGGGCTTGGCCCAAGCGGCCAGGAGGAGGCCGCACAGTGCGCCGGTCACAGACAACACAACGCTCTCGGTCAGCAACTGTCGGATCATACGTCCACGTCCTGCGCCGAGGGCGGCACGGACAGCAAACTCATGACTGCGCATCACCCCCCGGGTCAATAGGAGCCCGGCCAGATTGACGCAGGTCACGAGTAGGACAGTCCCCACCAATCCCAGAAGCAGGTACAGGGGTTTGGCCATGCGGCGCGTGCGCGGCGCCAAGGCACCGCTCAGACCCCCGCTGCCATCCGTCAGGACAATGCGGAGGTTCTTCTGTGACACGTTGACGCCCGTGTCTTCGATCATTCGAGTGAACAGCCCCCCCAACGAGCGACTCACTAGGAATTCGTCGGCCGATGGCTCCACACGAGCCATGACCTGGACCCACCAGCCGTCCGGCGACTCCAAGGGACAGATTCCCTCGATCTGCGGTTGCAGCGACAGCGGGACATAGACATCGAACCGACGGCCCTTCTCTATCCCCAGAAAACCTTTCGGGAGCACGCCGATCACCGTAGCACTGACGTGGTTGACGACGATCGTTTGGCCAATAGCATTCGGGTCCAGGCCGTAGTATTGTTGCCAGGCGTGGTATGAGAGAACGGCCGCGGGCGCGACGTCGGGTCGATCATGCTCCGAGGTAATCGCCTGGCCCAGCACAGGCTCCAGACCCAGCCCAGCAAAGAAATTACCCGAGACCATCATGCCATCCACGGTGAAAGCCTGGCCGCGAATAAGGACCGGGGGAGGGTCAAACGAATTGAATCCCTTGAACGCAAAGACCTCCGCAACACCGGCGCCGCAATCACGAAACTCACGGTAGATCGGGTAGGTAAACGTATTTGACATCTGTTCGCCATTCGGCGTACCGGTGACGCGCCCATAAACCTGAGGGCTGTAATCCCCCACCCAGTTGACGCCACGAAGCTCATGCGGATTCCGTACGGGCAGCGAACGCATCACGACGGAACTCAACAGACCGAACACGGCGGTATTGGCGCCGATACCCAGCGCGAGCATAAGAATCGCGACAACCGAAAACAGCGGCTGTTTCACCAACTGTCGCACACCGAATCGTATATCCTGCAGTAGCGCGTTCATTCATCTCTCCCAGTTTTCACTCGTATCGCAGCGCCACCATGGGATCGGTTTTCGCCGCCCGGCGGGCGGGAATCCAGGCGGCCAAGGCGGCCACCGAGAAGATCAGGATCGCAGAGGCCGCGATGGTGATAGGGTCGTACGGTGTGACGCCGAAGAGGACACTTCGCAAGACCCGTGTCAGGCCCAGGGCGACGGGAATACCGACCAACGAACCGAAGACCGTTAGCCACAGAGCGCTGCGCATCACGGGCCAGGCGATGTCAGCCGGTCGGGCGCCGAGGGCCATGCGCACACCGATCTCACCGGTCCGGCGCGTGACCGTGAAGGCCAGCAGGCCATAGAGCCCGATGCAGGACAGCAAGATCCCCAGCAAGGCCAGGCCGCTGCACAGACAGGTGAAGATCCGCTCCGGTGTAATGGAGGCCTTGAAGAGCTGTGATTGGGTAGTGACCTGTTCCAGCGGGATGGTGCGGTCCAGCTCGGCCACGATCTTTCGAATAGCCGGGGCCAGAGTCAGGGGATCACCTGCGGTGCGAACTTCAAAAGCCATCGCCTTCGGGCGAGCTTGTCGGTGCGAGAAGTACAGAGTCGGTTCGATGTCGCGTTGGACCCGGTTGTACTTGGCATCTCCGGACAGCCCCACGATTCTGTAATCTTTATCGCCCATGTGAATCAACTGCCCGATGGGATCTTCGTTGGCGAAGCAGGCTCGCGCGAGGGCTTCGTTGGCAATGACGACTCCCGGCTGCGAGGGTGTGTCCGTTCTCTCGAAGGCCCGACCACGCAGCAGGGGGATATCCATGGTTTGGAAGAAGGTTTCGCTAACATTGAGTGTATCGGCCTGAAGATGCTGATCTGTCTGCTGCGTGCGTCCAGGAATGGAAAACGCGCTGCTGGCCCGGCGTCCCCCGAGCAGGGCGTCGCTGGAAAGGGCAACACTTCTGACACCAGGAAGGCCCGCGATATTGGCTTCGACCTGATCGTAGAGACGAACCGAATCTGCGCCTTCGTATCCGGCCTGGCCAGGATTCAGACCGAAGACCAGTATGCGGTCGGTTCTGAATCCGAGATCCGTTCGGTAGAGGTTGATGAGCGTCTGCAACAATAGACCCGTACTCACCAATAGCAGAACCGACAGGCTCACCTGGGCCGCCACCAGAACCTTGCCCAGGCGCAGGCCAGGGACTCCCAACACCTTCTGACTCTTGAGACCCGAACACAAATCCACTCGCGTTACACATAAGGCCGGGAGCAGACCGAAGAAAAGGCACGTCACCATCGCGGCACTTAAGGTGAACAGGAGCACGCGCAGATCAATGCCCACATCGAGATGGAAGTTGTCCAGGATGGCGGGGAACAGGCCCAGCACAGCCGCCTTGATCCAGATGGTTGCGAGCAACCCGAGTCCGGCTCCGACTAGAGAAAGAACCAGACTCTCGGTGAGCAACTGGCGGATCAAGCGTCCGCGTCCGGCACCCAGAGCCGCTCGTACGGTCAGTTCCTGTCGGCGCGCGGCCCCTCGGGCCAGTAGCAGGCCCGCCAGGTTGGCGCAGGCAATTATCAAAACCAAGCTCACGGCGCCCATCAGGATAGCGAGCCCGAGTGCCATTTGCCTTCGGATACCCAGCAGTCCGCGGCTGCCATCAACCAGGACGATCTGGGGGTCGTCCATCTGCGTTCCTTGTCCCGGTACAGACAGGGTCTGGCGAAAGAGGCCCTCCATGGCAGCGCGGACTTGGGTCTCCTCGGCCCTGGGATCCAGGCGAACCATGATACTGGCCCACCAATGGTCCCGCGCATCCAACCGGCCCCCGGGAGAGAGCATCGGTTGGGCCGACATCGGCACGTAGACCTGCGCCATATCACCGACCTGCGGGCCGCAGTAGGCGCGGGGCATGACCCCGACAATGGTGAACTGGTGCTTGTTGACAGTCATCATCCGACCGATGACCTCAGGATCGAGATCGTACTCCTTCTCCCACCAGCGGTAGGTGATCACTGCCACAGGTTCGGCCTGGGACGATTCATCGCCGGGCCCGAGCGTGCGACCGATCAGGGCCTGGGCGCCATATCCCTCGAAGAAATCGCCCGAGACCATCAGGGCATCGGCAGTGACGGCCCCTTTGGGACCGACAACGGTCAATCCGAACAGCCCGGTGAAGGCGAACACATCAGAGCACCCTTCCACCCGCTCCTTGAAGTCACGATACACTGGATAGGGGAAGGACCCTGATACCGTAGCCCCGGAGCGACCGCGCATGCCATCGCCGGCGCCTCCCGAATAATGGGAGAGCTGTGTATTGTAGCCGCTCCAATTCACGACGCGCAGTTCATGCGGGTCCGGCACAGGCAGCGACCGCATCCACACCGCATTGAGCAGACTGAAGATCGCCGTGTTGGCGCCGATCCCCAGGGCCAGAGACAACACAGCCACGGTCGTAAAGCCAGGACTGTTTCGCAATTGACGCAGTGCATATCGAATGTCTTGAATCAAGCGATGCATAGTATCTCCTATTCGTATCGCAGCGCCACCATCGGATCGATCTTGGCCGCACGACGGGCGGGCAACCAGCAGGCCATCAGAGCGATGAACGCGATCAGCAGCGCCACGCCCGCATAGGTCAGCGGATCCCATAGATGCACCCCATAGAGGATTTGGGAATCCCACATATGAATCTCAGGAATGAGATGGCCAAGAACATAGAGAGGCACAAAACTCACAACAAGGCCGACCCCAAGCCCGGCGCCGGTCAAAAGAGCTCCTTTGCGAAGAATCAGGCCGCGTACATCGGCCCATTGCGCGCCCAACGCCATGCGGAGGCCGATTTCTCTGGTCCGCCGACTGACCTCATAAACCATGACACTGAAGAGACCCGTTGCCACAAACAACAACCCCAACAAACCAATGATATTTAGAATTCCAGCCATCATACGTTGCACGATGAGCACATCCCAAGCCCGATCCGCAATGGTGCGGACATCATAAACCGACGGATTCAGCCCCATTCCATCCAGTTCATTGCGAGCCAAGGTGGTAACGGCCTTGGGATCACCATCAATGCGAATGAGCAAAGCCGGTTTGATCCCATAGAGCGCCTGAACGATGGGAGTTTTTATCTCATGCTCAAATGGTTGTGTGATGGGCCAGTAGCTTATAAGCTTGTTTTCTTCTGTGAGAGAATTGAACTTGGTCGCTTTCACGACTCCAACGACCTCCCGTAGCTCAAAACCACACTTCACTCGTTTGCCAATCGGATTCTGATTCGGCCAATAGCGTTCCGCCAGAAATTCGCTGACAATCATCACCCTGGACGCCCCAGGACCATCCTGTATCGAGAATTCACGTCCTCGCAGAATTGGTATGCCCATGGTTTGGAAGTACCCCGGACCTACGTTGGTAAATTCCCAGGAAATGTTCTTTCCGTCTGGGGGAATCTCATAGCCTTCGATATACCCGGCTCCTGTTTTGTTCAGTCTCGCTCCTGACAACGGTATGCCCGCTGCCAAACTAACCGCTTGGACGCCGGGGTATGTGACGATGCGATCTTTGAAACCCAGAAGAAATTGTTCCGCTTGCGAAACCGAAACAGGCCCCCGTTCGTAATCAATAGAAACTCCCAAAACTTTGGTCGAATCGAAACCAGGATCTATGAACTTAACTTTCCCCAGACTACGAACGCACAAGGCGCCGAACACCAGCACGATCACAGAAACGGCGACCTGACTCGCCACCAGAAGATTCTGAAGACTCCACCGCCGACCCCTAGCGCCCAAGGCGCCGGCGCCTTCTTTTAGCACGGCCATGGGCTGGCATCGTGAAGCGTGAAGAGCTGGAACCAAACCAAACAGAAGAACTGAAGCAAACGACACCAACAATGCGAATATGAGAACGCGTCCATCCACACCGACCGGTATGTTGATCACGAAACTCCCGAGTAATGCGTTCCCTAGTGCAATGCTCAGCCAGTGTGCCAGAACGATGCCACACAATCCGCTGAGCAGTGCCAGCAACGCACTCTCGACAAGCAGTTGCCTAACGATCCGAGCCCGCCCGGCGCCAATAGCCCGCCGAATGGCAAACTCCGTTTGTCGCGTCGTGCCGCGTGCCAGGAGCAAGTTCGCGACATTGGAGCACGCCACCACAAGGATAAGCACGGTGAGAAACTGTATTAGCGCGAAGGGCCACCATATGGATTCCTCGAGCCAGAAATTGGTTCCCTGGCTGCCATCCGCCACAAAGATCTCAGTTGGTGTGTTGGTCGGTTCAATGGCATGAATCCGTTGTGCCGACACCGTCAACGTCGCCTGGGCCTGGTCCCGACTCACGCCGGGATTGAGACGCGCCAGCAGGTGCAGCCAGTCATAGAGACGCTCTTCCAGCGAGATGTTCTTTATATACGCCCACATACTCAGCGGGACATAGACGGCCGGGCCGGTCCCGGCGCAGGTCCCGTTGAATCCAGGGGGAGCGACTCCCACAACCGTGAGGGGATAATTGTTGAGCTGAATGGTTTGGCCAACTACGGACGGATCACCCTCGAACCGCCGCTGCCATAGTTCATGGCTAATCACCGCTACAGGATGACTGCCGGGAGACCGATCTTCTTCCGCAAGAAAGCCGCGCCCTACCGCGGTTCTTACCCCGAGCACCGAGAAGTAATCACTCGACACCGCCATCCCGAACACCTGGCGCACCGAGTCCCCGGCGCCCAGATCCGCTCTAATCGACGAGTAGGCCATGAACCCTGAAAACAACTCTTTGCTTTGACTGCGAAGGTCAAGATAGAATGGATAGACAAAGCCGTCACCCGTGTAAGTACCGGATCGATGCTTCAGAACAACCAGTTCGTGCGGCTTCTTCACCGGCAGTGGACGTAACAGAATACGGTCCAGGAAACCAAAGGTAGCTGTGTTCGCACCAATGCCCAGGCCGAGTGTCAGCACAACGACGACGGTGAAGCCCGGCTTGTTCCGCAGTTGCCGAAATGCATATCGAATGTCTTGCCACAACGCTCCCATTTCATCTCTCCTATTCGTATCGCAACGCCACCATCGGATCGACCTTGGCCGCCCTTCGGGCGGGGATGTAACAGGCCACGATGGCGGTCAGGAACATGACCGTGACAACGGCCGCGATGGTTAATGGGTCAGTGGGACTCGTCCCGTACAACAGGCTCCGCAACAGACGCCCCAGGGCGCATGCCCCGACAACACCGCCGATCAGTCCAAGCACAACCGGTGTCATTCCACGTCGCAGCACGGTGTGATAGATATCCGAGGGCCGTGCGCCGAGGGCCATGCGAATGCCCATCTCTCTCGTGCGCCGCGCCACCGCGTAAGACACGACCCCATAGATGCCCAACCCCGCCAGGAGCAGGGCACAAATCCCAAAGGCGGAGGCAAGCAACATCTGAAACCGCCGCTGAGACACAGATTCCGCCAGCACCTCGCGCATGGTATACATCCGAGAAATCGGCAGATCGGCGTCGATACTGTGAATAGCTTGACGAACGGACTCCGCAATCGAAAATGGATCGCCTGCGGCCCGCGCCACGACCACCATAGGCCTCCGTGAATACTCCCGGTAGGAACGATAGAGCATCGCTACGGATCGTTCGTCGGCGTCGGCCAGAACATCCTTGGCAACGCCGATCACTTCATATTCGTCATCGCCTTCGTGCAGAAACCGTCGCCCAACCACCGCATATCGAGAGGGCCAAAGCTTGTGCGCGAGTTGCTGGGAGATAACCGCCACTTTGCGAGACTCGTCTCTGTCATCGAAAGTACGACCGGCCAGCAACGGAATGCCCATGGTCTGGAAATAACCCGCGCTGATGAACCGAACGTTCGTGGCGGGACGCTCGAAGTCAAGCCGCTGGTCGCCTGCGAGCCACGCCGAACTGACCCAGGTCTGGCCCTGCAAGGGTAGCCTGCTCGCCGTCGCAGCCGAACGCACACCAGGAACCGATGCCAAACGGTCGAGCAAACGTTTGTGAAAGTCAACTCTCCGTTTCCAGTCATCGTACGTCTCGGGAGGCGTCAGATCCACGGCTAGCACGGTTGGGGCGTGGAACCCTTTGTCCGTACGCATGACGCGCGCAAAGCTGCTCAGCAACAACCCGGCCGTTATCAATAGAACGGCGCCAAGGCCGACTTCAGCCATGACCAGCACGCCGTGCAGACGCAGACCTGATGCCGACACAGTGCGCCCCCCAGCCTTCAACACCTGCTCTGCACGGCTTCGCATCGTACGCCAAGCGGGCAGAGTACCACACAACAGCGCCGTCGACCCCATCAGCAACAGAGCAAAGAGAAGGACATTGGCGTCGATACGGACCTCATCCAGACGGGGAATGCCCGCCGGAGCGATCCTCACCAGGAGGTCCAACCCTCCCGACGCAAGGAGCATACCAAGGGCTGTTCCGAGAGCGGTCAAGAGCAGTGTTTCCGTCAATGCCTGGCGCAGTATTCGCACGCGACTGGCGCCCAGCGCCATGCGAATCGCTGAATCGAAACTGCGCCGCTCGGCCCGCACAAGGTGCAGGATGGCCAGGTTCAAGCAGGCGATCAACAGTACCGATCCAATGGCGCTCAAGACGACAAGCAGACCGCCTCGATGGTCATTGACAAGGGCACCCTTCAGCGGTTTCACCACGGCGCGCAATTCCATGTCCTCGCCCGCCATCTTCACAAGCTGCGCCGCGATCGTGTCCAGTTCCGCCGTCGCCTTTTCGCAAGTGACCCCGTCCTTCAGACGCGCCACAACAGGAAAGTTGAACATGCCCATCAGATTATCGCGCTCCGCGTCCGTAAAGACCTTGGCGGTGAACAGATCCGGCTGCGAACTGATCGCCAGTTCCGACACTTTGAGCGGATTGGGACTTGGAAATCGGAATCCCGCCGGCAATACACCGACCACCGTGTACGCTTCATTATCCAGAGTAATGGCGGTGCCTACGATTGACGGATCGGCATTGAACTTGCGCCGCCAGAATCTGTGGCTGATGACTACGACGCGATCGTGTCCAGCCTCATCCTCTTCTGAGAGGAGGGTTCGCCCTCGTGCGGGTCGCACCCTGAGTGTTTCGAACAGATTCGTCGACACCTGCGCCGCCTCCACATGCTCAGGCTCACCCTCGCCAGTCAAGGTCATCGCGCCGGGATCGATCAGAGCGAGACTCTCGAATGACGAACACTTCTCCCGCCACTCCATGAAGTGCCGAGCACTGACCGGCAGCACGGGATACTTCTCCACCAGGGCTGGGATAGACTCATTCAGAGAAACCAGACGATCTGACTCGGCGTACGCGAGCGGACGCAGCAGCACACCATTGACCATCGAGAAGACGGCCGTGGTAGCCCCGATCCCCAGCGCCAGGGTCAGCACGGTCACCAAGGCAAAGCCAGGGCTCTTCCTCAGGCCGCGGCAGGCGAAGCGGATATCCTGAATGAAAGTACTCATTTGGCGCCGTCCTCCGTCTTTCCATCTTCCACGATGCGTCCGTCGAAGAGGTGAACCATGCGATCGCCGTGCTGGGCGTAGCGAGGGTCGTGGGTGACCATGCAAATGGTGGCGCCCTCGGCGTGCAGTTCGGCCAGCAGGCCCATGACTGCCTCGCCGTTGCTGGAGTCCAGGTTTCCGGTGGGCTCATCCGCCAGGAGAATGGCGGGATCGCCCACCACCGCCCGCGCGACGGCCACACGCTGCTGCTGTCCACCGGACAGTTGTGCGGGATAGTGTTTCGTCCGGTGGGCCATTCCGACCCGTTCCAGAGCCTTCACGACCCGCTCCTTCCGCTCGCCGGCGGCCATGGACCGATACGTCAGCGGCAACTCCACATTCTCGAAGACCGTCAGATCGCCGATCAGGTTGAAGCTCTGGAAGATGAACCCCACCTCCCGGTTGCGAATCCGAGCCCGCTGGCCGGCGGATAGGTCGGCTACCGCCTCCCCACCGAGCCAATACTCCCCTTCCGTCGGTGAATCCAGCAACCCCAGAATCGACAGCAAGGTCGACTTTCCACAGCCGGACGGACCGGCGATGGAGATGTACTCCCCCTGCTTGATCTCCAGGTGGATTCCCGAAAGCGCGTGGGTCTCGACCTCCTCCGTGAGAAAGACCTTCTGAAGTTCCCTCACAGAAATCAATGCCTGCTCAGATTCGCTCATGTCTGCCTCTCAATCATCAATAGTCCATAATCAATCGCAACGCGTCTCACTCGTGGCGCAATGCCTCCATGGGATCGATCCGCGCCGCTCGGCGGGCGGGAACATAGCCGGCCAGCAGGGACGCGACGCCGAGCAGGGCGATAGTGGCGACAATACTGATCGGGTCGACGGGATCGACGCCATAGAGCATACTGGCAATCAAACGGGCCACGCCCAGACCCAGCAACAGTCCGACCGCCAGTCCCGCGACTGTGAGCACCGACCCTTCGCGAAAGACCATCCCCATAATGTCCTTGTGCGTGGCGCCCAGGGCCTTGCGAATGCCGATTTCCGATGTCCGCGACGCGACCATGTACCCCTTGACCGCATAGATCCCCAGCGACGCCAGGAACAGGGCCATCGCCCCGAAGATCACAGCCAGCCTGGCGCCCATCGTCGCCGTCCAGACGAAAGGATTGCTGCGGTGACAGTCCGCCAGATTTGTCAGTGACACGATCGGCAGGTGCGGGTCAGTCTCCCGAATGGCGGCGCGAATCCTGTCCAGGAGAACGGTCTCAGTTTCCCGCATCGTGTCCGCGACACGCAGATGGACGAAGACCGGCCGGCTATCCGAGCCCATCGGCAGATAGATTTGGGGTGATGGGACTTCGTTGTCAGTAGCAATTTGCAGCGTCGGCACGATTCCCACCACGCGGCCGACCGTCTCTTGCCGACCGTACGTGATCAGGCAACCCAGTGCGTTGCCGTCCGGCCGGAGGCGACGAGCGATCCGTTCGTCGATGATCACGACCTTCTCGGCATCCGGGACACTGTCGAGACGACGGAAGGAGCGGCCCTGCAAGAGAGGCATATCCATCGCCCCGAAATAATCGGCTCCGACCGTGTGCACATGCGGTGCGCCTTTGACGGGACGCGGAGATCTCTCGTGTACGTCACGCCTTTTGTCGTCTTCTTTTCCAGGTTTGTATTCACGGACGGTTCCTCCGTAGCCGCCGCCCTCAGCCAAGGGAAATGAGGCCGACAGACTAACCGTCTGGATTCCCGGCAAAGACCGCACGTGATCAGCCAGAGTCTCATACACCTGTTGACTGCGCGCCAGGTCATACCCGCCGGCGAACGTGTCGAGCTTGACGACCAGTTTGCCGTCGAAATCGAAATCGCCATTGGGGCGAAGGGCCTTAACTGCACCACGCGTGAACAGCGCCGCCCCCATCACGAGCACGACAGCCAAGGCGACCTGGCACACGGTGGATAGTCGGCCACGCCGCCTTCGACGGGGCTGGAGCATGACGCTACTGGATTCCTTCAGATCGGTGACGACATCGCGTCGTGACAAACCCAGCGCGGGTCTGAGACCGAAGAGCAGTGCGGCAAGCAAGCAGAACCCCAGAGTGACCGTCAAGACGCGTCCGTCCAGAGCGATACCTAGCGCGGCGCCCAGGTCAATCGGCATCTGCGCCGCGACGATCCACGCATTCAGAACCCTCATGCCCCAGAACGCCAGGACGAGCCCCAGGACCCCTCCGAAGACCGCCAGAAGACCGGATTCGATGAGCAGTTGTCGGACGATTCTCAAACGCCCTCCCCCCAAAGCCAAACGAACGGCGATCTCGCGGCGGCGGCCCGCTCCGTGAACGATCATCATGCTCGCCAGGTTCAGACAGGCGATGAGCAGAACCGCACCCGAGACCCCCATCAGAATCACGCTGAAACCGGCCAGACCGCTTCGTTCGCCCTGGTCGTTCATGATGCTGAACGGGGGCGGTCGGTGGAGATAGAACGCGGAATCCCCCTTCCATCGCCTCGGGTACTTCTCCTTGAACTGAGGGACCAGGGCCTGCAACTGCGCTTCGGCGGCCGCCATGTTCAAACCCGGTCTCAGTCGCCCCACGGGGAAAACGCCAGGATAGCGGTACCAGTCGCTCGCCGCCATGCCGGGACGAGCCTCGCCTCGCGACAAACGCACCACGCGGAGGAAGCTGCCCGTGGGCAACCAGAGATCGGGCCCCAAATGCGTCAGACCGGTGAATCCCTCCGGCGCCACACCGACAACCTCGCAAGGTACGCCGTTGACACGTACGGATTGGCCCACGATCTCCGGATCGCCCCCCAGCCGTTGCCAGGCGCGGTGGCTCAATACAGCCACCGGCGCTGAGTCCGGCCGCTCCTCGGCGGGCAGAAAGCCCCGTCCCAGCGCCGGCGCAGCGCCCAGGAAGGAGAAGTAGTTGCTGGAAACGAACATGCCGCAAACCTGTTTGGCCGTCTCCCCGTGCGCCAAAGTGACAGATCCCAGACCGTCATCCTGGACCATCAAATCGCTGAACACCGGATTGCTCTCGGCCAGCGTGCGATAGATGGGATAGGGAATGCCGATTCTGAAGTTGCGGATCTTGCAGCAGACCAGCTTCTCAGAGTCCTTCACCTGAGTCGGACGAAACAGCAACATATTGACCACACTGAACATGATCGTATTGGCCCCGATGCCGATCGCCAGAGTGACTAGCGCAATGGCCGTGAAGCCCGGCGCCCTGCGCAGCATCCGGACTCCATAGCGAATGTCTTGCCAAAGTGCATTCATGTCCAACCCTCAATCATCAATAATCAATCATCCATCGCTGCGAGTCTCACTCGCAGCGCAGGGCCTCCATGGGGTCGATCCGCGCGGCTCGCCGGGCCGGGAGGTAGCCAGCCAGGAGGGCGGCGGCGCCGAGCAGGGCCACGGTGACTGCGATGCTGACCGGATCGATCGGGCTGATGCCGTAGAGAAAACGGGCCGCGACCTTGGCTACAGCCAATCCCAGCGCTAGCCCGACCATCAAGCCCACGATGGTCAGCAGAAGTCCCTCCCGCAAGACCATACCCATGACATTCCCGTGCGTGGCTCCCAGGGCCATGCGAATGCCGATCTCCGACGTGCGGGAGGCAACCATGTAGCCCTTGATCGCGTAAATGCCCAGCGTCGCCAGGAACAAAGCCGCCGCCCCGGCCGCCAGCCCCAGACGGGCGTAGAATCGCGCCCACCAGACATGGTCATAGCGCTCTTGGGCCAGGGTCGTCACGGAGAAGATCGGCATCCGGGGTTCGAGCCGGTGAATCTCCTCAAAAATCTGTTGCTGCAGAACATCCATTGCCCCCGTGTTCGCAACATGCAGACAAAGGCATCGGGCCAGGTCATTCTGGTCGGAGGGCGTAAACATTTGGGCACCGACCTCTCGGCTCTCAATGCCCGGCACGTGGGCGACGATTCCGACGACCCGAATGTGTTCGGGAAACATATCGGGAAACTCCGGAATGCCCAACTGGATGAAACAGCCCAACGCACTGCCCTCCGGGCGGAGCTTGCGCGCCAGGGACCTGTCGATGATTGTGACCTTCTCCGCATTCGGGAGACGGTCGTGCTGCTCGAAGAGGCGTCCTTGCAGCAATGGGATCTCCATTGCCTTGAAGTAGTCCCGACCGGTGCTGACGAGAACGACGTTTCGTACGAGAGCTTCGCTCGACTTGCCTTCTCCCGATCCCGGCCGGTACTCGCTAAGCAAAAGCGTTCCGCCGCCCCCGAAGAAGGCTTTGTTCGACGTTCCCACTGCCTTGACTTGTGGCAAGGCCGCCAGATGATCCACCAGGGCCTTGTACGCCTGGATGCTCCGAGCCTGATCGTGCCCGGCGGCAAGGGGGTCAATATCGACGACCAGCTTATCGTCCAGGCGAAAGTGCGGGTCCGGCCGGGCTTTTAGCAGGGCACTGCGCGTCAATAACGCCGCGCTGAGCACCAGGGCCACGGCCAAGGCAATCTGGCCCGCCATCGAGAGACCGGTCCGCGTTCCCCGGAGAGACCCCAGCACGCCCCGGGTAGAGGCCTTTATCTCGCCGGCAATATCACGTTTGGACAGCCGCAGAGCAGGTTTCAGGCCGAACAGCAGCGTGGCGATCAGGCACAAGCCCAGCGTAGCGGCCAGGACACGAACGTTCAGACCGACTTGGAGACCCATCTCCCTGGCGGCGACCCAGACATTGAGAACCCGCATGCCACAGAGAGCCAGTAAAACGCCGAGGCCCCCTCCCAGGACCGCCAGCAGCAAAGACTCGATGAGCAACTGCCTCATGATTCGCCAGCGTCCTCCGCCGAGGGCCAGGCGGACGGCAATCTCGCGGTGACGCGAGGCACCCTGTACGATCAGCATGTTCGCCAGGTTCAGGCAGGCGATCACCAGGATGATTGCGGCCACGCCCATCAGGACCAGACTGAAGATGGCCTTCCTTCGAAGGTCCCCTTCAATATCACCAGCGATATAGAACCGGCCCGGCGGGCGAAGGTGGAACGCGGGACGGCCCCCCCCTCCCGCTCGAGACCCTCCGGTTTGAACTGGGGAAACAGCGACTGCAGTTGTGCCTGGGCGACCGGCATGGTCATCTCGGGCTTGAGCCGCCCGACAACCTCAAACCACGGTTGCCGGTTCGGCTGCTTCCGGACGGACGTGTCCACCGCCCAGTAGCTCCCTATCGACAGCCAAAGGTCCGGGCCATTGAGTGTGACGCCGGTAAAGCCCGCCGGCGCAACACCGACGACCTGGCAATCGGCGCCATTGACGGTCACAAACTCCCCGACGAGGTTCGGGGCACCTCCCAGTCGCTGCCAGCGGCGATAGCTTAGGACCACGACCGGGGCGCTGCCGCGTTGCTCTTCCTCGGGCAGGAAGCCGCGTCCCGGGACCGGAGCGACTCCCAAAAAAGAAAAGTAGTTTTCCGAAACATATTGCGTTTGGACCTGCTTGGCCGAGCCCTTATGGACCAGGGTGTTCCCCCAACCAATAGACTGGGCCATGAGATCGCTGAAGGCCAAACCGCTGTCACGGAGCGTGAGATATTCCGAATAGCGGTACCAGGACCATTGGGCGTCCTGGATTCCGCAAAACGCCAACTGCTCGGGGGCTTTCACCTTCCTCGGGGCAAGCAGCAGCAGAACATCGGAGATGCTGAACATGATCGTGTTGGCCCCGATGCCGATCGCCAGAGTGATCAGCGCTATCGCCGTAAATCCGGGCGACTTCCGCAACATCCGAACCCCGTAACGTATGTCCTGCCATAACGTTGTCATGCGTCCACTCCGCACATTTGCCTCTTGTTGGTCCTTCCGCCGTTGCCGGCTCCGCCTCCGGCAACGGCGGCCTGTCTTCCGGCTGCTATTTCAGGCGGATGCGATCGACCGCATCCCACTGCGACATATCCGACAGAATGATCTGGTCATCAGCTTCCAGACCGCCCAGAACTTCGATGGTGGTCACGGAACTTCGTCCGAACTCCACGGCGACCCGCACGGCGTGTTTGCCGTCATCGACCAGCTTGAACAGCCTGGCGGAGCCTTGGGCCGAGGCGGAAACGGGTCGGCCTACATGTAATACGTCGTCGAGACGCTCGATTTCTATCGTGCCGACCACAGATAAATCCGGCCGAGCCCCCTTGGGCAACGCCCCTTCCAGCGACACATCGATCGTCACATTGCCCTCGACAACCGTCGGATCGATGCGCGAGACCTCCCCCGATGCAACGCCATGATAGGTGTCCACCTCTACGGGCAGTCCTATGAGCAGGTCCCGGGCCTGGGACTCGGGGACCTTCAATTGCGCCTTGAGCCTCTCCGGATTGGTGATTTTGGCCAGAATCGTCCCTGGCGCGACGGATTGGCCCGGCTCGATCTGTTCGGCCACCTGAGCCAACACGCCGCGTTTGCCGGCCCGGACGTGGAGCGACCCCATCTGCCTCTCCTTGAGTTGATACTGCATCCGGGCGCGATTCAACGCGGAATCCGATTCGGCCAACTGCGCCGGCAAGGTTTGATCCCGAAACATCTCGTAACGACGCCGGTCGATATCCAGACGCAACTGCAACTGCTCAACCCGGGACTTTGACAGCTTCAGGTTCAGTTCGGAGATCAGATCGTCCTCGAACTGGGTCTGGTCGACCTCGGCCTGCAATGCCGCGTCCTCATAGCTCGCCTGCATCTGAGCCCGCAAGGCCTCCATGCCAAGCAACTGGTCCTGCAGGCCGGCTTTCTGGGCGGTTAGTTGCGCCTGGGCCGAGTCCAGACTGGATTGCGCGTCGAGCAGCTCCAAATTCAAGTCGGGATTGCTCAACTCCAGGATGATCGTGTTGGGTTCAACAATGGCGCCGGGCAACACGAGTATCCGAGTCACACGGCCGGCCACCTCGGCCGGAACGAGCAAGATGTCCTCAGAGACAAGGGTGCCAGTGCCACGCACCTGACGCAGCATGGAGCCCCTCTCCACGGTGCCCCACCAGAGCGTCCTTTCATCCACGGAGGGCGCCGCCGGCTTGAGCCGCGAGAGCCCCACGCTGATCACCGCGACAACGATCAGCCCCATCACCAGAATGAGACCTCGCTTCAAGGCCTTGAGACGCTTCGAATTCTTCCTCGGAATATCCATATCGGATAGTCTTAGCAACTCCCGTGCCAGAACCACGCGTTGGTACGACAGTGCCTGGAGGCCGAGAGGGCCGTTTTCAAGCATGGCTGCGGCCAACCGCCGGAGCGGCGCGCCCCGTTTCGCAGGGCTTGCGCCCGGAATCGCACACTCCTTCGGCTCGGCCGCCCCGCGCCTTAGCGCCCGCTGGAACGCATGCCGGCCTTCACGAATCCCTCCTTAAGGGAAGTGTCAGACAGGCCTGGCATCCCGCATGCTCCTTACGGTTCTCCAGCGTCAACGAGCCCCCGTGAACCTCGGCGATCTGACGGCTCAGCGCCAAACCAATGCCCGACCCCTGTGGCTTGGTGGTATAGAACGGCACAAAAATATGGCCCGCCTCCGCCAAGCCCGGGCCGTCATCCTCAATCCATATCCGAAGATATTCGTCATCCGTCCGCCAGCGAATCTGAACGCACCCCTCAGAGCCCCCTTCGAGACTGGCCTCTACCGCGTTGGAGAGAACATTGATGAGCAACTGCTCAAGCTGGTCGCGGTCGGCCGGTAGAACCACGTCATCCCCCTCGGCGACCCCCACGGGCAGGCGGTTCTCCAGATCGACGACGCGGCGGATCAGACCTTCCACATGGACCTCCGAGAAGCGAGGCGGGGGCAGATGCGTCAGCTTGGAATAGGATTCGATGAAGCGATGGAGGGTCTCAGAACGCTCGGCGATGATCGCCAAACCGTTGTGCAGATCCTCTTCCCAGTCCTCCGGCCGAGGTCGCCGGCGACTCAGTGTCTGGAGGCTCTCGGCCACGGATTGGATGGGGGCCAGAGAGTTGCTGATTTCATGACGCAGGATCTGAACGAGACGCTTCCAGGCCAATCGCTCTTCTTCATGCAATGTACGAGTCAGATCCGAGAGAAACACCAATTGGCGCAGCACCCCCCCCTCTCGGTAGGTCCCACGGCGTAATTGCCAGCGTCCCAAACCGCCCGGAAAAGCCAGATCGACAACGCGCGGCGTAGGACCTTCCAGACAGTCGGCCAGCCCCAATTCGAGAGCCCGCTGACCATAAAGCTGCGGATCGCTTCGCCCGAGGAGACGCCGGGCGCTGTCGTTGAACAGTCGCAACCGTCCATCCTGATCAAACCCGAACAGGGCCAAATCGATCTCCCCCATCACCTTGCGCAGCAAGGCGGTTGCCTCCATCGCTCCGAGACGCTGCTCACGCAACAACTCTGTCAGTGCGTTGACCTCCCAGATCACTTCGCCCAACGCATCATCCCGACAAGCCCCTCGGACCTGCATCGAATAGTCCCCTTCGCGCAGCGCCCCGAGCATATTGGACAGCGTCCGCAGGGGGAACACCACCCTGGCCTTCAAGGCGGCGGCGAATCCCAGCCAGGCGGCCAGGAGCACCAGGGTCAATGTCACACGGGTGTGTACCGTGAAGCCGGAACTCCACAGGAACGCCAGGGCGACCATCGATCCGACCAGGCCGGTCATGAGTGAGAGAACTAGTATGCGGCGCTCGTACTTCATCTGTCCTCTGGATCAGGATTCCGCTTCCAGTCCATACTTGTCCAGGCGTCGGTACAGCGCGCTGCGACTGAGGCCCAGCATCTTGGCGGCCTTACTGATATCCCCACCCTGCTGCGTCAGGGCCTTCTGAACGAGCACGCGTTCGGCCTGTTCGAGCGTCATTGCCTCATACCGGGGTCCGCCGCCGGCCTTGGGGCCGAGACCGAGATCGCTGGGCTGAATGAGCGTCCCCTGGGCCATCAGCACGGCCCGTTCGATCGTATGGTCGAGTTCGCGAACATTTCCGGGCCAGGGATAGTCCAACAACGTCCGCTGAGAGGCGGAATCGAATCCAGTGACACCCTTGCGATACTTGGCCACGTGAGCACCGAGGAAATGCGCCGCCAGCAGAGGCACATCCTCCGTACGCTGCCGTAACGGTGGGATGTGAATGGTCACGGTGTTGAGACGGTACAGAAGATCCTGGCGAAATCGGCCTTCAGCAGTCTCGCGATCCAGATCGGCGTTCGTCGCCGAGAGGACCCGCACGTCGATGCGGTTGGTCCGCGAGGACCCTACGACCTCAAACTCGCCGCTTTCCAGGACCCGTAGCAGTTTGGCTTGCAGATTGGTAGGGATCGTGGCAATCTCATCGAGAAACAGCGTCCCCCCGTCGGCCAGTTTGAACCGTCCCATTCGATCGGACTTGGCGTCCGTGAAGGCCCCGGCCGCATGGCCGAAAAGTTCGCTCTCAAACACAGTCTCCGGGATACTGGCCGTGTTGACGGTGACCATGGATCGATCCCGCCGGTTCGAGGCCGCATGCAACGTCTGAGCGACCACCCCTTTGCCACTGCCGTTTTCGCCGGTAATGAGCACGTTGGCGTCGGAGGGTCCCACCCGCGTGATGGCATCCAGAACGGGCTGCATGGCGCGGGATTCGGCGATGAGCACGGGTGTCTCGGAGCGAAGGATCAGATTCTCTTGCTCGAGCTGCCGCTGCTTTCGCAAGGCCCGACTCAACTCGACCTGGGTGCGCAGAATGGCTAGAAGTCGCTCGTTCTTCCAGGGCTTCGGAACGAAATCGCGTGCGCCGCGATGCATGGCCTCCACTGCCAGTTCCACACTGCTCCAGGCGGTCATCACAATAACCGGCAGGGTGCTGTCAAACCGCCGGATCTGGGACAGCAGGTCCAATCCTTCTCGGCCTGAAGTATTGCCGCGCACATAGTTCAGATCCATGAGCACGGCGTCGAGGTCGTGGCTCATGACCCCATCGAGAACCCCCGGCGCCGAGGAGGCGCTGAGGACCGCGTAGCCATCGGGCTTTAGCAGCAGGCGCAGAGCACTCAACACATCCGGTTGGTCATCGGCAATGAGAATCCGCCCAGCGGTAGGTGTATCGATATCGGTCATAGGCGTACGTTGCTCAGCTTTTCCTCATCACTAACAAAGTCACAGCAGCCGCTTTGGCCTTTCGCCGCAGATAACAAGGGTGATTATATACGCCGACACCCGAACTGCCCAGCCTCTCCTGTCGAGGGGCATCGGTTTCAGAGCGACTCATTCATTCCAGGGACATGCCCATCCGACCACGACGTATATCCAGTTGCAAGGCACATGCCAATCCCTGGCTACCATGGCGCCCACTCGCGCCAAAGGGCATATCCAGCGTCCTCGGCCTTCAAATCGGTCCCCGAAATCTCGCGCGGGCAGCGCCGATCTATGAAACGTGTCCATTTCCGGGCGCTGCGGACCCAAAACCGGACACCAGGCGAGGCGCGCCGGGACAGCATCGTCATCGGCACGTCGCTGTCTCTAGTCGGGCCCGTTGACTTCGACACGTTGGGTCAGGAGACCATACTTGGTACCGTGAAGATAGTGGAGCGTATGGAACTTCTCAGGAATCCAGGCGCCGTCGAAGAACTCCGTCTCCGCTGAAGCATGGACGACTTCACAGATCAGTAGATCGTGCGACTGAACCGGATGGACCTCCACGATCCGGCACTCCAGGTGCCCCGCACACTCGGCGACGAGAGGCGGTTGGACGACACTAGCCGCCACGGGTGTCAAGCCGCTCTGGGCGAACTTGTCGATCCCTCGACCGGTCACACAACCGACCAGGTGTGTCGGCTCCAACAGATCGGCGCCCGGCACGTTGATCACCAATTCGTTGTTCTGCTTGATCAATTCGTAGGTATACCGGATACGGTTGACCACGAGGAGCACGATGCACGGATCGGACGTATGGACGGGCGTCTGCCAACTGAACGTCATGACGTTGACATGCTCCATCGTCCCGCCGGTCACGAGGACGACGCAACCGGCTTCGATGATCCACTTCGCCTGACTGACAGGAACTTCTTTCTTCATGAACCTCTTCTTCCTTTCTGATCTCACCGGCCGTAGGGCAAATCGCCGTGCGTTAGTGTACGGCGCGGCGCAACACGGGAACATTCATCAGCAGTGACGTGATGAGGTCGCAAGCTACGAAGGTGAGCAAGGGCACCACGATCACGGCTGCTACGAAATTTCCATCGCCCGCCTGATCGCTGAACGCCCGACGCAGGCCTTCGAGCACGAGGGGGTGCAGTACATAAATCCCCAACGTCGTCGAGGCGACCCATTCCAGCAACGTCTTTCGCCAGCCGGCAAGTGGCTGGGCCGTGACGTCGCGCAGGTGCGCCGCCCAGAAGACACCGATCGACAGGAACACCACCGGCGGACTGAAGAAATCGAACAGATAGCGTACGCCGATGCCCCCCTCTCGCTCCATGAACACGTTGAAGAACGCCGCCAGATACAGAGCCGATACAATTACGGCCAGGACAAGGTATCGCGAAGGGACCTTCCTCGGATCGATCCGGCGCAGTTCGTAGCCACATAGATAATATGGGATGTAGGGCAGAAACATGGTAAAGATAGATCGCTGGTTGTCCCAGAGAAGGACATCAGCCTGGAAATAGGCATTGGCGAGAAGAAGGCCAAGGATAATCACACCCAATCGCTGTCCCTGAGTACTGTGCCGGACAAATGCACGCAGTGCGGGCGTGACCAAGTAGAGCCCCACGACCGCATAGAGGAACCACAGGTGATAGTAAGGGTCCGCTGAGAGAATCAATGCGACGGCGCGGCCGAAGGTGAGTCGCTCATCATCGACGTACACACGGACAACCAGATAGACCGCTGTCCAGACCACCAGAGGAATCCCCACGCGGTACAGCCGGCGCCGATAGAACTGCCCCGCCGACTCTTGGCGCGCATCGTCGAGCAACAGCGCCCCGCTGATCATGACAAAGATTGGAATCGAGGCATGGCCCAGATAAAACAACCAGCCCCCGACCCACCAGTCGAATGTGAACGCTTCGGCGTCCATGGCCAGCCAGATGGCGACATGGGCGGTCACCACTGAGTAGACGGCCAGAATCCTCAGCTTGTTGATGTACTGGATGTCTCTAGATCGTTCCGACGGCACAGTGACAGCCTCTCAGGGACGCGCGGATGTCTTGATGTCACTCGTCGTCGTCCTCTTCGTCCCTCTTCTTGGGCGCCTTGGTGCGCGGCTTTCGAGCCGCCAGAAGCTGGGAGCCCCACCCGACGACACTCATGGCGCCGAAGACCGCCGGCATGATCCAGCGCGGGGCCGGCAAGCTGGACGCCACGCGGAAATCGACTCCCAACAACAAGAGTTGAGCGCCCAGCAGCAGCGTCATCGTACCGACGACACTGTAGCACAAGGGCACGATGACCTGCTTGATGAACCAGATCAGGAGAAATCCGCCGACGCCTCCGATGAAAATGGCGCCCAACAGATACCACTTGTAGGGCCCCAGTCCGTTCCAGGTGTCCTTGAGGATCGCCACCAGCTTCTCCTGGAATCCTTCCTCTTGGCCGCTGATTTCCTTAAGATAGGCTTCTCTGGACTCATTGTTCATCTGGCCAAAGGACTGGAAGAGAAGGGACTGGCCGGAAGTTGTCGCTTGCTGATCGTCGGGCGACACCTGCTGATCGCCAGATTCCGCCTCCTGAACCGATTGGCGGTCCAGCAACACCCCCGCGTACCCGCCCGCCGCGAGTAGCGCAAAGATCACGGTGGCCAGGACGATGATCAGGACGTTGCGCAGTAGGATCGAAGCGACGCCCAGGATAAGCCCGCCGATGCCCATGCCGATCAGCGGATTGATGCTGAACTGGTGGCCAGCCGCTAATCCGAGAAAGGCGCCGACCGCCGCTCCCAGCAGACCAATGACGACCGTGCTGTAGCGCGTTCCACCGAGCCAGAGAATGAGTCCGACAACCGCCATCGCCGCTCCCACCCCCATAAGGATGGGCGGATTCACTCCCAGGCACAACGTCTCAATTCTCAGCAGCAATTCGTTCATAAGATCATCGCATCCAGAAAACCACAGATGTCCCTATCAGGGCGCTGCGTGGAACGAGCGCACGCCGGCCCCTAGGATACCGACCGACCACGCCGCAATCCATGCGAAATCTGTCTGGTGGGGAGTTTTTCGTTGTCTTTCGCAGAGTTTCGCCTCTAATCTGAGGGCCTGTACCACTGACTATTGTCCGAGATAGACAAGATGAACGAATGACAACGATCGGCCCAGCCCAACCATTGAAGGACTTTCAGCCGCGACACAAGTTCTTCGTCGGCCTCGACTCGGATGGCTGCGCGTTTGACACGATGGGAATCAAGCAGCGCGAGTGCTTCTGTCCCTGGCTGATCGCCCTTTTCGGACTTCAACCCGTCGCCCAGGCGGCTCGCGAGTGCAAGGAGTTCGCGGACCTGTTCTCCAAGACGCGCGGGGCCAATCGCCATAAGACGACCAAGCGGATCATCGCCGAACTGCTGCCAGCCCATCCCATGGTCAAGCAGCGTCGCTTCGATGTCCCCAACTTCCCGCACTATTTCCGATGGGTGGACGATCCGGACAGCCTACTGAGCGACGCGGGGCTGCGGCAGGCCATCGACAACGCCGCCAGTCCCGAGGCGAAGAAGGAACTGGAACTGGCTCTGGCGTGGAGCCGGCGGGTCAACTGGGCCATTGGCGAGACCGTCAAAGGGATGCCCCCTTTTCCCATCGTGCGTGAGAACCTGGAGTTGATCGCCTCCAGAGCAGACATCGTCGTCGTATCGTCCACGCCCCTGGAGGCGCTCGAACGGGAATGGGCCGAGCACGATATCGCCCGACACGCCCAGGTCATCGCGGGTCAGGAGATGGGCAACAAAGCCGACCATCTCAGGCACGCCACCGAGAGCAAGTACAACAAAAACCACGTCCTGATGATAGGCGATGCGCCGGGTGACCTGGCCGCGGCCAAGGCCAACGACGCCCTGTTCTATCCGATCCTCCCGGGCGACGAGGTCGGATCGTGGACGCGATTTCGCGACGAAGCCTTCGATAGATTCCTCAACGAGACTTACGCGGGCGACTACGAGGCGCAACGGATCGCCGAGTTTGACGACTGCCTGCCCGAACTGCCCCCCTGGCAAAGATAGGAACCGATATGCTCTACTACAGCCGTGGAAGTGAAAACGACAGTCTCAGCGCCGGCGACTTGAAGCAGGGACTGTATGAGGCGCTGGAGAAACTTGGCAAGAAGACCAAGGTGCTGGCCCTGCCGCCGGACATTACGCGCTTCTATTCGCGGGCCGGGGAGTTGACCCGCTACGCATGGCAGTACTACGGCGCTGCGATGACCGATATCCTGCCCGCCCTGGGAACGCACTTCCCGATGACCGAAGGCGAGATCCGGCGCATGTTCGGGGACCTCCACGTCGATCTCTTCCGCAAGCACGATTGGCGCGATGGGCTGGCCACCCTGGGCGAGGTGCCGAGCGAATTCGTCAAGGAGGTTAGTGAGGGCAAGCTCGATTTCTCCTGGCCCGCCCAGGTGGACAAGCTGCTCGTCGAGGGTGGATTCGACCTGATCCTGTCGCTCGGGCAGGTGGTCCCCCACGAAGTGATCGGCATGGCCAACTACAACAAGAACGTCTTCGTCGGCACCGGGGGCGTTGAGGGAATCAACAAGAGTCACTACCTGGGCGCCGTCTACGGCATGGAGCGTATCATGGGCCGGGCCGACACGCCCGTCCGGCGTGTGCTCAACTACGCCTCCGACCATTTTGCACAGGACCTGCCGATCGTCTACGTCCAGACGGTGGTCGCCGCGACCGAGTCGGGCCAGGTCACACGGGGCCTGTTCATCGGCGACGACATCGAGTGTTTCAATCGCGCCGCCGAACTGTCGCTGAAAGTCAACTTCCAGATGCTCGAAGAGCCTTTGCAGAAAGTCGTCGTGTACCTCGAACCGGAGGAGTTCAAGAGCACCTGGCTGGGCAACAAGAGTGTCTATCGCACCCGCATGGCGATGGCCGATGAGGGCGAACTGATCGTCCTGGCCCCCGGCCTGCGCGAATTTGGTGAGGACAAGGAAATCGACAGATTGATCCGCAAATATGGATACGTCGGAACCGACAAGGTCCTCCAACTGGTCGATGACAACGAGGACCTCCGCGCCAACCTCAGTGCCGCCGCCCATCTGATCCATGGATCCTCCGAGGGCCGCTTCAGCATCACCTACTGTCCCGGCCACCTGACGCAGGAGCAAATCGAAAGCGTCAACTTCCAATACGCCGACCTGGCCGAGATGACATCCAAGTACGACCCCAAGAAACTCAAAGACGGCTTCAACACCGTCTCCGGTGAGCAAATCTTCTACATCTCCAACCCCGGCCTAGGACTCTGGTCCACAAAAGCCCGCTTCCAATAGAATGCACCAAGTTGCGGAACCCAGTCAAATCACAAGAATTCCCGCAGCAAATGTACGCAATCACAGTCACGTATCCGGATCTGCTTGTGGGCAAGAAAATTGCTTGCGCCGCTATGGCTTAACCAAGTGAGGAAGTTCTGCTCGATATCTTGAATTTCTCCTGGCGTGTACCCCATCGCCGTCCCGTAGATGTTCTGCTCAGCCCTCAAGGCCGGCGGGAATCCAATTGCCTCCAGATTCTCCTTCGCATAGCCGAAACCAAGAAAGAATATACGGCCCGCCTTTGAGATTTCTTCGCGAGCACTATCCAATTCGGGTCTCTTCTGCTTCTCATGGACGATACGGATATTGTCGATGAGGCCCAGAACGTTGACGAGCGACAGATCATCTATATTCTTGCCGTAGTCAAGCCCTCTCCGCGCATCCAGTTCCTGCCATGGCAAGGTGGCGGGTCTTCCATAGACATGAATGATCGGGACTTGCGCAAGTTGTTCTCTTACCTTCTCTGTATCCGCATCTTCAAATGAGTTTAAGAGGCTTTCGAATAGGAAGTGTTCCAACGAACGATCATAGTTGAACGTGACAAATGCTACGGTGTTTCGGTGGAATTCCTGGAAACTATCCTTGGCTGTGAGTTCATGTGTGAGTCTGTCGTAGAGGTAGCGATGCCAATCCTGTTCTGGCTTCTCGGCTTGCTCGCGAAAATTACTATACTTCTCGGCATGAAGAATGGTAAGGCAGATGGCGATCTTCCCGATGCTCTCAAAACGCGGGTTCCTTGCCAGGAAGAGGTCAACTGATGGTGTAGTGGATAGGCCAAAATATTGCAGAAATCCCTTCACATCCCACAGATCTGGATAACCATTTATTATCCTGGCGACTCGAGTGTCTTTACCGGCACGATCAAGGAAATGCACGTACCTGTCCTCGAAATCGGACAGAATCTGCCTTCGCAGATCTGTTGCTGTGGGAAACCCGTATGGACAACTCGCGCCGGCACCCAAGATGAATACGGTTCGCTTCTCGATCATGGTTTCTCGTCTCTCGAAGGAATAGATACACTACCTCGCACTCAGCCTTGGTCTGCCGCGAGTCTCTACCAATAGTGTACCACAAGAGACGCAATCAAGAAAGGTGGGACTTGTAGTCTTGGTAGGTGAAGTGGCGTTGGGTGGTGTGGGTATCGGTGGCGGGGTCATAGAGGACGATGTCGGGGAGGTTGATGCCGTTGAACATGGTGTTCTTGACCATGGTGTAGTGGGCCATGTCGTGGAAGACGAGTTTGTCGCCAATCCTCAGGGGTTCAGCGAAGGAGTAGTCGCCGATGACGTCGCCGGCCAGGCAGGTCGTGCCGGCTAAGCGAAACGTGTGGGCCAGGACGTTCGGCTGGGCGGCGTTCGTAATCACCGGCCGGTAAGGCATCTCCAGGACGTCGGGCATGTGGGCCGAGGCGGAGGTGTCCAGGATCGCGATGTCCATCTCGTTGTGGACGAGGTCGAGAACACTACTGACGAGAAAGCCGGTGTTCAAGGCGATGGCCTCGCCCGGTTCCAGATAAACCTGAACGTCATACTTCTCGCGGATCTCGTGGATGAGCCGACAGAGTCGCTCGACATCATAATCCTCGCGGGTGATATGGTGACCACCTCCAAGGTTCAGCCATTGAACCTGTCTCAGTAGCGGCGCGAACTGCTGCTCGACCGCCTGCCAGGTCCGCTCGAGCGCATCACTGTTCAGTTCGCACAGCGTATGGAAGTGCAAACCCGTGATACCTTCAGGCACTCTGTCGCCAAGCTGATCGCGCGTGATTCCCAGGCGTGAGCCCGGCGCGCAGGGGTCATAGATCGCGGTCTTAACTTCAGAGTGACGCGGGTTGAGGCGCAGGCCGCACTGCACGGGCAAGCCCGACCGCCGAACCCAGGGATAGAAATGCTCGTATTGGGTCAGCGAGTTGAAGACGATGTGATCGACCGTCTGAAGAAACTCCTCGAACTCATCGTCGCGATAGGCCGGGGCGCAGAGGTGGACCTCGCCATCGATGAACTCGCGGGCGAGCTTGGCCTCGAACAGGGCACTGGCCGCGGCGCCGGGGAGGACCTGCTTGACCTGATCGAACACCGACCACGCCGCGAAGCCCTTCAGCGCCAGGAGAATCTTACAGCCCGTCTCGGTCTGGACCCGGCCCAGGACGTCAAGGTTCTCTTGGAGATAACCCCGATCGATCACGTAACAGGGGGTCCGCAGACCGGCGATGTCACCTCTTATGCAACGATTTCGCGCCATGGCAAACCATACTCGTTGAGCTTTTCCATAAACGGATCGGGATCGAACTGTTCGACGTTGAACACGCCCTTCTCTTTCCAGTTCCCCGTCACCATCATCATCGCACCGATCATCGCAGGCACGCCGGTCGTGTACGAGACCGCCTGGGCCTGGACCTCCTTGAAACACGCCGCGTGGTCGCAGACGTTGTAGATCTTCAGTTTCTTGGGCTTCCCATCCTTGATCCCCTCGAAATCGCAACCGATGCAGGTTTTGCCCTGATAGTTGACGCCCAGCGAACCGGGGTCGGGCAGCAATGCCTTGAGGAACTCCAGTGGGATGATCTGGCGGCCCTGAAACTCGACCGGCTCGATGCCCGTCATACCCACATTCTGTAGCACGCGCAGGTGCGTCAGATACTCCTGCCCAAAGGTCATCCAAAAGCGAATGCGCTTGAGCCCTCGGATATGCTTGACCAGCGACTCCTCCTCCTCGTGATACAACAGGAACGCCTTACGAACACCAACCTCAGGAAAATCGATATCGCGACTGACCGATAGCGGGTCGGTCTCTCTCCATTGCCCCTCTTCCCAGAACTTTCCACGTTGGGTGATCTCGCGGATATTGATCTCGGGGTTGAAGTTCGTCGCAAAGGGATGACCATGATCACCCGCGTTGCAATCGAAGATATCGATCGTATGGATCTCGTCGAAGTGGTGTTTCTGGGCGTAGGCGCAAAAAATGTTCGTCACGCCCGGATCAAAGCCGGACCCGAGCAGAGCCATGATGCCCTTATCGCGAAACCGGTCGTGATAGGCCCATTGCCATTTGTACTCAAACTTGGCCTCATCGCGAGGCTCGTAGTTGGCGGTGTCGAGGTAGTCCACACCCGTTTCGAGGCACGCGTCCATGATGGGCAGGTCCTGGTAAGGCAGCGCGACGTTGAGCACCAGGTCGGGCTTGAACTTCCGTATCAGCGCCGCCACCTGAACCGGATCATCGGCATCCACCTGCGCCGTCTCGATCGGGCGTGGCAACTGGGCCGCGATCTGCTCGCACTTGCTCACCGTCCGACTGGCCAGACAGAGCCTCTCGAACACCTCCGGCACCGCCGCACACTTGCGAATAACGACGTTTCCCACCCCACCAGCACCGATGACCAATACACTCCCCATCGGGTGATCTCCTGACTCTCTCTCGGGACACGGCTCGTTCTGAGCCCCCGGAATTCCCTTGCAACCGCGCCCGAAATCAGCATAATGGCTAGGCTGATTCCGACATGAATGCGTACCTTATACGAGAAGCGTAAAGGCGTAAAGTGAAAACCAATACCGTCCCGTCTTCCGGACAAAAGGAGCAATCGATCATGGCACAAGCAGATATCGGCGTCGTTGGCCTGGCCGTCATGGGTGAGAACCTGATTCTGAACATGGAGAGCAAAGGGTTCACGGTCGCCTGCTTCAATCGGACGGTCTCGAAGGTGGACAACTTTGTCAATGGACGGGCCCAGGGCAAGAATATCGTCGGTTGCCACTCGATCGAGGAACTGGCCGCGAATCTGAAGAAGCCCCGCAAGGTCATGCTCATGGTCAAGGCCGGACAACCGGTGGATGCGTTCATCGACCAGGTATTGCCCCACCTGGAGGACGGCGATATCGTCATTGATGGCGGTAACAGCCATTTCCCCGACACCATCCGCCGGACCGAATACGTCGAGAGCAAGGGCAAACTCTACATCGGCACCGGTGTCTCCGGTGGCGAGGAAGGCGCCCTGCTGGGCCCATCGATGATGCCCGGCGGCTCGCCCAAGGCATGGCCCCACGTCAAGGACATCTTCCAATCGATCTGTGCCCAGACCGATAGCGGCGAGCCCTGCTGCGACTGGGTGGGTGAGAACGGCGCGGGCCACTTCGTCAAGATGGTCCACAACGGGATCGAGTACGGCGACATGCAGATGATCTGTGAGACCTATCAGATGATGAAGGAAGGTCTCGGCATGACGAACCAGGAGATGCACGAGGTCCTCACCGAGTGGAACCAGGGCGAACTGGACTCCTATCTGATCGAAATCACCCGCGACATTCTGGGCTACAAGGATGAGGACGGCAACGAGGTGATCGACCTGATCCTCGACACCGCCGGCCAGAAGGGAACGGGCAAGTGGACTGCTATCGCGGCGCTCGATCAGGGCCAGCCGCTGACGCTGATCGGTGAAGCCGTCTTCGCCCGCTGCCTCTCGGCTCTGAAAGAGGAGCGCGTAGCCGCTTCGAAAGTCCTCTCGGGCCCGAAGCCCCAGTTCAGCGGCGACAAGAAGGCCTTCGTCCAGGACCTGCGTCACGCACTGTACGCGGCCAAGATCGTCAGTTACGCTCAGGGCTATCAACTGATGCGCGCGGCCGCAACCGAATACAACTGGAATCTGAACTACGGCGGCATCGCCCTGATGTGGCGCGGCGGATGCATCATCCGCTCGGCCTTCCTGGGCAAGATCAAGGAGGCCTTTGACAACGAGCCGGACCTGACCAATCTGCTGTTGACACCTTTCTTCAAGGACGCAGTCGAGAAAGCCCAGGATTCGTGGCGACGTGTCGTCACCAGCGCGGTCCAGATGGGCCTCCCCGTCCCGGCCATCAGTACGGCGCTGGCCTACTATGATGGCTATCGCAACGGACGCCTGCCCGCCAATCTCTTGCAGGCCCAGCGGGACTACTTCGGAGCGCACACCTACGAGCGTGTCGACAAGCCGCGTGGTGAGTTCTTCCACACGAACTGGACCGGTCGCGGTGGAGACACGGCCGCCTCGACGTACATCGCCTAGCGGTGGAGGTTCTTTTCGATGCGTGACAGCCGCCGGATGCAGTCTGTACAGACGCCGATCATTCCGGTCGGCGGCGAGTGGATTCGCGCCCACCCGGGCACGATCTCGCTAGGCCAGGGCGTGGCATACTATGGCCCGCCGCCGGAGGCCGCTCAGGCCGTGCAGGCCTTCTTCGACGATCCCGAGAACCATAAGTACAAACTCGTCCAGGGCATTCCGACACTGCTCGAAGCCATCGCGGCGAAACTCGCCTCCGAGAACGGGATCGAGGTCGACGATGAACAGCACATTCTGGTCACGGCCGGCGCGAACATGGGCTTTATCAACGCAGTGCTGGCCATCACCGATCCGGGCGACGAGATCATCCTGAACCTGCCCTACTACTTCAACCATGAGATGGCCATTGCCATCGCGGACTGCAAGACCGTCTGCGTACCTACCGACGACGACTATCAGCTACAGATCGGCGCGATCGAAGCCGCCATTACGGACAAGACGCGGGCAATTGTCACCATCTCGCCCAACAACCCGACCGGCGCCGTCTATGCGGAAGAGACACTGAGACGGGTCAACGACCTGTGCCGGCAGCAGGGCATTTATCACATCAGTGACGAGGCGTACGAGTACTTCACCTACGACGGCGCGAGGCACTTCTCCCCCGGCTCCATTGAGGATAGCTCGGCCCACACCATCTCGCTGTTCTCTCTATCGAAGGCTTACGGCTTTGCGAGTTGGCGCATCGGGTGGATGGTCCTGCCCACCGGCTTGTTCGAACCCATCCGGAAGATTCAGGACACGAGTCTGATCTGCCCTCCAGTGGTCTCGCAGTGGGCGGCGACCGGCGCGATGCAGGTCGGACGAGGCTACTGTCTCGACAAATTGAGCGTCACATCTGAAGTCCGACGCCTGGCCCTCCGGCGGCTACAGGAGATCGGCGATCTCGTCACGGTTCCACAGGCCAACGGCGCCTTCTACATCCTGCTGCGGGTCCACACCGACATGGACCCGACGGACCTGGCGCGCCGCCTGATCGAGGAACACAGAGTCGCGGTAATCCCCGGCACCACTTTTGGCGTCAAGGACCAATGCCTGCTGCGCATCGCCTATGGCACTCTGGATGAGGAGACCGCCACCGAGGGTATCAACCGCCTGATCCACGGCCTGCGGCAGATCCTGACGTCGTAACGACCGGGCCAAATCCTGCGAGCCCCCCCTGCGCCCCCAGCAAATCGGTATTCCAAACTGGTCCAGTTCGGTTGACCCGTCTGGCTGATTCAAGTACTATGCGTGCTGGTCAGGCACCGACGGGCGGCCTGGAGATCCGGAGGCACAGGAAGGAAAACACCATGTACAAGATATTCATGATCGTCGGCGTCATCGTCGTGGCGGGCGGCTGGATCGCTTATGCCATCTGGGACTACAAGTTGCGACAGGAAGAGAAGAAACGACCCAAGAAACGCTCCACCCACCTGCGGAAAACACAGGGCGAAGTTTCCGACTGGGCCAAGCAGATGGCCGAGTTCAAAAAGCCCAGGGCCAAGCGACAGGCCAGGGGCGATCAGAGCGACACTGAATAACCGCCGATCATCATCTTCCTGAGGAATACCATGACCAGCCAGTTCCTGACTGAGGATTTTCTGCTGCAAACGGAAACCGCTCGGCACCTCTACCACGACCATGCGGCGAAGATGCCCATCTATGACTATCATTGCCACCTCCCCGCCCATCAGATCGCCTCGGACCACCAGTTTGAGAACCTGACCCAGGCCTGGCTGTGCGGCGATCACTACAAGTGGCGAGCCATGCGCACCAATGGCGTCGCTGAAGAGTACGTCACCGGCGCGGCGAGCGACTACGAGAAGTTCGAGAAGTGGGCCGCCACGGTGCCTTGCTGTCTGGGCAACCCGCTGTACCACTGGACACACCTGGAACTGAAGAAACCATTCGGCATCGCGGGCAAACTGCTGGACCCTGGGACCGCCAAGGAAATCTACCATACGTGCAGCGAGATGTTGCGCTCGCCCGAGTTCAGCGTGCGCAACATCATGCGCAAGATGAACGTCAAGCTGGTTTGCACAACCGAAGGCCCTCTCGATTCGCTCGAATACCACCGGAAGATCCGAGAGGACGGTTTCGAGGTCACAGTGCATACCGCCTGGCGGCCGGACCAGGCGATGGCGACTGAAGACCTGACGAAGCTCAACGCCTTCATCGACAAGCTCGATGAACTGTGCGACGTGGAGATCGCCGATTTCCACGGCTACATCGGCGCCCTGCGCAAGCGACACGATTACTTCCACGAAAATGGCTGCCGGCTGTCGGACCACGGGCTGGCAACGGCTTATGCCGAGGATTACACGGAGAGTGACATCAAGCGGATCTTCGCCGCACTGAGATCAGGCAAGGAACCGACCGCCCAGGAACAACTCCAATTCAAGTCGGCGATGATGGTCGAGTTCGGCCTCATGGACGCTGAACGAGGATGGGTCCAGCAACTTCACCTCGGGGCCCTCAGGAATAACGCCACCCGGCTCTTTGAAAAGCTTGGCCCAGACATCGGCTGCGACTCGATAAACGACCTCGAGGTCGCCGGGCCTCTATCGCGGTTCCTGGATCGACTCGACGTCCAGGGCAGGCTGCCCAAAACCATTCTCTACAATCTAAACCCACGTGACAACGCCCTCCTGGCCACAATGGCCGGCAACTTCCAGGACGGTTCCGTTCCCGGCAAAATGCAGTACGGCTCGGGCTGGTGGTTTCTCGACCAGAAGAATGGCATGGAGGAGCAGATGCGCACCCTGGCCAATATGGGCCTGCTGAGCCGCTTTGTCGGCATGCTGACCGACTCGCGCAGTTTCCTTTCCTACCCCCGGCATGAGTACTTCAGGCGGACCCTGTGCAACCTCCTGGGCAACGATGTCGAGATGGGACTGCTGCCCAACGACCCCAGCCTCTTGGGCAAAATGGTGGAAGACATCTGTTACAACAACGCCAAAGACTATTTCCCCATGGAACTGGACTGACGCACCTAGGACCTTTTAAACCCAGTCAAAATAGTATTTTACACACATATGAGCCACCGGGCTCAGGCGCACTTGGGAACCTGGAATGAGCCATGCTTGATCTGGTTCGCCCGGCAATCCGGGCGGTGCCGGAAAAAACATGGTCCCACACCACCAAGAAAACCTGACTGAACGGTTGACACAATCCTGCTTTTCTCGTTTAATAGGGGCGTTGTTGAGGGGTGGAGTGGACTGAAGAGTAGTAGGGTCGGTGCCCGAGTGGCTAAAGGGAATGGGCTGTAAACCCATTAGCGTAAGCTTACGCTGGTTCGAATCCAGCCCGGCCCATTAGGATATCTTTACGGCTTTGCACTTGGTCGTAACGCGCGGTTCTGAGGTCATCCTCGAGGAAGCATTCCATTTGCAGTATTCACTTGCGGCAGGATCCTGCGCCAACGGTGCAGAAAAACTGTTTGGCGATACCACCCCGTCGACGAAGAGATTACAATTGCCACCAGCCCCAGAGTAACCTGTGGAAAATCTTGGACTGACAATTCGTTGCAAGGAGAGGCCATGAAACAAACCGCTGACTCGACCACCAGTCCTTCGATCTTCCTGTTGGCGATCGGAATGGCATTCGTCCTGGTGATCCCGCTTGTCGCTTCCGAAGAAAAAACGAGCCTCACCGACAAGACACTCGTGGTCTGGGCCTCGCCGGCGAATCTCACACAGCGAGGCGGATCGGCTCTGACGGTCAATGATACGACGATCGACCGCTTTGATGGCGTTGTCTTCGCCGAGCTTGAAAACTCCGTTTGGATGCCGGGAAGCAACAATTACAGTCGAACCCACAAGGAGCAATCCGACTGGCCCAAAGAAACCGCGGGGCCCGGCGAATTCGCGCAAATAGCGACGGTCTACAAGGGCAAGAAGATCACGGTCTACCGCAACGGCAAGCGGTACGCCGAGTACATGATGCCGAGCGAGCCCTATACGTTCGGCCCGCGCACCGCCATTCTGTTCGGTCAGCGTCACTTGGGCAACAAGGACCACTTTCTCGGCCGCATCAGGGACGCCCGAGTCTATGCCCAGCCGCTGGATCAGGCGACAATCGCTGCGATGGAGGCCGGCCAGCCGGTCCCCGACCTCGAACCTTGGGCCTGGTGGGACTTTGCCGACACCGGAACGTACGACAAAACCGGCCGTTTCAATCAAGTCAAGGTCTCCGGCGGCGCGAAAATCGCTGACGGTTGCCTCGTCCTGGAGGGGAGCAAGCCTCTCATGCTCGCTACGATTGACAGCGATGGGGCGTTGCGTGGCGCTGATGTCCCAGCCGAATGGTCGATTGGCGATCCGGCCGTCCCCGCTCCGGTCGTGCAATCGACACGACTGTTTCGAGAGCGGCTACTGAGCGACCCGTATCGCCCCGGCTACCACTTCTGCGTCCCCGAAGGCAACGGCCGACCGGGCGATTCGAACGGCTGCTTCTGGGCCAATGGACGCTACCATCTGATGTACCTCTATAACCGCAAAGATGTGGGGTTCTGCTGGGGACACATCTCCAGTAAGGACCTGATCCACTGGCGGCATCATCCCGATTCGATCGGTCCGGGCCATGGCGATGAAGGCTGCTTTAGCGGTGGCGGATTCCTGGACGACGACGGGACCGCCTACCTTTCCTATTGGATGCTCTGGGGCGACAAGGGGATCGGGCTCGCCCGAAGCAACGATCGACACTACAGCCATTGGCAGAAGCTCGACACCAACCCGGTCATCAAGTCGACCGAATGGGGCATCACCGAGACGACAGACCAAAACGGCAATGCACTCATCTACGGCTCAGCCGACCCGAGTAACATCTGGAAGAAGCAGGGCAAATACTACATCCTCACCGGCAATCTGCTGGTTCTGAACAAGTACGGTCGCGAGTCGGACTCGCCCGAAGAGACCCAAGGCGATCGTCTGTATCTGTTCGAATCGGCGGACCTCCAGACTTGGAAGTACAAGGGAGTCTTCTACGAGCGAAACCCCGAGTGGACGGACGCCAGCGAAGACAACATGTGTCCCAGCTTCCTCCCCTTACCAAGAAGTGGCGATGGGGGCGCCCTGAGCGGCAAACATCTTCTGCTCTTTATCAGTCACAACAAGGGATGCCAATACTACGTTGGCGACTATGACGAGAAGAGCGACCGATTCATCCCGAACAACCATGGTCGCATGACTTGGGTGGACAATACGTACTTCGCGCCCGAGGCATTGATCGACGACAAAGGGCGGCAAATCATGTGGGTCTGGCTGACCGACAACCCGGGCGGCGAAGAGGCGAAGGGCTGGTCAGGCGTTTACGGCCTCCCGCGTTCGGTGTGGCTGGGCCAGGACGGTCGCCTGCGCATGCGTCCGGTCAAGGAACTCGAGATGCTCCGCGACAACGAGAAGACGTGGCGCGACGTCACCCTGGCGGATCGTGGGAACAAGCCGCTGGGAGGCGTGGTCGGCGATTCGTGCGAACTGGCAGTCACCATCGAGCCGACGACAAGGACCGGGAGATTCGGCGTGAAGGTGCGCGCTTCGGCTCGGGGCCAGGAGCAGACGCTACTCTACTATGATGCGCAGGCCGGCCAGCTCGTGTTCGATGCGACGAAGAGTGGTGTGGATGGACGCCGAGTGGTCGAGCGAGCGCCTCTGGAATTGAAGGCAGGCGAACCCCTGAGACTCCGCGTCTTCGTGGACAAGTCGGTCATCGAGGTCTACGCCAACGACCGCCAGGCGATCTGCCGCCGGGTGTATCCGGGTCGTGACGACAGCCTGGGCGTGATCCTGTTCGCTGAAGATGGCGCCGCAAAGTTCTCCGGTATCAGGGCGTGGGAGATGATGCCGTCGAACCCCTATTGAAAACCGTCAACGGCCGTCCACACGTCGATAGCTGCCTGAACTAGCCGGAGTGCGCCGGGTCCGCCGGGCGAGACTCCTGAGACTGCCCTGGCATCGCGGGAAAGCCTCGCCAACCGCGCGTCATGCCCTGGACGAGGCGGAGGACCAGAATCCCGTCTTCCTGGGCGTTCCTGTCCAACTCAATCACGGCAGGCGTATCCTTCCTCTGGAGCAGCGGCTTGAGAGCCTCCCAAAGCGATGGGCCGACCACGATGACCTGAACGCTGACATCAGGCTCAATACGCGTCGCCGGCCAATTCGGCGAGACCGTTCGCGCCGCAAGATGGCCGAACCGGGTCAAATCCACATCCAGATGGGCAACCAGTCTCGTCAAAGTCAGTGAGCTCATCCAGGCCTGGACGGCTTCCAGGACAAACTGAACCGCTGGATCGGCGCACTCGGTACTCGGGTCCTGAAGCTGCTTGACAACACACTGGGCCCACAGCTTCGGTTCACGAGCCAGGTCACCGAGAGATTTGCCTGTTCGAGAATGCAGCGTCTTGCGAAAAACCTCAGCGAGTTGTCGCTCCCAATCTGTCGCCAGCAGGTCGAAAAGCACCTCGTGACTCTGTGGCCCCTGGCCAACATCGCTTCGCAGCAGGCACTCGTCCGGGTCGAGGGTCAAACGTTCAATCCACTGGACAACCGCCCCCGCTTCTCGAATCAGATCGCTGTCGGCGGCGGGATCGGTGATGCCGCCAACCAGCGGCTCAGGCACTTTCGGGATACGATCGATCAACCGGACACGTCCGGCACCGGGACGCAAGCCCAGCACAAGCGCCGCCACGAGAGCAGCGATCCCTCCGAAGTGGCAGATCCACTGAACCACCGTGTCGGCTCGGACCGGAGCCGGGGCACTCAGACAGAGCACGGCCCATCCCAGGGCCAAAGACAACAACCCCGCGACACGCCAAGTCCAGATGGGAGGACAGAGATGGCCGGGGGCTTCTCGCTCCTTCACTTGATCCGGACGCAACTGAACGGCGCCGCCCAGAAGGATGCCAACACCGATCAAGGCGATCAAAGCGGCAAGTCCGGCCGGAAACATCATGGTCGGCGCCCACGCGCCCGGCCACAAGGACCACACGACAGCAATCACCCCGGCCGCCGCCAGCACGACTGCGGCGCAACGCCGCACAAGACCGGCCCGTCTCCGATAGGAGACCCACGGCACCGAATCGGGGATATGGCGCCCCTCGGGGACTTTACTCCTGGACTGACTCGTCCAGCCAACGGGCAGGGTCATCAAGAACGACGACGCCAGAGCCAGCAGAGCCCCCCCAAGAACAAACACACGCTCCTGAACGAGCAAACCGCTTGTGATGCTGACCAGGCCCACCATCATGAAAACCAGGCCGGCGTAGTAGGCCGCCCCGCTGGGAGCGCGACTGACCGACACGGAAGAGGGAGGGCCGTCCGTCGGGGTGAAGCGATCGGCCCACTGCGCCCCGGGCCGGGAGAGCCACACTCTCATCGGTGCGTACGTATGCTCCTCTTGCCGCCGCAGGGCCTTGGCGACAAAATTCCGGGTTCGCTCGCGCTCCATGAGCCGGGACCGGGTCAACAGACGACGCAGCCTGGGCCGCAGGCACTTTAGAAAATGGCAGAGGCTCACCAACGGGTCATGAGCGCAAACGTGATTGATCGTCTTCCCGATCGCTTCCGATGCGTCCTCGTTCCGCAGCGCGCAGTCACGGGCCCGACCGGCCGTCGTATTTAGCGCCGAAGACGCCGTCCGGCGCGGCCGATCGTATACGTCCGCCATCTTCTCGACCAGGGCCTGCGCCCCGTCCTCGAGGTGTTGGCGACGATCTTTCGACAGCACCGGCGTGTAGAGGTCTCCAAGCTCCTCGCGCGCCAGCCGCCGAGCCACACGCGTTGCCACACCGGGGAGGTCCATCGGAATCGCCCGGGTACCAAACGATCCACAGATGTTCAGGACGTTCTCATTCGGACTGACGCGCCGCCGCTCCGCCTGCCGCAAAGGGCCGCGCGACAGAATGCCATGATGGAGAAGAAACTCGGCGCCGAGACGATGTAACTGTTCGGGCCGATCAAACCACGTACCACTGGCGCTGTGTCCGTCAAGGAGGTAGGTCTTCTGGGCCAGGGGCTCGCCCTGGAGCTGCTCGAGGAACTGTTTCCAACGACCCGACCAGGCCTCCTCATCGGGCGCCGAAGCAGAGGCGGCGGTTCTGGCGGTCAACCCGACCAGCGCCATATCGTGCCCCGGGTCGGCCCGGCGCACGATCCGCATCAACCGCAGGCCGCTAGCCACGGCGTCGGCAACCGACAGATCGACAAGGATGTAGGAACTCATATGAACCCGTCCCGGGGACGCCGGGTCGACAACGGGCTCTTTCGACCGCAACTGACGCACGAGGGTGGAGACCGCCGTCAACAGGTGTTCCTCGGAGTCGGCGATGTCGGCGGGCAATCCGCGAACGTCGACCAGGGAAGGAGCTTTGAAGTCCGACAACCAGGTCCAGTGCGATGCGACGATCTCCTGATCGCGCGGATCGAGGGACAGAAGACCAAACGGCCCCTGGGCCGGGGTCTCCATACCCTTGGCCATCTGGGAGAGCATCCCCAGTGTCTTCTCGGCGCAGGGACCCACGCTGACGAACAAGATCGGCGTCGGGCCGATCACTCCCGTCTGGCTGTCATTCTTTCCGGCCACCACTCACCAGCCTTCCCTCAACACAGCGGTTGACTTAACCGTCCACTTCAGCCACCGCCGTCAGACCCTCTTTGAAGCGATTCAGGTCGTCACGACACATTCCGAGCACATCCTGAGCGATCTTCTTCTCTTGACCCGACAGAGCCTCTACACACTCTTCAACATTCTGCACCAGGTGCTCGACCAGGGTCATACATCGATCCAGCCCTTCCTGGACCGAATCGCGATCCCCGAGCGAAAGATCTCGCAGGATCAACTCGATGCGGGAATTCGTTCCACCCTGTATCTCCGCCAGACGAATGCCGGCCGCCGGATCTCCCAGGCGACGAAGCTGTTGACGAAGCCGCTCGTTGACGATCTCGGCCACCTTGTGAAACGAGCCCAGTTTCGCCGCACCGGCTTCGTAGACCCGTTTCTCCAATACATGTTGGTTCTGCCCCGCTTCGCGCCGCCATTCCTCCAGCGCGCTCTGATAGGCAATGTACCAACTCTTGTCCAACCACAGATCGGAATATTCGAATCCCATGCGTTTGACATACTCGTCGGTGGCGGCCACGTACTTACTGTACCGGCTGATCGCCTCCAGACAGAATCCATAGCTAAGCCGGAGGATCTGCAGCCATTCTCCCGTGACGCGGCTGTAATCTTCCGTGACACCGGCCTCGCGCAGGCTGACTTCGAGATTCTGAGTCAGCAGGTGCGGGACACAGGACTCGGGCACCTGCTGGGTTACCGCCACCGGCAACGGGATCGCATACTTCCTGGATTTGGACAGATCGATCTTCGGCTCGGACAAACGCCAGATTTCGCAAATGCTCCGATAGTATGGATGATCGTTGGCCGACTGATGGGTGGAAAGCCCGTTCCGGAAGGCATCCCAACTGTGGGCCTTGATATCGTGCAGGAAGCGCCTCATCCCTTCGGACAAACCCGCCAGACTGTCAACCAACCGATCTTCCACCGACCGCACATTGGCCAACTCGGTGTTGGGCTCTCGGACCGACAGTACGGTGGCCGACAGGATCGGCCTGATCAGACTCTGCCGGAAATCCTTCATCGCCACGGTATCGAGAGCATCGCTCGATTCAAGAGACAGACAGAGCGGCAGCGAGAAGAAATCGACGTCCCGCTGCTCTCCCGGCACATCCGTGCTTGCCACCTGGTCGACGGTTCTCTCCCGACCTGATTTTCGCTGCGACGCCAGGGCGGTAACCGCTTCCAACGATTGCTTTCGTACGCGAAAGACGCGAACCGTCGTCTTCAGAGCGGCGGCGGTATCACCATGTAGCAGCGCTTCGGCCACGGCCGACCAGTGAGCGTCGACGACCTTGTCGATCACCGGCACCACATCGTTAGAGGTCCACGACAGAGGCGGCACCTGCGCTTGGAGCATTTCCAAGGCGCGTTTGGCCTCCGTGAGAACGTCGGCGATCACGCTGTTGAGCTTTGGTGTCGCCGAGCCCTGCTTTTGGGCCAGCAGCGCTTCCACGCCCTCGATCCAGGCGTCCAGACAAGCACCGAACTGGCTGAGGGGCTGGACGCGTTCGGCGTTGAAGAAATCCCTCTCGACCATCTCGTCGGCCGCTTCCAGAAGACTGGCGATCGGCCGGGTCGGCGAGACGGTCTTCTCGGCGTCCTTGCGGGCCTGCGGGATCAGCGAGGCCTCCAGATGGCGACGCAGGCCCTTCAACACGCTCGAGACGACTTCCGGCGAGGTTCCTCGACCCGTAGGGTCCCAGACGAACGAAAGCGTCGGTTGCAGGAGCTCGCCGGCGCCGGGCGACAGGCCGCCGCTGGCGGCGATCGCATTTTGAACCTCGCGACGATAACGGGGACGTCCCTCGGTCTGACCGGCGTTGAGGCGCTCCAGATCCGCCAGGACGCGCGACTCCACGTTTCCCTGCTTGTGCCCGGGAACGCCGCACCAGAAACCGTAACTGGAAAAACATTGGCGATGGTTGTTGACCGGATCGCGCTGAGGCAGGATTTCCGCCAGCTTGTTGTTCGCGTCCGAGCGGACCTGCTGGCTCAACGGCTCCACGGTCATCGAACGCAACACGCGTGCGATGAGCCGGACGAGGTGTTTGCGATCGCCGCTGCCCATATCCACCTGACCGTTGAGCAAGTAGAGGAAGTTGAACGGACCGGTGTCTCTTCGGAAACAATCTTCGCCGCTCCGGTCGCTGCGGTACCGCACGCGAACGTCGGATCGGCGTTCATCGCTGAGGAACTCGATCTGATCCAGGGTCGCACAGGCCGTCGCTTCGAGCTTGGGCCTGAGCATCGGATCGATGCGAAACGCGTCGGGCAGGAGCAAGTGCCCGATCGTCTCAGCCGGCTTGGGGAAGGACTCCCGCGACCACCAGCGCAGGTTGTAGGCCATGTCAATAAGCATGCCGGCGCCGGTGCCCCCGCAGACGCTGCTGGCGATGTGGACGACCGGGGCGCCGTCGGAGGCCAGAATGAACTGGTCGCCCCCCTCTTCCAGCGGCTGCTGGGTGCTCGTGCGCAAGCTGCTGAAACGCGTGGCCGCCGCTTCATGGATCACCGTTTCCCGCAATTCGAAGAACACCAAGCGTCCGAGACGGGGAATGCCCTGGCAACCATAGTCGGCGAACGTGGCATCCTCGCGAAAGCCTCGCATCCAATCCAAATGGGCGTGGAACTCGGGATAGGTCACGTTGTCCCGTACGACTTCACCCACATCCAGATAGTGAAAGAGGTTGATGAAATCGGACATCAAGCCTTCGGGCGGCCCCCCTTCGTCTGAGGCATCCGTATCAAGCTTCAGAAATCGGATGAACGGCGGAACGTACCCGAGCAGTTCCCGGATGTAGTGCTCCACCCATTGGCAAATGAGCGTGCCGGTACCACCAAGCCCCACGATCAGCGTGGGTCGCACGATGATAGGATTGTCACTAAGTCGCATAGTTCCTTTCCTCACGTTATATCTGCGCGGCCTGCCGCGCATGCACCTTTACTCACTGAGTTCGGATTCCGTATCGAAAGCATCATCGGCCGCTGGCGCGGTCTTCGAAGACGCCATTCTAGTGATCCTCACACCGACCCGCATCGTCCTGACCGAGCCGCCCATCTGATAGGGAAGCTCCAGGGTGATCGACCTGGCCTGCCCTTCTCCGGGCAAATCAAACAGGCCGGTCCCACTTGACCAGGCCCGTCCTTTTCTCACGAATGGGCTGGTCCACACACAGACAAGCCCTTTGCCGACATGCTGGGCGCCGCCGGCGATCTTGGGCGTAATCAACGTCCAGGCCCAGCGTCGAGGATAGAGACAACGACGGACCGACACGCTGGCGAAGGCCACGACGACCGCCAGGGCCCCCAAGCCCCTGCCCACGGCCGGGCCGATCAGGGGCACCGCCCGTCCAGCGCCCTCCCACCGGCCGGTGAGATAGCGTCTGTACAGCTCCATGTCCTTGCCCAACGTCGTGGCGCGCAATTCGATTTGTATGGGACTCTCAACCCCGGCCGGGTCAATGACAGCAACGTTCTCTTCGAGTCTTATGTCCAGGCCGAGCCGGTCGGGACGTCGGGCCAGAAGTCGTAGGATCGCCGCCAGCACCAGAAACACACCCGCGCCGGCCAGGAACCACCAGCACCAGGGAACCACGCCAGGCAGAACGAACTCGATCGAGTAGACCGGTGTCCATTCGAGAATCGTCTCGTTCGTCCCGGTCGCAGACCCGCCACCACCGTCCGACAGTCGATATTCCGCCGAGGCGGCAAGACTATATCGCTGAGTCATCGCCGGCGTGGGCCAGCCCCAGAAGCGGTACCGCATATGTCGCGACAGAATCTGTATGGCCCGATCGGGATCGTCTTTGGCAACGACGAAAACCTGGCCCTCGGAGGCGCCGGCATCGGCGCGACCCAGCGCGGCGAGGCTCTGCAAGACCGTCGAAGGCCCCTGGGCCCCCGACGCCGCATCTCCCCGGCTGGGCCAGAGATAGAGCAGCGTCTTTTCGCGCACCCATTGCCCCGCCAGACCCGGCGCCGGTCGGAAGACGGGTCGAGCGGACAGCCCCGTCGATCCAATGAAGTTGATGACACCGTCTGTTGTGGTGATCTCCTGATCGTTGTCGGCGCGACTAAACGCCAGCTTTTCCAGCATCGGCGGCAACACCCGAACGTTCGGATACTCCCAATTCAACAGTTCCAATCCTTGGCCGGAGAGCCGGAACTTGACCGCCCCGTCCACAGGCTCACTCAGAGCGAGCATCCACTCTGGCCCCTTCACCAGGAGTTGCTGCTCGTCAGAGGCCCCCGACTCGATTGCCTGGATGCTTCCATCCAGCCAGACGGGGTCCTTGCCGGGCAATTGGAACTGAAAGGTCAGAGCCGCCTGCGATAGCGCGCCGCCGGTCTGATGAAGCGTCACTTGATAGGCAAAGGGCCATCGACGTACATGCGGCGTAATCCAGGCCGGCGGCGAAAGCGCCGGCGCCACTTCATGCTGCCGAATCGATATCAAGACCGGCGTCCGAAGACGCGTGAGCGATTGCCCCGTTTCACGGACGCGGGCGACGACCTCCAGAGCATACTGGCCGTCCTTGGTGATCTGGACCTCACGATTCAGCGCCGCCGGCCCTGACAGTTCATGCACCTCGGACAGATCCGTCACCCAGTGCCCCTCCGAGGTCGTGCGTCGCAAAACCTGCAACGTGATGTCCCACGGTCCGGGCGGCGTCTCGTCCGTCCGCTCCCCGCTCCGCATGGTCACCTGCAAGCGTGTAGAGAATCGCGCGGTAACCGGGAACAAGCCTCCGGCGCCCTTGACCCATTCCTGAGAGTCGAACACCGGCTCGACGCCGCTCGGGATGAGCTTCTGCACGGTGAAGGCCAGGCGCGGCGCCCTGATAGAAAGGTGTCCCAAGGCTCGCCGGACGGCATCGGCCGACGCGGCCGGTCCCTGTGAAAACTTCGCCTGTAGCTCAACTCCGGCGCGACCGGTGCTCTGAGGCATGTAGGCGGCGTACCCCTGGAGTTCGCATCTTGTCGCCTTTCTTTGTCCGGTCTCCTCGGGTGTCAGGGCGGTCCACTCGATCGATTCGGTGACATCAAGGGTTTCCCCTCGGCCCGATGTCACGACCAAAGTGCAAGAGCCCTTGAACTGTTCGATGATCTCGCTGTGTTGCTGATTGCCGGCGAGGTAGCCACTGAACACGATTCGTAACGGGATGCGGGCCGGCTCCCAGGCGTGACAGGAGATATCCTTGGCCATCTCGGTTCCGACCACCATCTCCTCCAGGATGAGCCTGCGATCTTCGGCGCGGAACTGCCCGCCATCGAGTTTGATTTGCGTCGCCGGGCCGTCGCCTGCCGATCCGATCGTCACATACACGTAGACAGGATAGGTCTTACCGGAAACCAGTTGGGGCATAACCTCCTCAACCGATGCCCGATCCGCACCGGAAGCAACGGGGACCTCCACCTGGAAGGGCTCGTTCGGCGCCGGTCGCGCAATCTCAAAACGCACGGCCGAGATGTCCTGGTCCGCTCTCCACTGGGCGGAGAACTGAACGGGCTCGCCGCAGTACACAACCTCCGGCACGGTTTCCCGTCGCTGTGAAACGGGCTCCTGGCGCAGGGTCCATTGGAAGAGGCCCTCGGCCACCGGGTCGACAACCGCGTAGGTCTTGACGGCCCCCTGGAGGTCGCTGATCGTCCCGTCCAGACCGATCTCGCATTGGTCGGCCGGCGGTATGGCAACGGTGGCCTCCAACGCATACGTCGCGGCCAAGGTCCTTCCCTTTGCCCCCGTCGGCTTGGGTACCTCGACCAGTCGGCTGCGCGGCTGGGCGACCTGCGCCGTGCCGGACTGGAGGTTGACCGTCCGCATCCGAGCGCCTGAAAGCGTTTCAGGAAACAGCGAAACCGCCTGCTCCCGAGAATCCTCAAAAACCGGAAACGCCGAAAGGCTCAACAGTTGTCGATGATACTCCCCCACCCAAAGCGCGCGACGCATATCGCCAAAGGCGCAGCTCATCTCGATCGGCGCCGGGCGATACGTCACTTCGAAGTCCGGCAAACGAAACTGACGAACGACCCCGTCGGCCTGCGCCTCGACGCGCACCGATCCGGCGAGACGATTCTCTCCCCTGGGCAGACGAACGGGCCCGGTGGTCAGATTCCCGTTGGCGTCCTTGGCAAGCGTCCACTCCGTCTGGGGCAATGGCTCCAGGTGGAGACTTCCGGCCACCGCTTCGGCGCCGAACGCCCCTCTGGGAACCACGCGGAAGGACACATCGCGCCCCCCCTTCGGTGTCGAGAGAAACGATCTCCTCCTGGGGAAGCCGCCCCAGAGGATCGCCCGTCTCGCTGAGAATGTCGATCCCCACGCCGGCCGGGTCCGTCCTGAAGTCCGTTGCCACGCCGATCAGAGGCACGTTGACATCGCCTGGTGAATAGAGCAACTCGCCCTTCAGTTCATACCGACCGGGCGCCTCGGCCCTGAAGATGTCGCTGGCGTAGAGTCGGGCCGGAACCATCCACCGCCCTCCCTCAATGCCGAACGACGGCGTCTGTTCCACGCCCTGGGCCGTCAGTCGAATCGCCAGCCCGGCCCCCTGGCCGTCCGGGTCCACATAGGGCGCGTCTCGCCCACCGGCGTGACGATCGAGGAGCCGCACCTTCACGTCCCCCTGTTCATACATCCACCAGGGAGATCGCGGCTCGACTTCCATTTGCAGGATGAAATCGGGAATCCGATAGACGCGCACGGACGAACCGCCCTGCCCATCCTGGGTGGGCAACGTCCAGCGCCCCTGCCAGAAACGCTTCACCGAATCCGCTCCATCGGGGCGGCGCAGGATCGTGGCGGGCCACTGACGCGACGAAACCGTACGCAGGCGAATTCCCGACGTACTCTCGAATGTGTCATCCAGCAGCCGCACGGCGGCTTCTGTCTCGGAGGTTCGGTCGAACGGCGTCACAGAGACTGAATCCGGCGCCGGTCCCACCACCATCACCGCCCAGTCGTAGGGGCTGATGGACACATCGTTGCCGGCCAACGGTTCGGCAAGTCCGAACATGTCCATGACGATGTCGGGGAAACCGGTTTCGCGCGTGATCCGATAGCGTTTGCCCCCTGTGTCGCCGGCCAGCGAAACCATCGCCTCCTCGGCGGCCCGCTCGGACGAAGACAATCGTTTCGACCCCGTTCCAGGCCGATAGGACGCCTTGTTGATAACGATGGGGTAGACCTGGATATCCTGCCGGGCCAGCATCGCGCTGGCGCTCCGCAGCGATCCGGCCGCCCGCGACTCTCTGGCGCTGTCGCGCGGATCGCCGCGACTGAGCAGAATGACCTTGCCACGACCCTCGCCATGCTTGCGACGGGCCGCCTGAATCCGCGCCGCGGCCCAACTCAGACTCTCGGCGATATCCGCCCGGAAACTGCCCCGAAACTCGGCCGGACGCACCATATTGCGACAGGCTGCTTCACTGAGATAGCTGTCTCCCCAGGGCAGAAGAGGTCCCGTCTCTTCGCTGGGCAACGTGTAGCGCACCTTGTCCGAGAAGTGACAGACGCCGACGTGAAGGTCGGAATAAACGTACGGCAGAAGCTGTAGCAACGTCAATTGGCCTTCATCGCGCAGGGTCCACCGACGGCCGCGCGCATCGTCGACAGCGTCGTCCGCCTGCTCCATGCCACCGGAGATATCAATGGCAATCACGACATAGCATGGGCCCGGCGTCTGGCCTCCGGGCTTGGCGCTCTCGGCCCCCGAGACAATCGCTGGAGCCAGAACGCCAACCACAACGCCCAGCAGTATGACTAAAAATGCCCTTCTATCCATAACTCCTCACGAGCACATGCAATATCCTAGACTTCCGGCGGCTCAACCGTCCGGGCCGGGCCGCTCGAATCGTCCGAGGGATGCTCAGGTTCACTCGGCACCGGCGTCTCGACAGCCGGCATCGGTTGATCGACACGGGCATCGGCCCTCAGCACCACCAGCGCCTCGGTAATCGTCTTGTCCCCGACTTGTTCGGCTCCGTCGGTCTCTATTCCGTCGACCCACACATCCAGGCGATCGAGCACCTGTCGCTGCATCTGCAGCGTATCTTCCTGGCCATACTCCACCAGATACAGGCACGTCGCGGCCCGACGCCACTGGTCGGGCATTTCAAGGCCCAGATCAAAAGCGCGAGCGAGACACTTCTTTGCCTTCTCAGGGGCCGGTGAGGCGTCGTTGAGCCAACGTTCCGCTTCGGCCAAACACTTCGACCTCGCGCACGACTCCAGGAAGAATCGCACCGGATTGCGCGGGTCGTTGCGTCTGGGGATCTTCTTCCCGCCCGCCGGCCAGTGTTCCAGGCACGTCGCGGCCATGGCTTCGACCTCGGCAATCAACGCCTCGGTCCCATCGACCAGAACCGGCGACAAGGTCTTTTCCAGGCAACCCCAGAGATGCACGAATCTCCGAGCATCGCGATGGAGCCGTCGAAAGGCCCGAGCCAACAGCGCATTGGCGTGGTGAAACAGACTGCGCGGCGAATTCGCACTGTCATCCTGCGCGCCGCCGGGCAAGGCACCCAACAGTCGCGTGGCCGCCGATTCCAAGGCCGCCCGGATTTCCGGTCTCGCCTCCGACGGTCGGGTCGCTCCATGGGAATCCAGCAAGCCAAACAACGGGGCCGCCATCGTCCACAGGTCGGGGTTGAGACTCAGTGCATCAACCAGGACGGTCTCGATCTCCGCCCAGGAGATACGATCGCCCGGCAACTCAGCGAGCACCTGACGCAAATGATACTGCGCCTGGTGGGCGTCCAACTGATCCTTAAGCTCGGCCCAGTCGTGAATTTGGCCTCTCGGATCGCTGACGTGACACTCGGCCAAAGCCATGTAGGCCGCGTCCGGAACGGGAATCGCCCAATCACTGGGCCAGTTCCGTCGCAGGGTCCGGAAAGGCTCGCGGACCTGTTTCCTGACCTCGATGCGCTGCAATCGGACCAGGTGCCGCTCGGCGCGCTGCGCCAATTCATCAAGCAGTCCCATGACTTCCTGGCGTCTCTGCGCCGAGACCTCGGTTCGATATCGCTGCAGCCTCTGTCGGATAAGCCCGATTTTGCGTTCGGCCTGAGACAGGCTTCGGAACCGGCAGAATTGCTCGATCTCAGAGATGAGTCTGCCGCAGAGCCGCTGCAGTTCCAACTGCTCCGATTCCTTTTCCGAACGTGCAATCCAACGCAACTGCGTATCGATTCGCTCCAGCAGTCCCGCCAGATGTTCGCGATGGTTCAGCGCCATCAAAACTCTGCGCTGCACTTCCAGGCGGGCCCGCGCCAATTCATGATTCCCGGCCGCCGCGAGGTTCTCGATCTCGGTGAGTTCCTCCATCGCCAATTGCTCGGCCTGGCTGCCCGAACTCTTGCACCGAACCAAAGAGGAGGGAATCTCGCTACCCAGCAACAGGCTCGCGGCTTCGGCGCACCGGTCCAATTCGCCACTGGGGGTCTCCTGGAGCATGTCGCTTTCGGCGCCGTCGCTCCAGAGAAGCAGATGGCACACCTTGCCCTCGGGACGATCCGATGATTCGACCGCCGCACCGAGCGTCAACTGGACCGCCTCGGCGGCCAGATTCGAGGTTAGTCTATTCAAACGCCGGTGCGTCGGGTTACAGAGAATGGATGCCTCCGCCCACGATTCGTCCTCGTCCTCGCCCAGAGGCGGTTGCGAATCGGGCGATGCTTCGGACAGCGGACCACCCTGGTCGGTCAGGTCCACGGATTCAGATCCGAGCCACAACTGGGCCAGATCCTCCGGCATGCGTGCAAAGAATTCGGACAGTGCTTCGTCCACGACTTCCGTGAGGCCCTCCACGTGGACGGCCGCATTGATCAGATTGAGAAGATTGAAGCAGGCCGCCGGTAATCCCTCGGATCGACGCAGCCGCGCGAGGGCTCTGTCCGGCGCAATCGCCGCGCGCGCCAAATCCTGGACCCCCTCCAGCCTTCCCAGGCGAAGACGCAGGACGCCTCGATTGTTGTAGGCCAGGAGGCGCAGGTGTGGCTCGCGACAACGCACCTGGAGGAAAGCATCGTAGTGGTTCACGGCCGCATCGAAACGACCGGTCAGTTCATTCAACCAAGCAGCGACCCAGAGAAAACGCGCCCGCGGACCCGGCGCCGCCCAATGCCACTGACAGAGCGTTTCGACCCGATCGCGAAGATCGTCGATGTCATCGGTCGATCCGCCAGAGGCATACATCGATCGCAGACGCCCCAGCAGTTCGCCGGTCAGTGCTTCCAGATGCGGCGGCTCAAGAGCGTATTCCAGAGGTCGCTCTGCTGTGCCGTCGGAACTCTTGGTCAGACAGTGCCGCCCCGCTTTGCCGTCGAGGACCATCTGCGCCAGGGAGTTCGGGCTCACCTCTGCTTCATGACTGTTGATACGGACCCTCAGCATAGCCCTTGCCGTCCAACTTCAATACGAAGAACGTCCGAGATTTACGCTTTTCTCAACCCCATCCGTGGCGTGACCAAGCACGAGCTCTCTGCCAGTGGTTCCGCCGTCTCCCCACCCTCCAGACCAGAAGCTCAATTGCCCGACAGCTAGTGCATCACGGACAACCAATGAGCCAGGAGTATTATCTCCAGTAATGGCGTATTTGTCCACCGCGAATTGTCAGTTCGCGCGCATATCACACCTGGAACGGAACGCCATTGAACGGAAGATTTGCCTTATCCGTGGATCGAGGGGGACAGAACGCGCAGTAGAACTTGAAGGCCTGCTTTTATCGGACAACTCGCCGCACAGGCGAAACCACAAAGACTTCCGCCCGACAGGTATTTTTGTTTCGGCGCCGCGCTGATGATCGTTTTCTATACTGGAAACGTTGACGCGTGCATCACATTTCACTCATCCGGCGCGGGCGCTTGGTCCCGCGCCGGATGTCTTACGAACCTGACTACCCCAGGACAGTCTCGGTTATCGGGCCTTACTCGATAAGGGCCCGCGGTCTTGGTCGTCGTCAACGCCCCGCCTTGGTCTTCGCCTGGCGCAGCAAGCCCTTGGCGCGCGGCGCCAGATCGCCATCACCGATCGCCTGGACCACCTTCTCCAGCGGCGCGATCAGCTTGGGTGCGTGCTTGCCCGACTGACGACCTTTCAGCAGCCTTTCGGCAATGCCCAACGAAGCGAGCGCCGCCTCTTTCTCAATGGCGGTGTCGCTTAGGTACGGTGCGATGACGGTCAGCGCCTCCGGCGCGTCGATGCCCCCCAACGTCCCGAGCAGCAGTCTCTTTTCGCCGTCGCGCTGGACCATGCGGGCAGCCTTGCGACACATCGACAACCGATCGCCGACAGGCAGATCGCGGCGTGCCGCAATACCCAGATAGGCCCGCAGGCAGAGCGCCTTGTCACTGGCCGTCTGGGCGGACTTGGCCAACTTCAACAGATGCGGCGCCGCGTCGGCTGTTTTCCACGTCCCCAGGGCGCGAATCGCGGCGGCATGGACCTCCGCGTTGGAGTCCCCTACCGCCTCACGTACGGCCTTCAATGCCTCGGCCCCACCGAGTCCACTGAGGACGCGCAGCAGGACGATCTTCTGAGCGGGACGGGCCCGATCGAGCCGACCGACCAATTTGCTGGTGGATGCCTCCGCACCGGCTTTGCCGCACAGGTCACCAATCGCTTGGCGGGCCGCCTCGAGGTCTTGTGGACTGTTCAGCTTCAGGAGCACGTCGAGCAGCGCCGACAACTCACCGGGGCCGCCCAGTTCGCCGACCATCTTGATCGACGCCTGACGAACCTTGGCGTCGCCGTCCCCGGAAGCCTTTAACAGGGCCGGGACCGCTTGGGTCATACGGCGCCGCTCCATCAACTGCAATGCCTTGAGACGCGGGCCGGTGCTGGAACTGTTGAACATTGTCATGGTAGCGGCATCGGCCGGCTGGCCCGGAAGGGAGCCGAGGGCCTCCTGCGCGGCCTTAGCGACCGCTTGATCGTCGGTCTCCAAGAGAGCCACCAACTGAGGCACCGACGATGCCTGACCGATCTCGGCGATCGCCTTGATCGCGGCAATGCGAACCGGCGCCGGACCCCGCTGGGCCATCTCAAGGAGAGAGGGCAAGGCTTGCGCGTCACCCCGCAGGCCGAGCGTCTGGGCAACCAGAATCTTGTTGTCCGCGGGCAAATCGCCCAGCGCCAAGGTCAACGCGCTGGTCACTTGACGGCCCGGGATTTCTTGAGCCGTCTGCACGGCGGCGGAAAACAGAATGTAATCGCTACTGCCCAGGTTCTCGCGCAACAGACCGATTCCCTCGGCGCCTCGGATGAGAATGGCGCCGCGCAACGCCCCGGCCCGCACCTGATGCGGCGCCTCCAGGCGGCGCAGCTTGTCATAGATCGTCTGAGCTACGTGGCGTTTGCCTTGGCCGGCAAGCGCCTCAGCACAGCGGAACAGACCCTCGATCACGTGGAGTTGGGTGATCCCCGAGGCCGAAGCAAGTTGGGCCTGCAAGGCAGTGGCAGCCGGGAGATTACCGATCTGCCCGAGCGCTCGAGCGGCCCCGCGGGCGACCAACGGGTCCTTGTCCTTCAACAGCGTCATCAGTTGCGGGACGGCCCTTGTGTCACCGCGCACGCCGACACTGCCAATGACGCCGACGAGGGGTAGGCCCTTGAGCCGGCCCAGAGCGTCCCGGAAAACCTCGTCGACCGCCGGGTCCGGCATCGGCTCCAGGGCATAGCGAGCGTTGTGTGACAATTGTTCATCGCTCAGTAGGGCCGCCAACGCCGGAATGGCCTTCTTGGTGGCAATGATGGCCAGCAGGCGACAGGCATCGCTTTTGTCCTTGCGTGAGGCGCTGCTGGACTGGAGCACGGCAATGAGTTTGCCCTCGTCTTTCTTGGCGGCCACGGTCTGGGCCCCCGTGGGAACCGCCCCGGCCAGAAGCACGCCGAGGAACAGGGCAACGATTATTTTTGACTTCAACATAGCTAATCTTCCTTCCGGCTAGAGTGAGGTATCAGTAGATCCAGGGCTCGCGCATCGCACGGGTGCCAAACCGATTGGCTTCGGCATCGTCGATGAACTCCTCCTTGCTTGGGTCGAAGCGGAGATCGCGCTTGAGCCACATACAAATATTGGCCGCGTGGACAGTCGACATCGTGCGATGCATCATCACCGGGTTGGCCACCGTCTGCCGGCGGGACTTGACGCAATCCAGCCAGTTGCGCATGTGGCTCATCGGCCGCTGGGTGCGGGCCATATAGTTGGCGACGAGTTTCTTGAAGTCCTGCATCCAGGCCGGATTGGACATCTCGGGCTCGGCGTACCCGTCGGCGGTCGCCACCCAACCCTTGGTCCCTTCGTAGCGCACGCCGCACGAGCCATGCCAGAACTTCTTGTCCATGTCGCGTTCCAGCACCATGTTGATCCCATTGGCGAACTTCGTGACCATGCCATCGCCGCTGTCGTTCTTGACGTAGCCGTACTCGATGGCCGACGTGTCGCCGGCCCCCATGGCCACTTGGCACTGCGCGAACGTATGAGCGCCCCACTCGCCGATACAACTGGTGTGGAAGTCGTAGAAATTGCGCCAGCCGCCGCGCGTGTAAGCGGAGTTATAGGGCCGCCAGGGACACGGGCCCAACCAGGCATCCCAGTCCACTTGCTCCTTGGAGGGCTGGGGCTCGGCGTCCCGCCAATCGTGGCTCATCTCGGCCGCGTCCCACGGCGCGATATGGGCACGAACGGTGTGCACGTCACCCAGGTAGCCCAGACGCAGCAGTTCGTTGGCAAAGGTGAAGTTGCCCTCACTGAGCCGCTGCGTACCGGTCTGATAGATCCGGCGATAACGATGGGCGGTCTCGGCCACCGCCCGACCTTCCGCAAAAGTCATGGCCGACGGCTTCTCCGAATAGACGTCCTTGCCCGCCCGCATGGCCAGGATCGACGCCAGCGCGTGCCATCGGTCACCGGTGGTGATCAGGACGGCGTCAATATCGGTGCGCTTCGCCAGGAATTCATTGATCTCCGGATAAGTGGCGCAGTCATTGTTGCCGTAGTGCTTGTCGACACGTTGCTTGACAATGTCGGCATGGCGTTTCTGGGCATCGCAGATCGCCACGAACTGCATGTCCGGCTCGGGCAGCATCCAGCCCAGATCGCTCATACCACGGCCCCGAATGCCGATGGCGCCCACGAGGATACGCTCGCTGGGCGGGACAGCACCATTACGACCGAACACCGAGGCCGGCACGATATAGGGCGCCGCCGCAAACGCCGCCGTGCGTTTGAAAAAAGCGCGGCGAGACAAACTTGATTTCTTCTTTGACATGACGGATTCCTCACTGATGGGATAAGTTGCATTCATTCAAACTTCCGTCCGGGCACTCGCCCATTTCTCACCAAACGAAGAAGCGTGCGCCGCGCGGCGCACGCCTTCGTGTTATTCGTTTCCGCTTCGACGGCAGCTCATCCGACCGTTAGATCGGGGTTATCCGGGCCGAAGTGCTTGAGCATGACGATCGGATCGGTCTTGGAGGGATTGGTGATGGTGACACCCTCCTGGGCCGCCTGTTCACTGACAAAGTACTCATCGTGGGTCAACTGGCCAAAGCGAATCATGGTCGGCGTTTCGACGTTCCAGACCCCCATCGTCCCATGGCCCTGCATCATGATCATGCCATAGGCGCCGCCGTCCTTGATCGTCACCGTCTGGCCGGGCAGGACAGTCAGTTCCTTGGCGCTGAAGGCAGTGGACTTATAGCAGATCCAGTTCTCGATATAACCGGCAGCCTCCATTTCCGCCACGGGCTTGGCCGGCTGGGCGGCCATGAAGCGATTCTTCACGAAATCCGGATCGACATTGAGATCCCAATCGATAACCGCGAGCAACCAGTCGACGTCACCGGCCTTGTCCTTTGGGGTATCCTTCCACAGAAGTTCCTTGGGCACGACCTGGTCGTGAGTGACATTCTCGTACATCGCAAAGACATCCGAGGCCTTCTGCGGCTCGTACGTACAGAGACTGCCCGGCGCGTGAAGGACGCCTGGCGGCACATCCCATCCGGTTCCGGGATCGAGTCGATAGGCCGGCGCCAGCGACGTGATCGAGTTGTCCCTGCCCTCGGCGGCATCGGCCAGGGCCTTGCGGACCTGATCCTTAGTCACGCCGGGATAGAGCCCGAAGAAGGTGTAGGGAAAGTCACCCCCGTGATTGTTGACCTGGGGCGGGAAATAGTAGGCTTCCGGCTTGCCCAACTGGTCGGTCAGCGCCGCGTGCTCGTCGCGATGATGGATATGGTGGGGCAGCGCGCCCTTGTTGTCGAAGAACTTCGAGTACATGGGCCAGCGCTGATGGGCTGCCCAGAGGCGCTGACCGATGATCTGGTCCTGAAGTTCGGCGATCGCGTCGCGCAGCAGGATCTGCTCGGTCCTGCCGCCATCCTCAACGACCACAAAGCTTAACCCCTCATTGGGCGAGGTCAGCGGTCCGTTGTCAGCCGGCGTGGTGGAGGAGAACCAGCGCTCGTCGATACCGCCCCGCTCGCCGCCCAGGGCGTAATAGTCATCCGGATGCAGCTTGATACGCCGCCCCGGCACGCAAAAAGAGCGCGGCACCCAGGTGGGAGCCAGACGCAAGATACCTTTGCCCTGTTCGAGGGCCTTTTCCGCCACTGCCTTCGTCGCCATAATCTACTCCTTAGTTCTGAGTTTTGAGTTTTGGGTGGTGCGACAACTAACAACTCAGAACAGCTTGCGTTTAGTACTTGATGCTCTCCCATTGGCCCGCCTTGGCGGACGCCAATACCGCATCGCAGACCTTCTGCGTCGCCAGGGCATCCCGGAACGTCGGTGACGTCGGCTCGCCCTTGGCCATATTCTCCAGGAAATCGGCCACCTGGTGAACGAAGCTGTGCTCGTAACCGATCTGCAAACCCGGCACCCACCACTTGTCCATGTATGGCATGTCGCTATCGGTGACATGAACCGTCCGCCAGCCGCGTACGATCGAATCATCACCATGATCGAAGTAGCTCAGGCGATGCAGGTCGTGCAGGTCCCATGCGATCGAGGCGTGCTCGCCGTTGATCTCAAACGTATAGAGCGCCTTGTGGCCCCGCGCGTAGCGGGTGGATTCGAAGTTGCCCAGCGAGCCGTTATCGAAACGGCAGAAGAACGTACACGCATCGTCGATGCCGACCGACTCGACCTTACCGGTCTCAGCGTGCATCCGTTCTTTGACGAAGGTCTCGGTCATCCCGCAAACGGCGCTGATCTGTCCGTTGTGCCACATCGCGGTATCGATGCAGTGGGCGAGCAGATCGCCCGTCACGCCGGAACCGGCCGCCTTGACGTCGAGCCGCCACGTGCCATCACCGCCCTGCGGGACATCGGTCGAAATGGTCCAATCCTGCAGGAAGTTCGCCCGGTAGTGGAAGATGCGACCCAGGCGACCTTCATCGATAAGTTGCTTGGCCAAGGTCACCGCGGGGACCCGACGATAGTTGAACGAGACCAGGTTGGGCACACCGGCTTTTTCCACGGCGTCGACCATCTCCTGAGCCTGCGCCGAGTTCAGCGCCAAAGGCTTTTCACAACAGATCGCCTTGCCTGCCTTGGCGCACGCGATGGCGATCTCGGCGTGCACGTTATTGGGCACGCAGATGTCGACGATGTCGATATTCTCGTCCTCGACCACTTCCTTCCAGTTGGTGGTATAGGATTCATAGCCCCACTTCTGGGCAAATGCCTTGGCTTGGTCGGCGTCCAGTCCGCAGACCTTCTTGAGCACGGGCTTATACGGCAGGTCGAAGAAATGCGGAGCTTTGCAGTAGGCGTTGGAGTGGGTCCGGCCCATGAAGCCGTAGCCGATAAGGCCAACGTTCAGTGGTTTAGTCATAGTCTTGATTCCTTATTCAAGGTCCTGGGCAAAAGAAGCATGTGCACGGCACCGATTCGCAGCGCGCCGTTAAGCCGTCCACCCATGCGCCGCCCGCACTTTGAGCATCACATCGAGGATCGCGTTCCAGGTCTCGGGCGCTTCGAGCGTCGCGTTGGAGAACATGCAGCCGTCCCAGCAAATGTGCTGGATCTTGCGCGCCGCGGCGTCTTTGAGCCAGTACCCGGCGCAGCGGACGATGTCGAGCTTGCCGCTGGGATCATCGGCCTGGCAGTGCTTGCCCGTTTTGTCGTGGGCGCCGGCGCCGTGGACCTCGCCATCGTTCTGGGCGACGTGGAAATCGATCGTCCAGGGGCGCAGCTTGTCGACCATCGTCTTGTAGGCGGCGTAGAACTCGTCCTCCGAATAGCCCGGCTGCAGCAGCGCGTGCTCCGGGGCATTGTAGCCCATCAAGTACAGGTACGTGTGGGCCATGTCCGCCTGGAAGCCCAGCGTTTCGGGCATTCCAACGGCTTCCAACAAATCGAGGATGTCCTTCCAACTGTGCATGCCGGCCCAGCAGATCTCACCCTCAGCGGCCAGGCGTTCGCCATGATCGGCCGCGATCTTGGCCGCTTCACGGAACGTCTCGGCGATCTTGGCGGTGTTGGCCTTGGGGTCCTCCCGCCATTTCTCGACGCCGAACTCGGCCGAATCGATCCGAATGGCGCCGTACTTGCGCACGCCGTGATCGTTGAAAACGCCGGCGATACGGCACGCCATCCGCACGGCGCTGAGGAATTTCTCGCGCGCCGCGGCATCGCCCATCGCCGAATCACCGATCGTACCGGGCCAAATCGGCGCGACCAGCGAACCGACGTTGAAACCGTGTCCCGCGATCAGGTCGGCGATTTTCTTGAGTTCGTCGTCGCTGGCGTTGGGGTCGGTGTGCGGCAAGAAGAGGAAGTAGTCGATCCCGTCGAACTTCTGGCCGTCCACCTCTGCGGCAGCGGTCAATTCAAGCATCCGTTCGAGACTGATCGGCGGCTCCTGGCCTTCTTCATTTCCTTTGCCGACCAAGCCAGGCCACATGGCGTTGTGAAGTTTAGGGAGAGTATCCGAACTCATCTTTGGCTCCTTTCGGTTCGGTAACACGTACGATGGGGCTACCCCACCGCATCATTGCCTTTGGTGGGGCAAGCCCCACCCTACATATCTCAATGTCACTAAGCCGCAGCCCATGTCTCTTTGATCATCTTGTAGCCATCGCCGTAACACTCTTCGGGACTGGCCGACAGCTCGCGCCAGACGCAGGTCGTCGCGGCCAGTTCGGGCAGGCTCGTGCCGAACGCCTCGATGGTCAGCCATTGGTCGTAACCACCGGCCTTCAAAGCCTTGAAGATGTCACCGAAGGGGACATGTCCCTTGCCCGGCGTGCCGCGATCGTTCTCAGAGACGTGGACGTGGCGAATCACATCCAGATTCGGACCGATGCAGCCAATGGGGTCCTTCTCTTCGATGTTGGCGTGGAACGCATCGTACATGATACCGAGATTCGGGTGATCCACTTGCTTGGCGTAAGCGGCGCCGTCATCGATGGTGTTCAGGAAGTAGCACTCGAAGCGATTGAGACACTCCAGGGCCAACGTGCAGTTGGCCTTCTGGGCGTAGTCGGCGACCTGCCGGTGCACCTCGGCGCCGCGCTGCTTCTCCTCGGCGGTCGGAGGGACGCCGGTGAAGGTTCCCAATGGCTGATAGTAGGGCCCACACAGAACCTCGACGCCGAGCGCCTCGCAACAATCGATGACCCACTTAAGATAATCGACCCCGCCCTGGCGATGCTTGGGTTCGGCGCTGATCGGGTTGTGTTCCTCATCGGGCATCACCGTGCAGGCGGTGCAGGCCAGGCCGTTGTCCTTTATCGCCTTAGCCACCTTCTGGTAGTGGTCCACGTCGCCACTGAACAGGGGGACCTCCACACCGTCGTAACCGGTCGCCTTGAGTTTTTCCAGAATCCCAAAGTGCTCATCGGTGACGAAGGGGGTCCAAAGTAAGAGATTGATTCCAGTCTTCATAAGCGCCCTCGACAAAGAGTTGTGATGCTGGCCATTGCATTTCCGCTCCGGTGCCGGTGTTCGGCCGGGCCACAACCGAACACACCATGTGGATGGGACCGCGTCTGACGACGCGAGCCAATGTCACTTCTAATGCCCCGGTGATAGCCTGTCAATGGTTTTTTGGCCTCTGTTCGGCCCTCTCGACCGACCTGCGAGAATCGACCGGCAGCGCTGTAATCCATCGTGCAAAGCGCATGTCGGACTGCTATAATGGCCGCCCATACAGATGAACGACGCATCAACCATTCTGTCAGAGGCCAAAGGGAGGTAAGGATTATGGCAAGGTCCGGAGCATACCTGTGCATTTTGACATTCATCGTCCTCACAACGTTCGCCAGCCAATCGAGCGGCGCCGACCCGCGTTGGATCGAGTTCGAGGGCCACTCCGGCCCCGGCCTGGGCAAGCACATCGTCTTCGTCACCGGCGACGAGGAGTACCGCTCGGAAGAATCCATGCCCATGCTGGCCAAGATCCTGGCGGTCCATCACGGCTTCAAGTGCACCGTGCTCTTCGCCCTCGACAAACAGACCGGCCAGATCGACCCGCTCATCCTGGACAACATCCCCGGACTAGAGAAACTCAAGGACGCCGACCTGATGGTGATGTTCCTGCGCTTCCGCGAACTGCCGGACGACCGGATGAAACTCATCATCGACTACACCAATTCCGGCAAGCCGATCATCGGCCTGCGGACGTCCACCCATCCCTTCTTCTACAAGAAGAACAAGAACAGTCCCTACGCCAAGTACACATTTAACAACAAGGACGCCGCGTTCAAGGGCGGCTACGGCCGGCAGGTCCTGGGCGAAACGTGGATCAACCACTATGGACATCATCAGAAAGAGAGCACGCGCGGGCTGATCGCCAAGGGCATGGACGACCATCCGATCGTCCGCGGCGTGGGCGAAATCTGGGGCCCGTCTGATGTCTACGGCCTGACCACGCTGGCCGGGCAGTGCACGCCCATCATCACGGGATACGTCCTCAAGGGGATGGAACCGCGTGACGCGGTGAGCCCCGACAAGAAGCCCCTGCCCGTGGCCTGGACCAAGACCTACACCGGCGACCTGGGCAAGCCAGGCAAGGTCTTCACGACGACCATGGGCCATGGCGGTGACTTCAAGGACCCGGACTTCCGCCGGCTCATGGTCAACGCCTGCTATTGGGGCATGGACCTGTGCGAAAAGATCCCGGCCCAGAGCAAGGTGGACATCATCGGCACATACGAACCCAACAAGATCGGCTTCGGCGGCTTCAAGAAGGGTCTCAAGCCGGCCGACCACGCGATACCCACGAAGTGAGTATTGCCCAATCATCGCTGTTTCAGTACTGAAAAGGGGCCTCTGCGACAATCACGTGCAGAGGCCCCTGCTGTTTCGTTATGGACTTTTCGACGCTCCGAGCCCTTGCACATATTGCTTATACAATGCCAGGAGCTGCTCATCCGACGCCGGCGGCGTCACCACAAGCCGCGTGCGGGCCTTCGCCTTCTCCCCGGCTTTCATGTCACGTCCGAAGAGCGACAGATAGAGTGAATAGTGACTCTCCCCCTGATAGGGCATCGCGACCGCGAAACAGTCGTCGCGCGGGGCCATCACAACCGCCATCGGCGCCGCTGCATCGCCCCGCCGAAAGGCCATAGGCAGCTTGAACTCGGGCATGATTGTCCACGCGACGGGATGGGGCTCTTTCTCCCAGCGACCATCCCGCACCATCGACACAACCGCCTTGTCCCGAGGGAACATCAGCCAGTCGCCATGCGATTTCTCCGCCAGAAGGAATCCCTCGCCCGAGCGAACGTACGGCGAGGGCAGTGACTTGTGAAAGTACGACGCCAGGAAGACCTCGAACTTGCCCAGGTCTGTGCCGGCCTTGACGGTCGTCTCCAGATCCAGCGTCGCCGGGCCGCTCCAGCGGTAAACCGCGATCATCTCGAAGGGACGGCCCTCTTGTGCGGGCAGCGTGACCTCAACGGCGCCATCGGGCAGCAACCGGGACTGCCCCGGCCAATCCCACGCCATCTTCCCGTACCGATTGTTGGTCGTCAGCAGGCGATAGTAGCCAAAGATACCGGCACCGCCATCCAATCGAGTCCCGCTGGGAACATGCACGACAGATTTCAGTCCCGACGATTTACCCCCGGCGCAGAGCGTCCCACGCAGCAGGCCCGTATCGAACGTGTACGCACCCTCAGGGCCCGCCGAGAAGGCGAGCTTGCCCGCGGCGCCCGCTGCAGACGCACCACAGACGACGCCAATCAGACACAAAGCGACTCGGATACGACTCCAGAGGTGATCGCCGGACATAGCCACGCCCTCCATGCTTCAGGCAGACGAGCCTGCGCTACTTGTCGTCGGATTCAATGGTGCACGCCACGCGGAAACCGATGAAGTCCATCTGGGGCAGCCACCACTTGCTCTTGGGGATCTGGGGGTCATTCATGCGCCACCAATCCTCTTCGAACGCCCGCGCCGCACAACGCAACTCGCCCGCTTCGGCGTCGTAGTGACCACCTCGCGCCAAGTACACCTTGCCTTCCTTCGGCCCGGTGGGATTGCTCGCGACGCCTGCGGCGGCTTTGTAAGCTGTCGGGCTATAGAAATCGTGTACCCACTCGCAGACATTGCCCTGCATATCATAGAGCCCCCACGCGTTCGGCTTCTTCGTGCCCACCGCATGAGGCTCCATATCCGCGTTGTCCATGAACCAGCCGTAATCTTCCAGCCCGGCCGCATCCTTCGCCGCACCGAAAGTGCTCGTCGTGCCCGCCCGGCAGGCGTATTCCCACTCGGCTTCCGTAGGCAGACGATACTTCTTGCCCGTCTTCTTCGAGAGCCACCGGCAAACGGTCATCGCATTGTGCCAGCTCAAGCCGATCGCCGGATGCTTCTTGCTATACCCCATTGTCATGTCGCCATAGACCGGCGTGGGACCAGTGATCGCGTCGGGGTCGCCCTTCTTCTTGCCCTCGTCGTTCTTCTTGGCCTCCTGCACGTCGATGAAGTCCTTCTTGGCCGTGCCCGTCTCGGCGTAGTAGGCCTGGAAGAGTTCGAGCGTGACCTCCGTCGAACAGAGATAGAAGGAGTCGAGGCGCACCTTGTGTTGGGGGCCTTCATGGTCCTGGCGATCCGCCTCGGACGCGGGGCTGCCCATCGTGAACGTGCCGGCCGGGATGAGCACCATATCGAGCGTGAGCTTGGCGCCATCCTTCGTCGTTATGGTCTCGGTGTACTTCTTCGGGAGTTTCTTATCTGCGGCCAGGGTCATCGGCGCCATCAGCACCATCAGACAGCCGACGAGGGCCGCGACACATATCGTTTTGCGACTGGTGTTCACCTTCCATACTCCTTAGCAGTTCGTTCTTAAAGTAGGGTGTGCACCGCACACCATTTCCACTAGAGCAGCTTCGTAAAGCCAGGCTTGGGAACGGGATAGCTCCCGTTGGCGGCCAACTTGCTCGGCGGCGCCATGTCGTCACGACAATCCTCGGCCTTGGGCAGATAGTAGAAATCAGAGGCGTTGACCTGCTCCCAGGTCACCTCTTTGCCCGTATAGCAGGAGAGCTGGCCCATCACGGTAATCATCGTGCTCGGGACCATGTAGTTGCCGTTGTTGACGGGCTTGCCGTCGCGAATCGCCTTAAACATCACATCGTGCTCGACCTGGTACGGATTGCATCGGCCAGAGTAGCGCCAGTTCGTCTCGCCCCAGATGCGACGGCCCGTGATACTGGCCTTGCCCTTGGTACCCAGCACGGTACTGGAGGAATCGTTGTGGCATCCGTTCGTCGTGCGGCAGAAGGCGTAGACGCGAATCCCGTTCGGGAACTCGTAGACCACCGAGTGATGGTCGAAGACGTCGCCGTAGATCGGCTCGGTCATCGAGGAGCGACCGCCCATGCCATGACACTTGATGGGAACGGCGTTGCCCATCGCCCAACTGGACCGGTCGAGGTTGTGCACCAGCGACTGGGGGACATCGTCGCCCGAGAGCCAACGGAAATGGTACTGCGTGCTGCACTGCCACTGCAATTCGGTCAGTCCCGGCTTGCGATCGATTATGCCGTAGGGACCCCGGAGGAAATTCTCTTCGATCGAGACAATATCGCCGATCGCGCCGTCGTGAATCCGCTTGACCGTCTCGGCGTATCCGGCGTCGTAGCGACTGTGCAGACCTGAGACAAGGCACAGGCCCTTCTCCTTGGCCAGGTCCGAGGCCTTCTGCATCAGCTTGAGCCCGGCCGGATCGATCCCGTGCGGCTTCTCCACGAAAACGTGCTTGCCCGCCTTGATCGCGCTATAGGCGTGCAGGGGATGGAACTTGGCCGCGTTGGCGATGACCACCACGTCCGAAGCCTCAATGACGTGCTTGTAGCCATCGAAACCGGCGAAGCAGTGATCGTCGTCCACCGTGACCTGATCGCCCTTACCCGCCTTGACAATCGCGTTTTTGGCCCCCTTGACGCGATCCATAAAGATATCGCACATCGCCACCAGCCGAGCGCCGGGATCGGCCGTCAGTGCCTGGGCGCCCGCGCCGGTGCAGCGTCCGCCGCAGCCGATCATGCCCACTCGAATGGTCCCATTGCCGCCGGCAAACGCGCTGCCGCTAATACTCAGCGTACCGGCCACCGCCGCCGAGGTCACCATCGTCGATGCCTTGAGGAAATCACGTCGCGTCGTGCCCGCGCCCTGGTCTGATTCGTTTGAGCGTGCCATATGGCCTCCTTTGTGATGTGCTCGTATCCGTTTGGACCGCTGTCGTCTCGGCCCATCATACCGGCTCACCCCGCCACATTCAAGCCGTCTTTGCCCAATCCAGACCGCCCAACCGCTCTGTCGGCACTCCGAAAATTGGGTTTGTTTCGCATTTCAAGATCCGGATCTCGAGATCCCTGGGCCCTTCCGGCCCCGAGCCAATTGGCTTTGTTTGGGTTTGTTTTCCGGCTCCACCCCCATTGTCAGCCCTGAAAACGCCGAAATTGGGTTCGTTTTGCACAAAAGAGTCTGGCCCAACCGCCCCCTCTGGCCCCGTGAAACCTGCGTCCCCACGATGACAACCCAGGACTCTGCCCCGGGCAAGGTTAAGCAATATGCGTGTTCCACCGATCATGCTCATGCCCCGCTTTGATTGACCACTCCAAATCAATGCAGCAATGTTTGTTGCCTATACTACAACACGCTTTGTGCCGTGTCAAGTTGAAAACCGCTGACTCCCGGATTATTGCCCACCGCCATTTTGTGCCCGGCCTTCTCCGCGCATCCGCCAGCTTTTTGTCTTGCAATACCCACGCACTATTGTACAATTGTACTAGAGAGGTATGCTATGGAAACCATCGTAATAGACACATCGGCGGTAATCGCCGCGATTCTGGACGAGCCTGAAAAGGCCCGGCTCGTCGCGATGACCCAGGGCACCCATCTGTTGGCCCCGGGCTCGCTACGCTGGGAATTGGGCAACGCCCTTTCGGCGATGTTCAAGAAAGACAATATCAGCCTTGAAGACGCCTTGGCGACCCTTGCTATCTTTGACGCGATCCCGATTCAGTTCGTTGAGGTCGATATGAGCCGAGCGATAGATATTGCCCACGCGCTGGGTATCTACGCCTATGATGCGTACATGATCGCCTGTGCGATTGACCACCGCGCCCCTTTGTTGACCTTGGACCAGGCCCTGGGCCAACAGGCGGAAACTTATGGCGTTTCGGTGTTGGAGATCTGACATGACCGTCTTTACGTATTCTCAGGCCAGACAGAACTTTGCGGCCGTGCTCGACCGCGCCAGGAAAGAGGGCAAGGTGCTCATCAAGCGCAAGGACGGAACCGTCTTCGCCCTGTCGCCGGAGACACCCAACGCCTCGCCCCTGGACGTCAAAGGCGTCAAGACAAACGTCACGACCGAAGAGATCGTCCACGCCGTCCGCCAATCCCGCCAACGCTAGCCCAACGCTGGCAAGGAGGTACGCGCCTTTGCCCATTCTTGACGGATTCCGCCGCCCCGCCACATAGAAACCCCCCGATTCCCCGCATATTTTGCGAATTTCCAAAAAAAACACCCATGTCGCCCCCGCGAGAGACGCTTATATCGTACGAGTACGATATTCGGAAGAACGGGAGGCCACAGAATGGACCGATGGATTTGCGTATTCTGTCTATGTGCTGTTGTGAGCGTCCTGGGAGGTTGCCAGGATGCTGGGACGCGATCAGGCATACGACGTTCGAACACCCAAGCCACACCAACAGAAGCATCCGAGGCGCTGACATCAACAGAGAATGAGAGGTCTGACTCGGCGCAGTCTGGTCTGCAGATAAACCAAGAAACGCCGCCCATTTCGCCCGGCCGGGAGACGCCTATAAGATATGCTGTATTCTGGGAGCTAGCGTGAGCGCGCCGCTGCTGGGACAACGGCGCGCCGGCCACACCCCGAAGAACCGGTATTGAGCGAGTGAAAGCAGGAGAGAATGAGTATGGATGTATCGGCCGGGCAAGATTCGAGATCAGATGTATTTGCACCCTGGATAGGTATACCGCTCCTGGTGATGTTCGGCGGAACAGTGTTTGCGGTGGCCTGTGGTATGGTCTTTCAATCGCCCGGAATGGCCCTCACAGGAATCTTCCTCTACTTGATCGGGTTGGTTTACCTGTCCGTGCAAACGCTGGGGCGTCTGATCCTGAGGCAATGGCAAGCCGCCCTTTGTGCCGGCCTGCGTCTTGCGCTGTGCCTGATCCCGGCATGTATTATAGCGATGTCTGTCCTCTGGTTTGCCCGGGCCTTCCAGAGTGAGGATGGATTCGCAACGGACCTGACGATCCCCGCCGATATGGGGACGACCGCCCCCCTACCAAGGCCGACCAAGGGCCCGGGGAGCACGGAAGACCACTTTCAGCAGGCCCTCTGGAATGCGTGGTCAGTCGAGCCGACAAGCGATCCGTTTGTCGTTCCTTCGATGCCATCGCTTCGGACTCTCGCCTCCCAGCACCGTTCGCTGTTGTTGCAATACCTGACCGCCAGTCCGGCCTGGCGGGTCTTCGAGCAGGACGGTGTCCTGTGTGCCACGCGCCGCTGGCGACTCGGGCAGATGTGGCTGTGGAAGATGCATGGCTACTACAGTACACGTGACGTGCGTCCCTGTCCCAACTTTGACATGCCCTCGTTCATGCGCGCACGAATGAAAGTCATTGAAGCCGGCAAATCCCCGGATGGCTCATCTGTCGGGGGCGTGACGATGGTTCCTCCCTCCTTCCAGACACGAACGACGATTGGCCTCGACGGCAAACCCTGGGCCTCCTCTGAATGGAATGAAACATGGCTGGATGAAGGGACGTCCGCCCACTCTATACAGATGGACAAGCGATGGGCGCTCGATAGTCACATTATCATCCGTTGCGGGCCAGTAGTCACAGAGTTGTTCGAGCAGGCAAAGGGACCGGAACGCCGACTCACAAAAGCAGCATTGCGCGCGCTGGAGGCCGAGTTCAAGGCTCTACTCGACCGGAAAGAGTCCATGCATGCCTTGTTACCCAAAGACTCCATCCGTCGAGGCGAGCCCGTCCTGAATCTCCACGAGGGTATGCAACCTGGCATCTATGAAGTCGAGATTTGGATTAACCCCGGCGAGGCGGGCACAGTTTGCCTTAAGGCGTTTGAAGTCACCCGTGGCACTCCGCTTTCGACGCGCAGCCTTCGAGAGTACTCCCATGAGAAAACAGGATGGTCTGAGGACCCTAACGAACTGTTCTATAGTAATACGAATGTCACGATCTATGAGGGCGACTGGGGCGATCCTTATGCGGCCCGATTCGAACTTTGGTTTGTGCCCGATTCCGGACAGACCGAGAGTAAACTGCTCGAACGAATCTTCAAGATCGAAGGCTGGCAGCGATAGTTGATGACAACTCGGTGAGGCAGAGCCCGGCGTTCCGAATGGCTATCCCTTCAATGACCAGCCGTTGTGGTAGGGTTCGTTTACGTATTGGTTGGCGGCTTCGTGGTTGGTGAAGCGGGTCTTTTGGGCGTCCCATTCGAGGCGTTTGCCTGTTCGGATGGCGATGTTTCCGAGCAGTACGGCGTCGGTCAGGATGCCGGCCCATCCGAAGTGGCAGCCGGCCGGATCGCCACCGCGGATGGCCTCGACCCATTCGCCCCAGGTGCCCGATCGGCGCGGGAGCGTCTTGGGGGGCAACCGGTAAGCCTTCATCTTGGTCTCGGGTATAATGCGACTGCCCAGGATGACGCCCTTGTCGCCAATATACATATTCCCTGAATCGGGCAGCTCCCGGCCCGGCTCCAGTTGGCTCGGTCTTGGAGGCTTGAGACCCCCATCGTACCACACCAGGCGCACCGGGGGCATGCCCTCGCGGGCGGGGAAGTCGTAGGTCACGATCGACGCCAGAGGCGCAGTCTCGTCGAAGACCTGGCTGGCGCTGGCACTGATACTCGTCGGATAGCGCAGCTTCAGGGCCCTGAAGACGTGGTTGTAATGGTGACAGCCCATGTCGCCCAGAGCGCCGGTGCCGAAGTCCCACCAGCCCCGGAAGTTCCAGGGGTGGTAGACGGCCGGCATGGGGTTCTTGTTGGCCTTGACCTGGCGAAGGGCGGGATCGCCCTTGGGCCATTTGTCGGCGAACGGTCGCATGGGGGCCGGGCCGATCCAGAGGTCCCAGTCGAGCGTCCCGGGGACCGGGTCTTTCCAGGTCGGGCGCAGCATCCCCTGGGGCCATAAGGGTCGATTGGACCAGACATGGACCTCCCGAACGTCGCCGATAGCGCCATCCCAGATCATCTCGCAGAGCCGACAGGCCTCATCGCTCGTATTGGCCGAGGCGGTGACCTGGGTGGCAACGCCCGCCTTCTCGGCCGCCCGGGTGAGGACACGCCCCTCGTGGATGGTCCGTGTCAGCGGCTTGACACAACAGACGTGCTTGCCTTTCTGCAGGGCGGCCTGAACGATGATCGCGTGCGTGTGGTCGGGCGTCCCACAGTAGACGGCGTCGATCTTGTCGGTCTCTGTATCGAGCAGTTGCCGGAAATCGCGATACCGTCGCGCCTCGGGGAACTTCTTGAACGTCCGATCCGCGTAGACGTCGTCGACGTCACAGAGAGCCACGATTCTCGTGCCCGGCTGCTTGGCAACGCTCTGGATCTGACCGCTCCCGACGCCACCGACCCCGATGCCGGCGACATGGATCGTTTCGCTCGGGGGCACGTGCCGCGCCCCGCCCAGGACGCACCGGGGAACGATGGTGAAGAGCCCCGCCCCGGCGGCATAGGCCATGAATCGACGTCGATTGAGTTTCGCCTTTTCCTGTCCCATGCTCAGGTGACCTCCGAAAGCGCAACCGTCGTATCACAACGCGCCCGGGAGCGAGACGAATGCCCGCCGCTCTCCAGGGCGCGTTGACTCTAACGAATTGACGTGCCCGCCTAGCCTTCCTGGACGACCTTCATGTCCATCAGTCGGGCGAGGTGGCGCATGCTGTCCAGGTGGTCGCCATAGACCACCACGCGATGCAGCAGCGTCATGGCGTCTTCGGTCTCCAGGACACTGCTCCAGTCGGCGGCCATCTGGGCCGCGTCGGCGACCTCGGTGACGATCTGCGTGCGACAGCCGTGAACGGCCCTTTCCGGGACTTCGATGATCTTGCCCTTCGAGGCCAGGATCGTGTCGAGGTTGACCATCTTGGTGCGGGTGATGGTCTCGCCCAGGCGGTACTGGACCTCGGGGACGCAACCACTACCGGCCACCTCGGAATGACCCCGCAGCAGGTACGGCGCCTCGGCCCCGTCGGGACCGTCCATCTTCAGCGGCGCCGTGCAATGGGCGGTCCACAGGGCGTTACGCGCCGTGTCGAACGTCGCATTGCCCTGGAAGCCGGGTTTATCGAACGCGTATTGGAGCAAGAGCATGGTCAGCACTGAGTCCATGTCGCCCTCGCAAGCGGCGGGAATGCCGTTGTCGCGCAGGCGGGCGAACCCAAGACAGGGGAAGCCCTTCGAAAGCCAGCCCATGCAGGTGCCCACGGCCAGCGCCTGGGCCTGTTCCTGCTCCATGAGACGCTGGAGCGCGACGCTGACACAGGCCGCCTTCTTGATGTCCTCTTTGTTGGGCTCGATGATTTCCTTGGCATTCTTGGTCCAGGAGTCGATCTCGTCTCGGACCATGTTGCCTTTAGCGGCGGCGATCATCTCGTCAAAGCGATTCTCTTCCATCGCCACGACGTCGGCCCCCAGACGCTTCTTGACCTGCTTGGGAGACTGGGCGGCCGCCGTGCCACGGGCCGGCGGGAACAGGAGGATGCGCGTCTGCTTCATCATGGGCACGACCCTGAGCAGCCGAAGGGCCCGCTCCAGTTCGTCGTAGTCGCTGCTGGCCATCAGCGTGACGCGGTGTCCCTGACGATGCCAGCGAGGCGAGTACATCCAATCGTGACCGCTGGCCGGCAGCGAGAAAATGACCATGGGATGCGCCCCATCCAGAATTGGTCTGACGACCCGCGTCAGGGCGAAGTTCCGCACATTGATCGCCAGCACCGGCGCTCCGGGCCCGGCCTTCTTGAGCAACGCGACCGTCTGCTCGGCACTGTTCGACGGGCCCATCACCAATTCGATGTTGCCCAACTCCTTCTCCGCCTTGGCCAGGCGCGCTTTCATGGCCTGCACCTGCGTGTTGTCGGCGCCCCAGTCACGGTCCACCGGCGCGGGCGTCCCGCTGAAGACGACGCAGATCGTTGACTTTCCGGGGGGTTGAGAACGCGGCGATCCCGCAGCCCAGGCGTGCGACCAATTGGCGCCGGCGAGCATTACCCCGCTGGCCACTCCCGCTCCCAAGAAGTCTCGTCTCGTGCAGTGTTCACACATGGCAATGCCCTCCAATAGAATAAGACCATAGGAAATTTGATTGCAACATGCTCCCGCGACTATAGCACCGCCTAGACAACGGTTCAAGAAAACAAAAAACAGTTGATCTTCACCGGACAGAGCCCGCCGCCTGGTTGGCGCGAATGTCGTAGGCGTGGAGGTCGGGACCGCACCGGATGTAGAGCCTGCCCCCGCAGACGACGGGATGGGCGAGATAGGCATTGGTGGGCTTTCGTTTCAACTCGAATTGGCTGACAACGTCGAAGCCCTCCGCCGTCGCGGCCAGCAGAGACATCGTGCCGCGATGGTTCAAGGCGTAGATCATTCCATCGGCGTAGGTGATGCCCACCTTGCCCAGTGTGTCGTCGAGCTTGATGGTCTTGCCCGTGAGAAAATCGACACAGTAGAAACTCTTGCCCCCCACCCGGCAGGCGGCGCCGTAGAGTCGTCCGTCAATGAGGAGGGCGCCGCTATGACAGTCGTCCAGTTCCTCACGATGCCAGACCGTCGTCGCCGTGCGGGACGCCAAATCGGGCTTGATCAGCCGCCCGCCCGAGAAGTGTCCACAAGCGATAAACACGTACCCATCGTGGAACACGGGTGTCAAGGCGTTCTGGGGCGACCTGGGCGAGAACGGCGCCGACCAGAGCAGCGCGCCGCTCTCGACATCCACGCTGACTACCGACCGCTGCGTCATGCTGATCAACTGGCGAACGCCCTCGTGGGTGACGACCACGCCGGAACAGTAGGCCGCAGAGTGCTTGATCTGCGTATTGGCCCAGAGGGTCTTGCCCGTCCGCTTGTCCAGGGCGACGACGCGACCCTTGGGCCCGCCCGGCATGCACAGAACCTTGTCGCCCTCGACGATCACATTCTCAGCGAGCGCCCAGATGCCATACATCGCATCGAACCTGGCGTTGAGGTCCACCGCCCAGAGCGGCTCACCTGATTTCGCATCATAGGCCGCCAGTCGACCCGTGGGATTCAGATGGTAGACAGCGCCGTCCCTATAGGTCGGCGTCGCCCGCGAACCGGGACTCGACCGGCGCCAGGCGTCGCCGTTGGGTTGCTGCCAGATCAACTTGCCGTCCATGCTGAGCGCCAGAACCATCTCCCGGCGGTCGAAATCGCCGGCGGTGAAGATCATCCCCCCAGCGATCGAGACGCCCGAGTACCCACGTCCACAGGGCGAATAGGTCCAGAGCTTGCGGGGCCCACCCTCAGGCCATTGGCGCAGGAGCCCTGTGTCCGGCGACATGTTCGTCCGCCCCGGACCGTGAAACTCAGGCCAATCGGAACCACGTTCGATGCCACCGGCAGCCAGGAGCGGCGTGCGAACAGACATCGCAACACATAGCGTCACGGTCACAAAAATGATCCTGCGTGCGTTCATAGCGTCTCCTTCTTGCCTGGCCTGATATCGCCAACGACTTTCGTCACATTGTACGAAACCCTCGCTATTTGACCATCCCTACGATGATTTCGAGCGTCACGCCTCTTGTCACGCCAGACGCTGAGCGAGGTAGGCGATGACCTGGTCGATCAGGGCGGCTCCCTGAGGGGTCTGGATGGAGATGCATTCCAGGATGGGCACGGCGCCGGCCCGCTTCTTGCCAAGAGCCACGGACAGATAGCGATCCAGTTCCTCCCGCACGCTCTCCTGGAGTTGCTCGAACTCGCGCTTGTTGATCTTGTCGCGCTTGTTCAGGAGGATGACGACTTCGCGGAGCTTCCGCTTCGCATAGGAGCCTCGGCGTAGGACGGTGTCCAGGCGGTTGCAGAAGAGGCGCAGCCAGGAGACCGAGGTTCGGATCGCCTTGCTGCTATCCAGCAGAACGATGACGGCGTGGGGCTTGCGCAGGCCAACCAGGCTGGCGTGCTGGATCGGTCCGGTCTGGCCCGGCGTATCGACGGCGCGTCGGACGTTGAGTGCGAGGTTTCCGTCGGTCCCGACGTGGACCACGAACGTGGGCGACTTGGTGATGTGATAGGTCATCTCGCGCGTACCCTCCGCATCGAGGGCGCCGAGTCGCAAATACTGGGCGAACTTGGTCTTGCCGGCCGTACTGGGCCCGAGGACGAGGATCTCCTTGCCCTTGGCATAGGTCCTCAAGCGGGCCAGCCCTTTGGGCGCGGCTCGTCCCACGGCTTTGACTTTGGCGTCCATTCCACGTCCTCCCGGAACATCAGCCCTGCGCCATCCGCATCGAATCACCCGGCGCACCCACGGCACGCCGGGACCATTCTACAACCGGTCCGCCCAGTGACTCAACCGATTCCTGACGGGAAAATTGAAGAGGATGACCTGAAGGTGTCGCAGGTCGATGGCAAATGGGCCGCTCACGTGGTAGGATGCGATCCGTTTACAGCGACCGCCGGCGATGCTGGGATGGCCGCGTTATGTGAGTAGGAGCGTTTAGAGATGAGTTTTGATTTCGACACCACGATCGAACGGCGCGGCACGGACAGTCTGAAGTGGGGTCGGTACCTGGGCCGGGACATCCTCCCCATGTGGGTGGCGGATATGGATTTCCGGGCCCCTGAGCCGGTTCTGGAGGCGTTGCGCGGGCGCGTCGAGCATGGCGTTTTCGGCTACGCCCTCCCGCCGGCGGAACTGGTGGAGGTGGTTGTCGCCCGAATGGCCAGGATGTATCAATGGGCTATCGAGCCGTCCTGGATCGTCTGGCTGCCCGGCCTGGTGCCCGCTCTGAACGTCGTCTGCCGTGCCTTCGGAGGCGATGGCGACGACGTGCTGACCTTCACCCCGGCGTACCCACCCTTCCTATCAGCCCCGCCGCTATCTGGAAGAACGATCAAGGCGATTCCGTTGGCGCGGGAAGGCGAGCGTTTCACCTTTGATATCGAACGACTCGAACGCGAGGCGTCGCCGCAATCACGCGTCGTGCTGCTGTGCAATCCCCACAACCCGGTCGGCAGGCGGTACGAGCGCCAGGAGCTCCAGCGCGTCGCGGAAATGTGCGTCCAGCGCGATATCGTACTATGCTCCGACGAAATCCACTGCGACCTGATCCTGGACGGCCAGGACCATATCCCCACTGCAACCCTGAGCCCCGAGATCGCGGCCAGCACAATCACACTGATGGCGCCCAGTAAGACGTTCAATGTCCCCGGACTCAATTGCGCGTTTGCGATCGTTCCGAACGACAGTCTGCGCAGGCGATTCAACCAGGCCCGCGAAGCGATCGTCCCTTTCCCCAATGCACTGGGCTACGCTGCATGTCTGGCTGCCTATCGAGACGGCGAACCGTGGCGCGCCGCGCTGATCGATTATTTGCGGGCCAACAAGGACTTGGTCTACCGCTTCATCAACGACGAAGTTCCGGGGCTGTCCATGGACGATGTCCAGGCGACCTATCTCGCCTGGATCGACGCAACGAGCCTGGAGCAATCGGACCCGGCGCGGTTCTTCGAAGAGTCCGGCGTGGGGCTCTCGGACGGCAAGGAGTTCGCCGGGCCGGGCTACGTCCGACTGAATTTTGGCTGTCCTCGACAGACGCTTCTGGAAGGTCTCGACCGGATCAAGTCGGCTGTAACGAGACGCTGAGCGCCGGCGCACAGGAAAAAGCCGCCGATCCCGGAGCAACCGAGACCGGCGGCGGACTGTCTGCAACGAAGCCGGCTCTAAGCGAATTCTTTGTATTCGCGATCCTTGAGGATGCCCGGTTGTGGAATCGGGTAATTACCCTCGGCGTCGGACTTCAGCGGTGCGGGCGAATCCATCGTCAGCTTCTCCAGATCCGGGGCAAACTCGTGCTCGCAGTTGAGCATCTGGTCGTAGGTAATGACCTGGCCCGTGTGCGCCGCCATCCGGCCCATCGAGGTGACCATACTGGCGATCGCGCCGCGCTCGACCTCGTTGTACGGCTTGTCGGCGCGAATCGCCTCGATCAGGTCGTCCCATTCGAGTTGATAAGGACTCTTTTCCGGCTGCGGATAGCGCCACAAGATCTTCTTCATGTTCTGGTCGCTGTAGGTGCGAACCTTGCCCGGCGCGTGGCCCGAGGTGGAGATGATGCACGCCCCTTTGCTACCGTGGGCATAGCTGGAGAACCCATTCTTGCAGCCGGCCATGTGGCGTCCGTTGTAGAAGAGCTTGGCGCCATCTGGGAAGGTGTACTCGACGGCATAGCTATCCAGATTCTGATCGACCGAATCGCCCCGATAGTGCCGCCCACCCAGGGCCTGGGCCTCGATGGGCCAGGCGCCCTTGATCCAGGAGCACTCGTCGATCTGGTGGATGTAGTAATCGCTGAACAGGCCCCCACTGCCCCACAGGAAACTGTGGAACCGTGCGATCTGGTACAGCAACTCGCTCATGTCGGACGGTTTGCGACCCGCAGTGGCCGAGCGGCCGCTCATGCGATAGCCCCGCATGGCGATGATCTCGCCAATCTCGCCGTCCCGAACCCGCTTGAGTAACTCCTGACGACCTCGACAATGGCGCACCATCAGACCGACGCCCACCTTGAGGTTCTTCTTGTCGGCCTCTTTGCCGAGTTGGATCATGCGACGCGTGGTGGGACCATCGACCGTGACGGGCTTCTCCATGAAGACATTGAGGCCCTTGGCGATCGCGTATTTGAAGTGCACCCAGCGAAACGCCGGGGGTGTGCCCAGGATGACGACGTCACCCGGGTCGAGACAGTCCATCGCTTTGCGGTAGCCATCGAACCCGACGAATTGGCGCTCTTGGGGAATATCCACCTGGCGCGACCGTCGTCTCTTCAGGTTCTTGTAGCTGCGCTCGACACGGGCCGCAAACACGTCGGCCAGCGCCACCAGCTTGATCGGGCCGTTCTGGACCAGGAGAGCATTGGCCGCGGCGCCGGTGCCCCGCCCCCCACAGCCAACGAGGGCGACCTTGATGGTGTTGTTCTCGCCGGCATAAGCCAGCGGCATGGCGGCGCCCATCAGGGCCGAACCGGCGGCGATCTTTCCCGTCCACCCCAAAAAAGCACGACGCGAAGGCTGCGACGATCCAGATAGAGATGATTGCGAGTGTTGTTCCATAGCTTGCTTCCTTTCGCTTACGAACATTTTCTGCCCCGCCTGGTCCAGATCCATATGAGGAGAGACAGGACTATTTCTTACTCACACAGTAGAGGTTCTCGGCGGTCCGAATGTAGAGGCGACCGTCGGCAATGGCGATGGACGATTGGATACGCGGCTCGTCGATCTTGGTCTCAAAGAGGATCTCGAAGCGCTTATCGCCGGCCCGGAGCACGACAACTTCACCCGTTTCGTTGATGCAGTAGAGCTTACCGTCACCGGCGGTCAGGGAGGCCCGCCAGGGGCCGCGCCCGCCGATTTTGCCCTGCCAAAACGCCTGGCCCGTCTTCGGATCGAGGCAGGTGACCACCTTGCCATGCTTCATGCCGTCCAACACGTAGAGTCGGTCGCGATAGAAGCATGGCGTGCTGCAATCGGGCGCCGCCGCATCAAACTCCCACACGATGCGGGCGAGATTCTCGCCACTCGGAGGCTTGAGGGCAAACAGCGAGTTGCCCTTGTGCCGCAATCCGAACACCAAACCGGCGTCGCTGACCAGCGAAGGAATGACGCGTGTGTCCCGCACTTTCTCATGCCAATACTCGAAACGCCAGAGTTCCTTACCGGTAGCAGGATCGTGCGCGGTGACGAAATCGGCGCCGGTATTCAACAGCTCGACTGCACCGTCGCGCACAAACGGGATGGGCGTCGAGTAGGTCTCCATCCCTTCGTCGAACGCATTGGTCGGACGGGACTGCTTCCAGAGGGTCTTCCCGGAGACCGGGTCCAGCGCCATGACAAAGGAATCCAGGGGCCCGTCGGCGTCGGGCTTGCGATAGGGCTTGTTCCGGCGGATGACCGTGATGAAGAGCTTGCCATCGTGAAGGAAAGGACTGTTGCTGTAGCCAAACTGCAGCGCCAGGTTGCCGTACTCTTTTTCGATATTCCGCGACCACAGTCTCTTCCCATCGATGTCGAAACCGACAAGTTCTCCATTGCCGTACAGAAAAAAGACGCGCCGGCCGTCCGTGACCGGGGAGGGCGATGCCAGGTTGTTGCGGGGGTACCGCCGCGAATCGCTCCCGGCCCGCTCGCGCCACAGCACCTTGCCGGTGGCGGCCTCCAGACACAGAGCGAGGAAGTCGCCCGAACCCTTGACTGTAGAAGTGATGAAGACCTTGCCACCGACTATGATCGGGGTCGCACCGCTGGGCCCGGGCAAGGGACGGACCCACGCCATGTTCTCCGTCTCGTTCCACGAGGTGGGCAGATTCGTCTCGTCCGTCGAGCCATTGAAAAACGGCCCGCGCCACTGGGGCCAGTCGGTCGCCCGAACGAGACTCGCCGGCGTCGCCAGCCAAACGGCCAACAACACGGCCAAACAGAACTGTCGCATCTGATATGCTCCTGTGTGGCTCAAGAAATCGTCCGGTAACGATAACGCGCCTGCCCCCGGGGTCACCCGCCTCTTGACGCCGCGTCTCGAAGTGCAGCAAGAAAGAACCGACCGCCGGTCCCGATCCAGCCGGGACCGGCAGTCGATGAATCGCCGTTGAATCATACCATATTGAGCTAAGCTCTGTATTCCTGATCGGTCACAATGCCGGGCTGCGGAACCGGATAGCGGCCGTTGGCGTCGGCTTGCAGCGGGGCCGGCGAATTCAAGGTCAGCTTGTCCAAACCAGGCGCCATCTCGTGCGGGCAATTGAGCATCTGATCGTAGGTAATCTCCACACCCGTGTGCGCCGCCATGCGCCCCATCGAGCTGATGAGACTGACGGCCACGCCACGATCCACTTCGTTATAAGGCTCGTCCTTGCGAATAGCATCCAACAGATCGTTCCATTCGTTCTGGTACCAGTCGCGTTGGTCGCGGGGCGTTCTGGATTCCCATACGATTTCGGACCGGTTCGGAGTCTGACCTTTGAAGATAGCCGAAGGTCCACCGCAATCGCCGTTCTTGGAAGCGATGGCGCTGCCTTTCGTGCCGTGGACGTAGCTCGAAAAGTTGTTGTAACAACCGTTTATGCAACGTCCATCGAAGAAGATCTTCGTCCCGTCGGGGAAGGTGTATTCTACCGAGTACGTGTCGAGATTCTGATCGACGTATTCGATGCCTTCGGGGCCCTTTCTGTAATGTCGCCCGCCCAAGGCCTGGGCTTTAACGGGCCAGGCGTTCTTCATCCAGGACAAATGGTCAACGATGTGGATGTAGAAGTCGTTGAAGTTGCCGCCGCTGGCCCAGATAAAGCTGTGGAAGTTCCTAATCTGGTAGAGCAGTTCGTTTTGACCCGCCGGCATGGGCAAGCAGCGGAAGGACCCGGCCGGCCCGTGCATCCGGTAGCCACGCTCCAGGATGATCTCGCCGATTTCTCCGTCGTGAACGCGCTTAGCCAGTTCCTGCAAGTGGCGGGCGTGTCGGGAGTTCAAGCCCACGCCCACCTTGAGGTTCTTTGCCTTGGCTTTTTCGTTAAGTGCCAACATCCGTCTGCTGGTCGGGCCGTCCACGGTGACAGGTTTTTCCATGAACACATTCAGGCCTTTTTCGATCGCATAGGTGTAATGGACCCAGCGAAACGCCGGCGGCGTGGTCAGGATCACGATGTCTCCCGGCCTGAGGCAATCCATCGCTTGTTTGTAGGCGTCGAAACCGAGGAACTGGCGGTCCTTCGGCACGTCGACCTTGTCGCCGAACGCCGCTTTCAGGTTCTTGTAGCTGTTGTCGAGTCGATTCTGAAAGACGTCGGCCATGGCCACCAGTTTGATCGGCCCGCGCCCGGGGACACGCAGGGCGTTGCCCGCCGCGCCCGAGCCGCGACCGCCGCAGCCCACGAAGGCCAGTTGGATGGTGTTGTTCCCGGCCGCGTACAGGCTCGAACCGAGTCCTGTCGCCAGGGCCGAAGCGGCAGCGATGCGGCCGGAAGTTTTCAGAAAATCACGACGTGACGTGCTGTTGTTGGCGGTTTCACTCATGGCGGGTCTTCTCCTACTTCACTGGTGTTGACTTCGGACATGCCGCTCGTTCCCGGACATGCCTGTTGCCCTCGGGGCGGACGCCCTTGGGGCTCCATTGGCCCTATTATCACCATTCCGCCCGGCGATACAAGGTTTTTTGGTGTCCTGATACGGCGCCATGGGGCATAATCCTGAATAGCCGCCCAGAGCGGCGGGATCGTGAAAACAACGCACTGGGAAGGAATTGCCATATGACTCGCCAAAGAACACCACCGCCAGAGGAATGCACGCCACTATCCCGCCGGACCTTGCTGGGCCGCACCGCCGCGCTGGCCGCGACAATCACGATTGTCCCCCGCCACGTGCTGGGAGGCGCCGGACAGACCCCGCCCAGCGAAAAGCTCAACATCGCCGGCATCGGAATCGGCGGACAAGGCGGACATGACATCGACAGCGTCAAAAGCCAGAATATCGTCGCCCTTTGCGACGTGGACGACGCCTACTCCGCCAAGACGATGAAGCGCTATCCCAAGGCCAAGAGGTACCGTGACTTCCGCCAGATGCTGGATAAGGAAAAGAGCATCGATGCGGTGGTGGTGGGCACGCCCGACCATACCCACGCCGTGGTTTCGATGAGGGCGATCAAGATGGGCAAGCACGTCTACTGCGAGAAGCCCCTGACCCGCACGGTCTACGAGGCCCGCGCGCTGGCCAAGGCCACGCGCCAGGCGGGCGTCGCCACGCAGATGGGCAACCAGGGGATGGCCTTTGAAGGTAACCGTCTGATCAACGAATGGATCTGGGACGGCGCGATCGGCCCGGTGCGAGAGGTGCACGCGTGGTCGGACCGCCCCACCCACAATGGCCAGCTCTTCTGGGCCCAGGGCATCGACAGACCAAAGGACACACCGCCTGTCCCGGCGACGCTCGACTGGGACCTCTGGCTCGGACCGGCGCCGCATCGCCCCTACCATCCGGCCTACCATCCCTTCCGCTGGCGCGGCTGGTGGGACTTCGGCTCAGCCGGTCTGGGTGATATGGGTATCCACAACCTCGCGCCGGTCTTCTCGGCATTGAAACTGGGGGCGCCGGCCAGCGTGTGCGCCAGCTCGACGTTGTTCAATAATGAGACCCTTCCGCTGGCCTCGACGGTTCATTACGAATTCGCCGCTCGGGGCGACATGCCACCCGTGACGCTGCACTGGTACGACGGGGGCATCATTCCGGCCCGGCCGCCGGAACTGGACGACGACCGCGAGTTGTCCCGTGAGGATGGACTCATCTTCCTGGGCGACAAGGGTAAGATGTACGTGGAAGGCTGGGGCGGGCATAGCCCCCGTCTGATCCCCGAGGCAGAGATGAAGACCTATAAGCGACCACCCAAGACCCTGCCACGCTCGATCGGCCATCACGCCGAATGGATCAAGGCCTGCAAGGAAGGAACACCCACACGGTCATCGTTCGACAACTTCGCTGGGCCATTGACCGAGGCGGTTCTGCTGGGAACGGTCTGCGTCCGCACCGGAGGCCGGAAGCTCCTCTGGGACAGTCCCAATCTAAAGGTGACCAATTCCGCCCAGGCCAACGAGTATCTGCACTACGAGTATCGAACGGGCTGGACACTGTGAGCGGAGAAGTGCTCCTGTTACCCCCAGCGCCGTAACCAGACAGATTGGAGGTATCAAGCGTATGCCAGGGAAGGGAAAGGTCAAGGTCGGTATCATCGGTTCCAGATTCGAGGCGGATATTCACGCCGAATCGTTTCGCATCATGCCGGATGAGGCGGAGGTCGTCGCGATTGCTTCACCCACGCCGGGCAATGCTGCCAAGCTCGCCAAGAAATATGGCATCCCCCGCGTGTTCACCGACTACAAGCAGATGCTCCTGGAAAAAGACATCGAGATGGTCACAATCACCGCGCCGAACGACCTGCACGCGCAGATGACCATCGACATCGCCGAAGCCGGCAAGCACGTGGTCTGTGAGAAACCGCTATGCATGACGCTGGAGGAGGCGGATATCATGATCGACACCTGCCGGAAGAAAGGTGTGCTCCTGATGTACGCTGAAGAGCTGTTCTTTACGCCCAAGTACGTCAAGGCCAAGGAGATGGCCGACCAGGGCGCCTTTGGCAAGGTGTATCTGGTCAAGCAGAGTGAGAAACACTTCGGCCCACATGGCGACTGGTTCTGGGATGTCGAGAAGTCCGGTGGGGGTGTGTTCATGGACATGGGCTGTCACGGCATCGCCTTCTGCTACTGGTTCCTGGGCCGACCGAAGATTGAGAACGTCTATTGCCAGATGGGCACCTACGTCCACCGCTACAGGACAAAGGGCGAGGACAATTCGATCTGCATCATGGAATTCGCCGACGGCGCCGTCGGCATAATCGAGGACAGTTGGGCCCGGCGCGGCGGTATGGACGACTGCATCGAGGTCTATGGCGAAGGGGGCGTGACCTACGCCGATCTGCACATGGGCAACGCCCTGCCCACGTTCAGTTCGCCTGGCTACGGATACGCCGTCGAGAAGGCCCCCACGACCAAGGGCTGGACGTATCCCGTCTTCGAAGAGCTATGGAACTATGGGTTCCCCCAGGAGATGCACCACTTCGCCCGTTGCGTGCGGGGCAAGGAAGAGCCTCAGGCCACCGGTGAAGATGGGCGGGTCGTCCAGGAGGTGCTCTACGCCGGATATCAGTCGGCGGGCGCCGGCAGAAAGATCGAACTGCCCTTCCGACCCAAGGGCGTGCAGAGACCCATCGATCTGTGGCGCAAGCCCATCACGTAAGACCAGGAACGCGCCATGGCAAATATAACCGTTAGCATCCTGTCCAACCGTGAAATCAGGGACATCCATGATGCCTGTATGAAGATCCTCCGGGACACGGGCGTCATGGTCCACCACGAAGAAACACTGGACCTGCTCGGTCAGGCCGGCGCGCGCATAGATCGCAATCGCAAGACCGCGCGGCTCTCGGAGCAACTCGTAACGGACTCCGTGGCGCAGGCCGGCAAGACGTACACCCTTTATGGACGAGATCCCCGGCGCGTGGCGCGCTACGGACAGGGCGACTTCATCCTGATGTCCAGTCCGGGGCAATATGCCTGGATCGATCTGCAAACGGGCGAGAGACGACCGGCGACCGTCCAAGATGCGACAGACGCCATCCGGCTGGGCGATGCCCTGGACAACGTCACAATCGTCGGCGCCATGGCCCAACCCGAAGAGATCTCCGAGCGATACAGGGATATCTTCCTCACGGGCGAACTGGTCAAGGGGACCACGAAGCCGACCCGCTGTTGGGTCCGCAACGGGGCCACCGCGCGTCACATCCTGGAAATCTACCGAGCGGTGGCCGGTGGCGCCGAGGCCCTGCGAACCCGGCCCATGGTCGAGGCCTTCCTCGAACCGATCAGTCCACTCCAGTTGCCAGGGGATGGACTCGAGATCGTCAAGGAATTCGCTCAGGCGGGACAGCCCGTCAGCATCGGGCCCATGGCGATGGTCTGCGGAACGGGCCCCGGAACGCTGGCCGGGACCCTGGCCCAGGAAAACGCGGAGATCCTGGCCGGCGTGGTCGCTACCCAAGTACTCGCGCCGGGCACACCGATCACCTACGGCGGGATCCCCCACATCATGGACCCGCGGACGGGGATCTGTTCGTTCGGATCGCCCGAGCAGGGACTGATGGCGGTCGCCATGATCCAGATGGCGCACTTCTACGGTTTTCCCGCGTACGTCAACGTGGGACTGACCGACGCCAAGACACTCGACGCCCAAGCGGGGATGGAGAAGGGCATGACGATGGTCCTGGGCGCCCTGGCCGGCGCGGACATGTTCGGTCATGCCGGCATCTGCGGGACCGATCACGCCGCGAGCCTGGAGTGGCTTCTCGCCGACCATGAACTGATGGCTTATGTCAAACGAGTGGCTCAGGGCTTCGATGTCACCACCGATACGCTGGCGACCGAAGTGGTCGAGAGTGTGGGCCCCGGCGGGAATTTCCTGGCCGAAGAACACACCGTCCGCCACTTTCGCAACGAACTGTGGGTACCCGGCGCGCCCTGGACACGACAGACTTGGGACGCCTGGGCCAACGCGGGGCAAGAGACCCTGCGTGACCGCTGCCGCCAGGAGGTCAAGCGCCTCCTAAGCGAAACGACGCCCGAGCCCATCGGCGAGAACCTGGCTGCCGAGATCGACAACATCGTCGCTACGGCACAACGTCACCTGGAATAGCGGCGCTATTTCGCCAGTTCGCCAAACCGATTGGCAATCGCCAGCGCCGGGTCCAGCGGCACATCCACTCCAACGAGATCGTCTGGAATGCTGATGATCGGCCGGCGGGCCAGCGCCTTGCCCGCAAACTCGGGCAACCACTGCTTCTCGGCTTCCATCATCTCATGCGTCATATCACGAACTTCCTTCAGCGTGCAGACCGCCGAGGTGAGCGGGTCCATCGCGATAGCCTGCATGGCGTATTCGGGATTGCCCTCCAGAGCCGCCTCGACCACCAGTTGCTGGACGGTGACATTGCTCTGATTCAGAGCGGCGCAAGGCAGGGGCAGATCGCCGATCGTCACCGGATGCAGGCCCTGGGAATCGACATAAACGGGGACTTCCACACAACAGCCCCGCGGCAGATTGGTGATGTAGCCGTCATTGCGGACGTTGCCGTTGAGCCGGAAGGGTCGGTCGGTCTGAGCCGCCTCGAGAATGTACGAGCAATACTCGACGCTGCGGCCCTCGATCTTCGGTGATTCGGCCGCCAGATAATCGATGCTCTTGTACTTCTCGGCCAACATGGTGCAGTAGTGGTAATACGCACCGGAGGCGCCGCCGAAATCGGGCTGGTCGCAATACAACTCCAACGCCCTTCGACTGCTGCGGAACCACGGGATGTACTCGGACAGATGGCCCGTACTCTCGGTCATGAAATAGCCGAAGTGCCGCATGACTTCGCCGCGGACCTTCTCGTTAACGTAGTACTCCGGCTTCTCGATATTCTCCTTGAGGATCGGATACAGATCGCGCCCGTCGCGCTTGTCGCGCAGCGAGAGGAACCAGCCCATATGGTTGATCCCGGCACAGGTGAAATCCACCTGGTCCTTGGGTACGTCCACGTAGCGACTGATCAGATCCAGCGTCGTCTGGACACCGTGACAGAGTCCGATGAATTGCACGTCGGCCACGCGGCCCAGGGCCGAGCAGTTGGCCCCCATGGGATTGGCGTAATTCAGCAGGATGGCGTCGGGGCACAGCTCGTTCATGTCCCACGACATGTCGGCCAGGACGGGAATGGTGCGCAGCGCGCGAAAGATGCCGCCGGGGCCGATGGAATCGGCGATGCACTGATCCACGCCGTACTTGAGCGGGATCTCGTAGTCCATGCGAAACGCTTCGACACCGCCGACCTGGATCATGTTGATCACGTAGGTCGCGCCGTCCAACGCCTCGCGCCGATCCAACGTTGCCGTCACCTTGGTGGGCAGTTTGTTCTCCTCGACGACCGCTCGGACGAACGCCTCCATCTTGTCGAGCTTGGCCTTCGTCAGGTCCATCAGACAGATTTCGACGTCCTGCAAGGCCTCCGTAGCCAGAATGTCCATCGTCAGTGTCTTGCAGAAAATGAGACTTCCAGCGCCAATCATCGCAATCTTCGGTTTAGGCATGGTACGCATCTCCTAAGTGCATGATGTCCCTCGTAGGGGCAACCGCCTGTGGTTGCCCTGGGTAGGCACGGGGGCCTACTCCTGCAGGCCCAGATTCTCGAACAGATACAATCCACTCTTGCCGGGAGCGACAACGTCGATGTCACCATCTCCATCCATGTCGACCGCCTCGGTATTGATGCCAAGACCCACGCGTCCTCCTTCGTGCATCGTATGACGCGTCCATTTGCCCGACGACGAGTCAAAGTCGTAGTAGTAGACGCATACCGTGTCGTTGCCGCCCGGATCGTTACCGTTATGGGCGTGGTAGCGCTTGCCCGTGATGAGTTCGTCGCGACCGTCGTTGTCCAGGTCGGCCAGGATCAGGAAATGGGGCTGCGACCAGGAATCATCGATTGGATGCTTCTCCCAGGATCGCTCGGTTCCCTGCTTCTTCTGTTCCAGCCAGAACAGGCCGTAGTTGTGGCCCAGACCCCAGATGATATCGGCATCGCCATCCTCATCGACATCGTGGACGAGGATCGGAATGCTCGCGTGGCCAAGTTCGAACTCGGGATGCCATTGCCATCCGTCCGCAGTCTGCTCGGCCCAGCCCTTGGCCGCCACGATGTCGCAGCGTCCATCCCCGTTAATATCCCCCGAGCCAAGCCCATGCCCGGCCGCCTGCTGGGGCAACGCGTGCTTCTCCCATCGCACGCCGTGCGGCGCCGACGCATCGCGATGGAATTCATACCACGCCGCCTGGCTCATGATGTTGGGCAGAACGTCAGGTTGGCCATCCCCATTGATATCCGCCACCATGGCGGTTTCCATATTGCCCGGCGTATCGATGTCGATAACTTCCCAGGGGCCGCCCTTCTCGCCCGGGTTGCGCACCCAGAAAACCAACTTGTTGTGCCAGGCCGCATTGGCGATATCGGTCCAGCCGTCCCCATCCACATCGATGGGAAGATTCGCGAAGTCATAGTAGTAGTCGCCCTGCTCCTTCACCTCGCGCACGAAATGCTTCTTCCAGGTCGGGGCTTCGTACCAGAACCCGCCGCAGAAAATGTCAAGCTTGCCATCCCGATTGACATCGAGAATGCCCGCCGCCTCGAAACGCGAGTCGACGTTGATCGTGTGCAGCTTGAAACCCTTGCCCAGCCTCGGCTCGGGCGCCTTCACATCTTTGACACGAACGACCGCTCCCCAAGGCATGTTGTTCTGCGTAACCTTGAGCATCAAGCGATTCACACCTTTCTTCAGCGTCACCTTCACGCGGTCCGGCTCGGCCATGAGCGGGCGCGTGATGTTATTGGCATGAACCACCTGGCCATTGAGCCAAGCTTTGACGCCGTCGTCGCTGAAGATTTCCAGCGTCACGGTCTTCTGTTCGGGGGACTCGAACCGCGTGCGCAGATAGGCCACCCGCTGCTCACCGCCACGGAGTTCCTTCAGGAGATCGAGGTACGCGGGGTGCCCACTCTCGGCGGACACGGGCATCTTGCGCCACGAGACTTGAGTGTTTTTCAGCTCGGGGCCAAACGCCATATCGAACAGTTGCGTGCAGTTCTTGCCCTTCTGCAGGTAGGGCCCGGCCACCTCCCAGTCCAGCAGATAGCTCCGAACCACCTCGATCTCATCGAGCATTTTCTGCGCCTGCTCCTTGATGGTCCTACTCACATCGGCTGCAACGACACGTTTCAGCGTGGCGCTGACCGGCCCCGCGTTCCCGGCGTCGAGGTCTTTGGCAATCGTCACGGCCGCCAGCGCCGCTTCCTGACGGACTTCCTCGTCGACCAGACGCGAAGCGGAGAACGTCAGCGATTCGACCGTTTTGATCTGGGTCAACACCGCCAGAACCTTCCGCTTCTCCGCGGCGCCGGTCGCCAGTCCCATCGCCGTCTCGCAGCACTGCAATCGCGCGCCGGGCGCTAGGTCCGCCGACGCCGCCAGAGCGATGTACCCCCGCAAGGCCAGGACGCGATGGGTCCGATTCTCCGACTCCCGCGCCACCTGCAGCAGATCCGCCATCGGTTGAGCGTTCGGCCACTGGCCCAAAGAGACAATCGCCACCCGCTGAACATCGCCATTGCTGTCGCTCAAGGCCTTGCGCAGCACGGGCAAAGCAACGTCGCTGCCCAAGTCTCCCAGCGTCCGCAACAGCGCGCCGCGAACGTCACCGTCCGCAGAAGCCACATGCGCAACGACAAGCCGCGATGTCTTGGCCTCGGCCTCGAGACGATGCGCCACGGTAACCAGCATCTTGCGGATCGGGTCACGGTCTCCCGCTTTGGCTCCCACCAGCAGAGTCGTCAAGGCCGTCAGATCGTCCGCCCGCGCCAGGTCGCGCAACGCCTCAATGGACACGCGCCGCACTTGGCGATTGTCACTGTCGGCGGTCTTGAGGATCAGAGGCATAGCGTTCGTCACGTATCGCGCCCCCAGGGCGCTGAGGATCTCGCTCTGTTCCCGAGCCCCCGCATGACCCAGCCGGGACTTCAGCATCTCGTCAACATTGTCCCCGCGCAGACGGACCAAGCTCTCCCGGGCTACCTCGCGGTCGTCCGTCGCACCGCCTGCCGCCGCCTGCAGAAGCAGCGGAACCGAATCGACATTGCCGAGTGCTCCGAGTGCGGCCAGCGCCGCCGTCCGTACACCTCTATCATCACTGTCACAGGCGGTGGTCACCACGTCCAGCGTGGCACGATCGCCGAGATCCGCCAAAGCATGGATCAAGAGCATCTGAGCGCTTGCTGGCAGCTTGGGCAACACGGCCGCCACTGTTTCCAGAACCTGCCGCTCGTGAAGATCCCTAACCACAGCCACCGCCGCGATCTGGAGTTGCCGGTCCTCACTCTTGAGCGAAGCGGTAAGATCGGAGAGGGTCGGCTTCTGCGCCGCCAGCCTCTTTAAGGCGGCGCCGCGAAGATGTCCCGGCAGATCTGAATTGAGCACGGCGCGACACATTCGCGCGGTCCTGGTCGGGTCTTCAGTCCCAAGCCGATCGGCACAGTCAAGACAGGCTTCGGCAACCACTCGGCGCACCCGGACGTTGGAAGTACTCAGGGCTTTGCGTAGCGCCTCGATGGCAGCGGGCGTACCGATTCTCCCCAAAGCCGACGCGGCTGTCGTGGCAATCGCGATATCCGTATCGGATAACAGCGGCGTCAGAGGCGGCACAGCTTGTGGGTCGCGGCGCCAGCCCAGTGAGTCGATCAGGCCCGCCTTGATCGGGCCGGAGCTTTCGGGCAAGGCGCTGCGCAGGGCGGCGCTGGCTTGCGAACATGGCATTGCCTCCAACGCGTTACGGGCGGCGTGCGACAGTCGTTCTTCGCTCAACAACGTCGCCAACGCAGGCACGGACTGGGCCGTTCCGATGATACGCAGCTTGAAGCAGGCGCTGCATTTGCGGGACACGTCCGCGTCCGACTGCAGGACAGCGATCAGGTCCTGCTCCTCGACAGCGCCGGCGCTGCAAACGCCCAGAACCAGGAAGCACAAGAACGCATAAGACCAACGACTTCTTCTCATTTCATATGTCCTCATAGTCACCAGGGACAGTAGCTTGCCCAAGCAGAGAGTCAGATTAGCCACGGCGGGCGCTTGCTGTAGGAGAGCAGGCGGTTGGCCTCGTCGTCGCCCGGGAACTCGCCTTTGGCCGGGTCCCACTTGACCGCCCGTTTCAGGGCCAGGCAGATGCCTCCGACCAGGATCGCGTTCATGGTATACACCGCCGTCTCGGGATGGCAGATGGTCGACCGGCGCGTCCGAATGCAATCGAGGAAGTTGCCCGAGTGATTGCTGGCGTGATAGACGCGGGAATCCTCTCGGCGCAAGGGCTGTTTGAGAATGCGCCCGGGGTAGGAGACCAGGTTGGACCGGTCCACCGCGATGCGTCCCTCGGTGCCCACAAAGCAGGCCCCGCCCTCACCTCCAATCGGTTCACCTGGATAGCCAACCGAGTGCACCACCACACCGTTCGCATAGTGGTAGTGAACGTTGCCCTTGTCGTACTCCACCTCGATCGGCGCTTTCGGATCGGGATTGATCGTCCATTGAATGATATCGTAATGGTGTGGGCTCCAGTTCACATCGCCGACGAACAGGCCGGGCAGTGCGTGACCGGCATGGCCTCCATAGGGTCGCCAGGGCAAGGGTCCGAGCCACATGTCCCAGTCAAGGCCGGCCGGCACGGGCACAGAGTCATCGGACGTCCAGGCCATTGGGAAAAACGCCCCCGGTTGGCGATAGGCGTAGACCTCCTTGAGTTGACCGAGACGACCGTTGCGAACCAGATCGCAGGTAATGCGGAACTTGCCCCCGTATTCCGAGCGCTGCTGCATACCCGCCTGATAGATGCGACTGTACCGCCGGGCCGCCTTCACCAGACAGCGCCCCTCGCGTACGGTGATCGCAATGGGCTTTTCGCAATAGACGTCCTTGCCCGATCGCATGGCCATCGTCGCCATCGGCGCCGCCCAGTGGTAAGGCAGCGCCAGCAGCACCGCGTCGATGTCCGACCGGCTGAGGATCTCGCGGAAATCGTTGTAGGCCCGCACGCCATTGTAGCTGGCCTGCCCGGCCCGCTCGGCGTAGATCTGGTTGCAACGCTGATGGGCTCGCTCGCGCCGGTCGCGACGCACATCGCAGACCGCCTGCACCTGGACGTCGTCACGAGCGATATACCCGCCCGGCACATAGGTCCAGGCGCCGCCGACCAGGTGTCCACTGCCCTGGCCCCCGAGTCCGATGAATCCCATCCTGATCCGCTCGCTGGGCGGCGCGCCACGGTTGCCCCCCAGGACCGAGGACGAGACAATATAGGGAAGCGCCGCCGTTGAGGCCGCCGTTCGTAGGAATGCTCTTCGCGTGACAGTTCTCTGATCCGCCATACTGCCTCCTATCTACTGCCTGCCATACTCTGCGAATGTCGCCCTTATGTTACAGGCAAAGACCCGTGCCGTGTAGTGTTATTCGAGGCGAACCGGCGATCTTATTTTGAAGCGTGGTCCTCTGTCGAGGAAAGGGACCGCCGAAGAAATCCAGAGCAGTTACTTCATCGTCACCAAACAGCCTGCCGCCTCCGGCGTTGTGCTTGACGAAGCCCCGGATAGACCGTATGTTCACTAGCGCAGTATAACAGACGCGCATCTCTCGTCTGCCGCTGCGCATTGGCGCGTGCAAGCACGTGTTGAGAACGGAACCGCCTCAGGACCCATGAGGACGGCGTAACACCAAGATTCCACTTTTTGGCTGGGCCGGTATCGTGAAAAATTTAACAAGGCGTATGACTCGCAAGAACCTCTGTGGGCTTCTGGCGACATTGGCAATCGTCTCCATCCTCCAGGCTCTTGCGACGAAACGCGCGCCGGCGGCCGTGCGTCCCACGCGAATGCTTCTCTCGACATCGATCCAGGAGGCCCTGGCCCAATTCAATCGTGCCGCCGCGCTGCTGGAGCAATACCGGTATGCAGAGGCCGCCGAAGGGTTCGAGAAGGTCGTTGCGTCAGCGCCCCAGTGGAAGGCGGCCCGCTTCAACCTCGCCCTGGCGTACCTGAACATGCCGGAGGACGCCGGCGCCGAAGAGAACCTCACCAGGGCCAGAGATGCCTTCGAATCCGTCCTGAAAGAGAACCCAGACCATCTGCCCAGCCAGTTCTGCCTCGGACTGCACCACCAGCACGTCGGAGACAACGCCCGGGCGATGGCGTATTTTCGAGCCGTTCACCTCGCCGACCCCAACGATCCGCATGTGGCCTACAAGTACGCCGAGACCCTGATCAACCTGGACAAGAAGGAGCAGGCGGCCAAGATACTCGCAACGATCATTGAAGCGGACCCAGGATTTGTTTCGGCCACGTATCGCCTGGCCACCCTCTACCAGCGGAGCAAGCGACGCGAGGAGGCCAAGGCGCTGTTTATGCGCTTTCGCGAACTCAAGAGCGTCGAATTGACCGGCGGCACATTCACCGTTTTGAACAGCTATGGGACCGTCGGGAAATACTACGTCGCCCTCGGCGCGGACAATCTTCCCGTGAGACCCCCCAAACCCGTGCGCCAACGCATTCTGTTCTCGCCCGAATTCAAGCGGTTCTGCGAACCGTTGTCACCCTGGAGCGCCGCCGGGGTCACCGTGAACCTGCCCGGCGCGGCCGCCGGTGACATTGACAACGACGGCGATCTCGATCTCTGCCTGACCGGGCACGGCAGCGACGGGGGCGCCGCCCTCTGGCTCAACGATGGCACGGGCGCATTCGCAAAGGGTCAAATCCTGCCCCAGAGCGGCATCTGCCCATCCTTGGGCGACGTGGACAACGATGGGGACCTCGACCTCTGGCTCGGCCGCGCCGGGCCTGACCGATATCTCTCCAACGACGGGAAGGGACATCTTCAGGAGGCCGACCTGCCGGGCATGACTCCGAGCGAAGTCGCAACCCATAGCGCCCGTCTGCTCGATATCGACAGTGACGGCGATCTCGACCTGCTGGCGCTCCATCTGGCTAAGGGCTCGATCCCGGCCGGCGCGGCGTCATGCGCCAAGGCAAGCAACCTGTACAACAACAATCGCGACGGCTCCTTCGACGATATCGCCGAGAAACTGGGTCTGGCGTTTGGCTCGGCGCCCATCGCCGCGACAATCTATGACGATTTCGACAACGATCGCGACCTGGACCTGATCGTCTTCCCCCAGGGCGCTCCGGCCATCGGCTGGGTCAACGATCGCGCCTGGCGACACCACCTCCAGGACCCCAAACGTCTGGGGCTGGTGGGACTGGACCACGTACTCGGGGCCACCTCGGGCGACCCGGACGCCGATGGCGACCGAGACCTGCTGGTCTTCACCCGCGACGCCATCCATCTGTATGTCAATATCGGGGGCTTCCGCTTCGAGCGTCACAGCAACTTCACCGAACGATGTGGCCGCACCGGCGCCTCGGGCGGACAGTTCGCCGATATGGACAACGATGGCGACCTCGACATCGTCATCGCCGACAGTCTCCGACGCAACGGGAAGCGCGGCCCGGCCCTGCTGGTCAATGAATGGCCTCGGAATCAGTTCCGCAACGCCCTGGAAGCTGACCCGGGCAACGTGTTCGCCGCCGTGGCCTTCGAGGGATACGCCAGTTGCATCGTTGCCGATTTCACCAACAGCGGATCGTGCGACGTCTTTCTCGCACCAGCCGGCGAGCGACCTTTCCTGGTGAAGAACGCCACCCGAGGCGGCCACTGGATTCAGATGGACCTGCGCGGCACACGGGGCCAGGACGGCAAGTCCCGCTCGAACAACTCGGCGGTCGGCGCACGGGTGGATGTCCGGACAGGGATGATCTCGCAACAGCACGTGGTCGGCCTCCCGTCTGGTCCCGTGGCGTCCCCGCCGCTGCGCGTGCACGCCGGCCTGGGGCGCCAGGCGACGGTGGACTGGCTGCGCGTCACCTGGCCGGACGCCGTGCTGCAGGCGGAGCTTGAACTGCCTGCCGATCAGTTGCTGGAGATCGTGGAGATCCAGCGAAAGGTCTCCTCGTGCCCCCATCTCTTTGCCTGGAACGGCGAGTTCGTCGAATTCATCTCCGACTTCGGCGGCATGGGAGGGCTCGGATACCTGGCCGAACCGGGCATCTACGCTCAGCCCGATTCGACCGAATACGTTCCCGTCCCGAACCTGCAGCCCCGAGAGGGTCAGTACGTCCTGCACGTGATCGAGCCGATCGAGGAGATCGTGTACATGGACGAGGCCAAGCTGATGGCCGTCGACCATCCGGCGGGCACGCGCGTCTATCCAAATGAGATGATGGCGGTCAACACGACGCCGCCGGATTTCGAACTCTTCTGTATCGAGGAGAGCATCGACCCGGTGCGCGCCATCGACCATCGCGGCGTGGATGTCACCGAGGCGATCAAGACGGTGGACCGGGTCTACGCCGGGCCGGTCAAGCCGGACCCGCGCTTCGTCGGCTATGCGGAGGAGCACATCGTGGAACTCGATTTCGGTCGGCGCCTGTCATCACTCCCGGCCGACGCCCGGCTCGTCCTGTTCCTGCACGGATGGGTGCACTATGGCTATTCCTCGACGAACTTCGCCGCCAGCCAGGCGGGGCTGCGTCTGAAAGCGCCCAGCATCTACGCTCAACGCGATGGGCAATGGGTGGAGCTGTTCCATGAGGTCGGCTACCCGGCCGGCGTGCGACACACCATGACGCTGGAAGTCACCGATAAAGTGCGGCCCACCGACCGGCGTCTGCGCATCGTGACCAACATGGAGCTTTACTGGGACCAGATCTTCCTCGCTCCTGTTGGGGCCCAGGCCCCGCTTCAGGTCCGATGGGCCCCGCTGACCGGCGCCGATCTGCGTTTCCTCGGCTACCCGCGGGAGTACTCCCCCGACGGGAAACAGCCCAATCTCTACGACTACAGCCAAGTCGATCGCATGCTGCCCTGGAAAACGATGCAGGGCGCCTACACGCGCTACGGCGACGTCACTTCCCTCCTGCACGAACCGGACGACTGCTACGTCATTATGGGACCGGGCGAGGAAGTGACACTCCATTTCGCAGCCGGCGACCTACCCTCCGTGGCCCCTGGATATCAACGGTCCTTCATCCTAAAGACCGATAGTTACTGTAAGGACATGGACCTATACACGGTTCATCCCGAAACGGTCGAGCCGCTGCCCTACCACGACATGAGCCAGTACCCCTATGGACCCGACGAAGGGTACCCCCGGGACGAGAAACATCAGGAATACCACGAGAAATTCAACACGCGCCGCATCCGCTGAGCCGATCCTAAGGCTACGGCTGAACCCCTTGACCGGAGCAGTGGACAATGACAGGACACCGCGGGTCAACGAAGAGGGCGAAAAAGAGGGGCAAGACCTCGGTCCCCGGCCCCCGGCGCTTGGCGTCCGTATGGAAGAAGCGGACGCTCGTGGTCGTCGTGGTGGCGGTCGTCCTTGTCGTGGGATGGCTCGCCGCCGGGAGGTTCCTCCGCGAGGAACCGCAGCCGGCCCAGGCGCCGATTCCGACCCCGCCGCCGGCGGAGACCAATACGCCGACGCCTCCTCCGGTTCAGCTTAGCCCTGAGGAGAAGACCACCGCCTTGAAGGCCGAGGAACTTCGTCTGGCTCAGCACCTTGTCACCGCGTTCCCCAACAGTGAACAGCCCCTGGTGTTGCTGGGCGATATGTACCGAAGGCGCGGCGCCCTCGATCAGGGAGTGGAAGCCTGGGAGAAAGCGGTCCGGATGAATCCGAAGCGAGGCGACGTCTATGACAGAATCGCCCAGGCCGCCTTCGAGACCGACGGATTCGAAGAAGCCATCGCGCAATGGCGTGAGGGCCTGGAAACCATTCCATCGCTGCGCGGGGCGCACACCAATATTGCTCGCTCGCTCATGCGGTTGGGCCAATACGAGGAGAGCCTCCCCGAACTCCAGGAAGAGGTCAAGCAACACCCCGATATCGTACTGAACTATTTCCTGCTCGGTCGCACCCATCAACACCTGCGAAACTACGAAGAGTCCAAGACGAACTACGAGAAGGCCATCGAGCTCAAGCCCGATCATATGAACGCCTATTACGGCCTGTACAATGTCTGTGCCCGGTTGAAGCAACAGGAAGCGGCCAAGCGCTATCTCGCAGAATTCAAACAGCTACAGAAGCGAGACGAGCAGCAGGTTCGAGAGTTGGACGAAACCACGACCGATCTCGACGTGTACTCCCGGAGCCTGGCGCGGCTTTCTTTCGAAGCCCACGAGCTCTACCGAGCCGCCGGTAACATGGGCAGTGCCGAAGAACTGCTCAAGCAGGCCGTCGCCCTGGACCCGGAGAATACGACTTTCCTCGAGCGATTGGTCATGCTCTTTCGAAGCCGCAATCAGACTTCCGAGGCTCTGGCCTTGTGCCACCGTATCGCAAGAATCGATCCAACCGATGCAACGTGTCAACTCAATATCGGCATCCTGTCGGCGCGAACGGGGCAGTTCGAGACAGCGGAGAAGGCCTTTCGCAAGGCCATTGAGATCTCTCCCGAATACGATGCCGGCTATCAGGAACTCGCCCGGCTCTATCTGCACATGAGGAAGAGCCTTCCCCAAGCGAAAGAACTTGCCCGCCAGGCGGTCGCCCTGAAAGCCAGCGATCAGAACCACTACGTGCTGGGCCTGACCTGCCTGGCCAACGACGACAGGACCAGCGCCCTGGCCCGTTTGAGACAGGCAACCAAGCTCGAACCGAAGAACGCCAAGTACGCCGAGACTTATCACAATATCAGGAAGGAGATGGCGTCGAAGTGATCCGCTGGGGACCCAGGCAAAAAGTCGGCAAGAGGCAACCGTTGGGGACGGTTCTTCTCGCACTGGCTTTCTGCGCTGCCTGTGGAGCGCAGTCGCCCAGCACGATTCGCCTCACGGACGTTACGGGACAAACCGGCATAGCGTTCAAACACCACGACGGATCGAGTGGCAAGTACTACATTGTCGAAACCGTCTGCGCGGGGCTGGCACTCTTCGACTACGACTGCGATGGGGACGTCGACATCTACTTCCTCAACGGGGGGACCCTCAAGGGAGCGAATCCCAAGACACAACCGCGCAATGCCCTCTACCGTAACGACGGAAACTGGAAATTCACCGATGTAACGAAGCAGAGCGGACTGGGAGATCCGGGGCACGCCCTGGGCACAGCCGTCGGCGATTACGACGGGGACGGTGATCCGGACGTGTATGTGACGAACTTCGGGCCCAACGTGTTGTTCCGCAACAATGGGGACGGGACGTTCACCGATGTGACAACCGCCGCCGGCGTGGCGGATGGCCACAAGGTTGGCGCCGGCGCCAACTTTCTCGACATGGACAACGACGGTGACACGGATATCTTCGTCGCCAACGACCAGATGCAGAACTTCCTCTGGCAAAACGACGGCACGGGGCGGTTTGAGGAGATCGGCCTGCTGGCCGGCGTCGGGTACGACATGAACGGCGATGCGATGGGGAGCATGGGCGTCGGCTGCAGCGACTTCAACCACGACGGCCTGATCGATTTCTACGTCACGGCCTACCAGCAGCAGTTTCCCTCCCTCTACAAGAACCTCGGCGACGGCATGTTTGAAGACGCGACCTTCCTGACCGGCGCCGGCGCGGGGACCGTCCACACGGTAACCTGGGGTAACGATTTCGCCGACCTCGACAACGACGGCGACCGCGATATGTTCATCGCCCTGGGCCATCTGGCCGACAATGTCGAGAAGTGGGATCAGCGCAGTTCGTATTTCGCAACCAACCTGGTGTTCATGAACACCGGGAAAGAGAAGTTCGTCAATGTCTCCGACTCGGCTGGCGACGGCATGAAGGTGAAGCTCAGCAGTCGCGGCGTCGGCCTCGATGACCTCGACAACGATGGGGATATCGATATCGTCGTACAGAATTCCCGGCGCGAACCGACGCTGCTGAGAAACGACTCCCCCAAGCAGGGCCATTGGCTCCAGATCAGATTGAAGGGCGTCAAGGCCAACCGTAACGGCGTGGGCGCCCGGGTGACGGTTGTTGCCGGCGACTTGACCGCCATCGATGAAGTCCACAGCGGACGAGGCTATCAGAGCCACTACGGCGCCCGGCTCTATTTCGGCCTGGGTAACCACCAGCGCGTCGACCGCCTCGAAGTCCGCTGGCCGGCGGGCGGCGTCGACGTCTTCAAGAACGTCGCGGCCGATCAACTCGTGACTCTTATCGAAGGCCAGTCGCAGGCTGCCCTTCCCTGATTTCGCACCTCTCTGAGCGGAACACCATGACAAAGCACAGAAAGCCAATGAAGCGAGTAAAGAAGCGTGGCAAACCTCACGCTCTAAGCCCTCCTCCTGCAACCGCCTCCAAGCGAAGGCAATGGTGGGCCATAGGGATCGTGCTGGTTGTCCTCGTGGTCGGGGTGGTTGTCATATGGCAGGCTGGGGACAAGGCCGGACCAACCGCCTCCTCTTCCCAGAGCGCCGCTTCCACCACGCAACGAAATGTCACCGCCATATTGGATTTGCGCATACAGGGGACGCCTCAGAGTGTACCGGAGATCCAAGAGGAAGAACTCGCCTTGGCCGAAGCCCTGACTAGGGACTTCCCCCAGCGCGATGCGCCGTTGGCCCTGCTGGCTAGGGTCCATCAGTATCGCGGCGACATCACCCAGGCCGAAGCCTTGTGGAAGCAGGCGGTCGCGCTCAATCCCAACCGCAGCGACCTGTACGAGAGTATCGGTCAGGCCGCCCAGCGGAAAGACCTACCTGACGAGGCGATCGCCTGGTGGCAAAAGGGCCTGGAGGCCAATCCCCGCGCGCCGGGACTTCGGTGGCAGATTGCCAAGACTCTCATCGGACAGGGACAACTGGACACAGCGCTGGAACTGCTGGAGATCGAACGGACGATCACTCCGACGGCGGCGCGGAACTATTACCTGCTCGGCCAGGTCTACCAGAAACAGCGGGCCTATGAGAAGGCCCAGGCCGCTTACGAGAAGACGATTGAGATTCAGCCGGACTATTACAATGCCTATTACGGCCTGGGCGTGGTCTACACGCGTCTGAAGCAGCCCGAACAGGCCAGGACAGCCATGGGCCATTTTCGACGACTCAAGGCCAGTGCGGACAGCTCGGAAGACCAGCGCATCATGATCGATGAGATCCCACACGCCCGCAGTCGAGCCGCCAAGCTCTATGCGAAAGCCTACAGCTTGTACGATCCCAAGCAGGAGGAACAGGTCTGTCAGAGACTGCTGAAACGGGCCCTGGAACTGGACCCCAACGATGCGCACATATGGGAGAAGCTGGCCGGACATCACTTCCTCAAGGGCCACCACCAGAAAGCCCTGGAGCTGTTTCGCAAGGTCACCGCGTTGGACCCGAGCAACCCGTTGCCTCATATCAATATCGGGAAGCTGTACGCCCTGATGAACCAGCCGGGTCGGGCCAAGAGCACTCTGCAGCAAACCGTCGCTCGCTTCCCGGAATCCGATCTGGCGCATACCGAGTTGGCCCGATTCTATCTCCGCGCCCAGACCGATCTGCCCGAAGCGCGCACTTTGATGCAGAAAGCGACTGCCCTGAATCCCACCGCGGACAATTACTTCCTCCTGACCTGGGCATGCGATGTCAACAGCGATCTGGACGGCGCTCTGGACGCCATTCAGAAAGCGATCGCCTTGGCCCCCCGGAACGGAAAGTATAGGAGCACCTATGAACGCATTCGATCCAAGCGCTAAGACCACGTGGTTGCTGGCCGGCTTGGTCTGGTGCTCGTGCCTGGCCGCCCGCGCTATCGAGCCGATTCGCTTTCTTGATGTCACAGACCAGACCAAGATCGCCTTCAAGCACGATATCGGTTTTTCGGGGAAGTATCACATCGCCGAGACGGTTTGTGCCGGCCTGGCTTCGTTCGACTATGACAATGATGGGGACATCGACCTCTATTTCCTCAACAGCGCTTCTCCCAAGGGAGCACCACAGCGAAACGCGCTCTATCGAAATGATGGCAATTGGCGTTTCACCGACGTCACGAGCGCCGCCGGCGTGGGCGATACGGGATTCGGGTTGGGCGTCGCGGCCGCCGACTACGACAACGATAGTGACCAGGACCTGTACCTCAACAACCACGGTCCCAATGTCCTGTACCGCAACAATGGGGACGGAACCTTCACCGACGTGACCACCGCCGCCGGCGTGGGCAATGGCGACCAGGTGGGCGCCGGGACGAACTTCCTCGACATCGAAGGCGATGGCGATGTGGACCTCTACGTGTCGAATTACGTCCTGTGTCCCGACCTCAAAACGTTTCAGACCACCCGCGCCGGTCACCCCGCCTACCTGGGACCGGCGGCCGCGATCTACAAGAACACACGCGACACGCTGTACCGCAACAATGGCGATGGAACCTTCACGGACATCACCGACCCCTCGGGCGTGGGCGCTCACCAGGGCGCCGGCATGGGGACCATCTGCGGCGACATCGATGACGACCAGGACACCGACATCATCATCGCCAACGACATGACGGGGAACTTCCTCTTCCTCAACGATGGACAGGGCCGGTTTGAGGAATCGGGACTGATCGCTGCGATCGCCTACGATCAGCACGGCGAGGAACAGGGCAGCATGGGAACCGAACTGGGCGACTACGACAGCGACGGTAAACTGGATCTCTACGTCACCGCCTATCAGGATCAATGGGGACCGTTCTACCGCAACCTTGGGGATGGATTCTTCGAGGACGTCACCATGGAGACCGGCGCCGGGGCCGGGACGGTAGCGAGCGTCACCTGGGGCAGCGGCTTGGTCGACTTCGATCAGGATGGGTATCGCGATCTCTTCGTCGCCTGTGGGCACCTCCAGCCCAACGTCGAGTCCTACGACGACCGGACGACGTACAATCAATTCAACAAGCTCTATCGCAACGATGGAAAGGGCAAGCTCGTCGACGTCTCTCAGCAGAGTGGGCCTGGGATGCTGGTCAAGCGCAGCAGTCGCGGGGCCGCCTTTGAGGATTTCGATAATGACGGCGACGTGGACATCGCCATCCTCAATTCAGGCCAAGAGCCAACCCTCCTCAAGAACGACTCGCCCCAACAGGGCCACTGGCTGCAGATCCGACTGCGCGGAACCAAGACCAACCGGGACGGTGTGGGCGCACGGGTCAAGGTTGTCGCCGGGGACTTGACCCTGATCGATGAAGTCCACAGTGGACGCGGCTACCAGAGTCACCACGGAAGCCGGCTCTATTTCGGCCTGGGCGATCACGAACGCATCGATCGGATCGAAGTGCGCTGGATAGGGGGCGGAACCGAGGTTTTCAAGGACATCAGGGCCGATCAGCTTGTGCCCCTCGTCGAAGGCCAATCTGAAACGAGCGTTCAGTGACCTGACGGCGCACCGGCGGCGGTCATCGGCTGTATGCGCTTGTCTTTCACTGTCCCGAGTTGCACAGATCGGATATTCGAGCCCACGGCATTCCAGCGAATCTGACCCGCAACGCCCTGCCAGGGAGCGCTCTCCCGGACGACATCTCGTATGCGAGTCCGATCCAGCCCAGCCTTGCGGATCGCGCTTATCAGCAGGCTCAGCGCGTCATACATGCGCGCCGCCGCGTAGTCCGGTTGGCGGCCAAACCGCTCGGCAAAGTCCTTCGCAAAAGCGTGAAATCTCAGGGACATAACCAGAGGGTGTGGAAACACAACCCCCTCAGCCGCGGCGCCGGCCTGTTGGAGGAAGGCCCGTCGTCCCATCCTGGGTCCGCCAAAGATCGCGCCGGCGTATCCTCTCTGGCGCAGTTCTCGCAGCAAACGGGCGCTGCCCCGAGCATCGGCAATCACGACCACCGCCTGCGGCCCAACCTGCAACACACGTTCCACGACGGTGGAAACATCCGGCTGTCTTACGTCGCACTCGAAATGAAACGCCGGGGTGACCTCGCAGACCTTGAACGCCTTGAGCAGTTCGACGCCAAACACATGGGAGTCATGGTCCACGGCTGAGACGACCACAAAGGACTGCTTACGGAACCTCGCAGCGACCGCCTTCGCCAGAGCCCCGGCCTGAATGTCATCCAACGGCACACAGGAGAACATCCAGGGGACGCCGGCCATGTTCACCGACTTGTCCGTCGCCACCGGACTCATCAAGACCAGTCGGGCCTTGGCCACTACCTGCTCGGCCAGATGGGTCGAGGCGCCGTCGATCCCGCCCACAATGGCCCAGACCTTCTGCACGTACGCCATGCGCGCCACGTCCGCAATGCCTGAGCCCCAGGGATTCTCCGACCAACTCGTCACCAGCCGAAATGGAATGCCATCGCACCCCCCTTTCTTGTTGGCTTCGTCGATGGCCATCGAGGCGCCGCACCACAGGTCTCCGGCGTCTGGGTGGGTGGGCGACGCGGGCCCGAAGTAACCGATGAGAACCTCCGAAACCTCAGGAGCACGCTGTCCCGCATCGGGGGTGTCGAGCGCAATGGTGCGCCCCGCCGTCACCACAGTGACGAGCAACACAGCGGCAATGACATTGCGAAAACGGAGCATGCCCAACTCAACTGCGCCCGGCGTCTGAAGCGGGCTCCTCGATCGCCGAGACATCGACTAGATCCCGCGCCGGAACGTAGTCGCGCGGTATGTCCAAATCCTCGCGCGAGTGATAGGTCCACTGCCCATCGCGGCGTTCGACCAGGAAGACATCCCCTACGTTGTCGAGCGCAGCGCTGAGCGTGATATCACCAGTGACGCCCTCCCAGGGCTGGCCCCGATGGGCGAGGACGTCACGAATCTTGGCCCGGTTCAAACCGGCCACCTGGACCGCCCAGATCAGCATGTTCATCCCGTCGTAGGCATGCGCCGCATACGTCTCGGCCTCCTCGCCGAAGCGTTTGGCGAAACGCTCGCGAAAGGCGGTGTGCGTCGGGTCTTCGCGCGTCGGGTCCCAGGGAGAAGTACAGATCACGCCTTCAGCGTTGGTCCCGGCCAGTTTGAGAAACTCGTCCGAAAGGCAACGGTCGCAGGCGAAATACGGATGCGCCATCCCCATCTCTCTCATCTGATTGAGGATCAGGGCGCCTTCCGGGGCGTCGCCCCAGTGAACAATGGCCTGGACGTTGGCCTCTTTGAGTCGCTCCAGTTGCAGAGAGAAATCGTCGATGCCGAGATTGTAGGCCATTTCCAGAATGATGGGCCGCCCGAGACGACGACTGCCATCGCGAATCTCGCGAACCCCGAATCGGCCGTACCGATTGCTCGACCGCATGATCCCGACCCGCTCGAACCCAAGCTTGCGATAGAGATAGTCGACCAGCAGATACCCCTGCTGTCGGTCGTCGCTGATACAACGGAAAACCCACGGAATGTTGGTCTCGATGAACGTCGGGTCGGTATCTCCCGAGTTCATCATGGCGACCTCCGCCTTCAGAGCCACGCGGATCGCGATGTGGCTGTTGGCTCCGTCGATGGTCCCCAGAATGGCCCAGACCTTGTCCTTGTAGGCCATCTTGATGATCTCGTTACCCGAGGCGCCCCAGAGTCCGTTGTCGTTGCTGACGACCAGTTCAAAGGGGATGTTCCGCTTGTGGTACCCCCCTTGAGCATTGGCCTCCTCGATCGCCAGACGTGAACCTTGCAGCATCTTGATCCCGAGAGGCTCTTCATGACTCTTGCCACCGGTCGCCACCGAAACCGTCGACATGATGGGCCCGATGAAACCGATCTTGACGGTATTGACATCTTCCGGCTCGGGGATCGCCCGCCCGGGTCCGGTGTACTCCATCTGCGTCAGGAAATGTTCCTTGTACGGCTCGACGTGACGAAAGGGCTTGACGTCGTGCGTCGTCTCGGCATACTTGGCGTCCTCCCTCAGGGCCAGGTCGGGCACCTCGTAGGCATTGACGGCGTTGATCTTCTCGACCACCTCAGTCGTGTGCGCATCGATCTCCACCGGAGTCGGGCTGTCCGTACGCCGAGCTTGCTCAGGCCCGCTGCACGAAGCCAGACATACCGCAACAATCACACTGCACAGAACGATCAAACGTTTCATAGCAAACCTCCTCGCCACCGGAGCATCCGAACGACACTCCGGCGCTATCATTTCTATACGTTTATTCTTTGGACGCTGCCGGCGTATGCCCGGGGCGCTCCTTCAGACCCGCATAGTATCCGGCGCCCTTGCCCCAGGCCAATCCCTTGGATGTCCCGACCCAAACGTCGTCGCCATCGAACTCCACCCAGAGGGCGTAGTTGTGCGGAATCCCGCGCGGGCTACGGACCGTCTCCAGCGTCTCCTTGTTGCGACTGACCACAGCAACACCCTCGTGCGTGTTGGGATCCATTGTATAGGTAATCCACGTATCGGTCGAGAAATCCGTTACGACGCCGACCCCTTTATCCGTGGCATACCAAGCTTCTTCGGCACTGCGGCCTTTGACGGCATTGCCAAAATCGCTCGGCAGACCCGTTTCATGGGCATAATAGCCCCGCCAGTAGCGCCCATCGTAGCGACACATGCCGAAATACGAACTGACCCACAGAATGCTGTCCACGTAGCTGACACCCGTCGTAATAACGTGAACTACGCCGTCATCGCGATACAAATCAATCTCCATCTCACCGTCCGGATCGAGATAGTCCTTCCAGTTCTCGGTGGCAATGTCGAACTCCAGAACGCCACTGCCCCAAATCCCGAAATACACCTTGCCATCATCATAGCTAACGCCGTAATTCCAGATCTCTTCCATCGGAGCGTTCTTCTCGGTGTAGATCGTCCACTCGCCGGTGATGGTATTGTAGCGGCTCGCCCCGGCGGTCGTCGCGGCCCAGATATTGTCGTGCTCGACCGCTACGCCGTAAACGACATCGTTGACCAGGCCGCTATTGAGCTGATGCCAATGGTCAAATCGTCCTCCGCTGAAACGGGCCAGCCCGCCCCCGAACAGGCCCAGCCAGAGTTCCCCCGTCTTCGGGTTCATATCCAGCGCCGAGACCACCCGCCAGGGAAGCCCGTCGGCTTCTTTCCAGCTCTCCACCTTGCCCGTGCCCTTGTCGATACAGGCCAAACCGTTTTCGGTGCCGACCCAGACCTTTGCCCCGTCGGCCTCCACCGCAAAGACATGGTCGTTCGGCAGGCCGTCCTTGACAGTGAAGTGCTTCCAATCGGTATAGACATATGGCAAGCGCGCCGCATCCGCCGCGGAGGCGAAACCAATCAGCAGCGCCAGGGCGACCAGTCCTTTGAACATCCACGGGTGAACCATAAACACCTCGTTCTCTTTGAAGCCATCTACAACGTCTTGATGTACTCGATCAGATCGTTGAGTTGGTCTTTGGTCATGTCGTTGGTGACCCCGTGTCGATCGTCCGGGTTGTACACCGTCCAGATCTCCTCCAACGTCTCGGCAATACCGTTGTGCAGATAGGGCGACGAATCGTAGATATTGCTCAAATGAGGCGTATCGAAGTCCGATTCGCGGTCCCATTGCAGTTTCGTGCCGATGTCGTGACGCTGTCGATCGGTATAGAGCGGCGGCGCATGGCACGTGACACATCGATTGCCCTTGGGAATCATGCGTCCGTCGTTAGTCATCGTCCGCTCGAACATGGCCTTGCCCCGGCGCTGCGCGTCGGTCAATTCGGCGCCGAGGGGACGATAGCGGTTCGGAGGACGCGGGATCGTGCAGATGTAGTTGTCCAGCGCCGAAAGCTGCTCGTCTGTGAACGGTTGAATCCGCGTAAAGAACACGGCCAGTCGTGGGCCGCATTGCCGCTGCAGGCTGGGATTGGTCCCTTCCCACTTGAACGGGGCGGTGTCGAGAATCCCCCGCAACGTACGGTTGTCGACGGGGCTGATCCCGATGCCGTCCGGTTCGATGTCATAGGTCAAGCCGTCGACGTGTCCGTCAGGGTGGCACGAATGACATGAGAATTGTCGATGGAAGGTGATGTTGGCGCTATGGAAGACCCGTTCGCCGTAGCGTATCTTGGTGATCTCCTTGGGGCCACCCAGATCGACACGACCGACCGCTTCCATCCGCTCCAAATCGATCACCGTCAGCGAATCGTCCAGGGCGTTGGCCACGAAGGCACTCTTGCCGTCCGGCGTCACCACAATGCCGCGCGGACTGTATTCGACAGGAATATGCTTGACGACGAACTCGGTCGGCTTGCCCAGGTGGTTCGGAAAAACGTGTTCGCGATCATGGGGCGAGGCCGCCTCCAGCATCTCCGTCAGTTTCTTCAGATCGATCACCGCGACACGGTTGGACCCGGAACTGGTCGCCAGGGCCCAGCGCCCGTCCGGCGTGATAGCCACATCGGCCGGGTCGGGAAACGACATGCCCGGCTCATCGAGCAGGACCTGGTCGACACGCCCGTCCTTCCAGATGATCCCGAGACCGTTCGTAATGGTCCAGCCCTGGAGTAGCCGCGTCATCGGGACAAGATTCTTTGTCCGGTTCAGAGTGATCATCGCAAACTTCCCGCTGGGATGCCACTCAACACCCTGCATGAGGTTGGCCGCAGGGACCACCCGACGATCCTCCACGACGTTGCGTTCGGCGTCGATGATGGTCACCTCCGAGATGGAGGGGGTCCGGAAAGGCACGAAGCGAGACAGATTGTTCGTGACATAGATCTCCGACCCGTCCGGGGCCAAAGACAGCGACCAGGGGCTTCGACTGGCGGTCAATCGCTTGACCTCCTTCAGCGTCGCCAGTTTGATGATGGAGATGCTGTCGGAGGAGGTATTCAGCACATACAGATACGTACCGGATGGATCGACCAGGACCCCATGAGGTTCGTCGCCAACCGGGATCGTCCTGATTTCCTTGCGCGAAACTGTATCGACGACCGAGACCGTATCGTCCAAGCGGTTACTCACGTACGCCCTCTGACCGTCCGGACTGAAAGCCACATCCGTCGGGTGCCGCCCCACCTTAATCTCTGCGATCTTCCGGCGTGTCTCCAACTCGACAACGACCACGGTATGCGACGCCTCACAAGCCACGTACAGTTCCTTGCCTCCCGGAACGATCGCCAGATTCAGGGGCGTTTTGTACTGCGGCGCTTCGGCGGCCTGCACGATCTTCGTCGGATGGGCAATTCGAGCGAGGGCTTTCTCGAAGTCGAACGGCTTATCGTGCGCGTTCTCGTGACAGCGCAGGCAGGTCTGTTCGGTCACCTCTTTGAGCCCGGCGGCCCGCGCGGCGCGCGGATCGGTCATGCGCGCCTCTTCGGCGTAGGCGCTGCCGGCGCCGTGACAGGTCTCGCACCCGACCCCTTCATAGACCGAATAGGAGTCGTGTTGCCCCCCGGCCGGGTCGTGATGCGCCGTCGTGTGACACTTCAGACAGGCTTCGCTTCTCTGCGGCGTTTCACGGAGACCCTTCTTCTTGGCAATGGCGTAGGCCTTCTCGGTCACCAGGACGGCGAACGCGCGACTGTGCCCACTCATGCGCCACTGGCTGAACTGGTATCCCATGGCCGGGCCCTTGTGGCAGGTCGCGCACTTGAAGACGCCGATATGGGCCGGCTGGTTTCCCTGTGAAGCGCCGGCCGGCAAGGCGACCGGCTCGCTGTATTTCCAGTCCTTGGGCGTCGGGTGGGCGATCCTCCCGAGCCCCTTGAGAATATCCAGCGTGGGCAGGTCGTGCACCGCAACGTGCGAGCCCTTGACCTGGTGACACACCATGCAGTCTTGCGTGGTCGGCATGTTCAGGCCGGCGGCCATCGCCTTCTCGCGGTCGCGCATGACCGATTCGGTCATGTACTCACTGCCCGGACCATGGCAATGCTCGCACTGGACCCCGTCTTCCACGAAGAAGGTGTCGTCCTTTTCCCAATCCTCGGCGTGCGCGCCCGTCGCGTGACACCCGAGACACATCGTGCTTTCCTGAGGTTCCTGGGGAATGCCACTCAGCTGCGCGATCGCCTTGGCTCCCGACTGGGCCAGGACGGCATAAGCGCGGGCGTGCTTGGACTGCTGCCAGACGCTGCACTGATGGCCCATCCCCTTCCCATCGTGACAGGCGGCGCAGGCTTTGACGCCGACGTAGACGGGGTGTCTCTGGGCCGATTCATAGGCCTGGAGGTCAGGATTGACTATGCAGACAATCGATAGGATGAAAACAGAAAAACGGAACATCCTCTCACGACTCCTTTGATTCGGATGGCTTGATAACCGTCAGCACCTGATTGGACTGAACGTCTGTCAACGTCGTAGTGGTCCCGTCCGGCCAACGAACTTCCACACGGTCGATTTTGGGGGCTTTCCCCAGACCGAAATGGCAACGTGGATCGGCCTGCGACAGATACCCTCGGACCGGGATCGCGTCCTGGACCTGAACGAGCGAACCGCTCTTGACGGTCACACGCGCCCCGTAGGCATGGATCTTGCCGCCGGGCAGCCGGACATCCACCATGAGCCAGCGGTTCTTATTGCCGCCGTCATTGCGTAACAGCCGAGGACTGGCGTTGAGATTTGCTACCAGCAGGTCGATGTCACCGTCATTGTCATAGTCTCCGTAGGTGGCGCCGCGCCCGACGTATTTCTCGCGGAAATAGGGACCGGACTGGATCGCGACGTCCACGAACTTGCCCGTCCCATCGTTGCGCATCAGCACATCCTCTTCGGTGTACTCATGATGGGCGTTGCCGTTGCCGACGAAGACATCGAGGTAGCCGTCCCCATCGTAGTCGAAGAGAATGCCTCCCCATCCTGTGTACTGGCCGCACACGACGGCCAGATTGCTCTGGGCCGTGCGGTCTTCGAAAAAATCCTGGCGGTTCATCAGCAAGCAGCCATACCCCATATCGGGGACGTAGATATCGATCCAGCCGTCCCGATCCACATCGCCAACCGCCGGGCCCATGGACGAGACGCCTTGCCCCCCTTCGCCGAAAGCCAGGCCCATTTCGAGCCCTTCGTTCACGAATTTGCCCTGGCCCTGGTTGCGGAAGTAGTAGTTCTCCATGCCGTCGTTGGGAATGTACAGATCCAGGAGACCGTCGTTGTCCAGGTCCGTCACGGTAGCGCTCATCGCCCGACCGTTCGGCTGGAACAGGCCGGCGTCTTTGGTGACATCAGTGAAGGTCCCGTCGCCATTGTTGCGATACAGCACATCGGGCTGGCCGCTGTAGCTGAGAGGGCCGGGATACCCGGACGCAGCGTAAAACGAACGGAACTTGCCACTGTCGTACTTCAGATAGTTCGCAACGTAGACGTCCAAGTCCCCATCGCCATCGTAGTCGAACCAGGGCGCCGAAAGGCTCCAGCGCGGATCGGCCAAGCCCGAGACCTTCGAGATGTCGGTGAAGGTCCCGTCGCCATTGTTGCGATAGAAGACATTGTCGCCGTAATTGAGCACGTAGAGGTCCAGATCGCCATCGGCATCGAAATCCGCCGCCGAGCAGCCGAATCCAAAGCCTTTATCACCGACTTGCGCCGTTTTCGTAACATCGACAAAGGTCCCGTCGCCCTTATTGCGGTACAACGTGTTGGCGATCTTGCCTCGGAACTGGCGTCCCCGGTTATCGCTCACATCGCGGAGCCAGCAACCGTTGGGCAGATAGAGGTCCAGCCACCCGTCGCTGTCGTAGTCGAAGAACATCGCGCCGGCGCCGGTCCCTTCCACAATGTTGCTTAGATCGAGATCGCCGTAGCTGTGCTTCACCTGAATGCCGGCCTGCTGTGTCACATCGGTGAACGTCGGCAACTCCTGCGCCGCCGCCACGCTCAGCACGCACGGAATCAGCATGAGAATTCGGATCAGTTGAGGTACGCTCACGCCTATTGTCCTCCACCGCTATGATCTGGGTTTGACACCGCGACGGCGGGAATGCCGTCCCAGAGTGCCCCCATATCGATCCATTCTACAAACGTGCGTTTTTCGTCCTCGGTCAGCGCCGGCGCACCGTCCGGCGGCATCTTCATCGGCATCACGGCGTCCCCGGCTCGATCCCAGGGCCGTGACGTATTGCGTCCATAGAGATACCATATCAAAGGACTCGTGCGCGCCTTACCAGGATGAACGTACCGCCCGCGCTGCGGCTCGTCTCCGGCCGCTAGAAGAATCTCGTAGGCGCCCTTGGGCCGCGTGATGCCATCGAGAGGCAACTCGTCACCCGCACCGTGACATTGAATGCACTTAGCTGCAATAATGGGCATCACATCGCGACGGAAATCGACGGTCCGTCGCTGCTGGGCCTCCAACGTCAGCTTGGTGGACGGACGTTTGACCGCATCGACCACAATATTCTCCGGCGTCAGTTCGGGGTCCTCGTGACACCCGATACACCCCTGGCGTGCATAATCCTTGGCCCAGATCCAGCCACAACTGCGCAGGGCCATGCCATCGGCGTCGAGGATCTGCAATTCGATCGCCGTGTTGGCCGGGATTTCAACATTGAACGACCCGTCCTTCTCGACGGGGACATCACCAAGGATTCTCCTCTGCGCCAGTGACGAGGGATTGCTGTCCTCTGCTTGCAGGGGGATGCCTTCCAGCACGCGCAGGCGCTGGATCGAGCCGGCGGGCAGCCAGGACGGTTTCAGATCGGACGTGTAGGCGTTCAGACAGAACAGCTTGCCCGTCCGCGCCGACGCTTCGTGATGCTCCGGGACGGCGGTCGCCCGCCCATCGGGCTCGGGACGCGCGCAGATCACCTTCGCCTGAATGTCATGCCACTGAGGATCGTCGAACACAAGCTCCATCTGTCCTCGATCGGGGTCCAGAACGTAGATGCCGTGCGTGTCGCCACCGCTACTCGATCGTCGCGAGACGAGGATTCCGCCATCGGGCAGAGGAGACGGGGAGTGAAACAGCCCCTGATCGCTGTCCGTCACCGGTCGATAGGAGTGCAGAGGTCGTCGCAGAGTCACCGAGCCCAGGCTGCCGGCGCCGTCCCAACCGACGGTGTCGGCCTCGACGAATACGACCAGGCCCCGCGTGGTGACACAGGGCATCTGCTGGATTCGTTTGCCTTGTCCCGTCGTGAATCCGGCGTAGTCGGAGCCATCGATATTGACACCGAACAGTCCGATGCGGCCAGCTCGCCCATGATCCAGCCGCGCTCGTTGCCAACTCGCGAAGATCAGACGACCGTCCGGCAGAATGCAGGGGTCTAGATCGCTGGACAGATTGAACGTGAGCCGGCGCACCGCCGTGCCGTCGAGCTTGCAGGAATACAGGCTGGTCGCGCGGGAACCGCCGTACTCGTTACGCGCACCATCGCTCGCAACGAACGTAATGTGATGCTCAGGAACGGAAGGCACCCCAACCGGCTTGAGCGTATACAACGAGGACTGGTAGTCCGGACTGCGGCAATCGCCCATCTCCCGCGTTATCTGACGCACATCGGAGCCGTCGACAGCCATCTCGTAGATATTCCACGCATCGTCAGGGGCTTTCTTTCCCGCGAAGAGTAGGCGTGCCCCGTCGAAAGAGACCACCGGGTCACTGGCGCTGTGGAACCCCTCAGTGAGAACCTTCGTCGATCCGTTCGCAGCGAGAAGAACAAGCCGCGCGCCGGTCCCGTAGTTGGCGCGCAAGGTGCCCTCAGCCCGTGCGGTCTGCTCGTCGGCGTCTCGGTCCGTGGGAAGCTGGGTCAGCACAATAGGATGGGCCGCCGAGGAGGCGCTCGTCTCGTTTGATGGGCCTGCGGCGACCCGGACGTGCGCGAGTCCACCACCCGGCGTCAGTAGCACCAGGCAAAAGAATGCCCGCGCCAAAAAACCGAGGCGCAGACGTCTGGAAATACTCCGAGACTCCGTCGGCGAATTCATATCCCTATGTGACTCGGTGCAACAGGCACTGCGAGAAGTTGCCGCATCTTCCATCGCTTTCCGCCAAACGAAGGATCCGCGCCATCGCCTCAGAGACCGACGAAGGCTCGAATCAGTTGTGTCGATCATACGGACTCAGGCTGCAGAGCCCCCCTGTGCTCATGGGGGAGAATGCAGGAGGTTTATCGGCCCCCGGCAAGCCTGCGCCCATCAATGTTCTTGGATCGCATTTCGGCCGGAACCTGTCCCATGAAGACTTACCGAAACACGTTTGCGGACACTTGCCCATGGCGTGTCCCTTCACGATTCGTCGTGGCTTCGCCACGCTATTATCATTCTAGTAATTACGTCCATTCGACGCAATAACTTGAAAAAAGGTCGCGACGCGATCGGCCGCCGCAAGGCGGTCCGGTAGGACGGCGACGATCCTCTCAGAGAGACTCGATGCCGAACTTGCCACCGTTCAGAACTTTTTTCTCGGAAAAAGCCTAGTATCACCCCTGGTAGAGCCGACAATGATATCGGGACGGCCGATGTCCCGGAACAAGGACAGCCTGGAACAGAGCGAAGGCCGTCTCGCGTCATAGGTGCACAGCTTGCATGAGCACGGTCATCTTGATAGGATGAGATCAGCAGGGCCGATAAGTGGCGGGGTTGGGCAGTGGACTGATCTTCTTCGGACTGAACTTGTGATGAGAACAAGCCAACACAGTCTCCAACGAACGACAACAACGAGCCGAGGCTTGCGTGAATCGATCGCCAGGCTTGCGGAGTTATGGCATTGGGCGATTCTAGGGGCGATGGTCTTGATCGCCGGACCGGCCGGCGCCCAGGTCGAGGCCCCGGTGGCCCCGCCGCGAGTCGCCCCGGAGGAAGTGGCCGCCCTGAAAGCAGAGGAACTGGGCGTCGTCCGGACGCTGGCCCGGGACTTCCCCAAGAGCATTGAGCCCGTCATCCTGATGGGTCGCGTCCAGCATAGGCACGGTAATGCAACTGAGGCGATGACGCTCTGGGAAAAAGTCCTCAAGCATGACCCAAACCGCCCCAAGGTTCACGAAGACATGGGCTGGTTCGCGATGGGGAAAGGGCAATACGAACAGGCCATCGGACACTGGCGCAAAGTCCTGGAGATCAATCCCCAGACGCCCAGCATTCACAGCGGCATCGCACGGGCCCTGATGGGCTTGAATCGACATGCCGAAGCCATTGAGGCCCTCCGGAAAGAGATCGAGATCTCCCCCCAGTCAAGCTTCAGTTGGTTCCTTCTGGGACAGGAACACCTGCAACAAAAGGACTATGAGAAAGCCAAGGCCAGTTATGAGAAGGCGATCGCGCTGGAGCCCGAGTTGACGAACGCCTACTATGGGCTGTTCACCGTGTGCGCCCGCCTGGGACAGCGCGGCGAGGCCAAGCGGCACATGGCGACGTTCAAGAAGCTCAAAGCCGCCGACATGGAAGTGCTCAAGGATCGCAACGACGCCTTCAACGATCTGATCCATATGCGCCGAGACGCGGCCGAGACGCTGATGCTGGCCGGACAGGCGTATCAAGCCGGGGGGAACCTGAACCGAGCCGAAAAGCTGATGCATCGCGCCGCCGGCCTCGATCCGCAGAACGCGATCTATCACCTGCACAGCGCCGCGATATCCATGCAAATCGGGCATCTGGGAAAAGCGGAAAAAGCGTTTGGAGAAGTGATCCGACTCGCTCCACAGAACGCGCGGGGGTACAGTGGTTTAGCCCATCTGTACCTGCATGCCGGTCAAAAGCTCCCCCAGGCGAAACAACTGGCGCAGAAGGCCGTGGCGCTGGAGCCCAACGCGTTCCACTATTACGTCCTCAGTTGGGCCTGCGGCCGGAATGGCGACCAAGCCGGCGCGGCGGCCGCTATCGGACGGGCCGTAAAACTGGAGCCCGGTAATGCGAGATACCGGCGCGTCGCAGAACTCCTGGAGAAGAGAAACTGATATGACCTTACGGGCCGTGTCACACAGATATGGTGCGGCTGTGAGCCGGTGCATCCCTATGTGGATCGCACTACTGACAGTCTTCGCCCCGGCGCCGACCCGCGCGGGGACCGTGCTGCGCGATATCACAAACGAGACGGGAATCACCTTCGTCCATACCGACGGCAGTTCGGGCCAGCGCTATATCATGGAAACCGTCAGCGCCGGATTGGCGCTGTTCGACTACGACAACGACGGAGACACTGACATCTACTTCCTCAACGGCGCGCCGCTCAAGGGGACACCCTGCAAAGATGCGCCGAAGAACGCCCTCTACCGGAACGACGGCCGGTGGAAGTTCACCGATGTCACTGACGGCGCTCGCGTCGGCGACACCGGCTACGGCCTGGGCGTGGCGGTTGGCGATTACGACAACGATGGCGATGCGGATATTTACCTGAACAACTACGGCCCGAACGTCCTGTATCGCAACGACGGGAACGGCGCCTTTACCGATGTCACGCAAAAAGCTGGCGTTGACAACGGGGACAAGGTTGGCGCCGGCACCTGCTTCCTGGACATGGACGGGGACGGCGACCTGGACCTGTACGTGTCCAACTACCTCGATTTCGCCTACGACAAGCATGTCCTGACGGCCAGCAAAGGCCATCCCGTCTACGCCAATCCGCGATTCTATCCACCGTTGCCCGACACCGTCTACCGCAACAACGGCGACGGCAGCTTCACAGACGTCAGCGGCGAATCGGGGGTCGGCGCCCACGCCGGCTGGGGCATGGGCATCGTCTGTGGCGATTACGACAACGACGGGGACACCGACGTCTTCATCGGCAACGACGTCGCGGAGAACTTCCTCTTTCAGAACGATGGATCGGGGGTGTTCGAGGAAGTTGGACTCATGACCGGCACCGCCTACGACCTGCACGGTGACGAGCAAGGCAGCATGGGGGTCGACTGCGGCGACTACAACAACGACGGATTGCTGGATTTCTTCGTCACGTCCTATCAGGAACAACTCGCGACGCTCTACAAGAACCTGGGAGACGACAGCTTCGAGGACGTGACGCTCCAGACCGGAGCCGGCACCGGGACCCTCCCCAACGTGACGTGGGGCAACAGCTTCGTGGACCTGGACAACGATGGCGATCGCGACATCTTCATCGCTTGCGGTCACCTGCAGGACAACGTCGAGAAGTACGACGGCACCACCACCTACTTCGAGAAGAACATCCTCATGAACAACGACGGGGCGGGGAAATTCACCGACGTCACAGAAGCCAGCGGCGATGGACTGGCCGTCAAGCGGAGCAGTCGCGGCGCCGGTTTCGGCGATCTGGACAACGATGGCGACATCGACGTCGTCATTCTGAATTCCCGCCGCGAGCCCACCCTGCTCAGGAACGACTCACCCGACCAGGGACACTGGCTCCAGGTTCGTCTGCGCGGAACGAAGACCAACCGAGACGGCGTTGGCGCCCATGTCATCGTCAGGAGCGGCGACCTGACCCTCCTCGACGAAGTCCACAGCGGTCGCAGCTACCAGAGCCATTACGGCACGCGTCTGCACTTCGGACTGGGAAGGCGCGACAAAATCGATCGCGTCGAGGTCCGCTGGATCGGCGGCGGTGTCGACATCTTCGAAAATGTCAAAGTCGACCAGCACATCACCCTGACCGAAAGCGACGCAAAACCCCACGCCCGGTAACGAGTCCCCCTCCTGGCCCGGGCAGCATCCGACGATCACCGCCGCCTCTCTCTAACTGAAGACCACAGGGCGACGCCGGGATAATCCTGTCATTCCCGGCAGAGCGGGATTATAGTGATCTTTGGACGGTAATCATGACTTGATCCACAGGGGAACAGAATGTCCAAGCTAATCATCGTGTCCAATCGTCTGCCGGTGACCGTATCCAGAGCCGGCGGCAAAATCTCCCTTCGACCCAGCGTCGGCGGCGTCGCCACCGGCATGTCGTCACTCTCAGAGCCCAAGCAGAGACTCTGGTTCGGATGGCCCGGCCTCGCCAACGACAAGCTCACGGTGGAGAATCAACAAGCCGTGCGCCATGATCTGCAAGAACTGGGTTGTCACCCCGTCTTCCTCAGCGCCAAGGACATTCGCGGATTCTACTCCGGCTTTTCTAACAAGACCATCTGGCCCCTGTTTCATTACTTCGTGCAGCACGCTATCTTCAAAGAGGAACTCTGGGAAAGCTACAAGAGAGTCAACGAGATCTTTTGCCGGGAGATCGCGCCACATATCAACAAGGGAGACATCCTCTGGATCCATGACTATCAGCTCATGCTCCTGCCCGGGATGATTCGGCAGATTGCGCCGGAAACTCAGATCGGTTTCTTTCTGCACATCCCCTTTCCCTCGTTCGAACTGATCCGGCTCATTCCCTGGCGCGAGCAAATTCTCGAAGGCCTGTTGGGCGCCGATCTGCTCGGATTCCATGAATACGATTACGTACGCCATTTCTTGAGCAGCGCCTACCGTATCGCCGGCTATGAGCATCAGCTTAGCGAGTTGCACGTCCGAGACCGCCTCGTTCGGGTAGACGCCTTTCCCATGGGCATTGATTACGACAAGTATGCCCGCAGCGCGCAGCAGCCCGGCGTCCGGCGGGAAATCGAGCGCATTCAGACGAACCGCAACGTTCGCCTGATCATCTCCGTCGACCGCCTGGACTACACCAAGGGAATACTTGCAAGGCTGGAGGCCTATGACTGGTTCCTGACCAAGAATCCCAAATATCGCGGCAAAGTCTCTCTCGTGGTCATCGCCGTTCCCTCGCGTACCAAGGTGGATCAGTACAATGACCTTCGCGACCAGATCGAACAGCTCGTTGGCCGGATCAATGGAACCTATGGAACGCTGGAGTGGACCCCGATTTCATATATGTATCGCAGTCTGCCTTTCGAAGAACTGGCCGCCCTCTACAACGCCGCGGACGCGGCCCTGATCACGCCTCTGCGCGATGGCATGAATCTGGTCGCCAAGGAGTTTGTGGCCTGTCAGCAGGAGAAGGCGCACCAGGGCATCCTAATCCTCAGTGAAATGGCGGGGGCCGCCAGCGAACTTTGCGAGGCCATTATAGTAAACCCACACAACAAGGATCGCCTGGTCGGGGCGATGAAAGAGGCACTGGAAATGCCGCAGGACGAGCGGCGCCGGCGCAACTTGATGATGCAATCGCGCGTCTCCCGCTACACTGTGGCGCGCTGGGCCCATGACTTCATTCACAATCTCAACGAGATCAAGATACAACAGGAGGATCTGCTCACCACCAGGATCTCGACCGCCAGACAGGAAGAGATCGAGAAACAGTACCAGTCCGCCGGGCGTCGTCTCTTTCTGCTCGACTACGATGGGACGCTGGTCCCGTTCGTCAAGCGGCCTGAAGACGCGCACCCCGACGCTCAGATCCGCAAGATCCTGGAAACCTTGGCGACCGACACCAAGAATGAAGTGGTCGTCATCAGTGGGAGAGACAAGAACACGCTCGGCGCCTGGTTGGGAGACCTGCCCGTGAATCTGATTGCCGAACACGGCGCCTTCTTCCGCACACAAGGCCAGATGTGGGAAGAACCCGTTCCTATCGAAACCGATTGGAAGCGAATCATCCGTCCCATCCTGGAACTGACCGTAGACCGCACGCCCGGCTCGTTGCTGGAAGAAAAGGACTATTCCCTGGTTTGGCATTGCCGCAAGAGCGAGCCCGATTTGGCGAAGTTGAGGACGCAGGAACTCAACGACGCCCTGACCAGCTTGACGGCAAATTTGAATATTGGGGTGTTCGAGGGCAGCAAAATTGTCGAGATAAAGAACATCAATGTCAATAAAGGAGAAGCCGCACGCATGTGGTTGGCAAAACAGGATTGGTCGTTTGTGTTCTGCGCGGGCGATGATTACACGGATGAGGACATGTTCGCGGTGCTGCCGGAACATGCGATATCCTGTAAAATTGGGGGGGGCTCTTCCAAAGCCCGATTCAGATTGAATTCACCCCAGGAACTGCGTCAGTTCCTCCAGCGACTGCCCTGATCGGCCCGCGCATCCTTGATGGTGCTGCAACAGTGATATGAACAATCTCGACTACGGAATTATTGGCAACGGCAAGAGCGCCGCACTCATCGACCGAACGGGCAGCATTGACTGGTGCTGCCTGCCCGACTTCGATTCGCCTTCGATATTCGCCCGAATTCTGGACGCACGGAATGGCGGCAGCTTTCGCATCGAGCCCATCGGAAAATACCGCATCACGCAGGAGTATCTGGGCAAGACCAACGTCCTCGTCACGAGATTCTCCGGGGGCGAGCATGCTTTCGAGGTCCTCGATTTCATGCCGCGCTATCGAACGGATGACGGCCTGTACCACTGCCCGCCCGATATCGTCCGATATATCCGACACATCTCTGGCAGACCGAGATTTCGCGTTCACTATCAGCCGCGCCCCGCCTACGCCCAACATGCAACCAGTGTCGAAGTCGCAGATGAATTCATCAAACATCTGACGGTCAAGGGACCTTACGAATCGCTGTATCTGTATACGGACCTGCCGTCCGAGAAAGTGGCGGACAGCAAACCGATCGCGATCGAGCAGGACTGCTATCTCCTGCTCAGCTACAATCAGAAACTGATCCGGCCCGATCTCAGTTGGGTCCAACTCGAGTTCGAGCGCACCAAGGTCTACTGGCTGGGATGGATCGCCAAGACCAACGTGATCGGCCCCTATCAGGAAGCGGTGGAGCGCAGCTCCCTGGTTCTCAAACTCCTGGCGTATCAGAAGACGGGAGCCATTCTCGCCGCCGTCACGACCAGCCTGCCGGAAACCATCGGCGACGTACGCAACTGGGACTACCGATATTGCTGGATTCGCGACGCGTCCATGACCATCGCGACCCTGACCCGATTGGGCCATTACAATGTGGCCCGGCGCTTCCTGCAGTTCATCCTGGATATCGTGCCCTACAAGGACGAGAAGATCCAGATCATGTACTCCATCAACCACCGGCGTCGCCTGACCGAAAGAGAGTTGACCTGGCTGGACGGCTATGAGAACTCCAAGCCGGTGCGCGTCGGCAACGCCGCCGTCAACCAGAAGCAAAATGATATCTACGGCGTACTCCTCGATGCCATCTATGAAAGCCTGATGACCTTCCACCACTCCCTGAACAACAAGGATGACATCTGGACGGTCGTGCGGACGCTCGCCCGGCACGTACGTAACAACTGGAAGAAACTCGACTCCAGTATCTGGGAGTTCCGAACCGAGCAGAAACACTTCACCTTTTCCAAGATTCTCTGCTGGGTGGCGATGGATCGAGCCGCCCGCCTGGCGCACTTCTTCCGCAAACCGAGGGACGCGGCCAACTTCGCCGGCCTGCGCGATGAGATCAGGACCGACATCCTCAAGAAAGGGTGCGATCCCGCCACCGGCGCGCTGACGCAATTCTACGGCGGCAACTCCATGGACGCCGCTAATTTGCTGGCCCAGCAATATGGCTTTCTGTCAAGCAGCGACCCTGTCTACATCAATACGGTCATGCAGACCTATGAGACGCTGTGCCAAGACGGGTTGATGTATCGCTACAAGACACCGGACGATTTCGGCGTGCCCAGTTCCTCCTTTACAGTCTGCACCTTCTGGATGATCAAGAGCCTGTACCTGATCGGACGCAAGGCGCAGGCCATTGACATGTTCGAGCACCTCCTGGAATACAGCAATCACGTCGGACTGTTCAGCGAGGACATCGACTTTGCGTCGAAGAGGCTGCTGGGCAATTTCCCGCAGGGCTATTCCCACATCGCCCTGATCGACACGGCCCTGACGCTTTCAGACAGCCCCGAATGGTCGGCCGAAACCGATCACTTCCAACCTTGAGCAGGTCACAGGCGCAGCCGGCCCTGCGAGACTCGGTTCGCCCCCCGTCGGGAATCCGGTCGGCAACCGCTTGTCCCTATGAATGGTCTGTGCAGTAACCTTCATCGAAAACGACACTTACACCGACTGTCGGACCTTCTGCATTCCGGTACGATTCTTTGACTTGCTTCGCAGCCTCGCTGAGGTGATAATGGGACCGTTCTACTAGGTCATCATTCATCACACGGATCGAAAGGAGAGCTTCATGAACGCCAGCCGCACTTCACAGCAACCGTCCGCATCCCGCCGTGACTTCCTCAAGCAGACCTCCGGCGCCCTGGCCGGCGTGGCTCTGGCCGGCGGTATCGCCGCACGGGCCTGGGCCGGCGAGCATAATACGATCGAAATCGCCTTGGTCGGTTGCGGCGGGCGCGGCACCGGAGCGGCCGCCCAGGCCCTCTCGACCGCCGGACCCACCAAGCTGGTCGCCATGGCGGATGTCTTCGACAGTCGCCTCCAGAACAGTCTCAAGGGCCTGGCCAAGCAAAAGCCCGCCCAGGTGGACGTCCCCAAAAGTCGTCAGTTCGTCGGCATGGACGGTTACAAGAAAGCCATCGACGCCATCGCGCCGGGTGGGGTCGTCCTGCTGGCGACGCCTCCGACGTTCCGCCCGCTCCACGTCGAGTACGCCGTGAAGAAGGGCTGTCACGTGTTCATGGAGAAGTCCTTCGCCGTCGACGCCCCGGGCATCCGCCGCGTCCTCAAGGCGGGCAAGAAAGCTGAGAAGAAAGGCCTCAAGGTCGCCAGCGGCCTAATGAGCCGTCACTACAAACCGCTGGAAGAGGCGGTCGAACAACTCCACGATGGCGCCATCGGCGACATCATCACCTGCTGGGCCTACCGCGAGCACACACCCGTCGGTTTCGCCGCCAAGCAGCCCGGCATGACCGAGATGGCCCACCAGATCCGCAACTACTCGAACTTCACCTGGATCAATGGCAGCTTCATTCTCGACTGGCTGATCCACAACCTCGACGTCTGCTGCTGGTGCAAGGACGCCTGGCCCGTCGCCGCGCAGGGCCAGGGTGGACGCCAGACCCGCACGCACGCCGATCAATTATTCGACCATTACGCCGTCGAGTACCACTTCGCCGACGGGACGCGCCTCTTCGCGCAAGGCCGGCACATGGACAACTGCTGGGGCTTCTTTGGCGACCACATCCACGGCACCAAGGGCTGCGCCGAACTGGGTGAAGGCATCACCAATCCGCGCATCTTCAAAGGGCACAACGTCGAGCCATCGAACCTCATCTGGCGCTATAAGGGCCCGCGCTGCAACGCCTACCAAGTCGAGCACGATCTGCTCTTTGACGCGATCCGCAAGGACAAACCCTACAACGAGACGCAGCGTAGCTGCAACGCCGCGATGGCCGGCATCCTGGGTCGCATGGCCGCCGAGTCGGGCCAACTCATCAAATGGGATGACGCCCTGGCCTCGAACCTCGAACTGGCGCCGGGCATCGAGAACTTCACCATGAACTCCAACCCACCGGTCATGCCCGACGACAAAGGCAACTACCCCATCGCCATGCCCGGAAAAACAACCGTTTTGTAGAGTAACCATGTAACATGCGGCGTGTGGCAGCGTCAAGCGCGAGCTTGGCGATGGTTCCTTCCTGGCGGATAGGGAGACAGGACAGTGAGAACGCTGTTCCGGATTGTGTTTCTAATCGGCCTCGTCGTACCGACGTGCGGCGGGGCCGAGTTGCGCATCGCCAGTCTGATGCTCGAGCCGGTCAAGTGGGACAAGGACGCGAATAAGGAGATCCTGGAGCGTGCTGTTCGGAGCGCGCAGCAGAAGGGTGCTGAGCTAATCGTCACGCCCGAGGGAGCGCTGGAAGGGTATGTCGTCAACGAAGTGATCCGCGCGACGGGCCAGAAGAGACGCGATCTAACCGCACGGTTCAACGCCCTGGCCGAGCCTTGCGATGGTCCTTACATTCGCTCCTTCCAGCAACTCTGCAAGGAATTGAAAGTCCATCTGATCCTGGGCTTCCTGGAAGCCGACGCGGGCGAGACCTACAACACCGCCCTGCTGATCCGGCCCGACGGTACGGTCGCAGGCAAGTACCGCAAGACACACTTCGCCCAGGGTTACACGAATGGCGAGAAGAAAGGCGACAACCCGCCCGGCTATCTGCGCGGCGCCAGCTACCCCGTCTTCGAGGTCCACGGACACAAGATGGGGATCATGATCTGCTACGACCGCCAGAAACCGATTGTCGCGCAGCGCCTCGTCGCCAACGGCGCTGAGTTCATCATCAACCCCGCCTTCGGCATGATGGGCGACTGCAACCGCAAATTCCTCACCGCCCGCAGCAAAGAAACCGGCGTCCCCATCCTCTTCGTCCACCCCCACCAAACCGTCTACAGCGACAGAGACGGCGAAATCAAACTAGACCTGCGACCCAAGAGCGAGGATCCCAGAGTCGTTGTTGTCTCGTTGGAGACCTCCCACCGATACTGAGCACAAGAGCGAGAGGAAGCGAAATGGTGCGTATGAACCTGCAAGCGAAAGCGATGCTGGTAGTTCTTGGCCTCATCTGCGGCTCGCCTGTACACGCCACGACTCAGACCCCTGAGATCGTACTGATCAACGGAGGCGTGTACTACCTTTGGCCGCACCAGAACGGCAGTACTGTCCCCCTGGAGTCACTTTGGCGGGATCCCGAAGCGAAACTCGGCAAGCCTGCTTACAGATCAGACTGCCATCGGGGATATGTTGGCATCTGGGAGATTCACGACGACTGTTTGTTTCTCAAAGGGTTACACGGCTGGTCTAACTGGGCCACAGGTGAGAGACTGGACATGAAGACCATCTTCCCCGGGCGCTTCAAGGATGGTAGAGTCCGAGCGGATTGGTTCAGTGGGCAGCCGACTTTCGCTACTTCGTTCGGCCGTCACATTAGCAACGGCCGAACCACCTTGCCTTTCGCAAAAGGCAAAGTGGTCCCGCCAACCACGGCGCAACATATCGGAATGGGGAATGGGACGGGCGTCGGGCCTCTGACACGTGCGGAAGCGCCAGCCGATCCAGTGGACCATGGCAGGCTGTTATCGGACAAAGAACGTAAGATTCAGATGCCTGACACGTTCATACTGGATGGCGTGGTCTACTACCTGCCGGCCGACCTCTCAGTGAAAGCCTTCCCGTTGGAGTCTCTCTGGCCCGATCCCCAAACCACGCCTCGCTTGTCCCAACGACCCAATGGCGCCAGTTCTTTCGGATACGCCAGAGGGTATCGCGCAATATGGGAGGTTCATGAGGGCAACCTGTACATGCTGGCTCTGGAGGCCTGGACGCACGGACAGATGGTACGTTTGAAGGCGTTGTTTCCGGATCGTTTCCAGGACGGCAGAGTGAAAGCCGAGTGGTTCTCCGGCGACCTGGCTCTGATTTCTCACGAGGTTTGCCCCAAGCAACCAAGAACTGTCACAGTGAAACGGACACTCGATAGCATCAAGGTCACGCTCGAAGTTCAAGATGGAAACGTCGTTGACGTGAAGCATATGACGCAAGAACCAGACCTGCACACGCCGAACTGAATCATTGTCATTGGAATAGGAGTCTGATCATGAGAAGGCTGGGATTGTTGGTTGTGTTGCTGAGCGGTGGGCTTTGTCTCTCGGCGCCGACTCGGGACGGAGCGCCAGCCGACGACCAGACCGCGCTGCGGGAGGAGTTTTTGACGTGGCGGTTTGGGTTGTTTTTGCACTTCAACATGGCGACGTATATCGATCGCGAGTGGGCCAATGGGTATGAGGACCCGACGCTGTTCAAGCCGGATGAGTTGGATTGCGGGCAGTGGGCGGACCTGGCGGTCGCGGCCGGGATGAAGTACGCCGTGCTGACGGTCAAGCATACCGGCGGTTGGTGCCTCTGGGACAGCCAGCACACCGCGCACGACATCGCCAGCTTCATCAACTACAAAGACGGCAAAGGCGACATCGTCCGCGAGTTTGTCGATGCGTGTCGCTCTCGCAAGCTCAAGGTGGGCTTCTACTACTGCTTCCCGGGCGACTTCTCGCGTCCAGGCGTGGGCCATGAGATTCCCGAGGGCAAGGGCGACCTGCACGGCCTGCCCCCCGAAGCGGCCGGCGACTACGTCGGATTCATCAAGAAGCAATTGACCGAACTGCTGACCGGCTACGGCCCGATCGACCTGCTCTGGATCGACCAGTACCGCAACAAATACACCTACCCCGGCTGGCAAGAGGTTCGCGATCATGTCCGAGCGCTCCAGCCCAAGTGCACCGTCATCGGCAACAATGCCCACGACCTGAAAGAATCGGACATCTACAGTTGCGAGCTGCCCTGGGACCCGAAGGGCATGCTGCCGGAAGGCAATACGATCCCGGCCGAGGTCTGCGACAAGATCTCCCGCACCTGGTTCTGGAACACGACCGACACGCCCGAGCACGTCAGAAGCGCCGCCAAGATCGCCGAAATGCTCCAGCGCTGCAACGAGCGCCGCTCCACGTACCTGCTCAACGTCCCGCCCGACCGCTCCGGCCGCATCTCCGGCGAGCACCTGAGACGCCTAAAAGAACTCGCCGCTCTGCGAACCGCCATCCGGAGCGAAGACCGCTGAATCAGTCACGACTCTGAAAGGGTCACCACGTGAGTATCGGGGGTCTCGAAATCATATTCTGTGTATTGGCGGCGGTGGGAGCCTTGGGACTCTACGGGTTGCTTGTGGTGTTGCTGGGCCGCGATGGGCGCAAAGCCGTGCGGAGAGACGGCTTAGTGCTTCTCGGCCTGCCCGTTCTCTGTGTTATCGCCGCCGCGATGACGCCTCCCGACATAGTCACGCTGCTGATCCTCGCTATCCCACCATGCGCGATATATAGTCTGGTCGCTGTCGTCTGGCTACTCATCCGATACCGCAAGCAACGCCGCGAATCATAACCGGTAGAAAGATCGGTATGACTGAAGAGACGAGTGGCCACGATCGCACCATCGCGGGTGATGGCGCGGCGGTCTCGGCCGCCATCGGCCGGCTGGAGATATGGATCTGCGTGCTCTTTGCCGCCGGTCTCGTCGTTTTCTGCGCGGTCTTCTTCCTCTGGAGACCGGCAGACAACAGCCTCTTTCGCCATCTCCTCAAGTGGCTATCCGGCGCGTGGTTCGTGTCCCTGGCGATCACCTATCTGTTCGTACGAGTCCGCCTGCTAAAGAACAGCGCCATGCTCGGCAAGGCGAACAAATCAACCGAAGCGAAACCGTAGGGGCGACCCGCTGTGGTCGCCCTGAATCCCGGACCTGCCTGCCCCCTGGATTCCGGGCAGGCACGGGAAGAAGCCCCTACGGACACCGCGAGATTTCGCCCGAGAAGATAATCAGGATTTCACTTGACGCCCCAAGTCTATGTTTGTATTATACACACATAATTTACTGGGCAGATTCACATATTGAGACAAGCCGTGAAACTGATCGAGCGACAAAACCAGAGCGGAACCACCTGGACGGGAGGGGCGCGTCGGCGGTACACTTTTTTATGCAAAACAAACCCAATCTGCGGCTTTGGGGGCCAAAAATGCGGATCTGGCGGAAAAACAAACCCAAACAAACCCAATTTGCGGGGCATCTGCGGGACCTCCCACCTGCCCGGTGGGGTCGCCAGACTGGTCTTGACAGGGTCGCGTATGGGGGGTATGAAAGTCCTCAGTGTAACTGTTAAATAGCAGACGGTTTTGGAGTGGAGAGATGGTCGTGAACGTGCGGGAACTGGAAGATCTGCTGAGCCAGCCGACAGCAGCAACCTGCGACGTATTGAGCGAGACGGAAGGCGATATCGTCGTCCTGGGCGCCGGCGGCAAGATGGGCCCGACGCTGGCGATGATGCTGCGCAAAGCGGCGCCGCAGAAGCGGATCTACGCCGTCTCGCGGTTCAGCGATCGAGACGCCAAGGCCCGCATCGAGGCCTGCGGAGTGGAGACCATCACGGCCGATCTGCTCGATGAAGCTGCGTACGCCCGCCTACCTGACGTCCCGAACGTGTTCTACCTGGCGGGCATGAAGTTCGGCGCCACCGGCAACCAACCTCTGACCTGGGCGATGAACGTGCACCTGCCCGCCCTGGTGGCGCGGCACTACAAGGACGCCCGGATCGTGGCGCTATCGACCGGGAATGTGTACCCCTTCGTGGACCCGGCCAGCGGCGGCGCCCAGGAAGAGGACTTGCCCCAACCGGTCGGCGAATACGCCCAGTCCTGTCTCGGTCGCGAACGCATGTTCCAATACTTCTCGCAGGTGAACGGAACGCCCGTGACATTGATCCGGCTCAACTACGCCAACGAGCCGCGCTACGGCATCATCGTCGATCTGACGCGAAAGATCCTCAGCGACACCCCCATCGACGTCACCATGGGCTCGGTGAATCTGATCTGGCAAGGCGACGCGAATGGCTACATCATCGCGGCGTTGAAACTAGCGGCCAGTCCACCGGCGGTCCTCAATGTCACGGGACCCGAGACGCTCCCGATCCGTGACCTGGCGAGCCGGATCGGCAAGGTGCTCGGCAAAGAGCCGACGTTCGTTTCCGAGGAGGCACCCACCGCCCTGCTCTCGGACGCCTCGCGCTGCGTCGACAGCTTCGGCTCCCCTACCACCAGCCTGGACAAGATGATCCAGCGGATCGCCAGTTGGGTGGAAGCCGGAAGAGAAGTGCTCAACAAGCCAACGAAATACGATGTCCGTGACGGCAAATTCTAGGACGATTCCCTATGCTCGATTCATCCACACGTGACAGACTTCGACGGGGCTGTGTCATTCCCGCCCATCCCCTGGCGCTGGACGCACAGAACAAGCTCGATGAGCGGCGTCAAAGAGCGCTGACCCGTTACTACCTGGCCGCGGGGGCGGGCGGACTGGCGGTGGGCGTGCACACCACGCAGTTCGCGATCCACGATCCGAAGGTCGGGCTCTATGGACCGGTCCTCGAACTGGCCAAAGAGACGGCGGACGTGTTCAGCACCTCTGAGGAGTTGGACAGGCCCATCATGATCGCCGGCATTGTGGGCCCAACAGACCAGGCCCTGCGCGAGGCGGAACTGGCCGTGGGGTTGGGCTACGATATCGGCCTGCTGTCACTGACCGCCCTGAAAGGCAAATCCGTCGCCGAGCTGATCGAGCACTCCGAACGGATCGCCCAGGTGATTCCGGTGATGGGTTTCTACCTGCAATCGGCCATCAGCGGCATGGTCCTGCCCCGGGCGTTCTGGAGCAGGTTCGTGGAAATCCCGAACGTTGTTGGGATCAAGATCGCGCCCTTCCATCGCTATCAGACGCTCGACGTCCTCGAAGCGGTCGCCTGGTCGAGCCGCGCAGGGGAGATCGCCCTCTATACCGGAAACGATGACAATATCATCCCCGACCTCCTGACCCAACATGCCTTCACGGTGGAACGACATACGGTCCCAGTCAGAATCGTCGGGGGCCTGCTGGGCCAATGGGCCTGCTGGACCCAGCGGGCGGTCGAATTGCTCGAAATGATTCGCACGATCCGCAGCGAGAACGCGCCGATTCCCTCGGACCTACTGACCCTGGCCAGCCAGTTGACGCTCGCCAACAAGGCGATCTTCGACGCGGACAACAACTTCACCGGCTGCATCCCGGGTATCTCGTACGTTCTGAAACGCCAGGGCCTGCTGGCGAACACCAATGCGCTCGATCCGCACGAGCGCCTGTCACGAGGCCAGGCGGAGAAGATCGATGACATCATCAAGGGCTACCCACACTTGACCGACGATGAATTCGTCCAGGCCAACCTGCAGAGGTGGCTCGATGCATAGGGAGGGTCACTTGCAGACCGCCCCCTCCTCATCTTTGAGTTCGACGATTTCAGGAGTCGGGCCGCAGAGTGGGCACTTGGGATGGCGCTGCAAGCTTACTTTGCGAAATCGCATCGCTAGGGCGTCATAGGTGAGCAGAAAATCGGTCAGAAGATCGCCGATCCCCAGGATGTGCTTGATCGCTTCGGTCGCCTGGAGCGATCCAACGACGCCGGGCAGGACGCCGAGCACGCCGGTTTGTCCGCGCGCCGGGACCGAACCCTCCGACGGCGGCGTCGGGAAGACACAGCGATAGCAGGCCGTCCGTCCGGGGAGAACCGTCATGAGCTGTCCTTCGAACTCGAGGATTCCCGCATGGGAAAATGGAATCCGCTCAAAGAAACAGGCGTCGTTGATCAGGAACTTGGCCGCGAAGTTATCGACGGCATCGATCACGAAATCGTAATCCTTGATGATGCCCCTGATGCCGTCGGCCCGAGCCCATGCATCGTGGGCGTGGACGGTCACATCAGGATTGATAGCCCGCATCTTCTCTCGGGCCGATGCAACTTTGCGACGGCCCACATCCTCGGTGCGGTGAGTGATCTGTCTTTGGAGGTTAGTCAGGTCAACCTCATCGCCATCCAGAAGGCCAATGGTCCCGACCCCCGCGGCCGCCAGGTACAGAGCTGCGGGCGAGCCGAGACCGCCGAGACCGACGATCAGGACTTTGGCCGCGAGCAACTTCTCCTGCCCGTCCGGCCCGATGGGTTCGAGCATGATGTTCCGGCTGTACCTCTCGAACTGCTGGGCTGTCAGTGCCACGTGCACCTCCCGCATGACGATGAACCGAAACGTCGCTGCTCGACGATCGGCGCTTCAGGATTCCAGAAAACCCGGGTCCCAGTCCTTCCAGACAGGCTCATAGCCCTGTTGCCGCAGCATGGCGGCGACCTCTTCCGGGCTCCGCTGGTCCTCGATCGCGAACTGCTCAGAGTTGGCCCCGGGTGTGGAATACCCTCCCGGATCGGTCCGACTGCCCGCGCTGAGGCGGGTCGCGCCGAGCCCGACCAGATGATCGCGCAGTTGCGCCCCCTCGCGAGTCGAGAGCACGAGCCCGGCGTCGGCGAAACAGAGCCGCAAGGCCAGCATCATCTGGACGAGATTCCTGTCGGTCAGCAAGTGGGGAAACTCCGCATCGGACACGCCGCAGGCCGGCCGCAGGCGTGGGAAGGAAAACGAGACGTGCGACTGCCAATACCGTTTGATCAGGTACGAGGCGTGCTCGCCCAGCGCCAGCGTCTCAACGCGCCAGTCGGCGAGTCCCAGGAGTACGCCCAGACCGATTTCGCGCATCCCGGCTTGCGCCATGTCGTCGGGCCCGCGCAGCCGCATATCGTAATCCGCCTTCGGTCCGCCCAGGTGGTAGTACCCATACGCCTGGCGGTCGTACGTCTCCTGATACAGCGTGACCCCTTCGACCCCGGCCTCGAACAACTCGGCATATTCACCGCGCGACATCTGGTAGATCTCGACCCCGATGAAACTGAATCGGGTCCTCAGCTTCCGGGCCAGTTCGGTCAGATAGGCCACCGAAATGAAGGGCTTATCCTCACTGGTGACCAGCAGGATGTCACGGAAGCCTTCGGAAGCGAGAATCTCCGCGTCGACGAGGGCCTCGTCGACGGTCAGGCGAGCGCGCTGGAAGTCGTTATCCATGTTGAAGCCGCAATAGCGACAGCGGTTGACACAGAAACTCGACAGATAGAGCGGCGCATAGAGTTTGATCGTCCGACCGAATCTCTGGCGCGTCAGTTGCCGGGACAGCATCGCCATCTGCTCCAGGTAGGGCTCGGCCGCCGGGGAGATCAGGGCAAGCAGCTTGCTCAGGTGGTAAGACCCCGGTCGGGAATCCAGCGCCGCCTCGACTTCGCAGGCCGTCACGTCATCCAGTCGTTGCAGCCAGAGGTCGCGATCTCTGTCAAGTTGCAACCCTTGGAGGACATCGCCAATCGATCCGATTGTGTGCGTTGCAGGCATATGGAAATCCTCCTAATCCCTCAGGAACCCCGTCAGAGGGCTGGACGCATCGGCGCCGCGGGCGGCGGCGCGTGGGCCGGAGCAGTAAGCCCTGCGTCCGGCGTCGACGGCCAGCTTGAAGGCCAACGCCATTTCCACGGGATCGACGGCGGTGGCGACGGCGGTGTTGATCAGCACGGCGTCGGCGCCCAACTCCATCGCCTCAGCCGCATGAGAGGGCAGCCCGAGACCGGCATCCACCACGACCGGAACGCTGCACTGCTCGACGATGATCTCCAACGCCGCCCGCGTCTTGATCCCCTGATTGGAGCCGATGGGACTGCCCAGCGGCATAACCGTCGCGGTGCCGCAGTCTTCGAGCCGCCGGGCCAGAATCGGATCGGCGTTAATGTAAGGCAAGACCACGAAACCCTCTGCCACCAACGTCTCGGCAGCCTTGAGCGTCTCGATCGGGTCGGGCAGGAGATAATACGGATCGGGCGTCACCTCCAGCTTGACCCAGTTGATCCCGGTGGCCGCCCGCGCCAGTCGGGACAGACGAATCGCTTCTTCAGCGTTCCGCGCCCCGGAGGTATTGGGCAGCAGCAGATACCGGTCGCGATCGATTTCCCGCAGCGTGTCATCGCCCGGGTTCTCGATGTCCACGCGACGCAGCGCGACGGTCACAATCTCCGAACCGGAGGCCGCCAGCGCCTGGGCCATCACCTGAGGCGATGCGAACTTGCCCGTCCCCACGAGCAGGCGCGAGTCGAATTGTCTGCCGGCGATGATCAGTTTTTCCATGATATCAGCCTCCCCCCATGAGTTTCACCAACTCTATCTTCTGTCCATCTTCCAGTTTGGTGGCCGTGAATGCTTCGGAACGCACGATGGCACCGTCGATTTCCGCCACGACCGTCGCGGCGGCGACCCCGAGTTCGTCGAGCAGATCGGCCAGCGTTCCGGGCATCCCCTCGCCGGCGAACTGCCGCTCCACACCGTTTACCGTCAATGTCTTCATCTGCCATGCACCTAAAAAAAAAGCACTCCCACAAAAGGAGTGCCCGCGTGCCGCGCCAAGCCTCCCTTCGCGGGTCCTAACCCGATCAGGTTCGTAGGGTCATCGCCTCATAAGCGATTTCTCAGTCGTCCAAACAGGTGACCAGGCCACCTACCGACTCCCCTGGCTTTTGCCAATTAACTCTAGTATGCTAAGGCGCATCGACGTCCGTGGCAAGAACAATGTTCGCAGGCCGCAGGCCCAAGGGCCCCTACCGCCTACAGCCTCCGGCCTCCATTGGGTATTCCTATGAAAAGCAATCGGTTTGTGGTCCAGGAACACGAAACCCCCGAGGGGGTGCATTGGGATCTCATGCTTGAGCAGAACGAAACACTGATGACCTTTCGCCTGGGCAAGCCCCCCCAGGAGGCGGCCCGACATCCTACCGAGGCGGTGAAAATATTCGACCATCCCCTCAGATTCCTGTCCTACGAGGGCCCCGTGCAACAGGAGACCGGCCGCGTCCACATCGTCGACCGAGGCACTTGCCAACTCGAAACTCCACGCGACGATCTGCTGGTTCTTGAACTGAGCGGCGCCGTCTTGAGAGGCGCCTACACACTCAGCCGGGAGGAAGACACCACTTGGCGTCTGACATCCGGGAGTTCACAAACAGACGGGTAGGCGCCGCGCTCGGCCCTCATCATGTCGCTGGATCAGACGTTTTTGCATAGTGGCCCTGGTCTCTGCGACTTTCTCATAGACGGCATAAGCGGATCAACCCTCCAAACGAAAGAGAGTCACCATGACCAAGAACGGTGCGTTATGGAAGTGGATTGGAATGGCTGCGATCTTGGTCGCTGTCCCTGTACTCGCGGCGGGGCTACCAGTTGATGAGGTTGATTTGTCGAAACCTCATTCGCCCGAGGGCGCGGTCAGGGTCCTGCATTTCCCCCCCGACGCCTATGTGGGACGTCTCTCGGTCGAGGATCCATGTCTGGGCAGTGAGTACTTCGAAGGGGGCCACGATCTGTCCCTGCCCTTCGGGTTGGACCCGGAACGCGTGTGCATGGCCGGTGATTGGGATTTCGTCGGACTGGCTCAAGGCGATGTACCCGTACCGACCGGTCGAAACGTCTTTCTTCTGGTCTTGCTGCAACCGCTGCCAGGAAACTCGTCGAGACTCTCAAGGCAAGCACGCGATTTCCTGCAGAACCGATGCCGCCTCGATCCGAAGGACCTGTCGGGAATCTCGCAACTCGATCCGAACGATCTCTACCAACTCAGGATCAGTTCCCTGGCCGGATGCCCCGACGCGGACCGGCGGGTCCTCGAACCGATCTCCCGTCTGACGGGTCTGCAGGTTCTCAGCCTGTCCGGCACGGGAGTGACCGCCAAGGGAATGGGCCACCTCAGGGCCCTGCGCTCGCTGCGAGCCCTGGAAATCACAAGAGAGTTATCGATCGGAAACGCCGGCCTGGCGGTGCTCAAAGACTTGCCCGACCTGGAGTATCTGGATTGCGAGACGGGGACCACGGATGCAGGGCTCAAGCACTTGGGGCAACTTCATAACCTGCGGTGGTTGAGATTGCGTACGGGTCGGATATGGGGTCCCGGGCTGGCGGAACTGAGCAACCTGCCCCGCTTGGAACGCCTGTGCCTCTGGGGCCAGACGGGCCTGAGCGACCGGCACATCGCCTATCTCGAAGGCTTGACCCAACTCAAGAGCCTGACGCTTTGGGGAACCAGCGAGCCACTCACCGATGCGAGCCTGGCCTCCATCGGAAGACTCGTCAGCCTGGAGGAATTGCACTTCATCCACATCACAACGAGGTTCACGAATGCCGGGGTAGCCCACCTGAAGGATCTGAAGAACCTTCGAAAGGTGGGGTTCGGCTCCTCGCAGATCGGCGCCGAAGGCCTGCAGCATCTAGCCGCCCTGCCCCATCTTGAAGCCATTGAAAGCGTGGAGTTGAGCACGGAGAGTGTCCAGGCGCTGGCCCCCTTGAAAAACCTCAAGTCCCTGAAAATCGGGATGATGATGCCGCCAACGGGCGCCGCTGTGCCCCATGAAGACATCTCTGGCCTGGCCGCCCTCCAGGCCCTGGAGGAACTCAGTATTGGCGGCGGCCGATGGGCCGAGGAGGACCTTGTCGTCCTAGAGTCTTTGAGCCGCCTGAGGCGTTTATTCATCGCCGGGCAGGAGGTGGGCAACCAGAGCATAGCATCTATCGCCGCATTGAAACACCTAGAGCACTTGAACATCGGTGGATTCTTGACCAAGCGTGGACTGAATCAGTTGAGTGGACTGGCGAATCTCCGGACGCTGACCGCCACGGCTGACCTGGATGCACGGGGCACCACAGACGAGACGCCGCTGCAGTTGTCACCCTTGAAGGAGTTGAAGACTCTGGACCTTCGCGGCTTTTCGCTTCAGGACGGAGACCTGGCTTCCCTGGCGGGCCTGCACGATCTGGAAAAACTGCTCCTTCGAGGCACGTTCACCGAAGCAGGCCTGCAACATCTGCACGACCTGCCCAAGTTGAAGAATCTGGATATTGGCGGGATCGCGTGCCCCACGGGCACGGACTTGGCCTACCTGAAACAACTCGACAACCTTGGTGATCTGAAGCTGCGCGGCGAGATTCCCGACGCGGCGCTGCGCCATCTGCCCACGATGCCATGGCTCTGGTCGTTCGAGGCCGAGACAGAGCAACCCATCGGCCCTGAGACCGTCGCCCTACTCAAAGAACGTCTGCCCATGCTCGAGTATATCTACATCCGCGAACCTCGACGGTTCGACCGTCCGCCCGTCAGAATCAGAGGGAGCCAAGAGGACTCGCAAACCAGTCGGCGGCGTGCCAATCAACAGGCGCCGCGCCGTAACCGGCGGCGTCGATAGCAGCGAGACGCCCGCGTCGTCATTAGCGATTCTTCTTTGGGGGTGCCTTCCTCTTCAGGGCCTCGACATCGACTCGGGGCGACTTGGGATTCTCCGACGTCAAGGGTTGGTCGTCTCCCAGGCGCTTCTGCCAGCGACCGAGACGGTCCATCATCCGCTCGATCCGCTTGGCGTGAGCCGGGTCGGCGGACAGATCTCTGGTCTCATGCGGATCGTTTTGCAGATCGAACAGTTGGGTCTTGTTGATTAACGGATAGCGGATCAGCTTCCAGCGATCGTCGCGCACCGCGCGTTGGCACTGGCGGTAGGATGAAAACAGCGTGTCGCGCACGTGCGGCTTCTTGCCGTTCACGACAGGCGCGAGGCTGCGACCGTCCAGACCCTCAGGAATCGCTCGGCCGATCAGTTCACAAACGGTGGGGAAAATATCCATCAGGTATACGAGCGCGTCGGATCGACCCTTAGGAATGCCGGGGCCGGCGACGATGAGCGGAACCTTACCCGAATGCTCGTAGACCGACTGCTTGCCCATCAGGCCGTGACTGCCGATGGCCAAGCCGTTGTCGGAGGAGAAGATGATCAGCGTGTTCTCGAACTGGCCCTGGTCCTTAAGCGTCTGGAGGAGGCGACCGATATGGTGATCCAATCCAGTGATCATCCCGTAGTACTCGTGCAGGTGGCGCCGGATCGCCTCGCGCGTGCGGGGCCAAGTCTCCAGGCACTCGTCCCGGATGACCAATTCGCCATTGTCGAACGGATGCACGGGCAGGTAGTCCTTGGGCAGAGGGATGTCCTCACGCCGATACATGTCGAGGTACTTCTGGGCCGGGATGCGCAAGTCATGCGGCTCCGAGACCGCCAGGTACATGAAGAATGGCTTCTCATCGGAACGGGACTTGAGAAAATCCATAGCGTCGTCGACGACAATCTTGCCCGGCTCGACGCTCTTGAACGTGTTGTGATGAACGACGTACTTGGTGTGATCGAAGAGCGGGTGAATCAGTCGCGCCGTGTTGCCCTTTTTGCCATGATGGTAGGTCTCGTAGCCGGCCGCCTTCATGGCAGTGGGAAAGTTGGGCTTATCAGCCGAGGCGTAGTTTCGCGTGCTCTTGCCCAGCTTGCCGGTGAAACGGAAGTAGGACCTGCCGCTCATCAGCATGTTGCGACTCGGCAAACAGACCGCACCGACGTTGGCGCCCAGGCAATAGGCATTGTTGAACACGAAACCACGCCGCGCCAAGCGATCCAGATTCGGGGTAATGATCGCCTCATTGCCGAGAGCGTGAATCGTGTCGGCCCGCTGGTCATCGGTAAAAATGAACAGCACGTTGGGTCGCGCCGATTTCCCGGCGGCCGCGGAAGATACTCGAGAGATCATGGGCGCCAAGGCCAGGGACACCGAGCCCAATCCCATACGTCTCAACAACGCGCGTCTTGTCATATTCATGGCTACTTCTCCAGAATGCCGTCGCATAGACAATCGATCTCACCGTACGCGGCCCGGCTCAAAAACCACACGGTCGCCCGGACGCGTGGCGACCTCGACGATCCCTTGCGCGTCCGATGCCAACGACCGAACCCGATCTCCTCCGGGCGAGCGAACGGCAATCGCCTTCCACGGACTGACCAGCCGCAACGTCCCTCCAACTGTGGACTCAACCTCGACTGATCCGATCTTGCCATCCGTGCAGTTCGAAGAGACCAGGAATCCGCCCTGCGTGCGCAGTTGCCGGAAGCGGGCGTCCCGCTCTTTGGGCCAGGCCGGGAATACGCGAATGATATCCCCCACGCTCTGGACAAGCAACTCCGACAGAACCATCGTGGCGGCGAACTGCTCGGTGTAGTGACCGAAATCGTTGAAGTGGGCCCCGAGCCGATTCAACGTCAGTGTACCGTTCGGCCGCAACCGGGCCCGGACCTCCTCGCGCATCCAGTCAAGGGTTCCTTCCATTCCCATGCGCGCCCGACCGACACCCAGTATGACGATTGAGTTGTTGCCGTTCCAGCGAATAGACCCGAGGGTCCGCGTGAACAGTTCGCGCGTCTCGGCCGGCGACTGCCACGTGACGACATCACAGGGAAACACCGGCGTGGTCGGAACGGTGATGTTGTACGTGATCGGCGGCGCGCCGGCGACATCGACCACAACCGGCGCGTCACCGGCCGTACGAGGATAGTCGGGCAACAGCGCTTTGGCTCGTTTGAAACGCGTCACCAGTTCTTCGTCGCGTCCCAGCGCAACAGCACCCTCCATGGCGGCATTCAGGATATACCGCGCCATGGCGATATCGAACGTACAATCTCGGTTCCGTTCGAAATCCTTGGTCCAACCCCAGTGTTCGGGCGAGACCGACGGCGCGAGTACAACACGATCGCCCTGTCGTTCACACTGATCGATGAAGTCGGCGTAGAAGACCGCCACGTCTCGGACAGCGGGATAGGCCGTCTGTTCGAGGAAGCGGCGGTCCGGCTGGTACTTGTAGCGCCACCACAGGGGCTGGACCGAAAAGCCCGAGACCCCGAGCGTGAAGCCCCAGACATGGTGAATGTACTGACGCCCCACGGCGCTCTTAGCCTGGGCCGGATCGGTCGGCTCGTAGGCGTACAGCACGTGGGGATAGAACGCCCCGTTCATGTCGAAGATCGTCCGGGCCAGCCATCGAGCCCGAGGAAAATAGCCGCGAATGAGCTTATCGTACGGCTCGGTCAGTTCGGGATGGTTGGCCGCCAGGCACCCCCAGAACGTCTGTTGGATATTGTAGTTCGTGTGGTAGTCCCCATGCCAAGCGGGACTGCCCGTCGTCAGGCTGGCGAACAGTCCCGGCGCGACCGCGCCCGGCTTGCTGACGCAGCGCAGGAAATACAAGCCCCGATACCACGTCTGTTCCATCAACTCATCGTCCACGTCCAAACCGCTGGCCGCCCAGAACGTATTCCAGGCCGCTTCGTGTTGCTCGATGAGCCGCGCGGTGCGCTCCCGCACGATCGCCCGGGCCTCCTTCACGGCCGCGGCCACCACATCGTCCGACTCAAAGGACGTCACGATAGCCACGACCTTACGCGGGCCGACGTCCGCCAGCGCGACAGCGTACTCCATGCCGGGCCAATCCAAGTCGCCTGGGATCTTCTGGTGTAGCCACTGTACGCCATCTGTTTCCCCGCTAGTAGCGTCCGGCGTATCGGCGGTCTGGAATTGCTCCAGCCGCGCGGCGACATCCGCCTCGATCAGAAAGGCGTTGCGTTGCGCCAGGGCGCGGATGCTTGCCTTGGGTGGGCCGTCGGCCACCCCATCGAGTTGCGCCACCGCCCGGCGCAGATCCAGGCACGCCCGGCTGGTGGGCAACGCCACTTGGTTCAGTTTCACGGGGAGTACGCCCTTGTCACCCTCGAACTGCAATGCCTGGAACTTGTTCTCGGCGCGCTTTCCATCCTTGGTCTGCGTGTACAAAATAACACTGTCGGCCTGCTTTCCGGCCGGCAGAGCAAGAACACGCGTCGTGGGCTCGCCAGGCGTCTCTTGCCATTTCGTGGCGAAAACCACTTGGCCCCACAGGTCCATGACGTCGACGTAGTACTGCGCGTTGGCCGAACCGGAGAGAGTCAGCCGCATCTTGCCGTAATCGTCGGTGGAGAACGCCGGGAGATCGTAACGCCAGCCGTTCGAAGCGTTCGCATTGCCGACGATGCTCATGACGGCGGCGCCGTCGCGAGACTCCCACTCGTTGTGCCGGCCCTCGGCGCGAATGCGACGCCAGCGCCCTTGCGCGGGGCGCGTCCCCAGGATCAATCGAGCGCAGGCCCGGGGGCACGGATAAGGATTGGCATGGTAGCTGTCCGGGCCGGTCCATTTCACGCCGGCGGGGAGAACCTGGTTGCGATCGGGCCAGTCGCCTCGCGCCAGTTCCTTGATGCGCGCCAGGGTGGGCAAGGGCGGATCGAGCGCCGTCTCCAGACGCGCGTCCCAGACATCATTCTTAGTCAACACGAGTTCGATGTTGCCTGAGTCGGTGTACACCAGCGCGTTGATGTCCCCATTGCCAATGATGAATGCGTACTTGAGGATGTCATCGAGTCGGTCCACGGAGATGGACGCGCCCTCCAGAGCATCAGCAAATGGAACCGTCGACTTCCCCGAGACAGCAACCGAACTAGCCACCGCAATCAGAGCTGCAAAAAGAACGCACCGTCCGTATCTACTCATCAGAATCTCCCTTCGTTCCCACTCTGGGTGAGTTCCCTTTTCCCATGCCCCACGGCATGGGTCCGCTACACTAGCGACGACGTATCAGAATCACACCGGCCGTGTCGCGACCGACCAGTGTGACCCGAAGTCGAATGTCAGCGTCTTCGGTCACGACCGCCATCCGGTTGATGTCGAACGCACCGGCCATATCCGCAGCGCGTCGCAGGGCGCCCGGCCCGGACGCCTGAGACGCCTGAAACAGCACCTCATCTTGTATCACAATGTCACCGGCGCCTGCAACCTTCCTGAACTGGACCTGCCATTGGCCCGCCTCATTCACGAAGGGCGTCAGGTCCACCGCCAGCGTCAGACGGCCCTCTTTCCAGGCATTCTCGCTGTTCCAGGCGCCGCATTGAACCCATGGGCTGCGCGAGGGTTTGTCCGGCGCAGGACGATAGTTGGCTACATGAAAGATCGCGAACTCCTGTATCAAGGGCTGGGCCACCGACGCGGCGATGTGCAGCCGCACTTTGGAAACGACCACATCGTCGAACGAAACGATGCGCTGGCGCCCAACGTGCTCGCCTTCGGCGAGTTTTTCCCATGCCTTACCCGTCCAGCCTTCGACCGCGAAGGCCCGCACGCGCTCACCAAACCAGTAATCTTCTCTGACAATCGCGTGGTTGATCATGGTCGGCTTGTCCAGATGGATCTCGACAACGTCACCCCTGCCGGAGGCACGGGCGAGCGGAGTACCGAATCGTCGTGCAATCTCCGCACCGAGAGCGCGATACAAACGCACGTCATCGGCCGGGATCAGACCATCGGTATTCGGGGTGGAATTGAGCAGCATGACCGCGCCCTGTCCGGCCGACTGATAATAGACATACATCAGTTCGTCGAGACTCTTGCGCTTCGCTTCGTTGGCGGCGGCCCAGAACCAGTGATGATCGTAGAGCGTCGTGTTGACTTCCAGCGGCGCCCACACGTCGCCGGCGGCGCTGCTGTGGTGGGCAGTGGAGGTCCCGGTTTCCATATCCTTGGTCGTCAGCGTGCTCCAAGCATGAGCGCCGTCCAGCCTTCCCCGCTCGTTGCCCACCCATCGGATGGAGGCAAAAGGCCCCTGAAAGACGACGGCGTGGGGGGCACACTCTGCGATGATGTCCTCCACCTCGATCACACAACTGCAGAGTGTGC